>Ga0302281_10001334_pt1 | contig 17831 bp, 36 predicted proteins | sample III_Fen_E1_2_FD_198762 | JGI IMG/M metagenome (GOLD analysis project Ga0302281, IMG submission 198762) | Peat permafrost microbial communities from Stordalen Mire near Abisko, Sweden - III_Fen_E1_2 | ecosystem: Environmental > Terrestrial > Soil > Wetlands > Permafrost | place: Sweden: Abisko...
CTTCGTCGTCGGCAAGCTGTGATAGCGCAACCGCACCGCCGCGATCTTCTGTTGCCTTGCGGTCATAACGATAGCGTCCACCCGGATAATCCAGAAATTTAGGCGGTTCTGTCGTTTGTGAATCTTTAGACACGGTAATTCTCCTTTGCCTTTTCTGGATGCCAAACATACTTGTCCAGCAAGTCGCACTTCTCCTTATGAAGGCGCTTAACATCATCCTCTGCACATAGAAGTTTTTCTTCAATCTGTGAAAGCGCGACCAAGGGCATGTCGGCAGATTTGTCTCCGGTCGCAAGATGATCCCTAATGAGCATGAATAGGCTGTTGCAGGTCGTTTGTGGATTAAGTTTCATTTGGCGGCTCCGGTAGTGGCATCCAGTGGGTGGGAATGATTTCATCTTCAAAATCATCCCAGTACCAAGCTCCCTCTGACTTATGAGCAATTGAAGGTTGTGCCCACGACTTGGCAAATACAATGACGGACGCATCATCTTCGCCATCATAGGTTTCAATTGGCTTCCAGTTCGTCGTTTCAGTCATTGTGCTTCTCCAAAGTTTCGCTCAAGGCGTTCAATGCCTCTTGCGCCGACGGGTAACCATGAACTCCTCGACTCTCTGATATTCTACTCGATAGTTTATGAGCGCGTGCTTTCCATTCCTTTTGGAAATAATCACAGCTTACCTCTTCGAGACACCACCCGATGGGAAAGTCGAATGTTAAGGTGGTTTCAGTCATTGATTTAGCCCCTTCAGTTCCTCAGTGATAATTTCATCGAGATATTCATCTATCCCCTCGTTATGAAATCGAATAGCTCGATCACGATCAGCAACCATCCTATTCAGGGTCTTTGCTTTTTCTGGGTTCTTCTTTTCCCATTCCTCATAACCAACCCAACGCTTGAAGTCGTCCTTTTCATCCCAAAAATATTTTAGGCTATCACCGGGGACCGCATGGCCTCGATCAATGTCTCTGCCGTACCTATCTAGGATTGGCTCCGGCGTCGTTAGTGATTTATTTACAGGCATCATCATTTTCCATCATCGCTAAAAAACAATTCTTAGCTGCATCACGATAGTTTTGCGCACCCACTGATCCTGATACATCAGGCCAATCTTCTTCGTTACACATAACGGTTCCGTAAGCGGCTTTAGCCCCAGCTTCAATCATCTTCTCTGTGGGGTAGGTCGTTTTAGTTGTCATGTTAGTTCTCCAAGGCGTCTGATGATAAGCGTCCGATTTCGTGGAAGCCTTCGATGTATTCATCCTTATTGAGCGAACACATCTGATTTATCTGCCGGAATACCTCTTTGAGATAATCGACCGCTTCAATGGCATCTGCCACCGTCTGAATATCTTGGTCGAGAATGCCGCGCTTGATGGTGTCAAATTTCGTCGTTTGTGGTTCAATCTTCATCTGGTGAATCTCCAAGCCATGCTTCACACATCTCAAGTGTGTCGCAGATAAAAATATCCTCATTGTCTTCCGTATGATCAGCCGGAATCCGCATCTTAGGTGGACGACCTTCGGAACACATTTTACCAATCATGCTGCGTGACTTTTTGCAGCGGTCAATGATTAGTTGTCGGTTCGTCGTTTGAGTCATGACTTGATTACTCCCTTCATGGCTTCGATAAGCACTTGGATTTCTTGGACACTGACGTAGATAAAATCATCCATCCATGGGCGCTCGATACTTTCTAAAGCCTGTTTTGCTTTTATAAGATGAACAAAACATTCATCAAAATGTTTCTTATAGTGCTGGCTACTCATCGCAACCCGTCCAAGATCTTGCGCTTTCTTTGTAACTTGGTCTGTTACGTCGATGCCATTTTGAACAATCATAAAATCCCCCAAGGCCAGCACAAATTAAAGGCGTAATGTCTAAACCTACTTTTCGTCGTTTCAGTCATGCCGTTCTCCTGTAGATGAAGCCCGGCCACACCACCACTTCGTCGTCGGCAAGCTGTGATAGCGCAACCGCACCGCCGCGATCTTCTGTTGCCTTGCGGTCATAACGATAGCGTCCACCCGGATAATCCAGAAATTCAGGCGGTTCTGTGGTTACTGTTTTTCGATCGTTCATGACATCTTCACTCCCGTATCGTGCAGGATGCCTTCGGCCTGTAAAATTCCCAATGCCCTGACGATGTATATTTCCACCATCGGATCATGGATAAGATGCGGCACCATGTGTGGGCCAGCCTCAACCACGTTGGTTTCGTTTTCTTCCCAATAGGCAAAAACTTTATCAGCATTGCCGTGAAATTCTTTGCCGAAGTCGTAAAGCCTTCCGATGAACACTCGCGCCTCTGGCGAAAGTTTCCAGCAAGCATCTTTGAAAGCCTCTTTCCCTTTCGGCGTTGCCCTACGGTGAGCGCCTTCCGAAAGGTCGAGTATCCTAATGGCCTCTTTGATTAGCCGCTGTTCCTCTGTTAGTTCGATCTGTGATGACTCACGCTTGTCGCAAGCCTGCGCTGCGTGCTTTTCTTCTATGTCCATTATCATGCTACTTCCTCCATAAAAGCTGTTATGAAACCTTCCGCTTGCGCGGCATTGATGGCATTGCCGTAACCGCGCAGTCGTCCCACTCTCGCGGAAGCCCCATGAGCCAGCGGGAATGTGCTGGGTTCAACTGGCCTCCACTTTCCATCCCGGCAGTAGAGCCAGTCAGCATCTCGCCAGAAGCCGTTAGTCGGGCCGCTTGCGGGTCTGCCCACGCCTTCGCCTGCATATTCAAATCCGACAGGCATATCCCCATCGACTGCGACCCGTTCTCCATGCTCTTGCGCTTTCGTTCCAAGAAAGCTTCCGGCTCTCCGTTCGCGTGGTTGGTCAGCGGCGTTCCCCATCCCGCTAGAACCGCCTGCTGGCTCAACGGAACTCCCGTATCGTGCGGCCTCGCTTCCCTGCCGCCCCTGCTGTGATCCTGCGCTGTTGGCGATACCCATCCTGCCAATTCCGCAACTCTTGGTTTCTGAGTTGGATGATCTCCGCGTGTTTCTCCGTTAGCTCGCATACAGCCATTCCATAAAAATTGAATGCGCCTAACCGCCTTTGGTAAGTTAGTCCAAGCCAATTCACAATCCGCAAAATCCGTGTCTCCGTTTAGCTTATCCCAAACAAGCCAACATGATGTTGGCGGAAGATCATAATAGTTGCCGCCAAATATGATCTGATATTTTCCACAAGATCTAACTAAATCCATAAGCTCTTTAGAAATTGGCTCTTTGTCCCAATCATCATTTCCGTAATCTTTTTGATATAAAGATGCTTTCTTTAGTCCAGAAGTAAGGCCGCTTGTTCTTGTTTTTGCTTTACCGGCACTTTCACCAATCCCGTATGGAGGATCGGTAACAACCGCAGTACGTGAATAATCAAACGGAATTGAAGAAAATAAATCCTTACAATCACCCAAGAATAATCTGCAATCTCCTATGACAACTGAGTTCATGGGAGCACCCTTTCTAGATGCTTAATCCAGTCGGCCTCAAATCGCCAATCCTTGCCTTCATATCTAACAATAACATCCACTCTGCTTCCCTGTTGGCAACATTCAACTAGAGACTCTATTGAGTTCTGTTGTAAGTTGTTGAGCATATCTTGTGATAACATCCAATCGCTGTTCATGCCCCCACCCCAAACTGACCATTTTCTTCCTCTTCGCACTCATTGGCTATATCAATACATTGCAAGCAATACGGGCCTTCTTTGTTAAGCATCGTATAATGCCGATCACCTACGTTCACACCGCAATCAAGACAGATAAAATCGCCTGATATTTCCTTGTTCATGGCAAATTCCTTTTAGCCTTACGTTTTATCTTCGCGGCATAGTTAGCCTGCTCTATAGGGCGCCTCCCAAGCACTGATTTGGCCGTATTGAGGGAAACACCAGCCTCCTTAAGCAAAATCTCTGTAGGCCATTCCTTTGAAGGCATGGGCCACCTGTCTTTGATCTTGGCAATACCTTCTGCGCTTTTCTTTTTGCGAATATCTGCGGATATTTTACCACCTACCTTGGCAGCGCCATTTTTACGAGCATCTTTCCATGCCATAACAAAGGGCAATCGAGGAATTGGCGTTTTCCATGATTGATTTTCCTCAACGCTATGTATTAGCGCGCCGCGCTTGTTAGCCATATTAATAAAGTTATTAATGTCTTTTTCATCGTCTGAAATAACGGCTATGCTCGAGACATAAAATTCTGTAATAGATTTTCTTTTTGTGTTTCTGAGCAAACTATACATGCCAGACACACCTTCAAAAATATTAATTTGATCCGGAGGAAGCATAGCCGCAGGAGCAATCGTCAAAACTTGGTGAGTTTTGCTTCTCCACGTTAAGTCAGAAATAAAGGCATTTGAGGTCATTTTGTAACTTTCTTGCGTTTCGTTGTTGACACTATAATTCGTGCTTGACAGTTTGTCAATGACGGATTATATCTTTTTATATCAAGACAACAAACGGAGCCAATCATGAAAGACCTATCTCACCTTAACGCTTTAGAAAATGGCCTAGCGAATGAACTGATGCGCCTTTCTAACGCTAAAACAGCTGGCGAACGAGAAATGCGTACGGTGTGGGTCAATCAACGCAAGAAAGAAATTGCCGGAGAAAAGAAGTTTTTGGGCATTGAAGAAACAGCCCTAGATGTTCTCTTGATGAGCGATGACGAACTACTTGCCGAACTTTCAGCTTAGCCACTAACCCCAATTTTTACTAAGTGAGCCGCCACAGGTCAGGCGGGGCTGAAATTCAGGATTGACCGTCTTGAAAAGCCGCAACCGGCTAGAGAAATCTAGAGCAGGGCCTCACGCAGTAAGAATTGCATCAACCCCTAACCCCAGAATTGGACAAATCAATGAGCTTACCTTTTCTCTATCTGATTTTTTGCGTTCTTCCATCCGCTGCTGGATGGGCTGGAACTTTCACGATCTTGGGGATTATTACTCTTGTCGTGCTAGGCATCGCAATTGCCTTTATGACGTCAGTTGAATACAACGATGACGACAAAAAGAAATCAGCAGCAGTTATTTCTTATGCAAAGAAACTTTCTGGTTTCGTAATCTTGCTGGTGATCTTGGATGTGTTTCTTCCAGACCAAAGTCAGATTTATAAAATTACTGGCGCATATGCCGTCACCAATAATGCTGAAATGGCTAAATTGCCTGACAACATTCTTAAGGCGGCAAATGGCTATCTTGAGAAGTTGAACGCAAAGTAACCTTTAACCCCCAGAAACTTAACCCGAAGGAGAAGCCCGTGAGCAAATTAGACGATCTTACTATTGGAGAAGCCAAACAACTCGCTTCTCTTTTCTGCAAAGCCAATACGCCAATCGAATCGTGCTCGGATAATCACCCCATGATCGGCAAGCGTTGCTTGATTCGCACATATTCGGCTGGTGTCCACATTGGCGATGTTGTCGCCGTCAACGGTATGGAGGTGCAACTCGAAAACGCCCTGCGCCTTTGGAAGTGGGAAGGCGGCGGCCTCTCGCTTTCTGCCGTGGCAAACAATGGAATCGTCAAGGGCCGTTTGAACAAAACTGGCAGCATTTACTTGACGAATGCCATTGAGTTTATTCCCACAACCAAGGAAGCGGAGAAGTCCTTTGCAAAATTTATCGAAGATTAAAGCTGCTCATCATGGGGTTGATTGCTACGGCGACGGCTCCGGCTCCGGCTACGGCTCCGGCTCCGGCTACGGCTACGGCGACGGCTCCGGCTCCGGCGACGGCTCCGGCTCCGGCTACGGCTCCGGCTCCGGCTACGGCTCCGGCTCCGGCTACGGCTCCGGCTCCGGCTCCGGCTACGGCTACGGCTACGGCTCCGGCTACGGCTACGGCGACGGCTCCGGCTCCGGCTACGGCTACGGCTACGGCGACGGCTCCGGCTCCGGCTACGGCTCCGGCGACGGCTCCGGCTCCGGCGACGGCTACGGCTCCGGCTCCGGCGACGGCTAAAAATTTTTAATTTTCTGAATGCACACTAACCCCAAAACGAGACAGATCATGAAAAAACTAGCCCTTATGGCACTGTGGATATTGGCAGCATGTCATCCTGATAAGCCAGCAAAAACAGACGACACCTATTCCGCATCCTGTCTTGAAAAAGATTACACAGGTATGTACGGCAATGATCTTGTTGTTGGGCTTGGTTCTGAAGCCCAAGGTGCATGCAATGTACTCATTGGCTCTTATCTCTCGGTTCCGGAATCTCACCCTGACTATTTTGAGAACATCGGAAATCGGCTGTGCCGCGATATAAGGACAGACCAGTCACTAGATTGCAAAACCGGGCTTCCAATCAACCACTAACCCCAATTTCTACAAACCAGCCAAAGGGAAACGTATGACTACACAAAAGAGCCAAGCCGAAATTGAAATCGAAGCCCTTCAGGATGTTTTTAACATTGCCACAACTGGCTTTAATGAGTTTTACAAAACAGCCAAGGAAAAGGATAAAGGCAACCACAGCACAGCCGCATCGTCGGGCAACGGCAGCACAGCCGCATCGTCGGGCAACTACAGCACAGCCGCATCGTCGGGCTACGGCAGCAAAGCCGCATCGTCGGGCAACTACAGCACAGCCGCATCGTCGGGCAACCACAGCACAGCCGCATCGTCGGGTGACGACAGCACAGCCGCATCGTCGGGCAACGGCAGCACAGCCGCATCGTCGGGTGACCACAGCACAGCCGCATCGTCGGGCTACGGCAGCAAAGCCGCATCGTCGGGCTACGGCAGCACAGCCGCATCGTCGGGTGACCACAGCACAGCCGCATCGTCGGGCTACGTCAGCAAAGCCGCATCGTCGGGCTACTACAGCACAGCCGCATCGTCGGGCTACTACAGCACAGCCGCATCGTCGGGCAACTACAGCACAGCCGCATCGTCGGGCTACGGCAGCACAGCCGCATCGTCGGGTGACGACAGCAAAGCCGAATGTGCAGGAGAGAACAGCGGATGCACAAGCATTGGTTATCGCGCCGCCGTTAAAGGCGATCTTGGCAACCTGATAATGGCTTCCGAATATGTTGTGGAAAACAACAAGGCCATTCCAGTCGGCGGCAAAGCAGACATCATTGACGGTAAAAAACTTAAACCGCAGTGCTGGTACATCGTTGAAAAAGACGCATGGGTTGAGGTCGATTTCACGGATGGCGTGTTCTCATACGTCCTGTCCAATAAAAAGGGCGTGAAGAAGGTCAAGACCGAACAAGGAAATGTTCTATATGTCGTAAACGACAAGAAAAGATTGGATTTGAAAAATGTCTGATCAAACAACTACGAAATGCTGGCCTTGGGCGCATCAATGGTCGAAATGGTCAGAAGTCATAACGGGATATGTTGGAAAAAGCCAATGGCGTGTTTGCAGCTGCTGCGGAAAGATAAAATCTCGAAACATAGAGTACGCGAACCAAGCTGATTCATACACAATAAACAATGCCATTAAGGAGATACCGCAATGAAACCACTAACCCCAATTTCTACAAACCAGCCAAAGGGAAACGTATGACTACACAAAAGAGCCAAGCCGAAATTGAAATCGAAGCCCTTCAGGATGTTTTTAACATCGCCACAACCGGCTTTGACGAGTTTTATAAAACTGCCAAGGAGAAGGATAAGGATAAGGGCGACTACAGCACAGCCGCATCGTCGGGCTACTACAGCACAGCCGCATCGTCGGGCTACGGCAGCAAAGCCGCATCGTCGGGCTACGGCAGCAAAGCCGCATCGTCGGGCGACTACAGCAAAGCCGCATCGTCGGGCGACAGCAGCACAGCCGCATCGTCGGGCTACGTCAGCAAAGCCGCATCGTCGGGCAACTACAGCACAGCCGCATCGTCGGGCTACTACAGCACAGCCGCATCGTCGGGCGACTACAGCACAGCCGCATCGTCGGGCTACTACAGCACAGCCGCATCGTCGGGCTACGGCAGCAAAGCCGCATCGTCGGGCGACTACAGCACAGCCGCATCGTCGGGCTACTACAGCACAGCCGCATCGTCGGGCTACGGCAGCAAAGCCGCATCGTCGGGCGACTACAGCAAAGCCGCATCGTCGGGCAAGTACAGCAAAGCAGAAAGCTCTGGGGAGCATAGCGGATGCACAAGCATTGGCTACCGTGCAGCCGTCAAAGGTGATCTTGGCAACCTGCTAATGGCTTCCGAATATACCAAAGACGGCGTGCCAGTTGGCGGAAACGCCGATTTAGTTGACGGCAAGAACCTTAAAGCCGGAAGCTGGTATATCGTTGAAAAAGGCGCATGGGTTGAGGTTGATTTTACAGATCGGGTATTTTCTTACGTCCTCTCCAACAAGAAGGGCGTGAAGAAGGTCAAAACGGAACAAGGAAAAGTTCTGTACGTCGTAAGCGACGATAAGGGCAATTCCGCGCACGGAGAGACAATTGCCAAAGCGCGTGAGGATTTGATTTACAAGGACATTGCAAAATTCGATGGAGAATTGCCCAAGAAAGCCACAGGCAAAGAATGGGTTGGCATTTATCGTGCTGTTACAGGCACTTGTGCTGCCGGAGTCAAAAACTTTGTCGAACAAACCGGCAAGAGCCTTGACGATACATACACCGCAAAAGAAATTGCCAAGCTGGTGCACGGTAATTTTGGTGCAGAACAATTTGCTAAAAAGTTAAACAAATGATAAGATGGTTATGTAAAAAACATCATTGCGAGCATCATAGAATAGAAAGATTAAAAAAGCTTACGAAGTTGTCCAATAAAGCATAATAGAACAAAGAATTCCTCATGGCTGGGGAATAGCCGGAGAGGGTAAAATCTCTCCGGCTTCTAGCTTAACCTTTAACCCCCACACCCGTATGCCCACCCTCACCGAATTATCATTCCTCGCAATTGGCGCTATCCTAGGTGCTTGGTGGAGGGGAAAACGCATCATCAAGCATGACGCGGAAATTCAAACCGGTATTCACACGCTGGTTAGGTCATTGGCGGATGCGAAGGATCAGACGGTTTTATAGAATGAGTGCGCTCCGATTACCGCGCACGGCGTTAAATTACGGTTCCATGCCGTCACAAGGCCCGTTACACAGTAGGAATCCGCGCCGCCAGTGGGATCAATCAATTTACCGGAAATCGCATCAGCGGCTATTTGTGAGCATCCTTGAAACACTGGATCGGCAACATCCACATTCATGATAATGGCGCGATTTGGATCATTGGCGTTCCATGTGCTAAATTGCTCATACTTTAGACAAACATCACGAGGATTGTCTCCCCACCATCTCGGACTATTGGCCCGGTTCATAATCACGGATGCAACGCCGACTTGGCCGAGGCGGGGTTGGTTGCGACTTTCCCCATACACGGTTCTGGCGACTATCCCAGCATCCGAAAACTGGTCAGTGTCGCTCATCTCGTAAGATCCTGGGCTTGGCCGAATGACTCTATAACGCCCCTCAGATCATTTGAATTAAGGTGAATTATCATTTTAAGAAATAAAACAAATATAACCGCGAGAATGGCCTTGAATGTCCATCGGCCAAATGTTGCAAACTTTTCGTCTAACCATGCTTTGGTTATCATGTCGAAAAGCCGTTTTTGCTCATCAATACGGCGTTGTTCTCTGTCTTGCATATTAGACACCACAAGCCCTAATCTCTGCCCGTAGCTTGGCGTAGTCCTCCATTGCAGGGATTAACAGAGATCCAGGCGGGAGCATGTCGATTTCAGCTGCCATAGTATCTTGCTGGTCGTTTGTCCAAGGGCGCAATGGCGGGCAAGCGTTCGATACACTGCTAGAAGCGCATCCAGTGAGCAGAATTAGGGCAAGAAGAGCTTTCATAATTTCCCCTTGCGTAAGAGTGCTTCCATCGCCGTTTCGTCTGTAGGAGCTGTTTCTGCGGCCTTGGCCTCTGCCATAATCGCGTTAACATTTGCCTGTAGATCGTCGGCGCGTTGGGAGTCTGCCGTTTTGGCAGGAAAAAGCCGCCCCCAGAATGTGCTGAAGGCGGCTTTAATCACTGAGGCGATAAAGCCCCACATGCTTAGGCTGCAGGTGCTGGATCGACAGGAGCAGCTTCGGCGGGTGCAGCAGCAACAGGCGTAGCAGCCACCGGAACGGCAGTCACAGCCTGATTATGCACGGCTGCAACAAACGTGCTGAGCGTAGTAGCCGCAACAGTCTTGCCAGCCGTTACAAAAGCCTGTTCGGCAAGAGAGATGCCTTCGGAGATAATGGCAGAAGTTGGATTGCCAGCAGCAACGCCAGCAAGGATCGAAGTGCCGACATTTTCAACAATACTGAGTAAATCGCCAGGAGCGATTGTCTTTAGTTCAGCCCAAGCCGCTGTAGCAGCCGTATCAATGGCCGAACCTACGGTTGAGCCCTGCCAGCCAGCAGCGATGTCATGAAATACCGCGCTAAAGTTACCTGCTTCTAGATCCTGCAAAACGCCCATTTTACTCTCCCTGTTTGATTAGGTATTGACACTTAACATATTTAGGTAGTTATCGCAACGACAAGAATACCATCCCTAGCACCATTATGACCATTATCGCCGCTATGATGTATTTTTCCATCATTTAGGTTCGATCCCCGCCTGTTTGAGGATCTTCTTCCGCATGTTCCGATCTCGTAACGCATACGGAACGGTTATCTTGAGACCTTCCTTGCAAAACTGGTGATGATCGCCTTTACCTTTGCCCTTAATATGCTCAAAACCGTTTCCCAACAGTTTCAAGCGTACATCGTGGAAAAGCTCGTGGTTGCTCATTTCGGATCCATTCCCAAAATCGCATTCACTGGAATCAATCGCCTGTTACGTTCCGCCTCGTCCATTGGCGGTTCTAAGAAAAACTCCACGCCTACCAGCGTGCGCCTTAGAAAATCCCGCGTGTCGGATAGCCTAACATCACCAAATGCCGCCCGTGATGCCGACTGATAAATCCACCGCAGCGCATCCTCACGATCCGCTATCGAGTTCGTAAACCTATCAGCATCAAAGATTTGGGCGGCGAAGTGGGGCATTAGAGAGAAACGGCCCCCACAATACCTGTCGCGTTAAGAGCGGCAACCCACGCGACCTTTTGAGTACGCGCAATCGGCAATACAGCAACTTTTGCAGTGGTGTCTGTATAAGGAACGGCGGCAACTGCTGGTGTTATTACCGTTACACCGTCAGTGTCGTAAACAGCAGGGGTTCCGACAGGAGCTGGCAAATTGACCACTGTATTGCCCAAAATTCCTGCGCCATTGTCGAAAGTAAAAGCAAACGTATATGAACCGTCTTCATTAGCGGTTACTGAATTGATCGTATCGGCCATGTTTTATACTCCGTCACAGTCATAATCTATTTTACCCGCAAGAGCCGTCCCCGTGACGGTCAAAACGGTAGTTGTGTAGCTATAGGCAAAGGCTGCATTAACAGATTGGCTCGTTACGCGGCAATGGTTCCATGTGCTGTAGCCCGTACCTGCGAAGGTGATTGTGCAGGAGGCGGGAGTTCCGGCTGTAATGCTTACAGTGCCGGATTTGTTATTTGCGCGTGCATCGATTGTGTTTGTTCCGCAAGCCGAAACCACAGGAGCGGCGAGGCTGTTGCTGTTAGCGAATATCATGCCGCCGATGTTGATTTCATTGGATGTGGAAGAGGCTACAGTATCCACCGCAGTACTCGTGCCGATCAGGATATTCGAATTACCCGTCGTAAGCGTCGTATTAGCAACATTATAACCAATAAGTGTGTTGTTCGTTCCATTAGTGACAGTGCCGCCAGTAAAGGCACCAAACGCCGTATTACGGGCGCCAGTAGCAACTACAAGCGCCTGCGAACCGACGGCCGTCTCCCCGCTTGAAGAAGAATTAGTATACAAAGCCTGGAAACCAAATGCTGTATTATCCCCTCCGATATTGTCATTGGTGAGCGCGGAGTTACCGAGCGCGGAATTTCTCCGTCCCGTAGTTATAGAGTTTCCGGCTTGGTATCCCACGGCGGTATCAGCCAACGCCGCAGTGGTCATAGTACCGTTCAAGGCCTGATAACCTATAGCTGTATTTCCGTAAGCTGCGCTGGATGTCTGCCCTGATAGAGCATTAACGCCAATCGCAATCGATCCACCAGTTGTTGAATCCGTGGTTGGGAATCTGATGGCATTGTTGCCATTAAACAGAATGCCGCCGGTCGTCAGATTGAGATTACCTGTACCCTGCGGGGTCAGGTTCAACGTAATATTCGTATCCGTACCCGCTGCAGCGATGATCGGATTTGCTCCAGTTGCAGCACCAGCGAAAGTTGGATAGTTCACAACCGTGCCAGAACCTTGCAAGAATCTTCCGGCCTCTTTACCTCCAGCGGCAACAGATAAGGTCGATGATGTTGCGGATTGAAACAGACCTGATGCCGTATCCGTCGATACTGCCCAGCCCGGTGCGCTGACAGTGCCCTTGTTGAACGTTCCGCCGCCACCAGCAGAACAAGTATTAGTAGATGGTACCCAGACATAACCAGCAGTTGAGCAACCAGTTTGTGTTTGTATAGCTGCCGCAATCGACGCAGCAGTAGTCGGAACGGTTGTAACGGCTTTTAGACCAGCATATGCAGGGCAACTTATAAGCAGCAAGAATATTAGAAGATATTTCATATTACGAGCCAGTTCCCAAATGAAGTATAAGACTACCCGTTCCGCTATCAGCAAGAGATGAATAATAATTATTCCCGTTACGGCCAACAATCATAACAGCCCCCGCAGGGATGTATATTTGCGCCGTTCCAGGAGCAGTAGCCGTGTTAACAGCAACAACAGAAGCCCCACCCAAAGCCAATTGAACACCGACAGACCCGTTATTGACCACCATAACGTCAGGCCAATTCGCATTGCCAGCAGCAGTAGGTGTGAGCAAAGAGGCAGCAGTCGCTGAAGTTCCTATGCTCGTGTTGCTGACTTGATTCCCGACAGTAAAGTTCTGAACGAACATTGCTGGCATAGAATTATCCCTTCAAAGCAGCAGCAAATTCATCCATCTTATTCTTCAACTTAGCACTCGCAGCGGCAGCGTATTGTTCATGGGCAATCGCGCGAGCCTCTGCTTCCAAGGCATTATTCTTTATTTCTTCGATTTCAGCCTTCTTCGCTGCAACGAGCCGGTCAAACATGGATCGATCATCTTGCAGAGACGCAACATTAGATTGGTGGGTGTTTACGGAACTAGATAAATCGGACACACGAGCATTGTGTTCATTCTGCGCGTTTTCCAAAGCAGCCTCTCTTTCAAGAAGCGATTTTTCTTTCGCGTCAAGCTCCTGTTGTTTGGTATCAGCGACATCCTCGGCCCCCTTAGCGTTCTTTTCACGCAACTCAGCCGCCATAATCCGTGCTTCGGCGCTTTCTTTAGCGGACAAATTCTTTTCCAGAGCGTCTTTATGTTCGGCAATCTTGTCCTGCAATGCAACGATGTTCGCTTTCACCTTGTCTGGGTCAGATACAAGCTGTAAGATAGCGGTTAACATATCATTGGTTGTGATGCTCATTCTATCCCCGCTACAAACAAAGAGTTTATTTCACGTTTGAAAACAGACTTCTTGAAGCCACTGTTTTCGTCAATAGTGATAAGCTCCCAACCTTCGGCTCCGAGCTTATTATAACGATCTTCCATTTCCTTCTCATCCAAAGGAGGGAATGCCGTTATGCGATATTCAAATTTTGCCATACTAAACCCCGTTAATCCGGCGATACGCCGAGTGAGAATGAAAAGTCAGTTGTTGATGCTGGCGTGACTCCACCAACACCTACTACTATGCAAACATAAGCCTTGTTAGTTTGTATGGTGTCTGTGTTGTTAAAGCTAAGCCCCAAATTCATTGCCGTTGTGCCAGCAGTAGGTGTTGATCCTTGTGGCGCAGCTAAAGTAACGGATGATGTGTAAACAAGCTTAGCCACATCAGCCGCATTTAGGGCAAAGGCACTCGTGTCCGTGCATGTAGAGGCGGTTGGGTTCGCACTAAAAACATAAATCGTAACCGCAGGCGTAACACCACTAGATGAACGAACGGAAGCCCATTGCAGCCGAGCGCCACTAAGCCCAGAACGGAACACGGGGACGGTGTATAGCCCGCCTAAAGATTTACTGGCAATATAGGCACCTGCCGTGACTGTCATGGGAACAGCAATAGAAGAATCATAGAGTTGGTCGGCCATTGCTGGCGAGGCCAAAAACAAAAGAAGTGAGAGAAGTTTTTTCATGTTAAATTCCTGTTGGTATAGGAGGTTCAGTTGGCAAAACAGTTGATGTCGTATCTGCGCCCGTAACAATGGCGCGTAAGGCATTGCGGTATGTTTGGTTAGCCGAAGGAACGGCAACTCCCGCGCTATAGCAACGGATAACGGTTATGTCTGATTTGGTGAGGGCGGCTTGCGCCTCTGATGGCAGCATATTAGGTGGTGCATATGGCGTTGGTGTATTTCCTGCCGCTACCCATGCCAGGTAGACTTGATAGTCACTATTGCGCACGTCGGCAGGAATATACGCTTGGTCAGCGTCACGAATGATAGTTGTTGTGGCGGTGAGAGTATATGCCATGCTTATAGCTCCGCACTTGCTGTTGAACCTGTACCGATCACCGCTTCAGCAGTGGACGTTATGCCCACAACTGCCGAATCAGTGCTGAGCGCAGATTGACTTCCATTAATACCAGAATATGACATCGTAGGTGTCACACGTTTGGAAGTTTTGAAGGACCATATGACTCGTGAAGAACCCGATGCCGCAAAAGTACCATTGAGATTATTATTCAAAAGTTCAAAATACCTTTGGCATAATACCAGCTCTAACCCATCCGATCTTCGTTCAAATGGCGTCGCCTGTGTCCCGTTTTCGAGTTGCCATTCGCCGATTGTCCATGTGCCGGAAGTTTGCGAGCCCACTGAAAGTTCAATCTCAAGCCCAGCCGTTATGTTTGCACCCAAGGCAATTTGTGCCGAATATATTGCGGCAGTTGACGAAACGGTGAAAGTTCCTGTTGCAATAGACGTTCTCGATGTCCATGTGTCAGACGAACCAGGATAATAAGCCGTCCATGTTACTGTTGTCAGCAAACTGTTTGCCAATTGGACGGAGAATGTCGCTGTCGTTGAAGCTAGGTCATAGACATTCGTCGATTCATATCTTTGTCCGAACGCAATTCCCGTGACCGAGGCCGCGCCCGTAAATTTATAAACGTACTGGTTGGGAGCCGACCCCGCAACGCGCTGCCCCGTGACATTAGCGCCCGTACAAGCGGCATAAAATCGGTCAACAGTATATGCGTTTGATGTCCCAGAAGTTCCAGCGGTAATCGTCTGGCTCGCGCCTGAATTTCTTTGATCGATACGAAAATCACCATTTATCGTACGATTGCGAAGACCGGCGAGTTGACCGCCATTGACGGATGTGGTCTGGACTGTTCCACCCGTCACGTTGCCCGTCACGTTGCCCGTCACGTTGCCCGTCACGTTGCCCGTCACGTTGCCCGTCACGTTGCCCGTCACGTTGCCAGTAATAGTCCCAGATGCGTTAATGGCGGCTGTAGTCGTTGTTCCCGTTACCGCCAAATTCCCGCTAATCGTTCCACCCGCCAATGGCAAATATGTTCCAGAAGCGTTGATAGTTTGAATATTAAGAGCAAGCGACCAATCCCCGGACGCTAAATCCGTTGCCCATGTTCCAGACGTATTTGCAATAGCGCAGACATACAGGTTGTTCGTATATGCGCCGTTCACGCCGTCCTGAACGATGTCGCCAAAATTGTAAATGACGTTGGTAGCCCACACGCCACGGTAGGAGCCACCGCGAGCGGATACTTGCTGGATTTCCATGCAAAGAGTATCAAGGGCTTGTTCTGTAACTTGTGGCGCAAAATCGCCTTGATTCTGGATGCTGATAAGTTGCTGTAAAGGAAGCGTGCGCGTAATCGTACAAGTATAACCAACGCCAGGGGCACTATTTAAAGTTACATATCCCCCCACACCCCAAAGCTGACCAGTCGTGGCTGAATTAAGCGTTACTGTATATTGCGATGCTGTTAGAGTGGTGGATGCGCCAGTGCTTGTATTTGTGGTCTGAACAGTAATGTCAGATGCAGCATCGGCGATAAATGAAAATGGAACGACAGTTTGAGCCGCTATCAAAACAACGGCGGTGGATGAAGCGGTTGTGCTGATTGTCAATATAGTCTCCCTGTCTGCATCACGCAGATAGTCTGAGCAGTATTATAGGTGATATTTGTTTAAAAAGCTATCCATATATTATAACGGACGATTGTTCTGTAGCAATTGTCAAGGGTCACCGGCATAAAACAATTTTGACGGCATAGTATCATTTAACTATGTGTTATTCCACAGTATTATACTGTCGCTGGGTGTGTTTGGGTGTTTAAAGCTTGTTGTTGCCCAGCAATCCGCTAGATGCGCCACCCTTGGCAAGATAAACACCAGGAACCCCCCACGGAACGCCAGCACCAGGACTATATCCAATCATCGTATTATTGCCTTCTTGTCTCAATCTTTGATTTGCTCTTTCGAAGTAACCCGGATCAGCAGCCTCCAACAAGTGATACGCAATCAGATAATCATACGCACCCTTGACGTAAAATAGATTGGCGAAAGGAACGTGATTAACCGCCATGTGCGCCAAATCAGGCCACAGTTTATTCTTCTCGCCCTCAACATCGCCCATCGCTTTACCGTATAGCGAGGCTATGTCGTTCAAGTCTCCGGCAACGGGGCCAGCAGCGGCAATAACACCCTGCTTGCCCATACGCTGAATTTGCCCAAACAACTCGTCACCAGCAATACCGAGGAACCCACTATTGGCAGTTGCCTCTAGTGCCGTCTTTATGTTCATCGGATCAGGCAACGGACGACCTGCTAATTTGGCGTTCACAGCCATTCTCATATATCCAGCGGGAACGCCGAGAGCGACAAGCATCCCCATATTATAAACGACTTCTTTTTTGGATAGGCTTTGAAAGACATTTCGTTCAAGTATCTGGTTATAAGCAGCAAGAGGCCACGCTTTGAACTGCATCAAAGATTTTACCAATTCGCTAGGCAATGTTCCTTTTCTCAAATTGCCGTACATATACGCTTGTTCTTTAACGCCAGATGTCACAACCCCTTCACGGGCAGAATCGGAATAATAGGACAGGATTTTATCGGATATATTTCTCGCATCAGGATGATCGCCCAAACCCTCCATAATCGAAGTTGGCGTCAGGTATTTATTGCCGTTGTACTCACGAAGGTTGCCCTCTGTTTTTTGTATCAACCCCCACGCATCCGCATTAATGCCGTAGCGAGATAGCTGATTTTTAATGTGCGGTTCCAGAGCATCAAAGTTAGTCCTAATCGACTCAGCGAGATTATTTGAAATCATACTCTTGATGCCAGCTTTCCAGCGATCAAATAGAAAATGGATTCCAGTTGCATCCATGAATTTGTTGGCAAATGCGCTAACCGCTCCCGGCACCGTGCTTTCACCAAATACATTCGATTGATGCCGGAACATGCCGTCATCATACGCACCATTTTCAGCAGCAATCCGCGCCCATTCCCCCTGTGGCTTGCCTTCGAATATACTCTTAGCCATCATCCCAAACGCGCTTAACCTATTAATGCCGTTATGAGCAGCCATATTGGGAATCGCATACACACCAGAGAAGAAATGCGTCCACATAACACCGCCTAATTTCGTAGTACCCTCAAACGCACGAAGCGCGGGGCCAGCTTTTGCAACGAATCCCATGTTGTACGGGATGTTGGCAGTTCCGTCGAGTAATGCCATCTCGTTGCGAATGTTGTTCGCCTGATCTCTAAA
>Ga0302281_10001337_pt1 | contig 17817 bp, 15 predicted proteins | sample III_Fen_E1_2_FD_198762 | JGI IMG/M metagenome (GOLD analysis project Ga0302281, IMG submission 198762) | Peat permafrost microbial communities from Stordalen Mire near Abisko, Sweden - III_Fen_E1_2 | ecosystem: Environmental > Terrestrial > Soil > Wetlands > Permafrost | place: Sweden: Abisko...
GGGTGGGTTGGGTCGTTTCTTGGCCACGCGCCCTGTGACTGCTGGTTCCAAGAGCCCCACTAACCTCCCCTTCGTTGGACGGGATGTTCCGTTCACTCCTCACAAGATGTGGGCTTTCCCGATGTTGGCGGCGTTCCGGGGTGCTATTGACTCGGATGCGGAGGACATCGGATGGCTCGTCAACCCCTTGGAACTCTTCCGTGCGGAGGGTGCCAATGTGTACAAGGAGATTTTGAAGACCTCAGATGTCTACGCTTCGGACTCCTTCAACATTGGACGTGACAGTAATTTGTACGGAAACTTGCAGAACATGGTCGGTCGTGCTGCGGAGAAGGCCTACCGTAAGGGACTCTACCCTATCTCCGGTCGGTAACTCATCGTTTGCAAATGTGAATCGCGGGGAGGTTATCTCCCCGCGATTCACATTGAATTGGAACCCCGGCTAACTTCAGTTCGGTGATGGAGTCGGCTACTCTCTTTTTCCTCCACGCAGCACGTGACTTAGCAAGCAGCTTCTCTTCTGGTGTGATGCTTCGCCACGAGGACTTGTACTCACACACCTGAGGTTCGGTGTAGGGTTTTATCCACTTGCAGAGCACAATCTTCTTGGAGACATCTTCACGATTGAAGGGGTTGCCGCGTAGTCCTCCCGTCAGCCCCTTCCCTACGTGGTTCTTTGTGTTTCCCGATGTTTCCCCTACTCGCTCCCAGTTGTCCGCAATGTAGAGCCCCCCTACACGCTGCGTAGTGGCGTCTAGCTCTGCGTACTCCACGAAGGTCTCAAACCCGTAAGGCTTCACCCCGTACAGAGCTTCCCAATCCTTGACGACAATCTTACGCCACATGGCAACAATTCTGGACGCCAGATTGGGTTCATGTAGCTCCAGTCGGAACAGAGTGTTGTCGATGATACCGTTGATGACCTTCTCGCGGTTCTCCTTGGTTATATGGAAGAACTTGTCTCGCACGCTCGTAGCATAGACAGCGGAGCCGCCAGAGATAGCTCCGACGTTCTGCCAGCCATCTACAGTCTCGTACCAAATGAGATAGTGAATCTGCTGTCCATGGTGCCCACGAACATCACCCACGGCCTTCGACTTATCCGTCCGACCATCGGCGGACATCTTACGCACGTAGTGATTCTTCTCGAACACCTTGATGTCCGAACTACTACAGAACTGAAAGAACAGTCGCTTCACTTTTTCAACCCTTCATCAAAGAACACTTTCTGGCTGTCAGGGATAAACGTTCGGATTTTATCCGGGTCTTGAGGGCTACGGAGAGTGAACCCATGCTCCACTAATGCCCAAAACATCTGATGGCGACTAATCAATCCCACTCGTTCGGTCTGTTGTAATGCAATAGAGTCTGGGATGTTGTCCGTGGGGATGAAGTGAATATTGACCTCTACCGCCCACTTAGCCTCAGGCGCGATGTTATATAATCCCTTTGTAGGGACGATGGTTTCACCCGTAAGAGAATGGTAATGATTGACAACCACATCATCGTACTTCGGTGGGGCTTCGAGGTAGAAGTGTACCTGTCCCGGCCCTACAAGGTATCCAAGGAACCGGGCTAAGTTACCCTCGCTGTCCCATACGAGCTTGTCAATGCTCAGGAACCCTGGACGCTTACGTTGTTCGATTTCCGCTTTAAGAGCAATCTCACGGAGAATGTTTTTGGTCATTTCCCGCTTGGCTTGAAAAGCGAAGGTTCTCTGGGAACCATCGGTGTATTCAACAATAACCTTGTCTCCGGGGGTGTCAATGCTGACCACTTTGAATTCTCGGTCGGAGTAGTTAGGGCCTGTACGGTCTATACCTATACTTCCCACAGTAAATGTGTTGTCGTTCATTCTCTGAAATACTGTTACAGGAGCTTTCCCCACCGCTGTTTTTTCATAAAAGTAATAGGGGTAATCTCATGACCATTGGGTCGGTTCGTTCGTTTACCTTGTGGGGTTCCTCCACATCCAGTTTTCTCCAGAACCCAACCTGCGGCTCTAAGACTGGTACCGGGCTCTGTTTCAAGAATGTAGGTTTGAATTTTTCTGTAGCCCATCGTTTTGGCGATACGAGTACAGGCACTGTAGAGAAGGCTACAGACGTTATCTGTACCATTTGTGACCAGTCGGCAGACTTCGAGGGTAAGCCCGTCGTCAAGAGCCATACAGGCAGGTCTCATACAAATAGCGGCACCCACCAACTTACCCTCTTTGGAGCAACCGATAGAAAACTTGGCGACTCGAATGGGCTTGTGGTGACGGTGTAGTTGGTCAACCAGTTCGTTAGCTTGGCGCAAATGGAGTGGTACGACTGTAAGCTTGGCTGCTTGTCTTATGGCTCGGGCGGCTTTTACTTCTACCCGTTTCCTATAGGCTCGTTGTGCTGCGGCGTGGTCTTTATGAATCTTAGGACGACCGACTTTACCCTTTGGTGATTTAATTAGTTTCATCACTTTGAGAGTTTGTTTTCCTGCACACGTGCTTAGCCTGTTGTTTTTCTATCCAAGCTATGAATACTTCTTCTCTTAGTGAGAATGTATGGGGAGAGAACGTGGGTAGGTCTTCCCCCTTATAGGAAGTGAGGTCGAACCTCTTAAGTTCAGGTTGATGGTAAACGAAGTAGGCAGGAACCCCTAGAATACGAGCCATGTTCCGAACGTATGTCGAGTGGCGATAGGCCCACAGTGGGCCCTTGTTCTGACGTTTTACCTCCCAAAGCAAAATCGGAAGGTTGCACATTGGGCATATGGGTACTACGTCGAAGTCACATGCGCGAATACCCTTAGGTTTCCGCATTGTGGCAGAGAAATCCAAGTCTCGGTCACCAGTTCGTTCCACATTGTTTTTAGTACCAACCATAAACTGAGAAGCCCTTGACTCACAGAAATTTGGAGCGGGTGGGTGGCTTCGACACCCCATTCCTTATGGTGGAATTCCGTAAGGTCTTACTTAGATGACACCCGCTATGTATAATACTGATTATCCCCTCCACTAATAGAGGAAAGATATGCAATTTGTCTCTAAGTTTCTCCAAGCCGCAGTCACAGCCGACCTCAATCAGCTACGCGAATACGCCAAGCAGGTTGTTGCGGGAGGCGTAGTCAAGCACGTGTATCTCATCGGGAGTACGGCGGCACGAGGTACAGGTCAGGACATCGACATACTCTATGACTTTGGAGATGCAGGTCTGGACAGAGATGAGGCGACCGCGACTGAGCAGCTTGAACAACTGGTTGAGAGTACCAGTATAGACTCTGACAGCTATGACTCCTTCTACAAGGTAGATGGTAGGTTCTTCCACCTGTCCTGTGGGGCCGGACGGTGCATCATTGAAAACACAGACTACGGAAAGGAACAGCAGGGTAAGCCTATGGTGACTCTAGCTTGAAACTCACACTCATGCTGTTGACCGTATTCCTCGTCGGTCAGACCGCCCGTCAAACCGGGCCGGTGGCTCATGACCGCACGCCGCACATACCGAGCCACCAGCACTCACACAAAAAATAGGTTTCTGACCCATAGGTATGGGTCAGTTTTATGTCTATGAATACCTGCGTTCTGATGGTACCCCTTACTACATAGGTAAGGGTAAGGAGGCTCGTGCCTTTCATCCTTACTACAGGGCTGTAGCCACCCCCAAGGACAAGGAACGTATCCGTTTTGTAGCTACGGAACTATCTGAACCGGATGCTCTACAAGCTGAGATGTTTCTTATCTTCATGCATGGGCGTAAGGATAAGAGAACCGGGTGCCTTCGTAATTTGACCGATGGGGGGGAGGGTACTTCGGGGCATACCCACACTGATGAGTGGAAACTAGCTGCGTCGAAGAGAATGAAGGGGCACATAAAATCCCCACTTACTTGTAGTCGAATAAGCAGTGCTAAGAAGGGTAAACCTGTCAGCCTAGCTCAAAAACAGAGTATATCAAGAGCCCTCAAAGGGCGGCTGTTCAGTGATGATACCCGCCAACTAATTTCTGCTGCAAAACGTAATGTCCCCCTTCCTTCAATGCGAGGGTCAGGAAACCCTCGTGCCAAAGTAACCGATGTTGATGTCATTGCGATTCGCAACGGTAGTTTGAAGGAAAGAACTGCCCGAGAAAACCTCGGACTATCCCATACCCAATTTTACCGTTTGAAAAGAGGAGAACAATGGCAATTACAATCGACGTGAAACTGAAGACTTTTCTTTCACTTATAAGTTGGAGCGAAGGAACGAGCATCGCCCCTCTCACCAAGAACCTTGGCTACGATGTCATCGTTACCGGCATCCACGGCCCCTCTGTGTTCACCGACTACACCGACCACCCGTTCGCCCATGGTGGCTCCGTGCAGTTCCACTTGAACCCACCTGAGTTCTCAACCGCTGCTGGCCGTTATCAGGTTCTGGCTCATTACTTTGAGGCGTACAAGGCACAGCTTGGACTCCCTGATTTCTCACCAGCATCGCAGGACAGGGTTGCCATTCAGCAAATCTCTGAACGCAATTCCATCCACTTGATTGAGCAGGGCAACATCGCGGGAGCCATCACGGCGTGCTCCAACATTTGGGCATCGTTCCCCGGCAATGACTATGGACAGGGCGGTCACTCACTTGCCGGTCTGGTCGCCAAGTACACCGCTGACCTAGCCGCTCTTGGCGGCTAGTTCCTTAGGGGGAGTTGCGGTGCAGCCGCACTCTTCTCCCCCGCAGTCCCCGATGTAGAAGCACCATTAGCCGTTATGCCTGTCCCAGTCGTGTCCGCACTTCGGACATGCTTCAGGCTGGTCGGTCGTAGAGCCCATTACCCGGCCCTCTGTCCTCGTCACGAGTAATTACGGTTCCGTAATCTCTGCGTTCGGGGATAGGGCTGGAGTCCTTGTCAGCCCTTTCGATAGCTACAGTCGCTACCGGCACACCGGCAATGTCTCCCGTCGCAACCTTCGCAACCTGTGTGTCATCCACCGTTCGTGCCAGCTTGAGAGCCTGATACAGATGGTAGATGGCAAGACCCTCTTCAGGGTTGATACCTGCTCCTGCGTGTACGTGAACCACCCGGTTCAGGTACTCATACAGGTCATCTTGCAACATGATAATCTTCATACGTTTCCGCCTGTGAACCGGTCAAGTGAGTTGAGGGCCTTGATAGCCATGGCTGCGACCTGAATCAACTCAGCACGCAATGCTACCTTGCTCCGGTCTTTCTGTTTTTGTTTGGTGATGTCCCACACTTCATCTAGCTCTTCAAGAATGACCGAGTATGCTTCATGGAGATTGAAAAACTTCTCTCCATGACGCTTAGCTCGTGTGAGTTCCCGGTCTGTCCTTGGCAAGCTTAGGGCTGATGTTGTCTAGGGTAGGATACCCTCTTGTATTAGTCGCCATTGAAACCTCAATAGCTACTAATACTGCTCCTGAAGGGTGAGTTCACCATAGATATATTCACGGCTGTAAAGTCATTTCTCCGACCCCAGAGCCATGCTTGCCTTTCATCAGAAAAGTACACATCCACAACAGGCCGAGACTCTCCGGGCATAATATCCACGAACCGGGCGATGGTCTTCTTGTGACTGTGTTTTTGAACAAGAACAATGAGGTCGTTCATGTGGGCGTGTAGATGGCTCTGTGCCGCTGGGGACAGGGCAACGTATACGACCGCATTCTCAGGCAGCGTATGTTGGGCAACTGCATAGACGTGTTCCACGCTTCTTCCGTTCGCGAACTTGGCGTTCGGCGACGATGACTTGGTGTAAGCGGTCACCTGTACTGGCGTCTGATTTTTTTCGAGGAACCCCAGTTTACCTTCAGCAACCGCGAGGCGGGTTTGGACTTGCTTCAACTGGGTCTGGGAGAGATTGAGGTCTTGCTGGGTTTGAGTGAGTTGACACACGAGGGCATGATTCTGCTGATGCAGAACCTCAACCATCGTGCAAAATGCAACAGAGATGAATAGAGCTAAAATTAGCTTGAGTTTGTTCATAGCGAGTGTGGGTTGTTCGGACTACTGACAATGCGCTCGTATAACTCCTTTCGCCATCTAAGTAGAATACCAGAGGGGCTGGGGTTTGAATACATAAAACGTTATGTGGTTTAGATACAGTAGGTTACCTGCACCAAAAAATAAAAGAGACGCCTCCCGTGTGGGAGGCGAGGCTCTACCTAATGATTAGATAGTCCCGAAATTATAAACTACTTAGATTCAACGAGTTAGCGGGATGTGGGGTTCGATGATAAACTGATTAGGTGTGATAGCTCTACCCACAACAATAATCCACTGGCAGTTGGTTGTGACGTTCGAGTAGTCCTGAGTAAGGATTCCACCGACTGTAGCGTAGATGAGAGCACCTACAGTGAAGTTAGCTCCATCATATTCATAGACCCCGCCATAATTGGTACCCACGGTTATTGGAGCCCCTGCTGTGGCTGTGGAGAGGGTGATGCCGGAAACGATAGGGTATATAGGGTAGCCTTGTCCGTCCGTTACCACGGTAGTTGGGTCTATGGCTGACACTCCGCCATCACTCTGCACCATAACTGCTGTGAGGGGAATGAGATTGGTATTCGCGTTAAAGGTCAAGGTCGGGCTGGTACTGCTGGAGGGTATGCTTACGGTAGCTGTAGGTGCTGAGGAGGATGTGATAGTCGCGGAGATGTAACTACCAGTCATAACCTGCTGAGCCGTGGTAAGACCATGAATCGCGATGACCTGAATTACATCTCCCTTGTTGAGAGACTGAACAATGGACATTTGAATGGTGGTTGGCCCTGTCTGAGTTCCGTCAGTGGACACAGTATCGAGCACCGTAGTACTGTTCAACATAAGGTTAGCCGTGCGGTAGCCCAAGCCCCCAATACCCCAATTAATCTCAACTACGATGGCATAGTTACCTGTAGCCTGAGCGGTAAAAGTGTTATCACTTGTGACGTTCCCTGTCAAGTCGAAATCTACTTGGTCAAAGGACACAGGGAGACCCGCTTGTCCAACCGGCACTGAGTTGATAACCGAGTTAACTTCTGCCTTCCAGCCCACGTTAGTAAAATCCTGAAGCAGGAATTGCTGTTGCTGTATAGCCGACTGAATGGCAGTACTAATAGTTGTTCCCTGCTGTTGCGCTGCTGCATAGCTCAAGTTAGTGCGGAGCATCGCTATCTGCGTGCCAATAGGCAACTGCTGAATGTCGGGTCGCATGAGAAATGTGTTCGGGTTAAAGGTCGTCCCCTGCCACCCGGATTGTCCCGCTGCGGGTCCCCCATTGGTGGAGAAAGTAACCACTGGGGCCTTGGGAATCTGAAGCAGAGGGTAGCCCGGAACCCATGTACGATTGCGGGTAGCCGCGTCCGCCTTTAGCTGGTTGTAAATGGTGAGGTCGCCTAGTGGGTCGATAGCTGAATCTAACGCAGCCGGGTAGCTCACCACGAACTGAACAAGGTATGGGTCTTGCAGCAATAGAGCTTGAAGGTTCGCGTTGAAGGTACGCCAAAACTGGGTGAAACGGTCAACGAGCTTGGCCTCCGCGAACTGGTCGTAGATGAACTTGAACTGGGGTCTAGTCGTGGTGTACGTCGGTGTGTTCTTGATGTTTGTGTCCGCGAGAGCAATTACTTCCTGCAACACGTTCCCTATAGCAGAAGGGAACGTGCAGGGAGTCGGGTACTCTGCCTCACCATTACCGAGAGTGACTGTGGATGTGACGGTGGGGTTGACGGAGGTAGCCGTGTAGTCAAGGTCGGTGCCAGTGAATGAGGATACGTAGTTAGGGCTCACGTAGGAATCCCAAAGCTGGCTGCGGGTGTAACCAAGTAGAGAAGCTTCAAGATAGGAAAGCTGCCACAACAAGTTACCTTGAACCGTTGGCGTGGCACCAGTCAGTGTGGCGATGAGGGGAATAGCCTTGGGAGCATTGCTCAATGTTGTGCTGGGGAGGACGGCGTTCCATGGCGTCGGAGTCGCTGCCAGATAAACCAGTGACGGGGATACCAGTTGGGTGTACGCGACTTGGAAGTTTTGAACCCATGAACCTAAGCGTCCGTTACGAGCCGACGCCAAGTAAAAGAGCCATGCAGATGTTAGGTTAGGGTCGAAGTTGGACGCTACCACCTGTTCGAGTGTGACAAAGTGTACCATAGCCTTACGCAGGTTGGCATTGCGAACGGTGAGGTCAGGGTTGGCATAGTCTGGGTCGGTTGGTTCAATCGTCTGGTCGCGGAGGGTCGGGACGATGGAAACGATGTTGCCCTGATAGGTAGCTGATGGCATCTGGTAGTTCGAAATGATGGTCGAGGGATCGGGCACTGCACCCTGCATCGAGTGGTTGACACTGAACGGGTTGGCAAGGTTGGTCGCCGCGTAAGTAGGTGGAAGAAAAGTAGGGGTCGAGGTTGAGTTCTCCATCGTAGTGATGAAGTTAGGGTCACTCAAGTCCTGCCCAGTATTGGGGATGAGACCACCGAGGGGGGGGACGAAGGCGGATGTGCCAAATTGCAAGCCACTGTAGGTCTGAATGGTGGTCGGATAATTCGAGAAGATATTGATGTTCGGAACGTGGAGCACGCACTGATTGAAGGCGAAGTTGGTGTCGAACTTCAAGCTCTTCGCCGTCAATGCAAACGCGCTGAGAGGTACGAAGTTGAAGCCATTCCAATGCCAGATGGTGTCGGAGAACAGATTCGGGATGGCCGGTAGGTTGGGAAGACCCCAGTTACAAATCTCGTTCAGGGTAAGAGCAAGGGCGTTCAGGTTCTGCTGCACCATGCCCACAAGGTTCAACTCCATCGACTGAAGGATACCGATGTTCTGAGTGACAGCCGAGATGAGACCAATGATTTCCTGCTGATAGTCGTTGATGCCCTTGATGATTTTGATGGAGTCTGCCACGTACTTTATACCACGTGGAAGGTCAGACAGCTTGCCATCAATGGCAAGGTTGTTCATGTTAGTGTAGAGGTCTATCTTCTCCATCAGGTCCTTCTTTTTTTGAAGGAGCCAATGCTGTGCATCGCCGATGTTCCGTTCAAGTAGACGACCGTCTTCAAGAGCTTTATGGTAATACTTCTCAATCGTGGGGTCGCCGAGAGGGGATAGGCGTGTCACCGCTCCTTTTGCCTTTATGGGCCACATCTCGGCGTTCTGTAGGTCTGTAGTAAAAGTCGCCATTATCCTTGCCTTACCCTTGCCTTACCCTATCAATGACCCGTCGTATAGCTTTAAGCGGGTACGAGTAGTCGTTGTTGTGCAGATACGCCCTGAAGAAAAACTCAAACTCAGGGTCTTGAATGTCGTAGCCATCTTCCTCTACATAGAAACGCAAGGTGTCAACGATGGCTTGGTCCCCATCATCGTCATCCGGCTGGCCGTCATCTTCAACGTCATCGTGCTCCAAGAGCCAGTCAATCTTATTCGCGTTGAGGTCGTCTTGATTCATTAGCTGTTCTCGTCCGATACATAGTCGCCCTGATTGTGAACGATATCCGGGGCCTCTGTTGTGTGCCTCGTCATTGCTGACTGGATAATCTTCTGAGCCGACTGTACATGGTCGGTCTTAGTGGTACCCCGGAAGGTTGCACATTCCAAGATGTAATCTCCTGTGATGTGCTCGTGCTTGTTGCCCTTGATGAGTAGGTCTACGTCACCGTTGATTTCCAACCGCAAAGCCTTCTGTTGCTTGTTCTGACCGATGGTCATTTCAACCCCGCCATCGAGAGCCGCTGTGAGCGACCGTCCTAATTGGTCTGCTCCTACCGCAAGCACGATAGCCCCGGCAAGGTCGAGGAGTAAGGACTGACCAGAGGCTGGGTTGCTGCCAATGCGGAGGAGAACGTCCCGTACCGCGTGCAAGTCAACCGATAGACCGTGAGCATCGGCATTCGTCAGTGGAGCCCCTGACCAGTTGTAAGGCAGCATGTTGACTTGTGGCGTGCCCACCTGTGTAAGGTCGTGAAAGGCATAAATGTTATCCCCGGCTCCGTAAGTGGGGCGACCGGGTGAGTGAGAGTCGAGACGGCTGGTTGAAGTCACAGCGTACGGCGTCTTACCCTGTCCATCCTGATAGCCGTTAACAAGGTGACGACGCTTGGAGTTAGGGTCACGGGCACCAATACGGGCTACGAAGGCACCATCAGCCGCGAGGCGTAGGGAGATGTTCTCCGCACCAGTCTTATTGGTGAGGTCACCGGCATCGCCAGCGGCCAGCTTGGGGGCTGTCCAATAGTTGAGTGTACGCTGCTGCACCGAGTCATTCTTGCTCCGAGTCTGGGTGAGCACTGTGCGACCACGGTCGGGGAGAGAGGTATCGTCGGCACCGAGACGAATGACGCTCTGACCCAAAGCTTGAAGGTCGATGGCATCTTCCTCATCGCGGTTCTTTCCGACAACCAGCTTGAGGGAACCTACAAGGTGACCTTCGAGAGAGCGACCGGCACCATGCGGGTGCTCATACCCTCCAGCCAGAGGGATGTTCTCCTTAGGCATCGTGGCACCAATTTCAAACGATGTGAATCCTTCCTTGGTAACGTCCCAGCGAGTGGTGTTGTACTCGTAGGGGAAGCGGATGGAATGGCAGGATGCAGCCAAGCGTGCTTCAACATGGTCAGCCGAATCCACGGCAGGAATGTAACCCGACTCAAAATCAGCACCGAAGCGTCCTTGCTGAGTGTAGGGACTAAGCACCGGTTTGAGCACCATACCATAGGTGGACTTGTCGAACAGGTTGTACCCCACCAGAGTGCCCGTGGTCTTTTCCGCGATGAAGCCACGACGCTGAGGCGTGATGCCCTCGGCCAATGTGGGACCTACAGGAGCCGACTCTGCTCCTGCAATAGGATGGTCGAAGCCTTGGTTAGCGAGGTATGATTCACTGTCAAATGAAATTTCACCTGTCGTCTGGATAGTAGTGCGTTGCCATGGGTCAGCCGTAGTTCCTAGAGCAAAGTCAAGCAAACTACTCTGAAGAATCTCAGGAGTGAGAGGATAGTCAAGAGCGTATTCCTGAACTCTGTCCGTCTGCTCCGACCATGCGATTACATCCTGCTCACCGGATATATAACGGTCGGATGGTTGAGCATTAGGTTGTAGATACACAACTGATTCCTTGGAGCCATCAGGTAAGACGACAGGGGTGACCGTAGATGCTCCGGGACGGGTGACTGCACCCTTGAACTCAATGCCAGAGTGCGTGTACTGGAAACGTGTGCCGGTCATCTGCACCCAGAGACGACGGTGGGTATCCAACCGGTCGCGAGTCATGTCCTGTGACGACTTGTCCCAACCGGCATCTACCTTCTCAGTGTAGCCCGAAGCCATGGATACTGCACGCTGTCCGGGATATGCCTTGCGGTAGTTGCCACGGACACGACGGTTGACGATGGGAACCTTCGTCCCCATGTTGTATCCAATTACATCCTGAGACCGTTGAATGTCAGTTACAACTGGAGTGAGTAGAGCGTACTGAACATAACCGTTGTCATAGAAGATAGGCACGGTGAGAAACAGGGCACCCTCTTCCGGCATCGCCACGTCGGAGGACTCGGCTGAGTTGGAGTTAGCGGGAAGGATGTTTACTTCTCTCAGAATAGCCCCGTTCCGAGTATCCATAAGCGAAGCAATACCTCGCTCCCAGTCCATGGTCAGAATGGATGCTACAAAAACTTGGAATTGTTCCTCACTGCGCTGGGCAGCGTGAAGCGGGGGTCGGTACTCATTCGCTCTTGTTGTTGAATATCCCATGACACCCTTTATGTAGTGCTCTTGTTACCATTCAGTAGTTTGCTGACAAAGGTCTGAGCTTGCTGGTCTGAGGATGGTGTTACCCCCAGAGCATTGGGGATTTGTGTGTTGTTTGTCGGAGGAGTGACTGGACGATACAGCGGGGTGAGATTACTAGGAGGGGGCGGTCCTCCCGAAACAAAAAAGTCTATACGATTTGCAACATCATCCAACGAGTCGGCGATGTCGTTGTCAGGTTGCGTGTCCTTGGTACCGTTTTGGGGAGTCCCCGGTGGCGGAGTCACCAACTCAAAACTCGTGGCTGATTGTTCAAAACTGGATAGGGTGCTCAGCTTGGACATCTCAGATGCCAGCGAGGCGCTGGGGTCAATCGCAGAAGGAGAACCTACTCCCGCGAAGAGGAACACGTTGGCTCCGGTGATGGACTGAGTTTCGAGGCTGTTCACAGCCGTGGTCGTGAGAATGCCTAGTCGGGTTTCGAGCAACGCTTCGTTGAGAGACTTCCACCGTCCCCATGGAAACGGTGTAAGCAGTTCATATCCACCTTCGTCCGTGTAAGGCTGAGCGGTGAGAATCTTCTGCATGTACCATATATTGATACCAGTGGATGGTGTCTTGTTGGTGGGGGGTTGCTGACCGTTGCTTGTGGTCTGAGTCACAGCTTCATCCTGAGCCGGGACGAGCCAGTTGGACTTAGAGAAGAAGGGTTGTCCAATAGGAACAGGTGCTCCACTACAGTTGGTGAACTTACCATCTGCCTGTATTGTGGTTTTGTCGTTTTGCACGCGGAAGCTCTTAGTCGTGGTGTCCGCCTTAGTCTGCCACGAGGTTCCCCACTGGTTACGTCGGTTGCTGATGACTTCCCAATCCTCCTGATACACAGGCTTGTTAGGGGATTGACGTTGAGTGGCTGGTGAATTAACCAACTTGGCTTTGGAGTTAGAGGACACTCCCCCACTTCCCGACGCGGTGCTGGCCTTCTTGTTTGTAGCGTTGGTTGCCTGTGACTGACCAGTGGCCGTCGTGGGGTTTGTTGTCGTTGTGTTAGCGGAGCTAGGTGGTTCCGTCCACTGCATCACAAGGTTGGGCTGTGTTGTGTAAATTACCTTGTCCTGCGTAGTTCCTGTGCTGCTGCCAACTGGGTGGGTTGCAGGGAACATCGGACGCTTACGCAAGCTGTCAAGCGTAATGGACATCGTGGCTGCGTTGCCATACTGATACTGGATACTGATGTTCTTGATGTACCCATACATATCCTTGTGAGGAAGATACATAGGAAACCCCAGCTTCAATTCAGGACGCAGAGGGATGGTCAGTGTGTAGGTCTTCCAGCTACGGTTAGCACGCACCAATTCACATACCGCATATGTATACAAAGCGATCTTACTCCCATAACTGAGCCATGGGATTGGCCGAGCCGGTTCTTCCCGCACACCAAACTTAGCTAGTTTAGGGATGTCGATGTGCGTGATGGTGGGGAGCACCTGACGGGTGGATTCAGGGCTAATCATACCGTTCGTGATGATGGGTGTCTGCACCGTCACACGAGTTGCACGGATGCCCTGCTCATCTTCTGTCTCACTCTCAGTTTCAATCTCGCTCAGGTGGACGACGAATGGGTTGCTGTCTGTCCGCAAGTTGAGATAGGTGGGGTTCTTGCTGGTGTTGGTCGAATCGGTCACGTTGGTCACATCGAGGTTGTACAGGGGTGGTTTGAAGATGATGGTACCGTCCACGTCCTGAAATCCCTCATAGCCGATGGACTGAAGAATGGTACGGATACGCTCTAGGCGATTCGTGATTCTTCCGTTAGTTAGCTGCAAACTTCCGATAGCCGTGTCCATCTGATAGTTTCTGATGAGTGACACGTAGAAGTCGGAGTTGGTCGCTTGTTCAACGAGAGATACCTTAGGGGAGACAGAGAATCTCGCGGGGATGTAGGAAGGGTCAGATGACCCCTGACTCTCTGGGTTTAGTCGTGTGCTGTTATTGTCGGCAGAGTCAGGGACGGGCTGGTCTTTATCCGACGGACCATCCTTACCCATGAGGTAACCTGTGATGTGAACTTCACGACGCAGGTTATCAAGGATAGGTTGCCATTTGTTGATGTATCCGGCTTCTACTGCTCCCGCCCAATCGTCCCCCTCTTGTCCCTGCTTGTTCAACTGGGCTTGCTGGATGCTGGTGATGGTAAACTGGTCAGTCGAGATGGGGCGGGTGAAAACATCGCCAAGCATTTGGTAGGGATTCATACCATACTGATTGGTCTGATAGGGCACAACGCTGCTATCCGAGTTTGTCAAGCTGGCCGGTGCGAGGTCGGTGTACATCAAAGCCAAGAAGTGAAGGATGCCAAGGCACTGAATCGAAATCTGTAACACCATGCCATTGTCTTGATGGTTGACGTTGGTTGTCAGCCCCTTGAAGACCCGGTAGTAAATAGTGTTACCGCTTGCCGATGCGAAGTACCCCTTGGCGAATACCTGTACTTCCATCATACTTTCGATGAGGTTGTTTCCCCCCGGAGACTGATAGAGATACTTCTGATGATTAGGTACCGCGAGGGAAAAGTTGGCGGTGGGTACAAGGTTGTCCACATCGTAGGTCGCCTGAAACGATTGCACATGGTCGTTGAAGCTCACATAGGTATAGGAGCTAGGGTGGCTTGGGTTCGTCTTTGTGTCTTCAACGTAGGGGTTAACCAGATATGTCTTACCATTCAGATATATGATAATGTCAGGGGCCGTCTTAATGATTTCACGTTCCTGAACCGTCTGCATTATGTTGCGGATGCTGTGGTTCCCTCCGGTTGCTTGGACGTTTACTTTTAACGTAGGTACGCTTCCGGCTGTATTGCCGGTGTTGGTGGTCGAGTTTGAAGTGGCGTCTGACATTAGGGGTACACATAGGACGTGGGTGCAAATATGTATTGCATCTGTCCTTGACTGGTGGAAGCCAACGGGTTGGTGAACGGATTCAACTCATCGTTGGTAGAAGCTACAACCGAAGGTGAATCCGCATAGGGGTTGTTAGCGAGGTTGCTAGTAGCAGCGGCTGTAGTTGAGGCAGTCGATGGGACTGTCTGCTGAGACAAGGTGTTGTTCACCGTGCTCTGACCTGTGGTTCCCATCACAGCCGGGTAGCTGTGCCCTCTCTGAATGTTGTTGTGCTTGCTGTCCCAGTAACCAGAACTATCCCGGTAACGCTCCTTCCATGCAATAAAGGTCAACTCAAAATCAATCAGGAAGGGGTTATCGGCATTCTGAGAAATACCCATGGACTCGAACATCCCAGACCAGATGAAGTTACCGACCCACAGGTCGATGTCTTGGTGCATACGAATACGACGGCGTAGGAAATCGGTCGCCAGCGGACCTTCGTTGAATTCCTCCCCCTCAAACCAATACCCATTATTCTCATAAACCTGCAACAATTGCATCAGGTTACGGTAGGATTCAGCGTAGAACTTAAACTCATCCGTGAGACCGAGAGCGAAGTAGGAACCCGCTGTCTGTCCTGATATACGAATAGAGGATACGTCCTCCCCCCACACACCGAACTGCCAGCCTCCTCGTGTAACCGCCTGAGTATCCACTGTCTGCTTACTCACCTCGATGGTTTTGGGGTTGATAAGGAACGTGAACTCCGCATCCTGAGTAGGATCAAACACCCCTGTGGTGGGTATTACTCCCCGATGTGGGATGCGAATTTTCACGTAATCAGTGAGATTTTTGTTGGCACCAGTCACAAAAAAATCCCTGTTGGTGATTTGATGTGAGGTCATGACGCTGTTGCCCCTCGCATCCGTGGTTGCGGAAGCGTTGATGAACACTGCTTGAATGACGTTTAGGTCTATGCTGCTGGGAATAAACCGCTTCTCAGCACGTATGGGCAGGTTGCCTGTAAGACTGGCGTCACTGAGGTTGTTAACCGCAGGTAACACCGGCGTCGATATCATGGAAGTAGTTGGAGCAGCGTCGATTGTATCAAACGGAGGATCGGGTTGAGCCGTCACAGTCACGTTGGTGGTTTGTGTGTTCGTCGCCGGATTGAAGTTTTCAGATGTAATTGCCATTATGGTTGCCCCGGAATGTAGTCTCTACCCACTGTGCGTTCTACTTGGAAGGTGAAGGAGAAATCCCATCTAAAAGGATTACTGGCGTCCATAGTCCATGTCAGAGATTTGAAGTACCCCTCATAAACGAAGTTACGGAATTGCATCACCACCGAGCCTCGCGTCAAGGCATCGTTATTTCTGCCGTTCATCTGCTGAGCACTGAGACCTAAAGCTGGAGACCAAGCGTCAATACCTGTCCAGTCTCGTGTCTCACTGGTATTACCCGGATTCACCACTGTTCCACCAGATGATGATTGGGGTGAGTATATTTTGTTCCAAAGCCAAACTGAGCCGTTCATCTTGAACAAGGAGAGGAGTTCCTGAAATGCATCTTGAGCCGCAACGCGGAAGGCTGTGCTCTGGGTGACCTTCAATCCACTGAGACGGGTTTGGAAATTTGAGTCAGAGCCCACCGTCCGGTACTCGCTTACCACCCCACCTGTAATACCCCCCTCACCGAGCACCGTGCTGTTGTCAATGGTGGCGGATGGGTTGTTGCTCAACGTGAGTCCGCTGACAACAAGACGCTTCAAGTTCTCATCCACATTGAACGTGCTGAAGTAGTCCGTGATGCCAAACTGATTCATAAACACACCGGTTGAGCATTGACCCGATATAATGTCAGCCTGACTTCCCCACATCGTTATATGAAATGCTGTGCGAGTCTTTTGCTGATGGTAGAGATGCTTCATGGCGAGGCTATACTGCTTCATCGAGGCGTTCAACTGCAATATAATCGGTTGCCCCGTCCGCCCTTTGTCTGACAGGGTAAAGTCCTCAAGATATATTTTGAATGTGACCGGCTGCACTTCTTTGCGAAGACGGGGGTTACCCGTGATAAGACTTGTGTCCTGAAACCATGGCGTGATACCGGATAACCCTTCACCCTCCACAACATCGGGAAACAGTGCGTTATACGCATCCGTGCTAATGTCATTGTTGGTTAGAGGCTTGGCTACAACAGCAGTGCGACCCAAATCTGGGAGATTATCTGTAGGAGAGGATGTCATCCCAACTTGTTGAATTACCGTCTGAACAGCAGAATTAACCGATTCTCTACCGGAGGCTGACGTTGCTCCCTTATATGCAAATGCGGCATTGGCGATATCCCCGTTACTAGCGGAGAGAGCCTGCTTCCACACCTTAGCCCCCGCTGTTAGATTATCCGCGATAAAAGAGGGGGAGTTAGGGTCGGCGGAGGAGGGAAGTCCCAAAGACGCAGCAGTAGTAGGTAACACCTGTGCCGGTCCCTGCGCCCTCTGCCCACTTGTACCTACTGGCGTCCCCTGTGCCCATCCACTGGATGTAGGGACACCTTCGGTAGATATGAGTGAGTAGTAAGAGTACGGATCAACACCAACGTTAGTCGCGGTGGTGTACACCGTCGGCCAAATACCAGTGGCTTGAAAGTTTTTACTCCCGTATGCGGGTGCCTGAGGAATATTTGGTGATGCCATAATTACCTACCTCTACCTGTAGCTCCAGTGTCTGTTAAGGTTGCAGTTGGAGATAGGTTAGGTGACGGCTTGAACGCATTCTCTCCCCCCGTAGTTTGGGTGCTGTCTGTAGCATTAGGTGCCGACATACTGACGTAACCAACGTTCTGCGTGTTGTGATTTACTACGTTGATAAGACGCTTAAGATCAGCCGCTGGCGGAGACGGCGCTGAAACCGCTTTCGCATTAGCCTCCGCGACAGGGTTGTGGGTTGTCGGTAAAAACCCTCCTGTCCCTGAGTCATATTTATACCCCCCTGATTGTGACTGGAATAAACTGATTTGCTTAGAATCAGACTTGACCCCCCCTGCCATTGAATGCAATGCCCCCTCAAGATACTTCCTTATCGTATCGTCGGTCTTATCCCCAGTACCAGAGAGAATTCTATCGTTTACGTTATCCCATCGTGTTTTCAACTGCGTAGCTGTTAGCCCGGTTTGGGGGTCTTTCCAGTCCTTGTTCTTCTCAATAATTTTATCCACCAACTGCTCATCCAT
>Ga0302281_10001339_pt1 | contig 17810 bp, 17 predicted proteins | sample III_Fen_E1_2_FD_198762 | JGI IMG/M metagenome (GOLD analysis project Ga0302281, IMG submission 198762) | Peat permafrost microbial communities from Stordalen Mire near Abisko, Sweden - III_Fen_E1_2 | ecosystem: Environmental > Terrestrial > Soil > Wetlands > Permafrost | place: Sweden: Abisko...
CCAGACTTCATAGTTGAAAGATTAGGAGTTAAAGCAGCCGTTGAGGCAACAACTGTGAACCCGTCTACCTCGGGAGCCGTCGCCGTCCACGGAAAGAAAATCAGGGACCTGAACGAAGCTGACGTTGTTGAGTACCTACGAAATGAACTGCCAATCCGCTTTGGAAGTGCTTTGCAATCGAAATTGCAAAAGCGTTATTGGGAGCAACCCCATTGTGCCGGACTCCCGTTCGTTGTCGCAATTGAAGCCTTCCATGACGAGGGGTCTCTCCACTTTTCGGACACAGCGCTAATGCAGTTCGCCTATGGAATCCAACAGACTGCGGATTGGGGACCTCAGGGTGAGTTGCTCATCTCGACCAAAGGAATGGAAGATCATAAAATCGGCGTTAAGACGGTACCTTCTGGTCTATTTAACCAACCCGACGCGGAAAATCTAAGCGCAATTCTATTCACGAATAGCGGAACTCACGCGAAGTTTTCAAGAATGGGCTACCAGAGCGGATTTGGCAATAACGTCTTGAAGATTAAAAGATTTGGCCGTGCATTCGACCCTGCCCCGGACTCGATGGACAGCATCCTGTTCAGTTACGACATGGACGACCCGCCGCTCGTTGAACCGTGGGGGCAAGGTCTCGTAGTGATCGAGAATCCTCGTGCTCGACACCCCCTACCAGTTGGATTCTTCGTCGATGCCAAGGAACACCATCTTGAGCACGGAATGGTCCTGACGCGTCCGGGTGGCTGGCATCCGTTCAATTCCACCACGCTTCTCATGCATTGCGGAGAGGCGAAGACCGTCAAGAACTTCAAACCCATCTTGGGTAATGGCCCGAGGGCGGTTAGCTCAATCACGAAAAACGAATTTTGGTCTTATGAACCTAGCATTGATGTAGCCGGCGATCAGGACGGGTGGTTTTCCGACGAGTTCCAATCATTCCTTGGACTGCTCGTGAAGTCAAATGGGACTTGGACGGCTCTTGTCCTTGCGCGCGATTACCACTTCAAGTTCTTTCCCATCGCAAGGAAAGCCGGATTGAGCCCACGGACGGTGGCGGTCGACGAACTCCAACATGAGATCATGAATTTACTAAACAGCCCTCGTCGGCTATTCAGTGAACCAGTTAGCTAGATAGGCGCCACAGACTAAATCAATAACTCAATGTCGCTCCGTTCCTTAACCGCGTAGAGATCAGTAATGCGAAACATGCCTGTAGCCAGGAGTAATTCCGGATCGACGCAAATTCGTGAATGCGCTCATTGAAGCCTGATAAGTCCTCGAAATTCGGCCGGTGTTCATCGAAATTCGCGACGAGAATTTCTGCCTTTGCCAACCACTCCACACGGTCAGGGGAAATCTGGAAGGGCTGCAAGTTCCTGACGCGCCCTCCCATTGCCATGTAACCGCACGCTCTCAGATCATAGTGTCACCGTTCGCTCTCTTTACGATCTGTCACCGTTCGGTTACTATTTCGCTATAAGAATGGAGGTGTGCAAGATGCGTATCCGAACCGCTACCGATTTGGGAGCTTTCATCCGGGAACGCCGAACCAGGCTTGGAATGGATCAGATCTCTCTGGCTAAGAAGGCCGGCACGAGCCGGAAGTGGCTTGTGGAAGTGGAGCGAGGGAAACCTGGAGCCGAAATCGGCCTCATCTTGCGAACGCTGAAGAGCCTCGAAATATCCATCGACCTTGAAGCGGTCTCTTCGGTCGCAACTCCCCCGCCCGGCAAAGCGGTAGCGCCGAACATCAATAGCGTTCTGGACTCCTTGAAGAGGCCGCCCCAGAAGAAGCAGATATGACAAATCAACTGATCGCTCTGCTCGATGGCCGCGAAGTTGGTACGGTTCAGTACAAGAACGCCAGACTTTCGTTCGTCTATAACGATGCCTGGAGAGCCGATCCCAATGCCTACCCTCTGTCGCTCTCCATGCCGCTGGCCTCGGCAGAGCACGGCCATGCGCGGATCGAGGCTTTCTATGGGGACTGCTGCCCGACAACGACCGGGTTCTTGAGAACTGGGGCAGGCGTTTTCAGGTTTCGCCGAAGAATGTCTTTCGGCTGATTGCCCATGTGGGGGAAGACTGCGCAGGCGCAGTTCAGTTTGTGCGGCCGGAACGCCTTGAAGCACTCCAATCGGACACGGTTGCCAAGGAAGTCAAATGGCTTACCGAAGATGAAGTTGCCAAGAGGTTGCGTGCGTTGCGCGCGGATCATTCTGCATGGCGCAGTGCTCAAGATACGGGACAGTTCAGTCTCGCTGGGGCACAACCCAAGACCGCTCTACTCTTCGAGCGCAAACGGTGGGGTGTTCCATCTGGCCGTGTTCCAACAACACATATTCTCAAACCACCCACGGCTGAATGGGATGGTCACGCGGAGAACGAGCACTTCTCATTGCGGCTGGCAAGGGCCGCCGGGCTGATCGTTCCCAACTCCAGCGTTCAGCATTTCGGTGACGAGATCGCGATTGTGGTAGAGCGTTATGACCGTGTGCGAAGCGATGGGCGTTGGGCGCGTATCCACCAAGAGGATATGTGCCAGGCTCTTGACCTTCATCCGATGCGCAAGTATGAGAGCGATGGAGGGCCAGGGGTGCGTACGATTGCGGAACTGTTGAGGGAGCAGTCGAGCAATCCAGAAGAAGACATACAGTCGTTTGTGGATGCGAACATCTTCAATTGGCTAATCGCCGGGACCGATGCTCATGCAAAGAACTATGCTTTGCTGCTAGGCGGAGGTGGTGCGGTACGACTCGCGCCTCTCTACGATTTGGCAAGCATTCTGCCCTACCAGACGGTTGATGTACAAAAAGCAAAGCTGGCGATGAAGATTGGCGGAGAATATCGGCTGAGAAATATCGGCCTTCGGAATTGGAAAAAGGTTGCAGTCGATTTGCGCCTGCAAGAGGATTGGCTCATAGAGCGCATCCGAGCAATGGCCGCTTCGCTTCCAGATTATGCCGCGACCATCCAGAATGAACTTGAAACAGCGGGACTGCTGCATGGCACGATCACGCGCTTGGCGCGACGGCTCAAAGCGAGGGCGTCTTCTTGCCAAAAGCTTCTCTCAGGCAGTGATTCAGTCGCAGGCTAGATCATCCTGCCAGCCGCGCCGGATGATCGCCACGCGAGAAGCGCCGCAGATCAGCGACAGGAATCAGCACGCGCGAACCGATGCGGCGAGCGGTCAATAGCTTATTTGCAACGAGGTAGTCGAGTGCTCTTCGGCTGATTGAGAGCATTTCCGCCGCTTCCACTTTTCCGACCAGAAAATTCTCTTCGGGAGCGATCGTAACCCTGCCGGGACGTTTTTTCTCTGTGACGTTTTCGCCTGCCATTGCAACTCCGATTTCGTTGTGGGGATACTCGTTGCTGTCACTACAGCCATTGTCTAGGCCTCTTCAAGCAATCTCTTGCGAGCCCAGCAATGGACGCGATTGATTGCGACGACATCATGGACTCTCTTAGAGTGGAGTGCATCGTCGGCGTTGTCCAATACTTCTAAACTATGGCGCATACATTGAAGCCATAGCCGCAGACTATGGCTAGCGCAGCCTGTTTTCCAGCCAGCGACCGCAGTGTAAATTATTGGTAATGTTGACTTTCTTGATTCCTCCCCTCGTAATTTGAATCTCACGTAAGGGAAATTGACACGCTTGCGGTATTGAACGACTCGCCCAGCATCAGAAATTGCAAAGCGGAGCGTGAAAGATCTCAACCCTACTCGAATTCAGGCATCTCAGATACTTGATTGCGGTTGCGGAAGAGGAAAATATTAGTCGCGCTGCAAAGCGCCTCTTTGTCGCACAACCATCCCTCAGCATTCAGCTCAAATCCATGGAGGACGCTCTTTCAATCGAGCTCCTGGTACGAGTGCCAAAGGGGGTCAAACTGACTCCGGCGGCAGAAGTGTTGACTGCGGGAGCCCGGCAGATATTGGCACTTTGTGACGAAGTAATTGCGGCAGCCCGCGCAAGTCATAACGGAACCATTGCGCCGCTGCGAATCGGGTATTCTCCGTTCATCGATCGCGCTCTATTGCAGATGGTATGCAGCGCGCATCTCGCCCTCTTTCCAAATTGTGAAATCACGCCGAAGAGTGGTGACGCTGTCGAGCTTCTTTCCTTGCTTGAAACGGGTGCCATTGACGCAGCTTTGTTGACACTTCCCGCCAATGGAATCGGCCTGAATATAGACAAGCTCTCGCATGATCGCCTTGTGGTTTGCATGCGGTCGAACGATCCTGCGGCGAGCCTGGACGAGATTGCGCCATCTGCTCTAGAAAAGAAGCTCAAGATCTTCCGTGAACCGGAACAGCACCCTGAAGGCCATCGCAAGCTAATGGAGATGTTGGATGAGAGTTGTAATTCGCTATGAGTCGAGTCCTGTCGTGTCAAGTTGGAATTTCGGCGAGGCACAAGATCAAGGAAACCTATTTCAAGGGGAACTGCGGCGTCTCGTCAGACCTCGATAAGCTGGCAGTTCTGCTCCAGGCGAACCATTCAGCCAGCCAATGACGGCTCTCAATTTGAAATCGATGCGTGGCAAACCGATTCTTCATTGAGGCGTCGAGGTGCTGCTTCACCGGTGCGAATATGTGAACGGAGAGGCCGGGCTCTATTTCAATTGCTGGTATCGCCTTGTTTGGCATCATCGGTTCCCCGGTCCTTGGTGCCTTGAACACAAATCAAGTTGAGTGAGGTCAGCTATGAACGTTTTCCCGCGATATCGCACCCTTGTGTCGAGACTGTCTTCCCTGACACTCCTTGCCTTAGCAACATTCGCTCTGTGCTCGCAGGCACAAAGCGTCCCTCAGGCCAACAGCAGCCACCCAGTCTTTCCGGCTCCCCGACAGCCCGTCGGAGCGGAGGCCAGCAAGCCAGCAAATCCAGCGCCCCATCCAGGCGCGGCAGAGCCGCCAAAAATCTCCGACGTCGTAAAAGTGACGATCGTGTCATCCCGGGGTACTGTTTCGCACGATGGAAGTTATGGTGTTTTTGCTGATATTCAAAACATCTCACCCGATCCAATGGAACTGAGGGCCAGTGAATTGGTTCTTGTGGTTCAGCCCGAAGTTTCCCATCCAAAACCCTGTGTCGACTGGGCAAGTGCCATTTTTCCAACACAGAACCCTGCAATCTCCGTTGACCCTATAACGAAAGATGCGAAGATCACGGTGCTGCCCAACGAGCACTATACGGTGTTCTGGGACTTAAGTCCTAGGCCGCCACAAAAAAACGGGATGTGTCCTGTTAATGGCCGATTGAGTGACCTGCTCGGGTTCGTGCCCGGAGATTACGCGTTCACGGTTGAGGGCATTGCGCGTTCTATTTCTCCCAACACTCAGAAAGATGTTGGCTCAACCGGCAGCGAAAGGCCTTCTGCTACGGACAGCGATTGGAACTACTCCGTGCTCCCTCAATGACAACACGCTTGTGCAGTTTATTTATGCGCGAGCCCTAAACGGCTTCTTAGACCAATAGGAAGTAGACCCGACGAGGCGATCTCATCGAGACATGGACGGGGCTAAGTCAAGAATCCTCAGTGCGAATTCTGCGGTAGGTGGTGGCCCCGCAGATCGATCAATTCGGTTCGCCCGGCTTGATAGCGAATTCTTTGAATAGGACGCTATACTGAATGCGGTGGAACTGGTCTCGGACCGGAATTCCGCTAAGTCCTTTTGAGAGTGATGAAGAGAGTATGAGCGTCCGTCAAGCTGCACCTTCGGTCAAAGTTCGGAAGTCCTCTTCAGTAAGGCCCAAGGCTGGTTCGATCAGCGAGCGAAGGGTCGCGACCCCTCGCCCGGACCTGGTCGTCGTCAAGATCGGAGGCCACCATCAGAAGGCAACCGTCTCAGTGAAGGAAAAGGCTCCGGAAGTAGTTGCTCGGGTGGTCAGAGTAATGAACAAGCCCGGCACGGATAGAAGCCGCGTCTTCAGGAGCGGTGGCGGCAAGACCGTTTATGCCTATTCCATCGATTCCAAGGACACAACCAAGGTAGTCCGGGAGGACGCGGCCGGTCAGCGGACATTCGGGCGCCTTGTCAGTGGCCGTTTCCGTGCATTGCCCTCCGCGAAAACCAATTGATGACGCTCAGAAGACCTACTAGTTTGCAGAGCCTTCTGCATGTCTCAGCGGCCGACAACAAGCCAACTGCCATCGTGCTGGCCGGCCATAATGGTTCCGGCAAATCCACGCTCTGGTATGACCGGCTTGCAGAGGGTCTTCAAATTCCGTTGGTGAATGCGGACCGACTGACCCTCTCGTTGCTGCCTAATCCCGATGAAAACCTGAAGCTGAGACCGTGGGCCGCTCGATTGCGCGATCAGGATGAACGCTGGCAAAGGCTTTCCCAGGATGGTGTACAGCTCTTCATGGGGCTGATCATGGATCAAGAGATGTCCTTCGCCTTTGAAACTGTGTTCTCTCATTGGCAGAGACAGGCCGACGGCACCATTCGATCGAAGACCGATACGATCGTCGCCTTGCAGGAGCATGGGTACTTCGCGATTCTGTTGTTCGTGGGACTTGCCAATCCTGAGCTCTCAATTCTGCGTGTGGCGACTCGAAAGAGCCAGGGCGGTCATGACGTACCGGAAGCCAAGCTGCGGAGCCGGTTTCCGAGGACGCAGGAGGCAATCAAGATGGCCTCGACGATTGCGGACATGACGCTGATGTTCGACAACAGTCGAGGCATGCAAGACGCAGAGCTGGTAGAAGTCGCGGGTCTTTGGTTGTCAAAGGTAGCGCCAATTTAGACAGCGCCTGCACCCGCTCTATATGCCGTTCATGCTGCGCAAGGGCTGGTCCTGCCAGTTCCTTGAGCCGGAATTGCAGACGGCACTTCCGCTCTTGTTGAGTTTCGCGGACGTCGAAAAGGTTAGGGAACTGGCAAGGCGCGGAGGAGGCTTGCCGGATCTCGAGAGCGCTTCCGCATTGGAACATGGCATCGAGATCGGGCGCGGAGGTGTATGGCTGAATCTGACACAGGAACAATATGTGAAATTTGAAAACGAAGGGATGACGACCCATGCTCTGTGTGTCACGGCAGCTACGAATGCGCGGCGAAAACGCCGACATCGCCAAAAGACAGGAAAGTCAGGGGCACGCGAACAGAGCGATCACCACGATCTACGTTCATTGTAGGACGAGGTCAGAGCATGGTCCGACATTTAAGTTTGGCGACCAATAAAAGTTAGTTTTGATCTGAATCGATCAGGTCGATAAACTTCTCGCTCGCCGAAGTGCCTCATCAGATAAGGCATTCCTGTCGTCTTGGTGGCTATATTCAAGCCTAGTCTGCTCTGCAGAAGCCAGACCAGTCCCACACCGTTTGGAGTGACCGGTATACATGCTATTTAGCAAATACCCAATACCGTCCCTGTGTGGTGAGCCTTTCTCGCAAAGTGGCTCGCTTACTTGGCTCAATTCCATGCTTAATGAGATCAAACATATCGGTTATGATCGTTCTACTCTTTGCGAATTGAGTGTGAGATAACGTGTCAGTGAGGATGTTCGTGCTTACAGTGCTCGCATCAATGGTATCAATGCCATGAGCTATAACAGGAATTGTTTTGACGTAGCCGGCCCTGTCGTATCCATTATATTTTGCGGAGATTTGTAACGCTTTGATCTCGGTTAGATGGATACATCGTCACACGTTCGGAGCATTCGCTGATCTTCGGTGCAATCTGTAGAAACCTTTCCTTGGATACGTCTGGGGCGGTCAGAATTACTTGTTTAAAATGTGGCGCACGCTTTTCGGAGACCCAATCTTCAAATACTCAAGTGCGTTCATGAGCACGCGGTTTCCAATACTATGAGCAATTAAGTGAACAACCCGAGCGCCCGATTTGCGTACAACATCACTCAGAAACTGTGCCGACAGATCTCTTGTGAGGTCGGCACTTTCAACGTCTTTCCTCAGAATGGCGAATCAGAAAGCGATGTCTTTGCGGAGATGAGACTGGTCACCTTTTCTTACTGCGAAGTCAATCTCAGCCACTCCAAGGCGATTCTTGAGAGAAAAAAGTTGTTCATGACTCGGAATTAGGCGTCGCGGCGTAAAGTTGACCGAGAACATGGCGCCGCCCATTCTTTGTTCACAGGTAGCAGACTGGATGTTGCAGGTTGCTGTTCTCGTCCTCTAAAACAATGATCCGACTTCTCAGTTTCGCGACATCAACCATGAAAAGGCGAGATGGAGCATCGTCGCAAGATTTGAGTTCGGTTGTCATTGTCATTTCTCTTCGCTCGCTTCAAGGGAAATGGGCGTCCAAGGCTCACGATTCGTTGAAGTCCCGACATAGGATTCTCCTATTTCTTTTGGTAGCAGCCGATATCGACTTTTCCATTCGTGACTCGAACTGAACCGTCAAGATCTAGATCTCCGACAGGCAATCCGGAATTCTCACCCGCTGCGATCGCAGGTGAATCTGACCCCAGATGAAAGTCATTCATCGCAGGATCGACAAAATGAGGATCCGAAAAAATGGCGTGAAGGTCATTCTCGGTTGACTCAATGTATTTGTCGAATCCTGTTACGGTGGCGGAAGCCCCTTCCCACGTGCTCTTCTGCGGACCGGAAGCACAGTAATACAGGTTGTGGTCAATTATGCTGGCTGGGCGTGTTTTGTCGGCCTGAGATCTGTTCCGCACAAGAAGACAATGCGGCCCAGCGTAGACAATATTGTTTTCAAAGATATTGTCGGCCATGTTCCATTGCATTTGGAATTCGCCGGCTCCTGTTGCCGCCGTATCGTTGTTGTAGAGCGTATTGTTGACCACCGTGGAATGATCGGTGCGTCCACGGTCCGGATCATAACCTCCGATCGAAACACCCGCGGTATTGCAGTGGTAGATGAGATTGTTCCGCGCCGTGACGTAACTGGTTGCACGATTCTTGTGTTCGCTGGCCAGTTCGATCCCGAAGTCTACATCGTGAACGACGTTCTGTTCGATCAGAATCCGCGTGCCACCATCTACGTAGATTCCATCCGAGGATTGGTCATCGCCGTAGGCGGGATTGCCACGCGATGTGATGTTGTAGACAAGGTTTCCGCTGACCAGGCCATCGCGCGCCTGGTCGACAGCGGGGTCGGACGCCGTGCGCTCAAAACCGATGACGTCGATTCCGATGTTATTGTTGTCGTGCACCACATTATGAGTGATGCGGAAATTAGTAACGTTTCCGTTCACGACAAGTGACTCGCTCGAACCGGTCTTGAGGTGGTGCACCTGATTGCCGTCAATGATCAGATCGGTGATCGGAGTTTTCGCATCGGTACCGTAGACGGCAATTCCAAAACCATTGGCCCCGTGTCCGGGAGCATCGCGGCCATTGAAAGTCTGCTCGATGTGATGGACGTTGTTCTTCAAGAGCTCTATATGGGAGCCGGCACCGGTAACACTTATACCCAATGGAGTAAGCAGATGTTCGGCAGTGCGGTAGTTCCGAATTTCAAGGCCTTCGATTCTCACGTAGCTCTGGTTGTGGATCGTGAGCATTCCGCTTCTGGCGCCGGGTGTGAAGTGTGTTCCGTCCAGGATCGCAGTCTCTCCTGAATAACTTCTGAGAGTAATGAATCCCTCGCTCGCGTTGCCGGACGTCTTGATGCTCACGAGCTCTTCGTAAATTCCACCGCGCACGTTGACGGTACTGCCAGCACGCACGGTGTCCGCGGCATGTTGAATTGTGCGCCAGGGCGCAGCTTCGGTGCCGGGATTCAAATCATTGCCGTTGGTTGAAACGTAAAACGAAGAATTGGGTTGGGCAAAGGCTGCGGCGGCACACATCAACAGCGTAAAGAGAGCTAAGAATTTCACGTTCACCTTTCTTTCTTTTGTGAATTTCGGTGCAAGGGGAAGCCAACTCACCGAGTTCAGGCTCGAACCAGAAACCCTCTTGAAGTCAGGAGCTTCTCTGCATTTGCGCGATAGACTTTTTGGAGAAGCTCGTCTGGAAGTCCGAATCCATTGAGGCTTAAGTGGTAATCGGCGAAGTCGAGCAGGATTATTGTGGAGTTGCTTCCAGGAGGAGATGTTTGGAAAAGTCAGCGGACAAATGCGCGACCGGACCGTGGACGACTCCGAAGTCTTTTCCGTCAACATAGTCGACGACGTGATACTCGCGATCATCAAGACCGCGCAACTCTACGTTGCCTTTCCAGTTTGCGGCAAAGAATGCGTAGTACATTTTATTTTCCTTGCGGATGACGTGAGCTTCGGGCAGATCGAATCCAATGTCGTAGAGCGTGCCCAGATACTGACCGTGGGAGAGACCCTTCTCCTGATAAAGCTCCAGCCACTTTTGGAAGAGTTTTTCGCGATCAGGCGTGAGGTCGAACCGGCCGTGCTTCTCGACCAAAGAAGGCAGCACAAACTGCGTGCCCACAACTCCTCCAATTCCAACGGTGGAAGCGAAATCGTCGTGATTGTCGCTCAGTTCGACGTGATCGCCGAAGTAAGGAACATCGTCGCCCATGAGCCCTTTGATCGTCTTGCCTTTGGTGCGTACCTGAAATGAGCTTTCCGGATCGGAAGCAACCGACATGTTGAAATGCGGCATGGTGAAGAAGGAATAAGCAGTGCCGCAGGGGCAGAATTCCACCAGCGCACCGGGCTTGTCCTTTTGTGCTTCGTCGTAAACTGCGCGGAAAAAATCGGGCAGCGCTTCGACCGAATCTTCCGGAGTCTTGTGGTGATGGGCTGTATTGAAGCAGGCAGGAACGCCGTTCATGTGCTGGCCGTCGAGTTTGAGACCATCAAATCCCCAGTCCACAAGAATCTTGTGCACCAGTGCTTTGTGATATTCCACAACCCGCTGGTCGGCAGGGCAGAGATAGTATGAATTCCACCATGAAATCTTTCGCCTCGAACCGTCGCGGTTTTCCAATACCAGGTCAGGTTCATTTTGCAGCAACTTCGATTCCGGAACCGCACTGAGCGGCGACCACCAGAGTTGCGCTTTGAATCCTTCCTTGTGAATCCGGTCAACCATGGCCCGCATGTCGGCATCGCCGTGAGGAAACTTTTTCGGATCAAGTTCCCAATCGCCATAATTGTTTTGCCAACCGTCATCCAACGTGACCCATTTGAAGCCCATGCTCTTCACGGTGGGCAACGTGTCGTAGACTTGTTGGGGTTTGAAGTTGCGTCCGTATCCCCAGGCGCACCAGATCGCTCCGTAGGCGCTGTCGGGCGCTTTGGCCATCTGGAACCCCTGCTTCAACATGAATCGGCGGTATGTAAGCAGTATTTCGAAGTAGTCTCCCTTATGCACAGTAACGAATGTGCGAAAGGTGTGGAAGCTTTCGCCGGGTCCGATAGATCGATTATGAAGATACTGCACGCTGAGCTGGGCCTGACGCGCAGTTGGCATCGAAACTGGAAGCGAAATCAGAGCAGGGCGGGGTTCGACGTCCCCGACCGCTATGCCCACATCTTTGCGCCACACATCGACAATCGGTGTGCCGCCGCCGTAATCACTGGCGTTCATGCCGAGATAGTTTAGCTGAAAGAACCCTGTGTGCAACGGCACTATCCAGTTCGGACGGCGTTCGTAAGAGCCACTCTGGTACGACCAGAAAGGCGCTTGCGAAGAAGCACGCTGCGCGTCGATCGTGTAGCGATTGTTGGTCCACTCGATAATCTTCAGTGGATACTTTCCGGCGTTTGTGTAACTGACATCGAAGACCGCGAGATTGGGGAAATCGTCGTAGATGATGATAGAGACATTCTTCCTCAGTCCGCCGGATTCGCCGATTAGGCTGAGCTTTTCCCCAGCACCATAGATGTCGGTAATGCGCTCGTGCGTTTGCGAGTCTAATGCGAAGTTGTACCAGGAGCGCTCGCTGCCTCTGACGGTCTCGGAAGCGGAGAACGCGCCGATTGGAACGTCGTTCCCATTGAATCGCGCAATCGCGCGGCTGCGCATGTTTCTGTCGAACTCGATACGAAGGCTTGAGCTCTCGATATGGGCCGAAGCCACGGAATGAGTCGCGGTTTGGTCGGCGCGCGCCGCAGAATGGCCCACCACAAAAAACACCGTGACGATGGCTGTTGAAGAGAATGATTTCATCATGATTTGCCTTTACATACTGTGTTGAAGATTGGGGCGCAGAGTGAGTGAACCATCCTCATTCAGCTTCTGGCGACAGGCCCACTGGACTGGGTACCGCATGCCTTTGACCTCGATCTCTGCTTTGAGTTTCAAGCCCGGAAATTTTGTTCCCTGTGGCAATACAAATTGCGCTTGTCGCAACTTTCCGGGCGCGGGATACCCGGCATCCAGGCAGCCACTCTTCAGCACTTTGCCGTCTGGGCTTTCCACGGTTACCCGCAACACGCCCGGAACGCCCGCGATGCCGTCGTTGGCGAAGGCGATGATGAGTCCGAGCGAACCGCTGTCTTCATAACTCCAGATCATCGATGGTCTCACGCGATAGCCAATGCGGCGATTGATCTGATCGAAAGGTTTGGGAAACGCCTGGTAGGACCTCACCAGATTCTGTGCGCTGATGGCATGGAAATTCCAAAGCGACCAGTAGTTCGCGCCAACGTCGATCACGTGAGAGATCATGTTTTCGGTCGGCGATACACCGTCCTCTGAACCGTTCATATCCGGAGCTTTCGCAGGAATGCCCTGTTCGAGGGCTGCGGCAACCCATAGAGGGCGGTTACTTAGAGTTTCGATCTGTTCGTTTTCAATGAAGATGGTGTCGCTTCGAATCCAGTTGTTGCTGCGAATTGTGCGGTCGAGGACCTCAGAATTGCCGACCCGGCTGTAATCGGGCTGGGTGTTCGTCATGAGCGGAGTCTTTGTGAAGTGCTCAAGTTGAACTTCCATCATTTTGATCCAGGTTCGCTCGGCGGTCGCGTAATCGGGGAAAGGCGTATTGACGAATGGCCACGTATGCCCCTCGCCCCAGAACCCATAAAGAAAAGTGTCGAGGAACTCGATGGCAGGATTTCCATTGAATTCCGCTGCCAACAGGCCCACGAGTTCAGCGAATGCCTGCTGAAAAAAGGGATGATCAAAACGAGGCTGATAGCGCGAATACGGGTTTTCCATGAAACGCGCGGCCTCCTCCTTTTCCTTCTCATCGGGGATGAGCTCAACGGTCGGAACTTTGTCGAGTACGAAATCCGGCAACGCAGGCTGGTTCTTGTAGTCGGGGGCGCTCATCTGAATTCGAAGTCCGACACGCTTGTTGTTTTTCTTCGCAAGATCGAGGACGAGCTTCACGTAATCCGGCAGTTCGAGGCGTCCAGGTCGCGGCTGGACCTCCCGCCATGTCGGGCGGATGTAGAGCAGTTGGCCGAGGGGAAATTGAACGAGTTCTTCGATGGCTTGGGGAATGTTGTCCGACTTGATTTCCGCTGTGCCGCTGTCGGCCGTGATGTAGGTGATCAGCCCTTTGCCATAATTCGGCACAACTCCTTCCGACGGAGTGGTGGTCATCACCACTTCATCCGTGGGGATTACCGCTTCGGGCGGATATTGAGGGAAGGGGCCTTGATTCAGACGGTCTGTGACGGGTGGCCCGGAGCCGAAATTATAGTTTTCCCAGTTATGAGCAGGCACAAGTCCTTGCGCGTTGCCGGTACCAATTTTCGCAGCAACAGCCAATGCCATTCCGTTTTTTAGAAGGTCTCTACGTTGCATCGAATTATCAACCCCGTCCATTCCCACATGCACTGGCAGCGAACTCGCCGCAGTGGTGCCGAGGATTGCTCTCGGCTGTTGTTCTCTGGAATCTTGCCGGCTTTCACAGCCGCCGGCAAGGATTTGTCGAATGATTACTATTTATATCTTTTTGTTTCCTTTGTCCAGCATTGAAAAGATTGTGAAGCCGTTGAGTCTCGCCAGTGGCGTGTTCGAAGGTTCCATTCGAGGCGCGAAAGCCGCTCTCCCTTAGATCCGAATGAAGACCTTATTGCGGTACATCCAAAAGAGCATTAGCCAGTAAACTCCGAGCGTGAGAGCACCCAGGACAGTGGGCTCCACGGCGGGTCCAAGGATGTTCAAAGCGCGCATTCCCAAATTGATGCGAAAGCTGCTTTCGACAAAGTCCTCACACAAATGCGCAATGAAGTAGGCGGCAATGGAATTCATGCCGATGACAACCAGCGGGAACGCAAGGGCGCGCTGCTTCTTGATATCGACGACCCATGAAAATGCAGCGAGAAAGAGAAAGCATACGCCACCGCTGAACAGCGTCCAAGAGGGCGTCCAGATACGTTTCACGATCGGGCAGATTCCGGTGAAATGAAACAGCAGTCCGGCGGCAATCAGGGCTGCTGCCGCCAACAGGAACTTGCGCATCGGAATATGCGGAGATGCAGCCAGGGACCAACGGCCCGCGGCGACACCGAGCAGCATGGTGCCGAGGGTGGGGATGAAACTCAGGGTCAGGTAGCCGCCTTCGTTGAACAGGAACGGACTTGTTCGAGGAAACAGGTTCAAAAACCAGAGATCGAAGGCTTGGCCCAGGTTGCTGTTCTTGTTCCAATGCGATGCGAAGCCGGTGAGGAGATGCTGGCGCCAGTCGTCCGGTACTCCAACAGCCGCGTAGTTGAAGCCGGGACCCGGCGCCGGATAGAACGCCCATGCCAGCCAGTAGGCGAAGAGAATTCCTCCGAACGCTCCCCATTGCCAGCGCGGGCGAACAAAAGTCAGAAGGAAGGCAAATGTATAACCGAGGCCAATCTGCGTCAGCGTGTCTTCGAATGTGAAGTAGGTGATGGGGCTTTGCATGGATCGAAGAAAGATTCCGAGTGCTACAAGCAGGAAGCTGCGCCAGATCGTATGTCCAAACATGCCTTGAAAGGTCGAGCCTTTCTTCTGACGGCTTCTTATTGAGTAGGGAAGGGCGACGCCGACCAGAAATGTGAAAGACGGCTGAATCGTGTCGTGGAGGCTCATACCTACCCATTCGACATGGGACTGGTTGAAGGCCAGAATTCGCCAGACGAGACTGTTCGGGAAAGAGAGCGCGACGTGAGAAAACTGCAGCACTTCCCCCATCATCAGCAGCATGACAAGCCCACGATAAGCGTCCACCGCGATGTTTCTTTGCAACTTCTGTTCGACAGCCACGAAAGTCTCACTCATGCGCCGACCTCCTGCCCGCTATATTTCGTATCTTCTCAGAATTATTGATCAGGGAGCTATTGCCTTTCGTACGACAGCGTTTTATTTTCTTTTTCTAGCGCTTCCTATGAGCCTATTTGGATGCGGTGGATTCTGTAAACAAATATTCTTGAAGATTCTCGTGGAGTTGTCTTCTTTGCGACGAATATCTTGACAGAGCCTGCATCGTCCTCTAATCTCGCTTCTAAGAATTGCGATTGCTTACGAACCCTCCGAATTCTTACGGAATTGAGCTTCCGAGTAATGCGCAAGAACCGAGTTTCGAACCGGTCGAATTTGTCGGCGGTGGGTGCCGGACGGCACACAATTGCAATTTTCATCTTCGTGCAGGGCGCAAGACCGGCATCATTCCCGCAAGATTATGACAGAGGATAAACCTATGAGTTCGGACGAAAAGCGCATTGAATTGGGTTCATGGAGTCGGCGCAGGTTTGTGCAGATGGGCGCGGCGAGCGCGGTTGGCCTCAGCGTAATGAATCTCGCGCACGCAAGCGGCGAGGAAGCCATTACTCGCGGGACGATGATCGACGTTCCTTTTGAGAAGCGAAATCCACGGGTCGCATTCATTGGCACTGGCGGTCGCGGGACTTCCTTGCTTGAGAATCTGCTGGCCGCGGACGGACAGGTTGTTGCGTTGTGTGACGTTGTCCCGGAGCATGCTCAGCATGCCGCTTCATTAGTGGTTGCGGCCGGCCAGGCCAAACCGCAACTTTACACGGATGGCCCTTATGCCTTCGAAACCATGCTTGCAAAAGGCGACATCGATCTTGTCCTGGTTGCAACGCCCTGGAGTTGGCACGGGGAGATGGCAGTCTCCGCCATGAACCACGGCAAAGATGTGTGCATCGAGGTGCCCGGGGTTGTGACTCTGGAAGAATGCTGGGAGATCGTCAAAACATCGGAACAGACGCGCAAGCATTGCATGATGCTGGAGAACTGCTGTTACGGCTACAACGAGACTTTGATATTGCGCATGGTGCACGATGGCAAGTTCGGCGAACTTCTCTACGGCGAAGGGGCGTACCTGCACGATCTTCGCGAAGAGCTTTTCTCGGATAAAGGAGAGGGACTCTGGCGGCGTGCGGAACATACCATGCGCGATGGCAATCTGTATCCGAGTCACGGGCTTGGGCCTGTGGCTAACTATATGGATATGCAGCGCGGCGATCGTTTTGATTACATCGTATCCATGAGCTCACCGCAACGCGGCCTCGATCAATACCGCAAGGAACATCTAAAGGCCGGAGACCCGCGGCTTGAAGAGCGATACGTAACCGGCGACATGAACACGTCGCTCATCAAGACGGCGAAGGGGCTTACCATCACCGTCAAGCATGCCGTCGCCACTCCCCACCCGTACGATCGCATTAACCTGATCGCCGGCACCAAAGGCATTTTTCAAGACTATCCGCCTCGTATTTATCTTGACGGCCAGAACAAGGATGAGTCGTATATGCCGATCGATACATGGAAACAGTACGCGCATCCGCTATGGCAAAAAGAAGGGCAAATCGCGGCGAAGATCGGTGGACATGGCGGCATGGATTACATCATGCTTTATCGCTTGCTGCAATGTGTGCGCGAGGGCCTTCCGCCGGATATGGATGTGTACGATGCGGCTTCCTGGTCCGCCATTGGACCGCTCAGCGTAACCTCAGTGAGTCGTGGGAGTGCGCCGATCGAGTTTCCGGACTTTACACAGAATAAGTGGATGCAGCGAAACATTTCAGCCATCGCAACCCAGGCATGAAACACTCTGCCGTGAGTCGAGCACACCCTGTGATTCTCTCGGAGTTCTCAGCGATCAATCCTGTTCCTGACGGAAATCTGGCAAAGGAATTCTGGACCGGAGCAAGGCGTGTCAACTTCGACGAGGCCGGTTTCTTCCGGCAGAAACATCCTGACGCGAGGACGGTGGTTGCCAGCCGATGGACTCCTCAATATTTATATTTTGCCTTCTGGTGTCACTACCGCAACCTGAACATTTATGAGGGCGAAGATCCGACGCATGAACGATGGCGATTATGGGAAAAGGATGTAGTGGAGGCATTTATCAATCCAACACCTGATCGACCATCGCACTATTACGAATTCGAAGTGGCGCCAAACAATCAGTGGTTGGACCTGGAGATAGACTTGGCTCAACGGCCGTTCATCAACGAAAAGTGGGATTCTGGCTTTCTCCACGAGACAAGAATCGACGTCCAGCCGCGCGTGTGGGCGGTCGAGATGCGTATCCCGATCGCTTCAATGACGGCGTCAGCGGCCCAGCCAATGACAGAGTGGAGAGTGAATTTCTACCGTTGTGACGGAATTGAATCGGGTGCAGCGAGACGAATGCTCAGCTGGGGTGCATTGCCTTTTAACCCTCCTGAAAACTCCTTTCACCAACCGGATTCGTTCGGCATTCTTCGCTTCATTTCCGGCAGCGATGTGGAGACAGAGCCGAATGCAGGCTCTATTTGAGACGAATGTCCTTTGGCGATTCCGTTAAGGAGAGGAAGTTTGAACTTTGCTGACTAGTTGAAAGTGCAACTATGTGGTGATGGAGGAAATCGAAAGATAAAATAACAAAACAAAACTATGTCCTGTAGGATATGAGGAAAACACATGAGCCAAGAGACAGGCCCGGTTCCCAATGACAAATTTGTCA
>Ga0302281_10001341_pt1 | contig 17791 bp, 14 predicted proteins | sample III_Fen_E1_2_FD_198762 | JGI IMG/M metagenome (GOLD analysis project Ga0302281, IMG submission 198762) | Peat permafrost microbial communities from Stordalen Mire near Abisko, Sweden - III_Fen_E1_2 | ecosystem: Environmental > Terrestrial > Soil > Wetlands > Permafrost | place: Sweden: Abisko...
AGCGCTGAGATTGCCGGCGATGAGCAGGAAGGCGGCGCCCACGATGCGAGCCAGGTAGGGCAGCAGCGAGCTTGGCAGTGCCGCAGCCGTTGCATAAGAGGCGTCGAAGGCCGATACGCCAATGACGAGTCCGATCAGGACGCAGCCCCAGAAGGAGGCCCGGGCGATCAGCGCGGTAGGGGAACTCGATAGCGCCCATTCGGCGTTGCCTCGGCTGCGTGCAAGGCGATCGTCAAACTTGGCCGCTGTAAGTGCGTGCCGCAGCATTGCGGAAAGTGCCAGCCCCACAAGGGAAAGCAGAGCCAGGGCGACGATGAAGGCCAGGATTCCAGGCAGGATGGAGATGAGCAGCGAGAGAACGCGGTAAATCGACTCGTGGAGGGCGTCGGACATAGTACGCCAGATCGAGTTGTTGCTGGCATACAGAGACTGCGAAGCCTGGTTCGTGTCTGACTGAACTATGGTGGCGAGAATGTTTTGCATGGAACTCACTCCTTGAATCGACTGTCTTGCTTGGTAAAGAAATCGGATTTGATCCGCCGTTTGCTCATGGATTGAACCTGTCTGGCCATCGCCAGCGCGAAACCAGGTATGTCTTGTCGGCCTCGAATGCTGCGGCGACGGCTTCAATGTGGCTTTCTGGGTCGACGCCGAAGGCGGTGAAGTTGATATGGCTAGCGACCCAAGCGAGATAAAGCGGGATCAGCGCGCCGAGAAGATGTCCGCGGTTGATGGTGCGGAGCCGGTGAGCGAGCAGAAAGTCGTAGACAATTCGAGCCCAGAGGCTGTCGGACATTTGAAATGCCGCGCAGTCGGTTGCGGCGAGTCGCTTGAGTGCGAGCAGCGAGCTAGGCGGCAGGACCAGCGACCAAACTTCCTGGAGGTTGGTGTAAGCAAGCCGAAAGGCGTTGACCAAAGCGACAATCTCTGAGGCCGCATCGTTTGGTGGTGCATGCGCCACAGATATGGAGGTGGAGATGGCGTTGAGGGCGGGCGGCAAGGGGCGAAAACGCTGCCAGAATGCTGCTTTGGCGTCGATATCGGCAAACAGTGCTCCGGTAACGAGGGGAAGGATCGTGTTGAGGTCTAGCCCGGTGTGCTGGGATTGGACGCGTGGGCCAACGTCGAGCTGGTCGATGGTAAATCCAGCCACCATGGCCTCGTTGACAGGCCAAAGCGGCATCTCCGCCTGGTTGCTTGAGGTGAAACGATGGGCTGCGCCCGCAAGGCGTTTGGCCATGCGCAGCGAGAGGCCGAGATGGACGGCCAAGGGATACCGCGCAGGGGAGGCGAACAGCGCGCGGGTGAGCGGATAGAGAATGGCGGAGTTGACCAGACCGGCACGCGGCGGCAGTTCGTAGCAGGGGACTGCGAGGTCAATCGAGGTGGTTAGAGTGGCGTTGGCAAGGTCGCGGAGTGAGGCCGCATCGAGGGAACCAGACGCCGGACCAAGCATAAGGATAGCGCTCGATCCGTTTTTTTCGGCGAGCTGGCAAGCGTTGACGAAATCAGCGGCGGTCAATGTCCAGGACGGGTTCGTCGCGGGAGCGGCGACGAATCGGTGCGAAGGATAAGCGCCTGCCGGGAGCACGTCCTGCATGGCGATGAGCGGGCCTTCCGCCGGGAACGCGGCAGTCAGGTTGGCGAGAACATCTTCGAGGTGTTCCGGCGTCATATGAGCGAACAGGACAAGAAGCCCCGCGCTGGGGCGCGCGGATGGGGCAGCGGTGCCGGGGATTGGGTCTGCTGTCGTCATGTTGATTCGAGAGACCGATATTAAGCCGACGCGCTGCTCTCAACTGTCTCCGATTGACCGCCTTTGATCGGTCGGAAGCCTCTATGAGGCTAAGATGCCAGCAAGTGCGATGAGGGTTATGCCGGCCTCACACGCGGGGGCTGGAGTTCGAGCCAGAGAAAGGAGTATGGCGCGAGGGTGAGCACATACGGGGCCTCGGTGATGATGGGGAACGGCACATAGCCCAGCATCTCGACGGGCTCGGCGCCGCTGTGGTCAGAGAGATCGAGGGAGACGGGCTGGGCAAAACGGCTGAGGTTGGCCACGCAGAGAACGGTCTCGTGCGAGCCGTCGTTGCGCTCGAGGTCGCGAAGGTATGCAAGGATCTTGCGATTCGCCGGTTTCAAGAACTGTTGGGTTCCACGGCCGAATACCTGAAATAGCTTGCGCAAGGCGATCATGTTGCGGGTCCAGTGCAAAAGGCTGGACTGGTCGCTCAGCTGAGCTTCCACATTGATCGCTTGATAGCCGTAGATAGGATCCATGATGACAGGAAAGTAGAGCCGGGCAGGGTCGCACTTTGAGAAACCCGCGTTGCGATCCGAGTTCCACTGCATCGGAGTACGCACACTGTTTCGATCGCCGAGGTAGATGTTATCGCCCATGCCGATCTCGTCGCCGTAGTACAGGATGGGTGTACCGGGAAAGCTGAGCAGGAGCGAGTTCAATAACTCGATGCGGCGCCGGTTGTTGTCGAGCAGGGGTGCAAGCCGGCGGCGGATACCGCCGTTAACGCGCATGCGCGGGTCGTTCGAGTAGGCGATGTGCATGTAGTCGCGCTCGTCTTCGCTGACCAAGGCAAGCGTAAGTTCGTCATGATTGCGAAGAAACAAGCCCCATTGGCAGTTGTCGGGGATGGCCGGAGTCTGGGCCATGATGTCGGTGATCGGCAGGCTATCTTCCTGTCGCAGGGCCATATAGATGCGCGGCATGAGGGGAAAATGGAAGGCCATGTGGCACTCGTCGCCATCGCCGAAGTAGGGACGGACATCCGCAGGCGACTCGTTGGCTTCGGCCAGGATGAGACGGTTGGCGTATTCGGCATCGATTGCGGCGCGGATTCGCTTGACGACAAGATGAGTTTCCGGCAGGTTCTCGCACGATGTCCCATCGCGTTCCACCAGGTACGCGATGGCGTCCATGCGCAGCGCGTCGACACCCATGTCAAGCCAGAAGCGCATGGTCTTGAGAACCTCTTCCATCACCGCGGGGTTATCGAAGTTGAGGTCGGGCTGATGCGAAAAAAAACGGTGCCAGTAGTATGCCTTGGCCGTGTCATCCCAGGTCCAGTTGGACTTTTCAGTATCGGTGAAGATGATGCCGGCATCCTTATATAGATGATCCGTATTAGACCAGACGTACATTTCGCGTGCCGCTGACCCCGGCGGCGCAAGGCGGGCGGCCTTGAACCAGGGGTGTTGATCGCTGGTGTGATTGATGACCAGTTCGATCATCACCTGCATATTGCGCTGGTGAGATGCGTCCAGGAATAACTTGAAGTCGTTCAGGGTTCCGTAAGACGGGTTGACGTCGATGTAGTTGGCGATGTCATAGCCGTCGTCGCGCAAGGGCGAGGGGAAAAAAGGCAGAAGCCAAATGCAGGTGATGCCAAGGTTCTGGAGGTAGTCGAGCCGCGAGAGCAATCCGGGGAAGTCTCCGATGCCGTCGTCGTTCGAGTCGGCGAAGGCCCGGACATGCAGTTCGTAGAAGATCGCGTCTTTGTACCAGAGGGGATCGGTTGCGCTGGCTGGTTTCTTCACTCTTTGATTCTCCTGGATGAAGAGATGCGCGCTCTGTTGCAAATTGCTCACAATCAAAATGGTGGCCACGACTCTCTCCGCAGCGAACCCTGGCTGTGGTGGAAATGTGCGCTTGGCCTCTTAGCTGACACAGCCCGTTGAGAACTGTTTGGCCGTTCGACGAAAGCCCTTCGGCCTGCAAATGACTTTACAGCACTCTTGGCTCGGTTGGCGAAGCAGAGGAACGCAATTGCTGGAGAGTCACCTCTCGTTCGAATTGTTCCAATTTAGCAAATCTGGATTTGTCCGAAATGCATATGGATTCGTACCCCGAGACGCCGCTGGGTCCAGGATTGAAGCTGCGCCCGGATTGTCGCCTACTCTCCCCCGATCATAGCCAATGCACGCCGGGGACTTGCACGAATGCAGGGAGTGAGTGCAAGCCTATTGAGATTGACCTCTTCCAAGCCGTGTGCCACAGTTCTCTCGAGCAAGACGGGGAATCCAGGAAGCAGCGAGGCAAGATCATCTGATAACTGTGTTTCTAACATAGATAAAGGTTGATCTGGCAGATGCAGGTGGGCAAGACCAAAACAATAGAAGCACCAAGATGTGGTCCACGTTACGTTGATACCTTGCCTGGACACGGTCTGCGAGGCGGAAAGAATCTGACGTGTGTGGTAAGGGCATAAATATACATAGCGAACCCATCTAACGTTTTGTCATAGATAATGCCGTCTTGCGTTAATCCGCAATCGTTAGGGTTTTCGTGTCGCGAAGAAAACGCGCTCGATGCTATCGAGGGTGCGACGAACGAAATGCGAGAGACCGCGGAGCGTTGGCAATATTGCCTTACCGTAGAACGGCATACCATCGCCGAAAACTATGCCGAAGGAGGCCCTTCCCTTATCTGCGATTTGAACATTCTTGAGCCCGATCCAAGGGTAGAACGCGCAGACGCAAAGGCGACAGCGGCCTATCGTTTCCCTCGCCGCTGTCTCTTCATCCAGAACCCGCTCTTAGCGAATAGAGCGTTACCAACCCGCCGTTTCTCCCACCTTGCCGGTCAGTTCTGCATAGGTCAGTCTCTTCCCTGAAATCTGCGATAAAGCCAGCACAAAACGGTCGTAATCGGTCAGCCGATTATCTTTGGTTGCGCGATTGTTGTAGCGGAACGCTTGCTCGTCAACGTAGCGATGCAGATGGAAGGGCTCTCCAAATCGACGATCGAGCCATACCTCTGTACCCAAATGTTCTTGTCGTTGTGCAACTCTTGTGCGAGCCCCTTGCTGCGGAGAAGTTCCCGGTGCACTCGAACGGCGAGCACCTCCTCGTAATAGGATCGGTTGAAAAATGCCGATCCTTCCGCGTTCGGGAAGACGGCATGTGGTACGGCAGAGAAAATCATGTTCAAGCTCCTCGGCGCTTGGCTGCTCGAAGCTGAAGACCTCGCAGGCTTCCGGATTGACCCCGGACATGACGTGGCGTATGGCTCCGTCTTTTCCTGCAGCATCCATGCCTTGGAATATCAGGAGCAACGCTTGGCGATGTGACGGGTAGTGAAACTGCTGCAGAGAACTCAGCTTCTCCAAGTGGCGAAGCAGAAGTGCCTTGTACTGCTTCGTAGTCTTCGCGTATGAGGCGGCAATCGTCGGCCACTTGCCGAAATCGATTTTCGTGTCTGGAAGCACGCGATAATCTTTCGAGTCGATGGTCTTACTTTCCTTTCGGTGCTCCAAGTCTTTCCGGTTTGGGGCCTCGCGAGCGATTTAGTCAGTGGCAGTGATCTGTCCGCTCAAAATGCCGGACTGTACCGACTGCATCTGGGTACTCAGGAGATGTGGAGGCGGACAAAGAGCGGAATCTTTACAGCGTCCAGGAGCAATCCAAATGCGATTGCGGCGACTAACGCGCAAGTGACGACCGAGAGGGTCAAGGGAGCCATGGCAATCCCGCAAACAGCGAGCGTTGAGATGATAAGAACGTCGGCAACGGAAGAAAGCACGAGCCAAATGCTGGGCCGCAAGCCCCACAGATGTTGGCGCCCGCGAATGACATACGTCGTGGCCTGGCTCCCAAACACAATGCCGACCACGGACAGAGTTCGGAGTGCTTCGATATTCAGATGCAACTCGAATTTTCCAACTGCCAGAATTGCCGTGGAAAAGGCAAGGAAACAAGTCCCAAGAATAACTCCAGCGATCGTAATTCCGCCGATTGTCCAGGAGTTCGGCGTCTTCGATGGCCTCACCCTGTCCGTGGTGAGCGACATAGCGAGGAAGTCTCCGGTGATCATCACAATCACCATGAGCATGGGAGTCAGGACAGCCTGTCCGGTCATGACCAGACCAACCGCCAACAGCAGCACCTGCAATATCTTTTTCATCACCGAGTTCAGCGTGTAGGTGAGGATGCGCTGAAATGTGATCCTGCCCTCTTTCACAGAGGCTACAATGCCGCTCAGGCCGGCTTCTGTGAGTACGACGCCTGCTGCCGATTTTGCGACATCGGTAGCGGTGGAGACGGCAATGCCGATCTGCGCCTGACGGAGCGCAGGTGCGTCATTGGCGCCATCGCCGCACATTCCGACCGCGTGCCCGCTTCTCTGGAAGGCCTTGACAAGGTCATACTTGCCTTCCGGAAGCATGCTCGCGAATACCGCGAAATCCCCCGGCTTGATACCCTCAGGGAGCTTTCCGGGCGGGCAAACAGGCCCAGTCAACCCTACGTCATGAGCGACGATTGCCGCCGTGTCCGAAGCATCTCCTGTCACCATGACCGTGGCCACACCGAGTGCATGTAACTCAGTGATGAGAGAACTCGAATCCGATCGCGGCGGGTCGCTGAGGGCGATTATGCCAATGATCTGAACGGAAGCCGAGGGCCCGGCAGCTACCGCGAGAACCCTAAAGCCTTGCTTCTCCAGTTCGTTGACAATCCCGGTCGCAGAGGGCGACGGAGCTGAAAGGGCAGCGACTGCTGTGTAGGCGCCCTTGATAATTCGCTCTTCGATACCTTGGGCATCTGTTGCTGTTGCCTCCGATGTCTTCTTTGCTGGATCGAAGGGCACAAACTTCACCAGCTTTGGCAAGTCCGATGATGGCTTGTGAGAGGCCGCATCGCGAATCGCCTTATCGACAGAATCCTGACCGCCATCAGTACTGGCCAGCGCAGCCAACCCGAGAAGGTGGGCTTCGTCAAAGCCGGGCAAAGGACGAACGCTAGTGACTGAAAGCTGGTTGCGGGTCAGTGTCCCGGTTTTGTCCGAGCATAGAACATCGATCGACGCAGCCTCGTCCACAGCAGAAAGCCGCGTCGGCAGAACACCCAACTTTGCCAGCGAACGAGCTCCGATCGCGGCAGCAAGGGTGAATGTTGCAGGCAGTGCCACCGGGATGGCTGCGAGGACTGATGTGAGCAACAATGGAATAATCTCACTCCACGGCATGGCATGGGTGTAAGCATATGCTCCCATTGCGAGGATAACGGCGCTATTGAAGATCGCCAGGTTACGCACGATCTTGAGAACGGCCGCCTGTTGCGTGCTTACAGCGTGTGCTGTGCGCACGAGTTCTGCTGTGCGGCCGAATTTCGTGCGCTCGCCCGTAGCCGTCACCACGGCTGTTGCTTCACCGCGCCGGACAAGAGCCCCAGCATAGGTGTCCACACCCGCACCGGCTTCAATGGGAAGAGATTCGCCTGTGAGCATCGACTGATCGAGTTCAATCGATCCACCGGTCAGATGTACGTCGGCAGCAACCACACCGCCGAGAGACAGCTTCACCAAGTCGCCACATACCAACTCCCCAGCCGGTACTGTCTTCCATGCGCCATCGCGTTGAACAGAGGCATTAAGTGCGAGACGCGATTTCAGTGCCGCCAAGGTTGCTTGGGCGCGACCCTCCTGGAAGTAGGCAAGCGCCGCATTGAATATCAGCAAGGAGGCAATGACCGCGGCCTCGTAATACTTATTCAGCGCAAGTTCCAGAACAATCGAGGCCTCAAGCAACCATGGAACAGGCGCCCAGAACTTGGCCACTGCATTGCGCAGCGGATGAGCAGACGTATCGGGCATCGCATTGGGACCGTCTTTTTCAAGACGAGTATGCGCCTCATCACTTGTGAGCCCAGTCAAGGCAATGTCTTGACCTGGCTTAGCCGGTTGGCTTGTTGGTGCCGGGATAGAGCTATTCGCACTCATTTATTCTTGCGGCCTCCATCGTCACTTCTGCGCTGGAACTCGCCTTGACCTGCTTGGCCACATGAGCGACATGATGCTTCACGTCAGCATAGCGCCATCAAGAACAACAATATGTTCCGTCTTGCTCATGGCGAACAAATGCATAGAGATTCACGGCTGTGCAAAATGGAACTGCATGGCCTCTATCTGGCTGTCATCTTTGATGCAGGTCGCGTAAGAAGGCTGAGAAGGAACCCTTTCGTTGAAGTGCTCGGTGTCGAAGGCCATCACCGCGGAGAGGCCGCTCAGATGATTACTGATTCGAAGCCGAAAGGCCGTGGAAGGGAAAAGTCACCCCGGTTCCAAGTTGGACAGTTCCTGTTTCTACTTGCCTTGGCAGTCGCCGTTTTTCTGCTTGCCCAAAGCATGGTGCGCCACCGCTTCTTTCAGGGCGGTCGTATCGACCGATACGGCCACTTCAAACAATAGCAGGCACCAAAAGAGTCTTGGATGCGGCTCCGAGTGATGCCACGCAGAATCATGGCCTTGCTCCTGTCTGGTAGTTGAGTGTGGCGAGAGCTAGCCTGTATTGGTACTGCGCATCCGTGTTGCCAATTGCTGCATCAGTTTGCTGAAACTGGGCCTGACTCAGTTCCACGATCGAGCTAAGTCCCAGTCGATAGCGTGTTTGTGCCAGCGAAAGCGCCAGATTAGCCTCGTTAAGAAGCTCGTCTGTCACGGCAACACGCTGATATGCGGTGTTTGCCGCAAGCCATGCGGTGCGAACATCCCGGACAATCCTGTCACGCAGATCGCGGCTCTGCTCCGAGACCGCCTGCGCACGGATGGATGCCTCCTTTGCCTGGGCCGAGTAGAGGAAGCCATTGAAGATCGGAATACTCATGTTCACGCCGAGGCCGCCCCACCAGTTCGTAAGATAGTACGCGGCGGGACGGATGGGCACGCTGCCCACAGTCCCAGCGGCACTAATGGTCGGCAGCATCTGATCGCGCTGTGCATGGCTGAACTTGACGGCCGCTTGTTGGCTATAGTTGAGTGCCTGAAGGTCTGGACGCTGCCCAAGAGCCAGTTGCGTTAGTTGATCGGCATCGGGAGGAGGAGGCTGCATCGCCGTATGATCATCTGCCAGAGCGAACGCAACTTGTTTGTCAAGGCCCAATACCGCATCCAATTCCGCCATCGTAGATTCGGCATTGTTTTGCGCATCCAGCATCAAGAGCTTCGCTTGCGATAAGTTGACATCTGCGAAGCTCAGGTCGAGTGTCGATTTAAGCTTGTTCTTTGTCAATGCACTTACCTGTGTCTCGGTTGTCTGGCGGGTAGTGACGTTCTGTTCAGCGACCTTCAACAGTGCTTGTGCCTGTAGCGCATTGAAAAAGGCCTGATCGGTGGCGATGACAATATCTTCCGTCGTGGCCAGCGCGTTCGCATTCTGCGCTTTCTCTTGCAGCTTTGAAGATGCAATAAGATTTTGAGTCTTTCCGAAATCTGTGATCAGTTGAGTGAATTCTCCACCTGCCCCTGCGTGCTCAAACAAGCGCGAGGCTGTAAGCGAACCCGCGGAAATACGCGAGCCATCCTCTGCATTCTCGGCTGTGATGGCGGCAGTTGCGGTGGGAAGCCGCGCCGCCCTGGTTTCGCGCACCACCTGGTGCTGAGCCAGAGCGAGCAGACGCCCAATGCTGACACGAGGGTTGCTCTTGATTGCCATTTGTTCGGCGTCGATTAGCGTCAGGAGCTGGCCGGAACCTGCGGATCGAGCGTCAGAAGGCATTGCTGGAGCTTGAGCCGCCGCACTCGATATCACTTGGCCAATAGACCCATCCGCAGGCAGAAGTGCGACGGAAGCTTGCGGCGCATCTGGAAGGCGATCCTGTGCGGGGCCGGATTGGGATCGTGTCTGCGCTACAAGCGTAGAAGATACAGCCAACGCCAATAGCCAGAACTGTGCCGGTTGAAATGCGCGCCTCTTTTCCTGTTTCATCATTCTCTAAACCCTTCCCTCGATAACGATTCTCTTCTGCTCTCTGCCGTGAATAATCAGATACACGGCAGGAACGAGGAAGACAGTTACGACAACGGAAACACCAAGTCCGCCAATGATGGCCCGTGCCAATGGCGCATACTGTTCACTGCCAGCCTCCATGCCAAGAGCCATGGGGATCATCCCAAGCAGTGTTGCCAGAGAGGTCATCAGAATTGGCCTCAACCGGATCTTGCACGACTGAACGACAGCCTCAGCCACGGTCATGCCTTTCTTTTGAAGATGCCCAGCGAAATCTACAATTAAAATACTGTTCGATACGACGATGCCTGTCATCATCAGCACACCCATCAGCGACATGATGTTCATTGTGCTATGAGTCAAAAGCAGAATGAGCAGCACCCCGGACAACCCAGGCGGAATCGCCATGAGGATGATGAATGGATCGGTGAATGACGCGAATTGCGCCATCAGAATGAGATAGACCAACAGAATGGATAACACCAGACCGATGGCGAATCTCTTGAACGACTCGTTCATGCTTACCACACTGCCGCGCACCGTTACGCGGACATTTCCTGGAACCTTGATTCCCGCAATCACATCGTTGACTGAACTGCTGACTCCTTGCAGAGCCTCAGTCGATGGCATGACGTACACATCGATGACGCGACGAAGCTTATAGTGATCCACTTCCGTCGGAGTGTTAATCTCAGTGATGTCCGCCACGGATCGTAGTGGAGTGTAATCCGCCTGACCAGCGCCCCTCAATGGAATCTGCTTGAAGTCGTCCATGCTCATATGGCCGATCTTTTTGTCTGAGTACTGAACGGTGAGCATGTAGTTATTCCCTGTGTTTGGATCGATCCAATAACTCGGAGCAATCATTCCGTTTGAGGTCAATGCTGTAATTACGTTGTCAACCACTTCCTTCGGCGACAGACCGATCAAGCTGGCGCGTTCCCTGTCAATATTCAATTCGAGGCCGGGAAAACGGAGATTCTGCGGAATGAGAACGTCGCTGACATTCTTGAGTCCTTTAGCCTTTGCGGCAATCTGGCTAGCGATCGCAAATGACTGGTCCAAGTCATTTCCACTTACCTGAATGTCGATCGGCGCGGGCAGTCCCTGATTGATCACGGAATCCACCAGCCCGCCAGCCTGGAAGTAGGTAGACAGCATGGGCATATCCTCGGAGAGCTTCTGGCGGACGCGCTTCATGTATTCGTAGCTCCCAAGCTTGTTACCCTCCTTCAGGCTCACCTGGACAAAAGCAGTGTCCATGGATGAGTTACTGGTGTAGATGGCGGACAGGTCGGGTGTAATACCGATATTTGAGACGATCATGTCGAGATCTCGCGAAGGGATCGTCTGACGGATTTCGCTTTCCACTTGTGCAATGTATTGATTGCTCAACTCAATCCGAGTGCCGCTCGGGCATTTGATGTTGATGACAAACTGTCCTGGATCGGTGCGTGGAAAATACGATCTGCCGAGGAGCGGAAGGAGGGCAAAGCTCAGCAACACCATCCCGAGAATGCCCAGAGTTGTTGCTACTGGCCGCAGTATTGATCGGTTTACAGCAAACACATATTTCTCCAGCATTTGCTGGAAGCGACTGTTGAATCCTCTGACAACGCGCTGAAATAATGAAAGTTGTACCGGCATCCGATAAGCGATGTGCTTTTCATCGTCGATCTCCTCCTCTTCAGAGGCATCCGCTGTGTGTGGCTTGATGAACCGCGCGCAATACAGTGGAACGACAGTCATTGCGACTACATATGAAGCGAAGAGCGAAAAGACAACAGAGAGAGCAAGTGCGGTGAACAGGTACCTGCTTACACCATAGAGAAGCGCAACGGGAAAGAAGACAATAGCCGTAGTGAAAGTGGCGGCCAATACTGCCATCTGCACTTCTTTGCCGCCTGCTTCTGCCGCGACTTCCGGGGGCTCTCCCATTTCGAGATGTCGAAATATGTTTTCAAGCACAACAACCGAGTTATCAATGAGGCGAGAGAATGCCAGCGCCAAACCTGCCAGAACCATGGTGTTGATCGACCCGCCGCCCATGCGAATGCAGATAAAGGCAGCCAGCGCTGACAGCGGAATCGATAGAAGGACCGCGAAGGTGGCGCGTATGCTCCCGAGGAAGAGCAGAATCATCAGAGCTGTCAAAACAAGGCCTATCCCGCCCTCGCTGCCAAGATTCTTCAGTGCAGTCTTCACAAAGACCGATTGGTCGAAGACCACGGCCGTCTTGAGTGAAGATGGAATGTCAACCAGATCCTTGATAGCCTCTTTCATGCCGTCCACGATCGTGATCGTGTTGCTGTCTCCACCTTGCTTCAGAACTGGGACATATACCGACCGCTGGCCATCGATGCGAACAATGTTCGTCTGGATGGTTCCTGAGTCCTCCGCTTTGCCCACGTCTCCCACAAGTACCGAAGCATTGCCTACAGACTTTAGTGGAAGATCGTTGATGAGTTCAGGAGTCGGAACCTGGCTATTTGCGTAGATGTTGTAATCTTTTGGTCCGATACGCACATCGCCCGCAGGCAGAATCAGGTTCGAGTCGTTAACGGATCTTACGACATCCATCAGGCTGAGGTTATGCGCCTCAAGTTTCAAGGGATCTACATAAACCATGATCTGCCTGTATCGCCCGCCAAACGGCTGTGGCACCGAAGCTCCCGGTACACTGGCGATTTGATTGCGTACCTGAAACTGCGCAAGGTCCTTGAGGTTGGTCTCGTTCAGGCCCTCGCCCTTCAACGTGACCAGGCAGACAGGCTGGCTCGAAGCGTCCATGCCGAGAACCACAGGCGGCAACGTGCCAGGGGGCAGTCGTCGCAAGTCAGCCATAGCGAGATTGGCGATATTGCTTAACGCTGCATTTGCATCTGTTCCTGGCTTGAAGTAAATCTTGATCAGGCTTACGCCAGTCAGGGATCGAGACTCGATGTGGTCGATGTTGCTGCCAAGTGTAAAGAATCTCTCAAACGTGTCTGTGATGTCGGCTTCTATCTGCTGCGGGGGCATTCCAGAATAGAATGTCGCGACAACTACAACTGGCATATCAATTTGAGGAAATAGATCCACGGGCATCGATGCGATGCTGACCACGCCCACGACTACAATGACCAGGCAGGCCATAATGATGAAGAAGGGGTATTTGAGTGAGAAGTTAGGCATTACTTATCGCCTCCCGACTGGTCTTGACTTACGTCTGCCGTGGGAAGATCTTCCAGTTTCGGTCTTACAACTTCACCTGGCTGGTAGTTGGACTGGCCGCCAGTGATGACTTTGTCCCCCTCGTTCAGGCCACTTTTCACCTCAACCAACATGGTGCCCTGCATACCAAGAGCAACATTTCGCGCCTGGACGCGACCCCCGCTGTCAACCATCAGCACAGATGCTTGATTGCCATTTCTAATAACCGCTTGCACTGGAATGAGCAGCACCTTGTTCCTACGTTCCAGCTCCAGGGTTGTGTTTGCATACATGCCCGGCGTGAGTGAAAGATCGCTGTTCTCGACATCGACTTCCGTCTCCATGGTCCCTGTCGCCAAGCTGACATCCCGCGTGAAGCGAACCACCTTGCCCACGAGGGTGCGGTGGATGGCATCGACCGTTACGTTCACTTCCGCGCCTTCATGGATATACGACACGGCGTCTTCTGGTACGGGTAAACGGAGGCGAAGCAGACTGCTTTGCGAGAGCTTTACAAGAGGAAGAGATTGGGTGTCGGACGCAGTGCCTGCCTGGATCAATGCGCCAGTATCCGCGTAGCGCCAGACAATGATCCCGCTCAACGGCGCAGTCACGTGCGTGTAGTCGTTGAGGTCCTGCACGCGCTCTCGATCGGCGTCTGCTACATCCGCTCCCTGCCTTGCCCCCGATAGGGATGCTTTGGCAGCGTCAATCTGAGCAGATGTCGATAGATCTTTCGACTGGGCGTTGTCCAGTTCCTGCTGTGCAATCAGCCCAGGTTGCGCAGTGGAGGCTTGCAACAAGCGGAGGTAATCGGCGTGGACCGCGCTGTGCTCAGACTCGGCGCGTGCGACCTCATGCTGCGCACGGGTGATCTCGTCCTTGCTGCGGCCAAACTGCGACACGGTACCTTTCAACTGGGCGTTCAGCTCTGGAACTTCCAGCACCGCAAGAGTCTGTCCGGCTTGCACCTTATCGCCGATATCTACATAGATGTGCTTGATGTATCCAGATACCTTGGCATGAACGTCTACAACCTGGTAAGGCTGGAACTGCCCGGCAAGTTTCAAGGTATGCGCAATCGTGCCGCGTGTTACCGCGACTACTGTTGCGGAGGGAATCTCTGCGGCAATCGTTGCTGAGTGCCGATCCTTGAAACTGTATGCAATGATGCCAGCCAGAACAGGAAGTGCAATTCCCGCGGCGACGATCAAGGAGGTTCGCTTTCGCATAGTTCGAATGCACCTCTATATTAAGTTGTGATTTGTTGGTTACGACGACAGGACACGTTCTCCGAGGGAGAATAGGTCTTGTTGCACCCGACCACAGAACTTGATCGAATGCTTCAGAAGTTCCGATGAGCGGATATCTAGGCGAGAACGGGAGGGGGACGAACGAAGAGGGTGTTCAAGACAGCGCGGTGTAAACTCAACAGCTTATGAGCCAACTGTTCCACTCTTTGTGATGCGGGTGGATTCAATTGGCTGACTGCAAGCAACAGAATCGAGAAGACGGTTGTAGGCGCAGTGTAGGTGATTCTGGTGGATGTTTTGGTCCGAATGACGAGTGGGCTTATCGCTGTGCTGGATTGCTCGTCTCTGGATAGAAGCTTGGCTTTTGGAATCTGATGGGAAGCAGCTTGAGGCGGATCATAGAGCGAAAGCTTGTATTGCAAGCCCCAAGCAAAGACACAAATGGCCAACCCCAGGAACGCTTGAGCTCCTAAGGACCTGATTAGTCGGGTTTTGCTCCAACAATGCACTTTCAATTGGCACCCAAACAAGAGGCTCTAAACGAGCCGACTAATGCGACTCAAGGCAGCACCGCTCCAGACTGCTGCATACTATCCTTCGATGCCACATCCGTATAAAGGGTACCATTATTCTTCTTATCAATCATAAGAAAGACTTTCCTATCGGTGATAGTGTGCAGCGACGCAGCGGCAGAGGGCCGTCTCTGTCGAGAATATCCGGAACGTCACAAACGATCAGAGAACTCATGCAGTCCACCCTCCGAGATGCGGAGCAAACCAAACGGCAATCGCTTGGTAACCTCAATCATGACATCGGCTTCGCGCATTCTTCTGCAAGCAACGACTGGACCGTCTCTCGGCTGAAACCGACCCGATATGCTACAGAACTGCGGGAGCTATTTGTGTTCCCGGAAGGCCCAGCAGGCGGAGATACTCCTGCGTGAGGATGGAACGCAAGCGAGGCGCCACCGCAGAATCGCAGGGAACCTCCAGCAAGCGGCAGCGGTCGATGGCGGCGCGCAGGTCGCGCAGGAATGCAACGCAGGCTGGGCAGGCGTCGATATGCTGGCGCATCTGATCGCAGGTGCGCGGTTCCACTTTGCCATCGAGATATTCTGAGAGGTTCAGGAATAACTCGCGGCACTCGGTGGGGCGTTGTCCACTGTTAGGTGCGATTCGCTTGGCCTTCGTCTTGGACGGCTTGGCGCAATCCGATGGCGCGGGAGATCTCTCGAGAGTTCTACTCATCTCTTTTCGCACGGAAAGGCGCGCTCGATGCAGGCGAACGCGGACTGTTCCTGGCAGTAGATCGAGAATCTGCGCGACTTGTTCGGTTGTCAGCTCCTCCATGTCGTGGAGCACAAGAACGATGCGCAATTGCGCGGGAATGCGCAAGACCGCCTGATGCAACCGATGATGCTGCTCGGCGTAGAGCAGATTGCCTTCAGGACTTTCGGCGGCATCCTCCAGCAATCGCCCCAGTTCCGCTGCGTCCGGCATCAATTCATCCAACGAGAAGGTCTGGGTGGGCGCATGAGCCGGCTTGCGGCGCATGCGCCAGCAGCGGTTTCTGGTTACGGTATAGAGCCAGACAGCAAGAGCCTGCGGGGTCTGAATTTTTGCCAGGTGGCCGAGCGAGCGATATAGAACCTCCTGCATGGTATCTTCGGCATCTTCAGGATGCCCGCAGACTTTCATGCTGAAGGAATAGACCGTGTTCTGCAGCAAGCCGATAGCTTCATCGACGGCTTCAGGAGTGTTGCGGTGTAAGAGATCGGCGGCTTGAATCAGTTCGGGGCGCATCGCTGGGGCTCGCAGTGATGAGTCCAGTATAGCCTCCAGCAGTGTTGGCTCATTGAGTCGTGCCGCAGTTGGCATCTTTCATCCCCATGGCGCGAAAGATGGTCATGGCGGGGCACCAGTTTGTGAATGCCGATTGCAGGAGGTTGAGTCCGACGAATGCGGTCAGCCAGAGCCAGTTGGACGAAAGGTAGTGAGCGAAGGCAAACGATAGCAGAATTACAAAGCCCGCCATCAGTCGTAGGGCTCGTTCTACTGTCATATGGAATCTCCTGAGTCGGTTTCTCGAACGGTTTCGGATTGGATGCCGGGTTGAGTTTCAGGCTTGGATTCGTGCCGGGATTGGACCATGAAATAGAGCACTGGAATGGTTGGCCACGACAGGAAAGTGGAAGCGACCGCTCCAGCAATGAGAGACAACGCAAGCCCCTGAAAAATGGGGTCGGTGAGAATGACGCTTGCGCCGACGACCACAGCTGCCGCGGTCAGCAGCATGGGCCGGAAGCGAGTCGCTCCGGCATCGATCACCGCTTCGGCCAACGGCATTCCCTGGCGTATCCGCAGTTCGATGAAGTCAACCAGAATGATCGAGTTGCGTACGATGATGAGCAAAACTCTGTTGAACCTCGCTCGGCAAGGCTTTGTGCCGGCACATCCGATTGGGAATGGAGTGCGGCATACATGGCGTTTTCGCCTCTCAGATTTGGCTTCCTGGCTTCAGTCAAAGACGGTAGAATTGGGTAGACATCGGGGTCGGAAAGAGGAGTAAATTCCTTGAATCGACCACGGTATCAACACGGTTTTTTCAGCCGTCACAAACGCAGGAAGGGACCGGAAGTCTGGGTCTACAGATGGCGGGAGATTGACGCCAACGGAAAACTCAAGATGCGTGCTTTCGTAGTTGGCCCAGTCACGCAGTATTCCACGGAAACAGCAGCATGGAAGGCTGTGTCGACACTGCGCCTCGATATCAACCATCACACATTCCGCCCGGAAGGCCAGCCGGAAACATTCGAGCAGTTGGTAGAACATTACCGGATGATCGAACTGGATCTGGAAAAAGAATCCGAACGGAAGGTACACCAAACGAAGCAGACCTACGGCGTCTACCTGAAAACGAGAATCGTTCCCCGATGGGGTGGCCAACCGTTTCGGGAGATATTCGCGTCTAAACCGACTGCTCCTTGCTCTGCCAGAGGGATTCCTGGCAGACAGTGCCTGGCTTCAGGCACAAGGCCTCTCGCGTTCGTCGATACGAGACTACGTGGATCGAGGTTGGCTCGAAAGGGTAGGCCCCAGAGTCTATCGGCGCCCTAGGCAAGTTGCCAACGACCCACTCCGCTGGGATGTTGTTGTCCTATCGCTCCAGCAGGTCATGCACAAGGCACTTCATGTGGGTGGCCGGACAGCCGTAGAACTCTCTGGGTATGCCCACTACCTAGAAGCCGGCAGTGCCTCCACCGTGTACTTGTATGGGCAGGGTGCGCCAACCTGGCTGGCCAAACTTCCATCCACGGCCCGGTTTGAACTTCGTTCCGATCATCTTTTTGCGACCGGTGGAACTGGAGTGGAGATGCGGCGCTTCGATCTACGTTCGGGTGAAACGTCTGCCCAGACGAAAGAAGCCGAAGCGAATAGTCCCTGGGAATGGTCATTGACAATGTCCGTTCCCGAGCGAGCGATCCTGGAAATGATGGATGAGCTTCCCCATCACGAGAGCTTTCATCAGGTCGACGTCGTCATGGAAGGCATGGCCAACCTCCGCCCTCAACTGCTGGGGAATCTCCTGCAAGAATGCAGAAGCGTG
>Ga0302281_10001343_pt1 | contig 17776 bp, 12 predicted proteins | sample III_Fen_E1_2_FD_198762 | JGI IMG/M metagenome (GOLD analysis project Ga0302281, IMG submission 198762) | Peat permafrost microbial communities from Stordalen Mire near Abisko, Sweden - III_Fen_E1_2 | ecosystem: Environmental > Terrestrial > Soil > Wetlands > Permafrost | place: Sweden: Abisko...
TGTATGGTTACAAAGTTCATGGTCATAGCAACAAAGAAACTAAATACAAAGGTTAGTCCGAAAACAAGAGCCATGTTTGCTCCCTGCATTTTTTCTTTGTTCATATCGGCTGCTTTCATCCAGGCGGAACCAAATACTTTCGGATTATACCAAACGAAGCCAATTATTAAAGGAATTAGTGACGCTACTAAAACAGCTAAAAAATTAACGTGTACCATGTTTATTTGCTCTTAAGTTTATTAATAAAAAAGCCCCACAAATTTTGCAGGGCTTTATTGTTTTTAATTATTTATCTCCACCCGGAGCGTCTTCAATTTGATTAGCATCTTCTTCACCACTTACTTTAGGGTGGTATTTAGGTATCTCTGTTTTTGGAGCTTTAGGATCTACATAATCCCATGAAAGAATTTTGAATACTGTACGACGGTTAACCGCATGCATGGCTTCTTTTCCTTCTTTGGTTTTTTCTTTAGCGATTTGCGCGTCGGTTATTTTTAATTTTCTTTTGCCATAACCAACGGCTTTCATACGTTCTGCGGGAATGCCTTTTGAAATTAAATAATCAACACAAGATTGCGCGCGCGCCTGAGATAATTTTTCGTTCAAGGTCGCGTTACCACGACTATCAGTATGCGCGCTTAGTTCAATAATAATGGTTGGGTTGTCTGTTAATACTTTATATAAAGCGTTAAGAGAGTCTTTTGAGTTGATTGGTTTGTGTGTATCATTTGCCTTATCAGTACCGTTTAAGTCAACCAATAAATCCGCTTTACCCAAAGCATATAACACGGCAGGGAATTTAATATCTCCTTCGGGTACAATACTTAAAGTAAACTCCTTTTTAAAATTGGTAGATTCTCCTACTCCAACCGTTGTAAATTTACCTTTGTCTTCTGACCCAAGGAACCCGTGTTTAGCACAAGGAGCTGTTAAATCTTTACCTGTTTGCGGATAAACCTCATAAGAAACATCCGGTTTTAAGGGAATACTGTAATTACCATCTTTATCTGTAGTTACCTGAGCTAAGGTACCATCCGATCCTTTGATGATAATAGGGCAATTAGCCACTATACATTTGTTTCCCTTATCATCTACACCTGTAACTGTTCCGGTTGCGTTAAACACCAATGGTGGAAGGTAGAAAGACCAAATATCATCTTCTCCTTTTCCGCCTTCGCGGTCTGATGATAAATAACCACGGTCTTTGTTTCCGTCATAGATAATTCCAAAATCATCATGCGGAGAGTTCATCGGGTATTTTAAGTTTTCGGCTTCTCCGGTAAAGCTTCCGTCTTTCGCGGCTACAATTTTATAGATGTCTAATCCACCCATGCCAAGCATCGCGTCTGAAGAGAAGTATAATGTTTTACCATCCGAGTGCATATAAGGGAAACCTTCATTTCCGGCAGTATTAACCGAAGGGCCTAAGTTAACAGGTGTACCCCAAGATTTATCTTTTTTAGAATAAGCGCTTTTCCAAATATCATAATGCCCCTTTCCCCCGGTCATGTTAGAAGAGAAATACAAGGTAGTTCCATCCGGAGAAAGAGCGGGGTTGTTGAACTGAAAGCTATCAATATCAAAAGAGATAGGGGTTGGTTCCGCCCAGCTTGGTCCTTGTTTATTTGAAATATAAAGCTGGCATTTTAGTTGTTTCTTTTTTGCTTCGCCGCAACGAGTGAAAACTACAAAAGTCCCTTTTTTATCTACTACCGCGCAACCTTCGTTAACATTGCTACTGATAGGAGGACCAAGTGGTGTAGGTGTACTCCATTTACCGTCTTTACCAAGTTTAGTTTCAAAAATATCTGAGTGCGCATCGCCGGTTGTACCATCAGCTTTACCATCACCGGTAGCACCACTTCTGGTTGAAGTAAACCAAAGAGTGGTATTCTTTTTATCGGCAAACGCGGGAGAATAATCATCTTCCTTATCGTTTATCATAGCCATGTTTTCAACTTTATGGCGGGTAGGATTGTCAACCCATTTTTGAGCTAATTCGCAAGATTTTATTTCATCTTCGGCGCGTTTATCGGAAGGAACTTCTTTTTGATATGCCTGAAAAGAGGTAATAGCCTCATTATACAACTTTTGCTCCTTTTTTATTTCTCCTATGTAGAAATTACATTTAGGGTCCGGGTATTTCGCGGCAATAGCTTTTTGATAATAGGTAATGGCCTCGTTAAGGTCATTAATCTTATGATAACAAGCTGCGGTACGGAAAAGTATTTTCGCTTTTTTCTCCGCTTTTTTCTCTTTCACATACGCTTTTTTATACCAATCAATGGCGGTAAAGTATTCTTGCGCAGTAAAGGCGTTGTCAGCCTCTTTTAGGGCATTTTTTTGTGCAAAAGCATTAACAAAAACAGCTACCGTAAAAACTAGAGCTAAGGTAATTTTCTTCATCATAATTTAGTTGTTATTAAAAATAAACAGCCGCTAAAGTAACAATTAATGTTATTCCAAAAAACTTTTTTTATTTTTTATGGGAACAGAGGGGAAATAATAAACATGGCTTTCTCGAGTGTAATGGTTATGACGCTCAACCAATTCTCATCCACTCCCGCTGATTTGCAAATCCGCATAATCAACTATAGCGTTCAAACCACTTTCTTTTCGCAAAACTTAATTTGCACAGCTAAGCTTATTTCTATCTTTGCGCCGCCATGCAATTTGAGGTAAATACCGAGCTACTGGATGAGTTGAAATTATGGGTTGAAACCCATGATAACAAAAGCATTCAAACCCTTCTGCAAGATTTGTTTCCGGCAGATATTGGCGAACTACTCAATCATCTTAGTGTAGAAGAAGCGGCTTATGTATACGAGCTGCTGGATGAGGAAACCTCATCGGCCGTGTTGGTAGAGCTGAAAGAAGAGTTGCGCGAAGAAATACTGGCTACTTTTTCCAGCAAAGAAATTGCCGAAGAACTTGATAACCTTGATTCGGATGATGCTGCCGACGTTATAAACGAACTACCCGAAGAAAGACAAAACGAAGTACTCTCTCATATAGAAGATATTGAGCAGGCAAGCGATATAGCCAACCTGCTTACCTTTGAAGAAGGAACCGCGGGCTCCTTAATGGCAAAAGAGTTGGTGTGTGTGCATCATTATGATACCGTTACTACCTGTATAGAAAAAATAAGGCAACAGGCCGAAACGGTAGATGTGATGTACGCAGTGTATGTGGTAGATGATAAAGAAAGGTTGCTGGGCATGCTGTCCCTAAAAAAACTACTAATTGCACAACCCACTACGCTTATTGAAGATATATACGATAAGGATATTATCATGGTAGCTACCTCTGCCCTATCTGCCGATGTTGCCGATATTATGCAGAAATACGATTTGGTGGTGGTGCCTGTGATAGATACATTAGAACGGCTGGTGGGGCGCATTACCATTGATGATGTAGTAGATGTAATACGCGAAGAGGAAACCGATGAGGCGCATAAAATGGCGGGTATAGAAACCTTTGATGAGCCGTACATGAACATGCCGTTTATTTCCATGATAAAAAAACGCGCGGCATGGCTGGTTATACTTTTTATAGGCGAAACACTTACCGCTACCGCCATGAGTTTTTTTGAAGGACAACTTGCCAAAGCCGTGATACTGGCTTTGTTTGTACCGCTCATTATTTCAAGCGGGGGCAATACAGGCTCTCAGGCATCTACCCTTATTATACGCGCCATGGCTTTGGGCGAAATTACCTTTAGAGACTGGTGGCGCATCTTTAAAAAAGAATTGGCTATTGGTTTAACGTTGGGTATTATACTGGGCTTGATAGGATTTTTGCGCATCGCGCTTTGGTCAACCTTTGTAAATATATATGGCCCGCACTGGATGTATATTGGTATAACAGTTGGCGTAACCCTTGTGGGTGTTGTGCTGTGGGGAAACTTAGCCGGCTCGCTACTACCCATTTTATTAAAAAGAATAAAGTTAGACCCCGCCGTTTGTTCCGCTCCTTTTGTAGCCACGCTGGTAGATGTAACGGGTTTAATAATTTACTTTACCGCAGCTACCATTATACTAAGAGGTATTTTACTTTAACTCACGGGGTTTAGTAAAGTAAAAGAGTGTTACTTAATAAGCTTTTGTGTATAATGATTGTTACCGGATGTAACCGAAACAAAATAAACACCTGAACTTAATCCGCCAAGGTTTAGTTTCATTTGATCAATCTGATTTACCGTATTTTCAAACACAACTTTTCCAAGTTGGTCAGTAACTTTTACCGATAAGGTTTCTCCGGCATTTTTTACATTAACATTTACCGCGTCTATAAAAGGGTTTGGATATACTGCGACTTGGTCTGTTCCAAAATCGTATTTTTCAATTCCTAAATAAGATGTACAAGCTGCACCGCCTAAGCTGGCAAAATCCGCACAAAGCGACTGATAATACTCATTAGCAACCGTAGCATCGTGAATTACCATAAAGTTTTCATCACTAACGTTTGAAGCCGTAGAGGTCCAGTTATAAGAACCACAACCCACCTGAGGGTCAGAACCCGGGTGATTAGGATCTACACAAATTACTTTATTATGATAAATATAAGAACCCGAATAGATTTTAAAATTGGTTGTTCCTAAAACACCTGATGCACTTAATGTTGTATACGGCGAACTCGATTCTCCGAATTGGTCTTCAATACCAAAACCTGTAACACCACTAGTATATTTAGCCTGCATACTATTTGTTACCGGATTAGTAATTGTAAAATCATAAATACCAAAATACATTTCATTGTTAGCTGAGTTTACAACATTGTTTAATTGGCCCGCGGTTCCGTCAAGCGGACTAAAATAAACCTGAATTGGAGTGCCATTAACCGTAAACGAAGTAGTTGTAGAGGCCGTTTTGTTTGTGCTAAACTTTGGAGACGGACCCGGAATGGAATCTGTGCCACCCCACATTTGATTGAATTGAGAGTCGTAAGCCTGAGACAATTTTTGGTCTTGTATTACCACCATGTTGTTATAATCTTCATCACTCATCTCATTACTCCAGTCAAAAGAGGAGGTAGAAATTATAGCGTCGGTTGGATTAGATGAATTAGCATCTACCACCACAAATTTATTGTGCATAATATAACCTGTTTGCATTCCGCTTGTTGGGCTTGATTCTGTATGAACACGAGAGCTTAATAAACTTAAAGCTGAGTTAGGCTCCGTACCACAATATATCCATCTTACAATAACACCTCTTGCCGCGGCCGCATTACACGCAGTAGCAATGGGGTTAACCAGAGATCCTGAAGTATAATCATATTGGGCAATATCAACCGAGTATTTCGCGTTGTTTATAAGCTTGGCAACCGTATCGGCAAAATATTGTGTAAAATAAGGGGTATGACCTAATGAAACAGAAGTATTAGGCATGTGGTTAAAATATACTTTAATGTTAGGGTTTTGCGCTTCAGCCTTAAAGCTCACTACCGTTAACATAATCAACAAAGCGAAACCCTTGGCTATTTGTTTTAGAGTACCTTTTCTCATTTTCTTAATTTTTAATGTTTTTACAAACTTCCTGAATGCTTTAAGTTAAGTCCTAAAATTATAGTATTCCCTTTAAACAGGGATGCAATGTACAACCAAAAACAAATATTGCCAAGTTTTTAGATAAATTAAAAAACCCTTTGTTTTAGCAAGAGAGCTTTATAATTGTTTAGCGCCCGGCTAAAGACGCGCTGCTCCATAGACTATCCAAATTTAAATGTTCGCTCTTAGCCCAACAGAAAAATGCAATCAAAAGCTTTACTTATATTTGTTTAAACATATCTAAACATGAAAAAGTTTTTACCACTTCTTTTAATTGTCATTTCGAGCGTATCCGAGAAATCTCAGGCGCAAATAATTACTACGGTTGCGGGTAATGGAGCGGGAGCAGAAACTTATACGTGTTGTTATAGCGGAGATGGGGGACAAGCAATTGTCGCGGAATTAGACGAACCGATTGGAGTAACCTTTGACACAAAAGGGAATATGTATATTGCAGATTCTGATAATAATCGTATACGTATGGTAAGTACATCTGGTGTAATAAGTACATACGCTGGAACCGGAATACAGGGTTATAGTGGAGATGGGGGACTGGCTATCAATTCGGAACTAAGCCAACCGCAAGGAGTAGCCTTTGATGCTGTCGGCAATTTATATATAGGCGATTACGGAAACATACGCATAAGAAAAGTAAATACTGCAGGTATTATAACAACTATTGCCGGAAATGGAATGGAGGGCTACAGTGGAGATGGGGGGCCTTCTACCGCTGCAGAATTAAGTGTTCCATCTGGTGTAGCCTGTGATACTGACGGAAATCTATATATAGCTGATGAGGCGGCTAATGTAATCCGAAAAATAAATACAGCGGGAATCATAAGCACTATAGCCGGAAATGGAACAGCTGCTTATAGCGGAGACGGTGGGGTGGCAACCGTAGCCGAACTAAGTGGTCCGATAAGCATAACAACTGATGGAACAGGTAATCTATATATCGCTGATGCGGGTAATAATGTTATAAGAAAAATAGACCCTTCGGGTATTATAACCACTGTTGCGGGTAATGGATTTGATGCTGGCTCAGGATATGGGGGGTATAGCGGCGATGGAGGACAGGCAACTGCGGCAGAATTAAATTTTCCAACTGGAGTAACCATTGATGCTGTAGGAAATATATTTATATCAGATTATTTTAATGCCCGCATTCGCAAGGTAAATACATTAGGTATTATAACCACTATAGTTGGTAATGGTAGTTTTGGTTATGGGGGGGATGGTGGTGGCGCAACAAATGCAGAATTAAATTATCCGTGGGGCATTACTTTTAGCACAACAGGTAATTTGTATCTAGCTGATGCAGGTAATAACCGAATACGTAAAGTAACCAATGCTGGACAAATGGGCATAGAACAATTTGCGGTTAATAAAGAACAGCTAACCATTTACCCCAACCCGGCTACCAACAGTTTGCAGGTTTCATTTGCAGGCAACAGCGAGGGCAGCACATTGGTAATGACTGACGTGTTGGGTAACACTATAAAGGAATTTAAAATTGAAAATGCGGGGGCACCCTCCGAGTCATTTAAAATTGATGCTGGAGGTGTAGAAGCGGGTGTTTACTTTATAACATTAACAAGTGGCGCAACTGCCACTACGCGAAAAGTTGTGATAAGTAAATAAGGTGTTGGTAAGAATATTAAGAATCTGTTTAAAATTCATTTAAACCTTTTTATGGTTTTCTTTTTCCTTGACGAAAAAGTATTCTAAAAAAATGGAATAAAATTAAAACAATCTCTAAAACCTGTATATTTGGAGGACTTTAAATTAAGCAAATGAAAAAATTAATTCCAATTATTATGGTTGTTTTTGCCACCAACATGGCAATGGCACAAAAAGAAGTTACCACTACCCCTGCGGTAAATAGCACTCCAATAGAGGCGGCTCAGGTAAAAACGCATAGCAACACCAATAACAACAGGGAAGCCGGCAGCGCGCCTAAAGTAGGTGGCGCTGTTTCATCGGGTACGGGCGCGTCGGGCACCAAAAAGAAATTTGATTTAGGCAAGTTTCTTAAGAAGAAATAAGCTCCTTTTAAAGCAAGCCCGGAGGTATTAAACCACCTGCCACACTTTTCATCTCGTCGGCACTGCGTTTATCCGCCGCTTCAATAGCCTTGTTAATAGTAAGTAGCAATTGCTCTTGCAACCCTTCTTTAGACGCGCTTTGCAGGGCAGAAGCTATTTCAAGCTTTTGTATTTTGCGGTTTCCGTTTATGGTAATCTTAATATCGCCACTCGCGCCCGTTACTTCTATCTTTTCGTTTTCAAGCTTTGCTTTTATCTCTTCTACCTTCTTCTTCACTTCCTGAAGCTTGCCCATCATATCGCCTAATTTTCCAAACATGTTATAATATCTTAATTTACCGCAAAAGTCGTTTTTTTAGTGTTATGGAGCGTAATTTTTTTACATTTGAAGGTTTAATTTGTTGTCCTGTTAAAATCTGTTAGTGTATGAAATTTTCTGCTTCACAAATAGCCTCGCTGTTAAACGGAATCGTGGAAGGAAACCCCGATGCCGCCGTTAGCAATCTTTCTAAAATAGAAGAAGGCAAGCCCGAAACACTGTCTTTTTGGCAAACCCCCAATATACCCCTTACATCTATGAAACCGACGCGTCTATAGTAATTGTAAATAAAAGCCTTGTATTAGATAAACCTATAAAAAGCACCTGCACCCTAATTCGTGTAGAGGATGCCTACGCCTGCTTTGCCCAATTGCTTGAAATGTATAATCAGGTTAAGAACGATAAAAAAGGAATTGAGCAACCTTCGTACATTGCTAAAACCGCCAAGCTGGGCAACGATTGTTATGTGGCTGCCTTTGCCTACATAGGAGAAAACGTTGTGATGGGAAACAACGTAAAAGTTTATCCGCACGCGTTTATAGGCGATAATACCCAAGTAGGAGATAACACCACTATTTATGCCGGCGCAAAAGTTTACAGCGATTGTGCTATAGGTTCAAACTGCACACTACACGCGGGCTCTGTAATAGGCGCTGATGGGTTTGGCTTCGCGCCTAACAGCGATAACAACTACAAAAAAATTCCGCAAATAGGCAACGTGCTTATTGAAGACCACGTTGAAATTGGCGCTAATACTACGGTAGACCGGGCTACACTGGGTTCTACCATTATCCGTAAAGGAGTTAAGTTGGATAATTTAATTCAAATAGGACATAATGTAGAGATTGGCGAAAACACCGTTGTTGCCGCGAGCGCCTCTATCGCGGGTTCTACCAAGGTAGGCAAAAACTGTATGATTGGCGGACAAGCCGGTCTTGTAGGACATTTAAAAATTGCCGATGGCGTAAAAATCGCGGGGCAAACCGGCATAGGAAGTAATATTAAAAAAGCGGGCGAAATCTTACAAGGCTCTCCGGCTATGCCACACCTCGATTTTCAGAGGAGTTTTGTTATCTTCAGAAAACTGCCACAGCTTGCACAAAAGATAAGTGAATTAGAAAAACAATTAAGCGTTGTAAAATAGCCAAGCGAAGTGCAACGAAGCGAATACATGAGTACCAAATAGAATAAAAAGAAAACGAATAAATAAGGTTATGATGAGCGAAAAACAGTGTACTATAAAAAAAGCCGTATCTCTTACAGGGGTTGGCTTGCATACCGGAAAAAAAGTTACCATTACGTTTAATCCGGCACCCGAAAATCATTGGTATAAATTTCAGCGAACCGATTTAGAAGGTAAACCAATTATTGAAGCCGATGCCGATTTGGTGGTTGATACCTCTCGCGGAACAACTTTAGAACAAAACGGGGCACGCGTATATACAACCGAGCACGTGTTGGCCGCCCTGCGCGGATTAGAAATTGATAATTGCCTGATACAGGTTGATGCCCCCGAAATGCCCATTATGGATGGCAGTTCCATAAAATTTATAGAGGCTTTAGAGGCGGCGGAAATTGTTGAACAAGAGGCGGAACGCGAGTATTTTATCCTAAAAGAAAATCTTTCGTTCGAAGATCCTGTAAAACAAGTTGAAATGCTCGCGGTTCCGCAAGATACCTTTCGTGTTACGGTTATGGTAGATTACAGCAGTGATGTACTTGGCACACAGCACGCGGGTATGTATAATTTACAGGAGTTTAAAAAAGAAATCGCTTCTTGCCGCACGTTTGTTTTTTTACACGAGTTGGAAATGCTGCTGCAGCATAATCTTATTAAGGGCGGCGATTTAGATAATGCCATTGTATTGGTTGATAAAGAAGTCCCAAAAGATAAATTAGACCACCTGCGAAAAGTTTTTCATAAAGAAAACATGGAAGTGAAAGGGCGTGGTGTTTTAAACAATACCAAGCTTCATTTTTATAACGAGCCTGCTCGCCATAAACTATTGGATATTGTTGGCGATTTGGCTTTGGTGGGTCGCCCGCTTAAAATACATGTATTAGCCGCGCGCCCCGGTCATGCCGGCAATGTGGAGTTCGCGAAAAAAATAAAAGACCTTATTAAAAAAGAAAAACGAGAAGGAAATCTTCCGCATTTAGATTTAGCGGCACCGGCGCTTTATAATACTATTGATATTATGAAGATGCTTCCGCATCGCTATCCTTTTTTGTTGGTAGATAAAATAATGGAACTTACATCAGACTATGTAGTGGGTGTAAAAAATGTTACCATTAATGAGTTTTGGTGCCAAGGGCATTTTCCCGATGAGCCTGTAATGCCGGGTGTTCTTATTGTTGAAGCCTTGGCGCAAACAGGCGGCATTCTTTGTATGAAGACCGTTCCAGACCCGGAGAACTATCAAACCTATTTCTTGAAAATACAAGAAGCTAAGTTCAAACAAAAAGTAATTCCCGGAGATACGGTTGTGTTTAGAATGGATTTGGCAGAACCTATTCGCAGAGGGCTTTGCCACATGAAAGGAGTTGCCTATGTAGGAAACAAAGTTGTTGCCGAAGCGGATATGCTGGCGCAAATAGTAAAAGTTCGCAACGTTGATAAAAAAGTAAGAGAACCTCAATCCGTATGATCTCACACCTTGCACACATACACCCAAAAGCACAAATTGGGAATAACGTAACCATAGAACCCTTTACCAGTATTTCTGCCGATGTAGTAATTGAAGAAGGCAGCTGGATAGGACCTAATGCCGTTTTGATGGACGGTACTCGCATTGGAAAAAACTGTAAAATATTTCCGGGGGCTGTTATCGGTGGTATCCCACAAGATTTAAAATATAAAGGAGAACCCAGTTTAACCGTTATTGGTAATAACACCACCATTAGAGAGTATGTTACTATTAACAAAGGTACACTCGATAAAATGGCAACCAAGGTGGGCGATAATTGTTTGATTATGGCTTATGCGCACATTGCGCACGACTGTACCATTGGCAACCATGTTATTGTTGCCGGTTATGTGGGCATTACCGGACACGTAGTGATAGAAGATTACGCTATTATAGAAGGATTAAGCGGGGCACAACAATTTATTACCATTGGCGCGCATAGCTTTGTTGCCGGATGTTCTCAGATACGCAAAAGCGTTCCGCCCTTTATTCGTGTGGCACGCGAACCCTTGCAATATATTGGCGTAAATATTGTGGGCTTAACACGCCGAGGGTTCTCTAAAGAAACCATAAAAAACATAGAAGATATTTACCGCATCATTTTCGTGCGTGGTTACAACATGACCAATGCCGTGGAAATGGTAGAAGCAGATTGCGCGGATACACCCGAGCGCAAACAAATCCTTGACTTTATTACGAATGCCAAAGACGGCATAGTAAAAGGGATTTAACAAATAGAACCCTAAATCATCCTAATTCAAAAGTTTTTATATTTGAACACCATGATTAAAAGATATTTCTTATTGGCATTTCTGCCACTTATTTTAAACGCGCAAAACGAATCTACTGATTATCGTTCCGCATCAAACCCATACTACTGGAAAAACCGTAAACCCAATGTCGCCTATTGGCAACAGGATGTTAGTTACAACATTAAAGCGCAATTAAACGACCCCGAAAACATTGTTGCGGGTGAAGAGACGCTAACCTATTACAACAACTCGCCTGATGAATTGCCTTTTGTTTATTTTCATTTATACAGTAACGCTCAAACCAAAGGTTCTTATTTAGCCGACCTATATAAGAACAATGGAGTAAAGCTACAATTTGGTCAATATCGCGATGCAGGATTGGGAACGAATGTGGAAAGCATCAGTATTGATGGACAGCCTTTAAAAACAGAAGTAGATTACAGTGTAATGAAAGCTTGGTTGGCAACCCCATTAAAACCAGGCGAATCAATCACTTTCAAAATAAAATTTAAAACCTATTTTGATAATGATGCGCTTATACGCAACCGTATGAAGTTGTTTGGCGTGTCGGGTTACAAACATTTTAATTTGGTGCATTGGTATCCACGCATTTCGGTGTACGATGCCAAGCAGGGTTGGGATACCGACCAACACATGGATCATGAATTTTACGGAGACTTTGGTTCTTACCACGTTGAGCTTTCTCTTCCTAACCAATACATATGCGATGGAACAGGTGTGCTGCAAAATGAACAGGAAGTTTTACCAACCGCTCTTCGTCAGCAATTAGACATCAGCAACTTTGCTAAAAAGCCTTGGAACTCTGCCCCATCAGAAATCATAAAACCGGATGGCACCTTTAAGACATGGATATTTAATGCGATTAATGTACACGATGCCGCTTATACTTTTGACCCAACCTATCGTATAGGAGAAGTAAAAGCCGGCGACGTACGTTGCATAGCTTTGGTGCAAGAGCAACATGCCATGAAGTGGCAAAATGCTGCCGCTTATGTAGCAAAGGTTATCCTAAACAATTCTAAAAACATTGGGCCTTATGGTTATCCGAAAATGATTTCCGCAGATGCCGAAGATGGCATGGAATATCCCATGATTACCTTAAACGGTGGTGCTGACCCAACTTACAGGGGTTTATTTATTCATGAGATTTCCCACAACTGGTTTTTTGGAATGGTGGGTAGCAACGAAACTTATCGAGCGTTTTTGGATGAAGGCTTTACGCAATTTTATACCTGCGATGGTTGGGAAAACATAGAAGGTCCTTATAATTTATATCCTAAAACGAAACATGCTTACGTTCGCAACCATACCGACAGCACACTTTATAAAGAAACCAACGCATACCTCAGACATTTTAATGATGTATTGCGTGGCGATGAAACAACTTTAAACACACACAGCGATTATTTTAACGGAGCGCTTGCACATGGCGGTGGCTACGGACAAGTGTATATGAAAACAACGGTTATGCTTTATAACCTGCGCTACGTATTGGGCGAAGATTTGTTTAAAGCCGCTATGCAGAACTACTTTAACCAATGGAAGTTTTGTCACCCGTATCCCGAAGATTTCAGGAACTCTATCATACAATTTACCCATGTAGATTTGAATTGGTTTTTTGATGAATGGCTAGAGACCGCTAAAACCATTGACTACGGCATTAAGAAGGTAAAACGCGTAAAGGGTACCAAAGACCAATACGCCATTACCTTTAAACGTTACGGGCGTATGCAAATGCCGATTGATTTCTCGGTAAAAACAAACACGCACGACCAGTATGATTTTTATATTCCCAATAATTGGTTTGTAAAAAAAACAAATGCAACGGTGCTACCACGCTGGATTGGATGGGATAAAGTAAAACCTACTTATACCGCAACCGTTACCATTCCTTCCGGAAAAATAAGCAGCATTATTATTGATACGGCGCATGTTATGACGGATGTTAATCCGTTTAATAATTATAAACCCAAGAAGATTGATTTCAGGTTCGATTCTAAGATTGCCAACATTCCAAACCGAAATAAATATCAGCTGTATGCGCGCCCATCACTTTGGTACAATGGGTATGACGGGGTAAAAGCCGGTGTTCATCTGAATGGAAATTATATGAACTACAAACACATATTTGATTTAACTGTTTGGATAAATACCGGCATTGCACAGGCAACCGGAAACAATTATTTAGGTCCAAATGTGTCCATAAACAGCCACGACCACCTATCGTTTTTGTTCAATTACAAAACAGCAACAGATAAGTTTATGAAGAAGTCGGGGTTTTATACTACCCTCAAAGCTCTTGACGGACTTCTTTCCGGACTTGCCGGCTTTGAGAAAAAGAGTAATAACGAGAAGACCCGTTTTTATGCGCAGTTAAAAGGCATGATGCGTATTACCCTAACCGGATCCGCAGCCGATTCGGGTGTATCAAGAAGCGCGAGACTTCAAGACCCAAGCGCTTTAAATTATCTTATCTATAAGGGTGAGTGGAGTGCTACCGGAACGGTAAACTCTTACGCCTCTTTTGGGATTGACCAAAACTATACTTACCACCGCGGGGCAGGCTTTATAAACTTTAATGTGCGCGCGCCTTTTTTATGTACTTATGACTTTTCTTCGGCAAGCGTTACCGCTATAAACAAAACCTACTTTGGCAGAGTGGGCTTACACACCCGTGTGTTTGCGCAGTATGGGGTGGGCAATAATGTGCCTGCAGAATCTATGCTATACGCGGCGGGTGCAAACGGCGAAAGTTTAATGGATAATCAGTACACCCGCGCCATGGGCATATTTCAACCATTTAGTTTTGGGGCAGATGTTAGTCACTTTGCCGCGGGCGGCGGTTTAAACCTGCGCGGCTATATGGGTTATTTGCTACCGCAGGTAGATGCTAAGGGCAATCAGGTATATGCTTACAAGGGTACAAGTGGCGCATCAATTAATGCTGAATTAGATTTTAGCCGTTTCTTTGGATTTATAACTAAAGCGACTAAACAAACCCTTGCTTTTGGCACCTACTTGTTTGGCGATGCAGGTGTTATTAATACCAATACGAACACACAACCTCTTACCCTATCTACCTTACTGGTTGATGCCGGTGCGGGTGCTACGCTTACCATACAAAAATGGGGCACATTGCAAACCGCAAAACCACTTACTATACGTGCCGACTTCCCGCTGTTTCTTAACCGCCTGCCAAACGTAGAAAACAACTATGTACAGTTTCGTTGGGTAATTGGGGTTAGCAGGGCGTTTTAGTAACTTTGTTAAAGTGCAGTAGCCTTTTCTTTTATTTACAACCCACTACTTTATTATTTCTTCCGTTTTTGTTGCTGGATTTATAGAAGTATATCTAATTATTTTTAGATTCTTTATATCTATTCTGATTTTTCTCCAAACATCATCTTGATTATAGTGAACGGTTGAACTTACACCGTTACCACCTGTTGTATAGGAGTCTCCTTTAAAAGAACCTAAATCATATGTTATTATGTTATCATTGTAAACAACATTTATAAATTTATATCCAGAACCAACTTCCATTAGTTCATTTAGAGAATTTAAGAAGTTTAATAGAGCATCTTTACTCTCAAATTTCTTACCAATAAAAAGTTTAACCAAGCCTTCACTTATTCCGCCATACCAAAGAGGCTCAACAAGCAAAACCTTTGATTTTAAGCTATCATATAATATCAAGCAAGTCGCTTCATTAATGTGATACCCCAAATAGTTGGTTAATATAACCTTGTAAAAACTGTAGTTTGGAATTTCTGATTTGACAAGCGGCTTTTCAATCTTTTCGATATTTGCTTTATCTGAATAGAAAACCCATCTTCCATCAGCATCTGATTTTTCTGAAAACTCTTTAGTTAAAACCTTTTCGAAAACAGGAAATTTCTGTGCATGGATATTTATAAGGGATATGGAGAGTAATATGGTTATAAATATTTTCATTATTTAGCTTTTATTATTTACTAGAGCCAAACAAATATACAAAAAGCCCCCTGTCTTTCAACAAGAGGCTCTTAATAGTAGTTGTCATTTCAACCGCAGGGAGAAATCTAAACAGTAGATTATTGAGCTTGATTGAAAAGCGATTTTGTATATTATTACGTACTTTTGCAAATAAGCAGGTCGTTCTATCGCTGTGAGAATACTCGCAGAGGAAAGTCCGGACAACACAGGGCACCTAACCTTTTGAAAAAGAGGGTATGCAAAAGGCAACTTAGCATAACAGACAGTGCCACAGAAAATATACCGCCTTGCTTCGGCAGGGTAAGGGTGCAAACGCGAGGTAAGAGCTCACGCACAACAGCAGCAATGCTTTGTGAGGAAAACCTTAGGGGTTGAAAAGCCAAATAAGTTGCGGTTTAAGCAGCTCGTTTATGTGTTACTTGTAACACGCCGCAATGGGTAGGCCGACCAGATAAATGATAGAAGCCGCGCAAGCGGAACAAAACCCGGCTTACAGGCCTGCTTATTTTTTCCTTACACCCGAAATGATACCGGGCTACGCATCCAAATTCCCATAGTCTAATTTTTTGCCTTTTATATAAAGTACTAAACGCAGGATTAAAATTAAGAAAGGCACATACATAACCGCTGTAGGTAACTCAAAGTGATTAACGATAATAACCGATTTACGTTTTAATCTTTCAGTAATTAAATACATGGCAGGTACCAGCAACAAAGTAAGTATGGTGGCAAAGCCCAAACCAAAAATCATTGTCCAAGATAAAGGTCCCCAGAATACTACATTATCTCCACCAAAGAATATGTGCGGGTTTAAGTGTGTAAACAAGGTTTCAAAATCTATGTTCAATCCAACAGCCAAGGGTATTAAGCCCAATATGGCTGCTGTGGCAGTAAGTAATACAGGAGTCATACGTGTACGTCCGGCCTCTACAGTCGCTTCATAAAGACTCATGCCACCTTCTCGTGCAAACTCGGCAAACTCTACTAGTAAAATACCATTACGTACCACAATACCGCCAAGGGCAACAATACCGATACCGGTCATTACTATACTCATATCCATTTTAAAGAGAGCTGTACCCAGCAATACACCAATAATACTCAGCACAATTTCAGAAAGAATAATTAATGGTTTACCTAAAGAGTTGAACAATGCTACTAATACCAACAACATTAAGCCAACCGCGGTAAGCATGGCATTACCCAAGAAACTGGCTGTTTCTTTCTGGTCTTCCTGTTGACCGGTAAACTTAATGGTAACATCGCCATGTGGTCTGTAACCCACAGCTACCTGCTGCAATTTAGCCACCACTTCGTTGGCATTAAATCCTTCTTTCACATCTGACGACAGCGTAATAACACGCTTGTTGTTCTTACGTTTAATACCCGCAAAGGTGTAATCGTATCTTATATTACAAACCGATGAAAGCGGTACTGAACGTACCTGTCCGCCCATGTTCATGTCACGATACGTAATTTTTAAGTTGCGCAATGCTTCAATATCAATACGCTGATCAAATTTATAGCGAAGCTGAATAGGATATTCATCATCTACGTCTCTGAATTTAGAAGCTTCTATACCATACACGGCACCACGTATTTCGGTAGCTAACAGGTAAGTTGAAAGTCCTTCGCGGTTAGCACGCTCTCTGTCTATATCAAAAACGATTTCGGGCTTGTTGCTTTCAAAATCAGATTTTAAACTTGCCACACCACCTACTTTCATCGAGTCTATAAATTTCTTAAATCCTGCGGCATTGCTTACCAAATCATCAAAGTCATCTCCTGCCACTTCAATATTTATAGCCTTGGCGGTAGGCGGACCGCTTTGCTCTTTATTAACGGTTATATCAGCACCCGGCAAATCCCATTTAATATCCTGTAGTTTCAACAGATAATCTTTGGTAGCAATGCCGTGTCGTTTTTCAAACTCTACAAAATTGATGGCGATTTTACCACGGTTAGGATATTTGTTTTGATCCTGATCTGCCGGATCTGTTGTGCCAATGGTTACGTTGGTAATGATAGATTCTACAATATCATTATCTTCTCCTATAACTGAATACACTTTCTTCTCTACTTTACGCATTAGTGCGTTAGTAACAGCGGGGTCGGTACCGGTAGGTAATTTCACATATACATATACGTTGTTAGGATCTCCTTGTGGGAAGAAAACAACTTTAGGACTGCGTGCTCCAAAAAAGATAACCGAGCCTACAAAAATTCCTAACACAATAAATAAAGATACCCAGGGAGATTTTAATGAATACTGTAAGGTTCTGGTATAAACGCGTTGAAAGGCTGGCCAAGCTTTAAACTGCCAGTACTCAATAACTTTGTATAACCACAAACGATTAAGTATCAAAAAGAAAGCAAGAAAAACTACAATGTTGGCAGCCATAATATGCTTGGTGGCATAACACAATAAG
>Ga0302281_10001346_pt1 | contig 17760 bp, 10 predicted proteins | sample III_Fen_E1_2_FD_198762 | JGI IMG/M metagenome (GOLD analysis project Ga0302281, IMG submission 198762) | Peat permafrost microbial communities from Stordalen Mire near Abisko, Sweden - III_Fen_E1_2 | ecosystem: Environmental > Terrestrial > Soil > Wetlands > Permafrost | place: Sweden: Abisko...
TAATAAGAATGGCTCTATTACAGAATCAAGTGCGGGGTCAATCAGCACAGGTTATTACCCTAATAATTGCAGTGGCAACTGCCAACAAAAAGGAGGAAATCCTTTTACGCATCAAATTGATACGTTGGCTTTTTATTATAAATATACTCCTGTCAATAATGATACCGCTTCAACGTATATAAATTTTAAAAAGAGCGGCAATATGGTTTATGGAACCGGCAGTACTCTTTTATCTACAGTTGGCGGACCCGGATATCACTATGTTGAAATTCCTTTTAATACCGGAACCGCTGTTGATTCGGTTATTGTTTCTTTTCAATCATCTTCTTGGAGGGATACCGCAACCGCATTTGTGGGTTCAGATTTAAAAATAGATGAAGTACATTTTAAATCTCAACCGCTTAGTACCGGAATTAAATTATATGATGCAAGAACAGGAATTAATATTTTTCCAAATCCCTCAAATGATGGAGCATTTGTAGTAAGCAATATTAAAACATTTGATTTAATCCGGGTGTATAACATATACGGACAAGAAGTAAACGCGCAAATTGTAAAACAAGCCGATTATGCCAATATACAGATAAACAATGCGGGTGCTTATTTTGTACAGGTAAACTCTGAAGGAAAGGTTACTACACAAAAAGTAATTGTGAGTTCCAACTAAATCGAATAAAGTTTATATTATAAAAGAGGAAGTTAATCGCTTCCTCTTTTTGTTTTTCGCTATTAAGGTAAAGCAATTTTTAATTTACCATAAAGTTCTTCTTGTTTTATTTCCCGCACTTCGCCCGGTTTCATATCCAGTAATAAAACATCTTCAATAGCTACTCTAATCAGGCGCATAGTTTGGTGTCCAACCGCAGCCGTCATTTTTCGCACCTGATGGAATTTACCTTCGGTAAGTATCAATTCAATCCAGGTTGTAATTTTATCTTCACTTACCGGGTGCCCGCGTTGCGCTAAGTTACCGGGCGTATCAATCACTCTGGCTTTGCAGGGTTTGGTGAAATAATCTTCCTTGTGCATACGGATAGTGATGCCATGTTCTAATTTTTGTAAAGCTTCTGTACTTACTTTTCCATGCACCTGTACCCAATACACGCGAGTATGCAGGTTCTCGGGCTTCAACAATAAATGAGTGAGTTGCTTGTTGTTGCTTAAAATTAATAAGCCCTCGCTGTTTTCATCTAACCTGCCCAAGGCGTTTGTTCCTTCAGGGAAGTTGTAATCCAAATCTGCCAGCACTTTCTTTTTAGGCATGTGCACAAACTGCGATAGCATTTTGTAAGGCTTGTAAATAATAAAGTAGCTGTACATATATATCTCAACAAAAATATGTGAATAATTAGGAAGCGCCTTGCCTTATTTGTTTTTTATTTAAAGCGTACTTAGAATAAATTATTTCGAATGAAAATTCATTTTATTGCTATTGGCGGAAGTGTGATGCACAACATGGCACTCGCCATGAAAAATAAGGGTTATACAGTTACCGGCTCTGATGACGAGGTGAATGAACCTTCACGTACACGCTTGCAAAAGCAAGGTTTGTTGCCCCAAAAAGACGGATGGTTTCCTGAGAAGTTAGATAAAAGTTATGATTCCGTTATTTTAGGAATGCATGCGAGAGAAGATAATCCTGAGTTAATTCGCGCAAAAGAATTAGGTCTGCGTATTTTCTCGTACCCCGAATATATGTACGAGCAAACTAAAGATAAGATACGGGTTGTGGTGGGTGGTAGTCATGGCAAGACTACTATTACTTCTATGATTTTGCATGTACTTAAATATGCTAAAAAAGATTTTGATTATTTGGTAGGGGCACAATTGCAGGGTTTTGACACGATGGTAAAGCTTACCAAAGAAGCTCCCATAGCCGTTTTTGAAGGAGATGAGTATTTGGCTTCACCGATAGATAAACGCCCGAAGTTTCATTTATATAAACCCAACATTGCCATCATTAGCGGTATAGCCTGGGATCATATCAATGTGTTTCCTACCTATAAAAGTTATGTAGAGCAGTTTGAAAAATTCATTCATTTAATAGAACCTAACGGAAGTTTGATGTATTGTGCTGCCGATACAGAGTTAAAACATCTGGTAGAAACAACAGTCACAGATTCCATGGATTACACAGATGATAATCCGCGAAAATCCGCGAAATCTGTGGCTAAAACTCCTTATGCAGTTCCGCCACATACTATTGAAAACGGAACAACTTATTTGATTCATAGCAACAAGAAAATTCCGCTTAAAATATTTGGCGACCATAACCTGATGAATTTAGAAGGCGCTCGTTTGGTTTGTGAGAAATTAGGAATCAGTAATGAATTGTTTTATGAAGCCATTCAAAGTTTTACCGGCGCGGCTAAAAGATTAGAGCAGGTAAAAATCACTCCCGACTTCGCTTTCTATAAAGATTTTGCGCACTCGCCCTCTAAACTAAAAGCAACTATAGAAGCTATGAAATCTCAATACCCTAACAGGCATTTAGTGGCTTGTATGGAGTTGCATACCTTTAGCAGCTTGAATGAGAATTTTTTGAAAGAATAGAAACAGGCTGATGATGCCATTGTATATTTCAATCCGCATACGATAGAACACAAGAAATTAAAGCCTATTACTATTGAGCAGGTAAAAGAAGCTTTTGACGATGAGAAACTAAAAGTATTTACCCAATCGAAACAAGTTACAGATTATTTGAAGGCAATCCGCTGGAAAAACAAAAACCTCTTAATGATGACTTCGGGCAACTTTGATGGGGTTGATTTTGTCGCTTTGGCAAACGAGTTACTTCAATAAGGTTACAGTACCTGTATATGTTCTTCCTTGTTTATTGGCAACGCTGCTCAAATCTATCTTCCAAACATATACATCTTCCTGCAATGTTTCACTACCTGTGCTGTTATTCCGCCTGCCATTCCAGCCAATATTAATATTACTGGCAGTAAAAATAGGGTTACCCCATCTGTCGAAAATATACATGGTAAACGTAAGAATTCCATCTCCTTGAGCTGTAAAAACTTCATTTTTGCCGTCTCCGTTTGGTGTAAAAGCATTAGGTACATACAGCGTAAAATCAGGTTCTATGATAACGGGTTGCACAACGCTTGCCACGCAGCCATTAATAGAAGTATCTATCAGGGTAACATAATACGTTCCGGTATCAGCATACGTATAACTTGGGTTTTGTAAGGAAGAACCCATACCCGAAGCGTCGCCAAAGTTCCAGTTATAGCTTGTTATGATGGCTCCCGATGATTGATTAATAAACTGAATCTTGGGATATAGAATACTTGCCGGGTTTGGTGTGTAAGCAAACTCGGGGTTTGGAATAGGATAGGTTATTACATTGGCTGTCACTGTATTTACGCACCCATTTATGTCTGTTACAGTAAGTTGTGGTATATAATGACCCGTAGTGGTATAACATATAGTCGCCATGTTATTAGGGGCTGTATAAGCAGCTGTTTGTCCGTTGCCAAAATTCCAAACATACTTAGCCGCGGTAGGCGCATTTACTGTGTAGGTTACACATTGAGGTGTACAACCTTTAGTTGTATCGGGAGCTATACTTATGGCAGGCAACCCGTTTACAGCTATACTCGTAGTAGCGGTATTAATACAGCCGTTTATATCCTGACCGGTAACAACATAAACATGATTTGTTATCGTTGTAGGAGTTAGTGAAACTTGATTTCCAAAAGCGGTATTTAAGTCTGTTGCCGGATTCCATGTGTAGTCTAATGCCCCTGATGCTGTTAATGTGCCGGTAGATGATATACATAATGCTGTGGGCGAAGCAACCAATATAGTTGGCAAAGGGTATACAACAACCAGTACGCTGTTCGCATTTAAGCAACCATTTGCATTAGTTACCGTTACTGTGTACGAACCAGCCATTGCTGTCGATATATTTGTTATAGATGGGTTTTGCGCAGCGGATGTATATCCCGCGGGACCTGACCATGAATAAGAGGTAAACCCACCCGTAGCAGATAAATTAACCGTTTGATTTAAGCAGGCAGGAGACGCATTCGCGGTAACAAACGGAAGCGGATTAACAACAACATTTATCGTAGCAACATTTGCGCAACCACTTGCATCAATAACTTGCAAGGTATAAGTGCCGGCATCGGCTGTCGTTATACCTGTTCGGATTGGATTTGGAATGGTTGAGGTATATAAATTAGGTCCCGACCACGCGTAGTTTGTATAAGTAGCCGGAGTACACGTTAAGGTTAATGCTTGGTTTGCACAGGGCGTATTGCTGGTTATGGTTGGTGTTATAGCAGGAATACAGGTAACGGTTGCTGTAACTGGTATAGCGGTACAAGTTCCAATAGACCCAGTAATTGTATAAATAGTATTTGTTGCAGGGTTTGCAGTAACTATAGAAGACGTTGTGCTGCTTAAACCCGTGGCAGGAGTCCAATTGTAGACTGTAGCACCACTTACGGTTAAGATAGTTGAATTGCCCGTACATATTGTACCGGAATTAACGGTAAGAGTCGGGTTAGAAACTACCGTAATGGTTGAAGTTGCGACAGCCGTACAGTTACCTGTTGCACCTGTTACAGTATAAACCGTAGTAGTTGTTGGGTTATCGGTTATAGATGCTATTGTTGCTCCGGTACTCCACGTATAATTAGTTGCTCCGGTAACTGTTAGCGTAGCTGTGTTACCCACACATATAGTTGCACTATTAACTGTAATTGCAGGAGCAGGGGTTATTGACACTGTGGAAACAGCAGAGTTTGTACAAGTACCCGTAGTACCTACTACCGTATAAGCTGTTGTTGTGTTTGGGCTTACCGTTAAAGTATTTGTGGTGGCACCTGTATTCCAACTATAAGTTGTTGCTCCTGTTGCTGTTAAAGTAGCCGATTCTCCGGCGCAAATCGTAGGACTGTTTACAGTAACTGTAAGAGATCCGGTTTGCCCTACTGTGGTTGTTAATGTTTCTGTATTTACACCCGCGCATGTAGTTGCAAAACCTACTACGCAGGTATAACTACCAGGCGTTAAACCGGTTATTGAAGAAGTAGTTTGTCCGCCCGGAGACCAGGAATAAGTTGGGGTGCCTGTATAATTAGTTACTGTAACCGAAGCCGTTCCATTGGCGCCTCCACATGAGGCGGATGTTGTTGTCATAGTTACTCCGGATGGGGTAACAGTAGGCGATAATGAACAAGCATTAAAGTAAAATGATTTTCCCACCAGCCAGCCAACACCGCTACCGGGGTTTCCCGCAGGATTTGTAAAAGTATTTCCAGAGGTATCAAACAAACTTACCTGAACATAATTAACGCCATCTCCTTTGTTTAAACCTACAGTAGCCGGAAATGCACCGGTAGATGTTCCTCCAAAACCATTAACCCCACCGGAAGCATCTCCGGTAGTCCATTGCATTTCACCATAGCAAAATGAAATATTATTTCCCGGAGGTAGTATCGGGTCTGTGCCATCCGTAATTATTACTTGAAAACTGTTTATTTGTCCGGGATGGTCATAGACTCCCACACTATCCCATTGAACAATTAAATAAGTAGGGGTAAGTTTATAATAAGTCATTCCACCTGAATTATCAGACTCATCCGTATCCACATCTGCCCAAAATGGGGCTATCATAACATATTGATTACTTGGAAAAGGAACTGCCGAGAAAGTGGAATATGCGGAATCAAAGGATATATTACCATTTTGATTTATATATAATGAATCTCCGGCGTTTCCAACATTGGTTCCATAAAGGCAAAAATTAAAAGGCAAAACTATGCCATTGGTACACCCATCATCGGTTTGATACAATGGAGGGGTGCCTTGTTCGGTACCTTGTGCTCCATCCATAGGCACTACAGAAAAAGTCGCATCTCTTTGTATCCAACAGTTGCAACCCGTTGATATTGCATTAGGATTATTTAAATGCGCGGCATCTTTAGAGGGATTAGTTACTGTTAACCCCTTAGTACCACTTGTAGCGTGTTTAACAATTTCATGACCTGTAAGTTTGTGCGCTTTCTTTAGTTTAGAGTACTCACCACTACTAATAACTAGGCTAGGAGAGTTGTCCTGAGCCTCTATAGAAGCAAAACAAAGGGAGATTAAAAAGATAAGTATTACTTCCTTCAACGCCTTTTAATAGTATGATTCATTATATAGCACATCTTTCAAAAACAAAAAGTATTATTTCAATAAAGTAACCGTGCCATGTAAGTTTCTGTTTGTGTTCTGAAAGTCAGTCGCCTCTATCTTCCACACATACACATCCTCTTGCAAAATTTGAGTACCCTTTGCTTGATAAGTACCATTCCAACCTTTGGTTATATCTTCAGAGTAATATAGCAATAGCCCCCATCTGTCGAATATGTACATTTTAAAGGTACTTATGCCAACTCCTTCCGCTAAAAAGAGCTCGTTTTTTCCATCACCGTTTGGTGAAAAGGCATTTGGCACGTATAAAGTAGCGTACTCATTTATAATAATTGGTTTTGTTACCGTAGCCGAACATCCGCTAATGGTTGATACCGTTAGCGTAACAAAAAAGGTATCTACAACAGAATACAAGTGAGAAGGATTTACGAGTCCCGAAGTATCATTCGCCTGTGTAGAATAGGTGTCGCCAAAATTCCAATTATAGTAAGGCAACCCGGGTGTTGATTCATTATAAAACAGCACAGTTGGGTCTAAAATAGTTACGGGTTGCTGCCCATAATCAAAATCAGCTACGGGAATAGCGAAAGTTGTAACAGATGTAGTGGCGGTGTTCACACAACCTTGTATATCGGTTACAGCGAGTGTTACAGGAAAAGTACCGGAAGCAGTATAAGTTGCTGACCCCGTAAAGGATGAAGAAGATGGGTTATTTGTTACAACCGGAGTTTGTCCGTTTCCATAATTCCAAATATAGCTGTTTGCCGCAGGAGTTGAAGTAGCCGTAAATACAACATTTAATGGAATACAATTGGGAGGTATAGGACTTGTGGTAACTACCGGTAGTGGATTTACGGTAATGCTATCAACGGCAAAACCTACACAGCCGTTAACATCTGTTCCTGTAACCGTATAAGCTGTTGAGGTTGTAGGAAATCCTATAACGGAAGGCCCCATGGAACCACTTAGCGTAGCAGGCGAATTCCAAACATAAGTAGATGCCCCGCTTGCCGTTAAGGTAGTTTGTTTTCCAACACATATTGTACCCGATGTAGCTGTAACAATGGGCGGTTGGTTAACCAAAACCTGCGCAAATGCCGCGTTTATACAGCTATTTGCATCTATTACGGTTACAGCATAAGTGCCCGACATACCTACTGTAGCATTAGGTATGGTTGGGTTTTGCAAAGGCGAAGTATATGCCCCCGCTTGCCCTGACCAGGAATACGTATCTCCATTTGGAGTACAACTTAAACTAATAGTTTGATTTGCACATACTGTAGATCCCACGGCCGTAACAACCGGTAACGGATTAATTACCACCGTTACTGTAGTATCGTTTTTGCATCCATGTACATCCGTTACAAATACAGTATATATACCTGCCGCTGCTGCCGTAACTCCTGTTATACTTGGATTTTGCTGCGCCGTAACGGAATAAGCATTGGGTCCTGCCCAACTATAATTTGAAAAGCCGTTTGGTGTGCAAGTTAAACTCAATGTCAAATTTGCACAAGGCGTATTGCTTGCCGCCACAGGCATTGGCGATGGATATACCGTAATAGTGGCAGTAGCGGAATTTGTGCAACCATTAACATCTGTTCCAATAACAGAATAAGGTGTTGTTATGGCAGGTGTTTGTGTTAAGGTAGCGCCTGTTGCTCCTGTATTCCAAACATAGGTACTTGCCCCGCTTGCCGTAATGTTTCCTGCAAAATTAGGACAAACAAATGTTGAAGTCGCGCTTACGGTTGGCAATGTATTTACTAATACACTTGTATTACCTGTATTCGTGCATCCATTAATATCTGTACCGGTTATAACATAGTTTTGTGTAGAAGGAGGACTTGCCATTACTGAATTTCCCGTAGTCGCCGACAATCCTGTCGCCGGAGCCCATACATAAGTGCTGGCACCGCTTGCTGTTATAGTAACCGTTTGTTGCCCAACACATACGGTGCCGGATGTAGCGGTTACTGTAGGCAAAGAATTTACTGTTATAGTACCTGTTGCTGTGGCAGTACAGGTATTTACATCTATACCATTTACGGTATAGATAGTTGTGTTGGTTGGATTATCTGTGGGATTCGTAGCATTACTACCTGTTATACCGCCTCCCGTCCATGTATAGGTGCTTGCACCGGTTACGCCCAGTGTTCCTACTTGTTGCCCAACACATATAGTGCTGCCGGTTACTGTTAAAACAGGAGGTGTATTTACCGTTACAGTAGCTGTTGTACTTACCGTGCAGGTTCCTATGCTGCCTGTAATGGTGTATACTTCCATTGATGGAGGATTGGCTGTTACCGAATTTCCGGTAGTAGCGCTTAAACCTGTTGCAGGAGTCCATACAAAGGCAGTCGCGTTACTAGTAGCGTTTAAAACTAAAGTAGTTTGCCCCGCGCATATCGCCCCGCTATTAACCGAGATAGTAGGGGTACTCATAACCGTAATCGTACCTGTGGCCGTAGCGGTACAAGTTTGGGCATTCGTTCCATTTACGGTATATACAGTTGTATTTGCCGGATTATCTGTGGGGTTAGTGGCGTTACTTCCTGTTATACCTCCACCCGTCCAAGTATAAGTGCTTGCGCCGGTTACTCCTAAGGTAGCCGGACCAAATCCACTACAAACACTGGCTGATGTTACCGTTAAAACCGGCAAGGAATTTACCGTAATCGTACCTGTGGCCGTAGCGGTACATGTTTGGGCATTCGTTCCATTTACGGTATATACAGTTGTATTTGCCGGATTATCTGTGGGGTTAGTGGCATTACTTCCTGTTATGCCTCCACCTGTCCATGTATATGTACTTGCACCGGTTACTCCCAATGTTCCTACTTGTTGCCCAACACATATTGTACTGCTTGTTACCGCTAAAACAGGAAGTGCATTTACGGTTACAGTGGTGGTACCACTTGTTGTACAGGTTCCCGCCGCTCCAATAATTGTATAGGTAGTAGTTACCGTTGGATTTGCTATGACCGTGGTAGTTGTGGTAGAACTAAGTCCGGCAGCAGGAGTCCACGTATAATGTGACGATCCGGCGGCCGTTAAGGTTGTACTTCCGTTTAAGCAAATAGAAGCAGGCGCCACCGTTACAGTAGGATTGGGTACCACAGAAACGGTTCCCACACTTGTTCCGGTACAACCATTTTGCACTCCTGTTGCGGTATAATTAGTTGTTCCTCCGGGTGTTACAACAATTGAAGGAGTTGTTTCCCCTGTATTCCAGCTATAGGTTGTAGCGCCGGTAGCCGTTAAGGTTGTGGTGCTACCCGGACAAATACTGGGATCATTTACCGCTATAGTTACACTGGCCGAAACACTAACGGTTCCAACGGCACTACTCGTGCAGCTATTCGCGCCTGTTCCTGTTACGGTATAGGATGTTGTTCCGGCAGGCGTTACGGTAATACCGGCTGTTGTTGCTCCGGTATTCCAGCTATAGGTTGTCGCCCCACTTGCCGTTATAGTTCCCGAATTTCCCGAACAAACAGAAGTGCTTGTAACGCTTACAGCCGGATTAGGATTTACCGTTATAGTACCCACAGCGGTATTCGTACAAGTCGCGGTTGTTCCGGTTACCGTATAAGATGTTGTTGCGGCAGGCGACTGAGTAATTGCGGCTGTTGTCGCTCCGGTATTCCAGCTATAGGTTGTCGCCCCACTTGCCGTTATAGTTCCCGGATTGCCCGAACAAACAGAAGCGCTTGTAACGCTTACAGCCGGATTAGGATTTACCGTTATAGTACCCACAGCGGTATTTGTACAAGTCGCGGTTGTTCCGGTTACCGTATAAGATGTTGTTGCGGCAGGCGACTGAGTAATTGCGGCTGTTGTCGCACCGGTATTCCAGCTATAGGTTGTCGCCCCACTTGCCGTTATAGTTCCCGGATTGCCTGAACAAACAGAGGTACTTGTAACTGTTACAGTTGGATTAGGACTTACAGTTACTACAGCGGTACCAGTACCTGTACAGCCTCCGGTAGTTCCTGTTATAACATACGTGCTTGTAGCAGCCGGATTAGCGGTAACACTTGCTCCGGTAGTGCCACTCAAACCCGCTGCCGGTGTCCAACTATACGTGGTAGCTCCTACCGCCGTTAATGTGGTAGAACCCCCAACGCATACGGTAGCATTATTTACGGTTACGCTAAGCCCTGAACCAATGGTTACCGTTACAACCGCGGAATTTGTACACGTTCCAGTAGTACCCGTTACGGTATAAGAGGTTGTCGCGCCGGGGCTGGTTGTAACTACGCTGCCCGTTGTGGGTGCTACCCCTGCTGTCCAATTATAGGTGGTTGCGCCCGATGCTGTAAGTGTTGCCGTACCACCCGGACATATTGTAGCGCTGTTTACTGCCACTGTTGGAGTAGTTGTTACGTTTATTGTAGCAACAGCCGAATTTGTACAAGTTCCTGTTGTTCCTATTACCGTATAAGAAGTTGTTGTCGCAGGGCTTCCGGTAACACTCGCTCCTGTTGTACCACTTAAACCGGCAGTCCAACTATACGTAGTTCCTCCGGCAGCGGTAAGGGTTGCCATAGCCCCTGAACATATAGAAGGGTTGTTCACGGTTACTGTAATAGCGCCTGTTTGTGCAACAGTAGCGGTAGTTGTAAATGTACAGTTATTATGGTCGGTTACCGTAAGCGTATAAACCCCCGGAGTAGTTAACCCTGTAGGGCTTTGCACGGCGGAAGTATAAGCACCCGGTCCTGCCCACGCATACGTATAAGGAGAGGTGCCGCCCGTGGCAGCGGTTGTAGTTATAGAGCCTGTGGCGGCACAAGTAATATTATGAGGGGTTGCTGTAGCGGCAAGTGCGGCAGGTTGCGTAATAGTTAACGTAGTTGAAGCCGTACATAAATTTTTATCCGTAACCGTAACCGTATAAGTACCTGCACCTAAATTTGGAAAAGTGTTTGTAACCCCCGTAGTAACCGTGTTAGTTTGGGCTGCAGTTCCCGTCCAGGCAAACACATAAGGGTCTTGGTCTCCGGCACCACCCACAACAGCTGTAGCGGTAGCACTTCCGGTAGTTCCTCCGTTACATAACACGCTGCTTGTTGCAACTGTTGGCGGGCAACAAGCTTGAACGGCATTAAAGGTACTTTTAGGGTCTCCTTGGCATCCTGGGTTCGTATATCCACCAGACTGCCCATCACCCGAAGTCCCCATTACCATGGATAGATTTGCTCCAGGATTACAAGTCGTATTTACGGTTATAGATATACAAAAAGTCCACTTCGTACCTCCGGGAATACAAACATAATTTGTTCCACTCCCCCCCCCATCTCCATAATTATTTCCCGGGTTACCATCACCATCAGCATCAAAATAGAACCCAGGCGGCCAAGCTGTAGGTCCAATATTAGATGTTTCACCAGTAGGATAATAACCCCAACCACCACCACCACCTGTATTATAAACAGTAGCAGGTGGCGCTCCTGCCACAATACTAGCTGCGTTCCATCCATTACCAGGTGTAAATTGAACCCCATGCAGCCAGTTATCCCCTACTTGGTCATATTTTAATACCTGAAAACAAAATTGAACTGTTTGTCCGGGTTGATACATTCCGTTTACCGGAGCGGGCGTTACAGTAAAGTTACTCTCTACCAAACAATCTGCACAATCCTGAAATGCATTTAAGGCCATATTAAAAGTACCGCTTTGACCTGTTGCTCCACTTAACTGAATATAATATGTGTGCCCTGGAACCATCTGACTTGGGATATTCAAAGTAACAGCTCCACCAGCACCAACGGCACAGCCGATACCTACTAAACCCGTGCATGACCCCGTCCATAAAGCAATATTAGGTTGACTAAAAGTGGCTCCTGTTATGGCAATAACTACACCATAACCATTAGTTGGCATTATAAAAGAGTACCAAACATCGTTTCCCGGGGCGGCCATTGTACCACCGGTACAGTTTAATAAAGTAGTATAAGGGTTTTCGGGTGTAGCACCTACAATAGTACCGCTATAATTTGTAGTTGTTCCATTATTTGTTCCGGTACTACCCGCACCACATGCGCCGGGGGCCCCCAAAGTTCCTAAACTTATTGCCCCTGTACAATTATCATTAGCAGGAACTTGAGCAAAAGTTTCTATCGTAAAAAACAAGAATAAATAAAATAGTGCTTTTTTCATAATTCTTTACTTATATCAGTTTCATACATAAATCTATTTAGTAGTGTTTTTGCTCTGCTTAATTTTACTAGTATAAACAGCCATTAATTGCCCACTTTCTAAAATATTAAAATTTGGCAATGAGTAATCTTTTGTAAACTCCAATTCATAAGAAGTAGCGTTAATATTATTTCCATTTAAAAATAACTGCTTGGCAGATGTCATAATACAGTCGAAACCATTATCAAATTTTAAAGTAACTTCTTTGTCCTGTAACCTGAATTTCTCCATGTTAGCCTTGGTAATAGAGGCAATATAAAAAGCCTCCTTTTCAGGATGTCGGTTATTTATAATCTTAAAACTATTGGGTATTGTTTGTGCTGAAGCAAAAAATGACACGAAACAAAATGCGAAAACTAATTTTTTAATCATGAGTAATGTTTAGTTCGAAACGCTAAAATAATTAATTTTAACATCAAAGCCTAATTATTTAACAATTTATTAGGCTTAGCCAACTTAAAAAACAAGTTTACAAGCACTTAAATCTTCAATAAGTCTCTTTTTGAGGAGATTAAAATAATGAAAAGAAAGATAAAAAAAAGAATTATCGCTTATATAACCATGCGGCAGGATACTGCTTTTTCATTTCGGTTAATTTTTTACGCGCGGTTTCCTTGTCATCAAAACCCGCGATACTCACTACATAAAGATTCTTCTCGTTTTGTCCTGCAATGCTCGCGGTTAAACTTTGTCCTTCCAACTGATTAATAAGTTTATACGCGTTTTGTTTCACGGCAAAACACCCAACTACAATTTGATAAGGCTGTTTATACCATTCTACAACCACTTTGGTTGTTTTTACAACAATTGTTTTATCAATAGAGGTAGTATCCGGCGCTATAATGGGTTTAATTTTTGTCTCAATGGGTTTTATAGCCTCATTTATTTTAGTTTCCGCGAAAACAATTTTGTTTTTTGTTATAAACGGGCTAAAAGTAGCCATGGCATTATCAATGGGGTTTTGCTTGGTAGAAAGAAACAAAACGGTAATAATTAACGCGGCTACCGATGCCGCAATAGCGACACGTCTCATGGTTTTTGGCTTTTCAGCGGGAATAATTTGTCGGTATTGCAATTCAGGTTTTATAGCAACAACCTTTTCTTCCTTTACTATTTTAACAGCGCTTACAACCGGCAAGCCAAAAGCATTAGGATTATAATTAATCCGTACATCCTGCTCAAATAATATGGTGTTTTCATTGTTTCTATATAACACACCTAACCCACTTATTTCAAAACGCTTTTGTGTTTCCAACAGATGTTTGCAATTACTAACAAAGTTTTCGATAATGGTATTCGCTTGTTGGTACGTCGCGCCTTCCTTCCGCATAATATAACCCGCCAGCAGACCATCGTTGTTGGATAAGTTTTTATTAAACACAATGGATTTATAAGGCGGGAATAAAGCGTTCCCCGTTTTTGCAAAATAGGATGATGAACTTCTTGCCACAAAGCCCCCAAAGGCAGGGACAATAACGCAATCATGCTCAAACAGCAACTCACTTATATATTTCTCCACATTTTTCAATGCCACGAAAATACAAAAATTACCATTCCTTGTTAAGTTCTTTATCGTTTACCGGTTAATTGATTGATAAGCTAAAAATGTATCTTTACCGCCTTTACTATGAGCAAAAAACTTATTTTAGTTACCAATGACGATGGGATTGGCGCGCCGGGCATTTTATTTCTGAGCCATATCGCCAAACAATTCGGACAAGTATGCGTGGTAGCGCCCGATAAACCTCAATCGGGCATGGGACACGCTATTACAATTAACGCTACCCTGCGTGCGCACAAATCAAAACTGCACCATGCCGATTTTGAATATGCTTGCAGCGGCACCCCGGTAGATTGCGTTAAGTTCGCCATTAATAAAATTCTTCCCCGCAAACCCGATTTGGTTTTATCGGGCATAAATCATGGTTCCAACTTATCTATTAATGTAATTTATTCTGGAACTATGAGCGCCGCCATAGAAGGGGCTATGGAGGGAATTCCTTCCATCGGTTTCTCTTTATGCAATTATTCCATTGAGGCAGATTTTACTCAGGGAGAGAAATTTATTAAAGAAATCATTCAGAAATTACTTACCCATAAGCCCGAGGAAACTACTTGTTTAAATGTAAATATTCCAAACCTTAAAGCAGATGAGATACGCGGCGTAAAAGTTTGCAGAGGCGCTAAAAGCAATTGGGTAGAAGAGTTTGATGAACGCAAAGACCCTTATGGAGTTCCTTATTACTGGCTTACCGGTAATCTTGTAAACTTTGAAAAGAACCATCCCGAAACCGATTTACACCTAAACGAGCAAGGCTATGTAACAGTTGTTCCCGTTGGTTTTGATATGACAAAGCATAACCAAATACCCGCATTAGCAAACTTGTTTTAGCTGAGCGAAGCCAAATGCTTTTTTAGCATTCAACGAAACCAAAAGAAATAAAGAAAATGAGTTAATGCGTGAGTACAATTAAACAAGAACTGAAAGAACGAATAAATGCAAAAAGTAAAGCTTAATAATTTTATTTTAGGGATAATTTCCGGGCTTCTTCTCCCTTTCCTTTCCATATTTCTATATTGGGCTTTTAGTTTTAAGTTTGTTAACTTCATTCCTCAGTTCTTCAAACTTTTAATTTTAGGGCGCTTATTATCATCCATTATAAGTCTTTGTTTAATTCCAAGTCTGGGTATGTTTTTTATCTTCCTCAATAAAGAATATTACAAAACCACACGCGGCATTATTCTATCTACCGTGTTTTATGGTTTTGTTATTGTAGTGGTAAAAACCTGGGTAGAACATAGCTGGAGTTACTAATGAACTATTACGTCATAGCGGGAGAGCCTTCGGGCGATTTGCATGGTTCTAATTTATTAAAGGCTTTAAAGCAAGTTGACACGCAAGCAACCTTTCGTTGCTGGGGTGGCGATTTAATGCAGGCACAAGGCGCCGAAATTATAAAGCACTACAAAGACCTTGCCTTTATGGGTTTTGTGGAGGTTATTGTTAATCTAAAAACAATCCTTAAGAACATATCTTTTTGTAAAGAAGATGTTTTAAAGCACAAACCCGATGCGCTTATTCTCATTGATTACCCGGGCTTTAATCTCCGCATTGCCAAATGGGCTAAGCAGCAGGGTATCAGGGTGTTTTATTACATCTCTCCTACTATTTGGGCATGGAAAGAAAATCGTATTAAAATAGTAAAGGAATGCGTGGAGCGAATGTACGTCATACTCCCCTTTGAGAAAAAGTTTTATGCCGACAGAGGTGTTGAGGTAGAATATTACGGGCATCCTTTAGCCGATGTATTAAGACAAGAGCGGGAAAAGATAATCTCCCGAGCGGAGTTTTTAAAGAAATATAAACTCTCTGAAAATCCTATTATTGCTTTACTACCCGGCAGCCGATTACAAGAGGTTAAACACATTCTCCCTGTAATGATGGAGACATTAAAATATTTTCCCGATTATCAGTTTGTAGTATCGGCTATGCCCTCTTTACCCAAACAAATTTATGAAGAGTCTACCAAAGGTTACCCTATAACTATTATTACCAATGACAGTTATAGCATTATGCACCACGCGCATACGGGTTTAATTAAATCAGGCACTTCATCATTAGAAGCGGCTTTGTTTAATTTGCCGCATGTGGTTTGTTATTTAGGTAATGGAACTTCGTTTTATATCGCTAAAAAATTGGTGGGTAGTCGTCTGCAATATGTTTCGTTAGTAAATATTATTCCAAACAAACTTGTTTTGCCGGAGTTGCTGCAACAAGATTTTACCGTTCCTAAAATTGTAGAAGAACTAAAAGCTATTAACGAGGGCGAAAAAAGATATGAAATATTAGATGAGTATAAAAAACTAGTCGCTTTGTTGCAGGATGAGAATATTTCCACTAAGATTGCACATAGTATTTATACCCGACTAAAAACCCTTGCGCCGCATAGCTAACATACTTAGTTTATTACTTGCCTTTATAACCTTGGCGGCAATATCGGGCGTTACTCCTTTTTCGAAAGCTAAGACAACTAAAAAGACTTCTTCTAAAAAAGCAGAAAAAAAATCCTTTTCAGAAAGAGAAGTTATATCCGTTAAAATACTTAGTCAGACAAAAATAAAAGACCTTTTGTTTGCGCCAGAAAAAGGCACCTATATGGTTGTGGCTGATGGAAAAAACATCATTTCTATAGACGCGCAAAACGCTTTAAAAGCTGCCATCATTAATGATTCTATCGAACTGAAAAGTGTTTCAAGAAAGCTTGGAAAATTTTCCTCGGTAAGATTAATTTCTTTTGAGGAGGAAAAATCATTTCGAATAAAATCAATCGACCCGGAAAGAAAATCACGTTTCTTTAATGATAACCTTTCTATCTCTATCGAAAACGGATTGCTGCGTTTAATTAACGAAAGCAAATTAGATAATTATATTGCGGGTGTATCTGAAGCTGAAGCGGGCTCGCGTTCTACGGTTGAGTTTTATAAGGTACAAGCCATCCTTGCCCGCACGTACGCGTTGGGACATATTGGCAAACATCAGGCAGAGGGTTTTAATTTATGCGACCAAACACACTGCCAGGCTTTTTTTGGAAGAACATCCGAAACGGATATACTGCAAGCGGTTGTAGCGACAAGGGGCAAAGTAGTGGTTGATGAGGATATGAATTTAATTGACGCGGCATTTCATTCTAACAGTGGCGGACAAACCGCAAACTCGGAAGATGTGTGGGGCAGGCCCATGTCGTACCTGCGTTCTATAAAAGATACCTTTAGTTTAAAAATGCCAAATGCCAAATGGCAACGCAAAATGTCTACTCAGGATTGGCTTTCGTATTTAAAAATTAAACATAAATACCCCATTGAAGATAGTTCCGCGCGTTGGGCGGCCACTCATTTTAAACAAGATACCCGCAAAGCGAATTTAGAATATTATGGTTTAAAAGTTCCGCTAAAAAATGTACGGGCTGATTTACAATTAAAGTCGACTTTCTTTTCTTTAGAAACGGTTGGCGATTCTGTAGTATTTGTTGGACGCGGCTTTGGGCATGGTATTGGCATGTGCCAGGAGGGTGCTATGCGTATGACAAAGTTGGGTTATAGCTATAAAGACATCGTAAATTTCTACTACCAAAACGTGCACCTGATAGATATTAAAGAACTAAACTTTTTCAGGGAGTAGTTTTTCTTTTGATGAATTCGTCATGCTGAACTTGTTTCAGCATCTCATATAAATATAAAAGATTCCGAAACAAGTTTGGAATGAGAACAGGGTTTTAATTTATTTTTTCTTCGAAGTATAATCATCCGTTAAACCCTTTCCGGCAAGAATTTGCGGAATACATTTTTCAATTCTATCCTCGCGGGTTTTGGCTTGTTTGGCCTGAGAAAAATAAAGCAGGTATC
>Ga0302281_10001348_pt1 | contig 17751 bp, 9 predicted proteins | sample III_Fen_E1_2_FD_198762 | JGI IMG/M metagenome (GOLD analysis project Ga0302281, IMG submission 198762) | Peat permafrost microbial communities from Stordalen Mire near Abisko, Sweden - III_Fen_E1_2 | ecosystem: Environmental > Terrestrial > Soil > Wetlands > Permafrost | place: Sweden: Abisko...
GATGCGATGGCCCTGCGCAAGGCCAGCATCGCTAATCAGACGTCGCTATTGCTCATTTCCCCTTCAGGACAGATTGCAGCAAGCTGGGCCTATCCGGTTTCACCGGCGGATGTGTGGCTCCAGATCGAAAGTCGCCTGGGTACACCGCCAGGAACACAGCCGATGCCCGCATGCCGGAGCGCAGTCTCGCCGATAGCGCAGCAGGAGACCAGATGATTAAGGTGAATGTCAGGATTGTTCTGCTCGCCTTGATGGCAATAACCACCTCTCAAGCGAATGGCCAGGAGTCGACTCTTCACGACGGCGACCGAATCGTCTTCTATGGCGATAGCATCACGGCCCAGCGGCTTTACACGCGATTCGTTGAAGACTTCTTCCTGACCCGCTATCCGCAACTGCACCTCAACTTTTGGAATGCTGGTGTGCCGGGTGACAACGTGTACGGCGGCTACACCGGCGACATGCAAACGCGGTTAAAGCGCGATGTTCTGCCCCATCAGCCCACGGTAGTCACCATTATGCTCGGCATGAATGATGGCTACTACATGGACTTCAACCCAAAGTATTTCGAGATATTCAAGGATGGTTATCGCAAGCTGCTGACCTCAGTGCAAAGCGAGGCTCCTGCGGCAAAAGTGATGCTCATCTCTCCTACTCCGTACGATGAGGTCACGCATGGCACTGAATTCGTCCATTACAACGAAGTGGTGAGCCGCCACGCTGGTTTCGTGAAGGAGTTGGCTGCATCTTCGCGTCTTCAATTCAGCGATTTCAACCGTGCGGAGACGGACTTGCTGAACGAGGGAATCCGGAGGAACACTTCCCTGTCAGCGCTCCTGGTTCCGGATCGCATTCATCCATCAGAGGCATCTCATTGGTTGATGGCCGCGGCGCTGGCGCGCTCCTTCGGACTATCGCCAGTGGTGAGTGCTTTGCAACTTGATGCGGCGAAGGTCATGCTGGTGAAATCGGAGAACACGGAGGTAAACGACCTTAAGGAAACAGATGGCAAACTGGGTTGGACGCAGACAGATAATGCGTTGCCCTTGCCGCTGACGCTTGACGATGAAATGATACGGTTTGTTCTCGACAGCTCAGATCTGTCTTCGATGGACCAGCAGTTGCTCTCCGTCAGCGGCTTGCCCGCACAGCGATACGCGCTACAAATCGACGGAAAGAAAGTCGCTTCTTTCACGCGGGAGCAGTTAGCCGCAGGTGTGAACCTCGCACTCATCGCAACACCGATGGAGAATCAGGCAAAAGGCGTGGACGCAATCGAACTGAAGCGAACTCGATTGGATGAGGCGCGCTTCATCCTGACGATTGAAGATCCGAAGGTTCCCGACGGTGCAGAAGCCGCCAGAGCGATTGAAGCAAAGGACGCAAGTCTCGCCGAGGAGCAGCGCAAGGCAGCCCAGCCCAGGCCGCACAAGTTTGAACTTTCCCCGGAGTAATATTTCGCCAGAGGGTTAAGCCATATTCATGCGCACACTCACAACATTCAATCCAGGTCGCCGCAATGCTCTGAGTGGAATAGCAGGAACCGTTGCGTCCGCAGCTATGCTGCCGTCTGCTATGGCTTTCCTGCAGAAAACTCCGCACGCAGATGAAGCCTCATTGAGTCGCGAGCAGGTCGCAGCCCTATTGAAACCGTTATTCAGTTGCGAGGACCCTGCAATCTGGCAGCTTCTTATTGACGCCTACTCCGATTGCGTCCTGGGCAAGATCCGTCCACCGGATCCACCACTGGCATTTAGCTGGATCGTTCCCGGCGGCGGCTACTACGCGCAATGGTTATGGGACACGATGTTCGTTCTGGATCTGCTTTCGATCTTGCCCGGCCAGCAGGAGATGATTCGCGGCGTCTTTCAAAACTACTGGGACTTCCAACAGCGCTGGAACGCTGCCAAGCCGGAGTTCATGCACGGCATGGTCGCCAACTTCATGGCGCCCTTCGATACACCAGGTTCTCGCGATGGCAAAACGTGGCGCACCTTCCCTGCATACTCCCAGGCACCGCTGCTGGCCTGGGGTATGGAAAGGGTCTTCCAGCGCAATGGAGACAAGGAACTCCTTCGCGCCGGTCTTGGACCTCTTGAGAGTTTTCATGAGTGGTACTGGCGCGAGCGCGATGTGATGAACCTCGGATTGGTTGGCGTTGGAGCCTACAGCGGAGTCACGCAGGAGGCGCGCTATGAGACCTACGATCGCGAAGTCGATCTCGATGGTTTGAAAATGATCGCGCACCCCGGACACCCGTCTGGGAAGGATAACGGCGAGTGGTATGGAGACATCGCCATTCCCGCGAACACCGCCTACCTGCTTCTGTCCGAACAGTCCCTCTCACGGATGGCGATGACCGTGGGCGATCGAGCAATGGCCGGCCGCCGTCGCGCCCGTTACGACCACGGCGCATCCGCCATGCGCAAGCACATGTGGGACCAGCACTCCGGCTGCTTCCAGGCTGTTCGTACGGGGAACATGGACAAGATCCAAAATCCGACTGTTGGAAGTTTTGTGCCTCTCATGGCAAATGTGCCAACCAAGGCTCAGGCAGCTCGAATGGCAGCGGTACTTGCCACACCTGCATGGGCCACGTCCCTGCCAATTCCCACAGTGGCGCAAACCGACAAGCAATTCAAGTCGGATGAGTTCTGGCGTGGAGACGTCTGGCCGGTGCCGAACTACCAGGTCTCCTCCGGCTTGGCCGCCTATGGGCTCCACGCAGCGGCCGCGCACATCGCTGACAGAACAGTAGCGAATGCGTTGAAGATCGGAATCTCAGAACGATACGATTCATTGAGCGGAGCCCCCCTGGGCGTGAAAGGCCTTGGCATGTCCGCCTCAACGATCACGTTGATGCTCGATGGGCTGACCAGTCGCTATGAACTGCGAAACCTGCGTCCTTTCAAACCTGCCACTTCATGACACGCGCTACCTCGACGCACCAAAGTCTGTTTTTCCTTAATCACAATCGCCCTTCCTCGGCAGCCTATCACGGGAACAATCATGTTCTCTCTCGGTGACCGAGTCGCTGTTTAGAGTCGACTCGGATGAGATTGTTGAATTCCAGACTTGATCTCGCCTATCCTTTCCAAACACGATTTGACTCACATCACTTTCGGTTGGCCGCTAGCCTACCCGAGGCTCCGCAGAAGCCCAGGAAACGTTGGAGAAGCCTACTCTCAAGGAACAAATTGCATTCCTTTCGATTCTGTCTTGCCAACGGACAGTTGCACGCTTTTGGTACTGATTTGGTTCTCCATGAGCTACGCTTTGTGTTGGCGTAAGCCAAAGTCGATTCACGCCGCACTCGAAGCTATCGGATCTGAGAACTTGGACCGAATCGAGCGCGCGGGGATTCGGCGAGACCCATCAGGATTAGGCTAGACCCCAAAAACGTTTAGGGGACACTACTTCACTTGCAAAAGTGCCCATACGTTCAACGTTAAGGTTTCGCTCTCACCAGACCATCCCGGACGGATGCACGATCCCTTTGACCATCTGAAGGTGAATCGTCCAGCTGGAATGCAACTCGGAATGTGGCGCCCATGTGCTCCGCGCTTGCGACCGTCAACTCGGCGTGATGCAATTCTGCGATCCACTTGGCGATCGCCAGACCCAGGCCGCTGCCCTCCACCTGGCTTCGAGAGGGATCGGCGCGGTAGAAACGGTCAAAGATGCGGGGCAGATCAGCTTCCGCAATACCAATGCCGTTGTCGCTGACGGAGAGAACAGCCTTAGCTCCCGTTACCCTCAGGCTTACCTCTACGCTGCCTGGTGTGTTTGTGTACTTCAATGCGTTGTCGAGAAGAATCCAAAGCAGGCGGCGAAGGCTGGAGAAGTCACCGAGCACGATGGCCGGTGAGGCCAGGCTGGTATTGATGAGGAGAGTGAGACTACGTTCTGAGGCGAGAGGCCGCGCCATTCCACAGGCCTCTTCCACAACGTCAGCCAGGTCTACTTGTTCGAGCGGAGCGTCAAGCGAGTAGGAGTCGGCGCGAGCAAGGGTGAGCATACCCTCCAGGAGTTCTGAGGCTTTGGCAGACTCGACAACAATGTCCTCGAATGCCGCGCGGCTTTGCGCATCGAGTTTCGGATTTCTGAGCGCGACCTCAGAGACGGTGCGTGTGAATGATAGAGGCCCACGCAGTTCGTGCGAAGCGTCCGCGGTAAACTGCTTGATCTGGAGGACTGCGGATTCTAGGCGGCCGAGCATTGCGTTGCAGGTCTCCGCCAGTCGTTGCAATTCATCCCGGCTATTCGTCACCGGGATGCGCTCGGAGAGATTGCGAATGCTGATAGACCGTGTCGCCGCCGTGATCTTATCCACAGGGGTAAGCGCCTTGCGACTCAGCAGGTAGCCGCCGGCCGAGGAAACAAGCAGCAGGATGGGCGCGGCCGCGAGCAGGCCCTTCAAGAAGCTATCGAGTATTACGAGATTGCCCGACTCCGGGGCAGCGGCGAATAGTACCAGCGACTCGCCGTTCAGGGAATCCGGTCGAAGAAGAACCCAATAGGGCTGGCCACCTGAAGTCACATGCTGAAATCGTTCAGAACCGATGCGTTGAACGTCAGGCCATTTAAAGGCTGCCGCAGCAGCCGACGGCGAAGGAAATGCGCGCTGACCGTTGACCCGATACACTTCTGCCAATCCATTCCCTGTGGCGCGAGCGAACTCTGTGAACTCTCGGGTTCGGTCATCCTCGTCTTCCCCGGCACTCTTTGCAAGAACCTGCTGAAGCCGGTCCATTCGCCGAGAGAGGGTTTGGTAGCGCTCGTCCTTGAGTGTTCTCTTGAGCGTGAACCACATTGCCGTTCCGAAGAGAACCCAGCCGAGGAAGAAGATTCCGCAGAACCATGCGGTGAGCCGGAGCGAGATGGAGAACGGGCCTTTTAACATGATTCACAACGAAGTGAGTAGCCCACTCCGCGCACGGTTTGAAGCAACTCGCTCTCGCCGCGATGCGTGATCTTGGCTCTTAGTGCACGGATGAACACATAGAGGCTGTCATATCCGACATCAATATCATTGCTCCATCCAGCTTCGATGAGCACGGCGTGAGGAACGACCGTACCCGCACGCCGCATCAGCGTTTCAAGCAAGGCGCATTCGGTACGCGTGAGGGACTCCACTCGCTCGCCACGCTGCATCTCAAATCGATGAGGCCTGAGCACCAAATCGCGGATCGCGATTTCACTAGGAATCGGCTCCGGTGCGCGGCGCGCGGCGGCTCTCACTTTGGCCAACAGAACGTCGAGGGCGAAAGGCTTGGTGAGGTAGTCGTCGGCTCCTGCATCGAGTCCGCGAACGATGTCTTCCATAGAGTCGCGTGCGGAGACGATGATCGTCTGGACCGTAATCCGGTCAGCACGCAACTTCCGGATAACACTGAAGCCGTCCATTTTGGGCAACATCACATCCAGCAGCAGGAGATCGAAGTTGTTGGTTCTGCCCTCTCTGAGAGCCACCTCGCCATCGTATGAAAGCGTAACTGAATGCCCCTCACCCTCCAATGCCCGGCCCAAGTGGCCAGCGAGGCTTCGCTTGTCTTCGACGATGAGAATGCGCATTGTCCGAATCGTAGATGGCAAAAGTGAATGTTCTGTGAATAAGCCTGTTTTCGCTGGATTCCTCAGATTCTCTTTAGACTCGATTGCCATACTTCGGCCGTATCAATGGACCCTGCCCTATGCGGGATTCAAGTCCACGAGAGGCCTTATGTTCAATCGGAATTCATTTTGCAAAAGCCATCTATTTTTCTTAATTGCGCTGATTGCGACTGTTTTGACTGGAGCGCGCACCATCGCTCAGACCACGAAGGGTGTAATTGCTGGAACCGTAGTGGATGCTTCGGGAGCGGCTCTCAAAGGGGCGCAATTGAAGCTGCTCCCCATTGGCATGACAACCACAACCAACGACACGGGCGGCTTCGAATTTCCAGAGGTGCCGTTTGGGAAGTTCAGTGTGTCTGTGTCGTTTATTGGATTCAAGCCGAGTGAGACCCCTATTCAACTGCAAAGCTCTGCGCAGAACGTGACAATTGTGATGAGTGTTGCCTCAGCCAACGAAGAGATTCTCGTCTCCGCTGAGCGCGTCCACGGCGAAGCCGACGCGATCAACGAGACGCGCGTGGCGGACAACCTTCTTCAGGTTCTGCCGGCAGAGGTAATAACGAGCCTGCCGAACGCAAATGTGGCGGATGCGATCGGGCGGCTCCCTTCCGTGACGCTGTATCGGATTGAAGGAGAAGGCGTTTACATTCAAGTGCGCGGCACTGAGCCACGCCTCACGAATGTGACGGTGGATGGCGTTACACTGCCCGCACCTGAGCCTACCGTGCGCCAGGTTCGTCTGGACGTGGTGCCGTCTGAATTGGTTTCTGCAGTAGAGATCAACAAGACGTTGCAGGCAAATATGGACGGGAACGGAATCGGCGGCTCAGTCAACCTGCGCACCAAGACCGCGGGCGACCAGCCCACCCTGAACATGTTTACCAAGGGTGGCTATACGCCGATCATGAATGGCCGCGCAAACGCTGAGGTCGGCGGCACCTATGGGCAGCGATTTGGCTTGCGGAAGAAGTTCGGCATTTTGGCCAATGGGTCGTATGACTATAACGGCCGGGGTATCGACAACATTCAGCCTGCTCTCGATCCGCTGTCGACGCTCGCGCAGCCCTTCTACGACAACGACACGATTCGCCAGTACCGCTACTACCGTTACCGCTACGGGTTCGCGGGCAGCGCCGACTACAAGCAGAACGAGAACAACAACTACTTCGCCCACTTCATCTATTCCGACCTCAAAGACTGGGGCGACAAGTGGTACTACTCGCCGGTGTCGAAGGCGCTCTCGCTGAACACGACAACAGGCGTAATCACAGCCCCGAGCCCGAGTGCAGCATCCTCGTCTCCGAAGTTCTACACGTCGAGCAAGCGCCCGAATGCGTCTGTTGGCAGCTTGATTCTGGGCGGCAACCATACGGGCGGCAACTGGTTCCTGAACTGGGAACTGTCCGCGTCGCGTTCCTATGAAGTGGATTCAGCTGGCAATCCGAAGGCCGATTTCTCCTGGATTGGCCCATCCGTTTACTGCAACTACAACCCCGCCAGCCAGACAAACCAATACCGCCCCAGATTTAATGCTTGCGACGGTCCAAACTCGGTACTGCAAACCGCAACCGACTGGTCCTTCAAGGACATCACCACTTCCACCGGCCTCGTGGCCGATCTTGATCTGACTGTCCAGACTTCGTTCGCGAAAACCTACAACCTGCGCGGGCACTTTGGCACCTTTGAAGCCGGCTTCAAGTTTGCCAACGCCCACAGGTCTCAGGACGCGACGGAGACTGTCTACGACGGTTGGTCCACAAGTGCGAGTTCCCCGGTGGCGACCATGGCTACACTGGAGAGCGGATTCGATAACACCAACTACTTCGACAAGAGCTATTTTGGCGGTAACTTCGGACCAGTTTCAGACTTCAACAAGGTGCAGAAGTTCACACTCGGCAACCTGGGCGGAGATGTCGACCAATACAAGACAGTGTCCGACACTTGGCCGAACATCTTCCACACCATCGAGCAGATTCCAGCCGGCCATGTGATGAATACGATTGACTTCGGCGCCCTGCACCTGCAGACGGGTGTTCGATTCGAGCAGACAAACATGACGACCTCAGGGTACGTCCTGGCCTGGGCGCCGAAGACGGTAGCGAACGGAACCTCCGCGACCCAGCCGGTCCAGTGTCCAGGCAACTCGATAACGGGGCAGACGAACTGCTATTCGCTCAACCAGGCGAACAACAACCCGTCGTACCTGGACGTGCTGCCAAGCGTGCAGATGCGCGTGGCGATTGATCAGAACCAGAACCTGCGCGCGGTGTACTCTCGCGGTGTAGCGCGTCCAGATCCATACCAACTGGTGCCGTATGTGACCGCGGACGATACAGCAAATACCGCCGCTATCGGCAACCCCGGACTCAAGCCGGAACACGCCAATAGCTACGATGTCTTGTATGAGGCCTATACGCATCCGCTTGGCATGATCCAGGCAGGCGTATTCGTGAAACAGCTTACTGCGCCGCAGATCCAATTCCAGATTCCCACCGGCGTCAATGTGGCAGCACTCCCAGCAGGTTCAATCCCGGCAAGTTTGCTTCCGGAGATCGAGAATGCTCAGGCGGAGGCCGGCAGTACTGCTTCCGTAACTGAATTCATCAACGGCCAGAACGCCTACCTCTACGGCTTTGAGGTAAGCTACCAGCAACACCTAAGTTTCCTTGAAGCTCCGTTCTCCGGACTCGGGATCAATGCGAACTACAGCTATACCGGGTCGCGCGAGAAGGGCGTCCTGCTTCGTCCCGACCACCCCCGCATGATCGACCAGGCAGCCAACACCTGGAACTTCAGCCCGACCTACGACACCGAGCGCTTCTCCATGCGAGTGGGGGTTTCATACAACGGCGCCAGCCTGTTTTCCTACAACTGGATCTCCTCAGCGCTGGCGCCCGGCGCCGGTGCAGATCCCAGCGGCCTTGGCCCCACCGGACCTTCCGGCGACGTGTGGACTCTGGCACACCTGCAAGTAGACGCACAGGCCACCTACCGCGTCTGGAAGGGGTTGAGCGTGCTTGCTTCTGGCCTTAACCTCAACAACCAGGTCTTCGGGTATTACACGGGCAGCACTCAGTTTGTAAACCAGCGGGAGTTCTACAAGCCAACCTACACTGGCGGCCTACGCTACAACTTCGGCGCAGAGAAAGCCGACAAGGTGATCAACTTCTAGGCTTCAGTCATCCGCTGGATGCCCCGTTCAACTGTTCGGGCACATGTTACCGCGTTGGCGCGTGCCCGAGCCGAACTGAAATGCAAACAACAGGTAGATTCGGTTCATCAGGAATCCAATGAAACGGTTCAGTCCCTGGCGCTCCGCCTTCGGCGTTGGACTAATCCTCCTCTCCCTCAACATTCCACTGGATGCCCAGTTAGCCGCGAAGGCTGATACCGAAAGCCGCCGGAAACAGGCCTCGTTCCTCGATCGGAGTCACAATGGGGAAACGCTCAGGTTTGTTGTCGTACTGAGCCGGCACGGTGTTCGTTCACCCACCGCAACCCCAGCACAATACAACATCTACTCTGTCGCACCATGGCCGGAGTGGGATGTGCCGCCTGGCAACCTCACCACGCATGGATTCGAACTGATGCGAGAGTTCGGTGCCTACGACCGAGAGGCGCTGGCCGCAAAGGGTCTATCATTGCCCCGCGAGTGTTCGCAGCCGAGTGGCGTGACTATCTATGCGGACTCCGACCAGCGGACTCGCGAGACCGGAAGAGCACTTGCAGACGGGCTTTTTCCCGGATGCAATGCGGCAGTGATCGCTCGGCCGGAAGGCATAAACGACCCCCTCTTCCACCCTGATGCAACAGCTTTGACGGCTTCTGACCGGGCCATCGCCGTCGCAGCCATTGCCGGCCGCATCGGTGGCGATCCAGCCAACCTCACAGTGGCCTACCGAGTCCAGATTCAAGCGCTGGATCACCTGCTTGCCTCCTGCGGTGTATCGACTGCGACACAACAGAAGCGCACTTCGTTGTTCGATTTGCCTGCCAGTCTGGCCACGGGGCGAGACGATCACGCCGCGGAATTGCGCGGCCCTCTCAATACCGCATCAACCCTCGCAGAGAATCTGCTTCTGGAATACGCACAGGGAATGAGCGCTGCCAACGTCGGCTGGGGACGCGTTACGGGCGCCGATCTCAACTCCATCATGGAGCTTCATAGCGCGGCCGTGGATTTCACGCAGCGGACTCCGGCAGTGGCGCGCCTCCAATCCGCCAACCTGCTCAATCAGATCGTTCGCAGCCTGGATCAGGCCGCGTCTGACAAGGCCGTGGAGGACGCGATTGGGAAGCCATCTGATCGAGCCCTGTTCCTGGTCGGGCACGATACCAACATCGAGAACATTGCAGGCTTATTAAACCTGACATGGATCATCGATGGCCGCCGCGACGACACTCCCCCCGGAAGCGCGCTCATCTTCGAGCTCTGGAAGAATCAAAAGACATCTGAGTCTCGCGTGCGAACCTATTTCACAGCCCAGACCCTCCACCAGATGCGAACTGCCTCGGCCCTGACTTCAACGAATCCACCTCAAACCGTCCCCATTTTCCTGCCCGGCTGCAGCGGTGCAGATCAATCGTGCAGCTTGCCTGAATTCCAGAGGTCGCTTGAGGAAGCGCTGAACTCAGGCGCCGCAAAAAGGCCCTAAATGATAGGGAATTAGCTGACTCGCCAGAGGGATAGACGCGCGCATCTCTACAGATTGTGTGCATAGGCAGCTATTCTCGTGAGGTTTCAGTAAGCTCGTTCGTGGTTTTTCCCAGGCAACCAAGCCAAGCTCGCAGATTAAGCGAGGTTGACCGGTGTTGAGACGCGACTTGGTTGGTTCAATTCATGCAAGAGCCGATCGCACCGGCCATATTTTCCCCTTTCACTCTGCCCCCGCAATGTGCCAACCATTCTGCACGCCGTCGAGATCCAACGGCTACTGGACAACGTTACAGCCCTTCCCCGACTGCTGATCTTTCTTGATGTGACGACAGGGCTGCGCCAAAGCGAACTATTTGGCACGCGATGGAGCGACCTGGAATTCGACAATGACGAAATCAACGTCGTGCGTTCCGTCGTTCACGGTGTTATCAGCAGGTGCAAGACGGAATCCTCCGCGAAGCCCATCCCGATGAACCCTCTGCTGGCCGGGATGTTGAAAGAATGGCGGAAGGTTGCGCCCTTCCCTTCTCTAGGAGATTGGGTGTTTGCCAGCAAGAGAGCCAAAGGTAAGCGCCCCATCTGGGGTCAAACCATCATGCGCAAACAGATCCATCCAGCCATCGAAAAGCTGGACATCAACAAGCGAATCGGATGGCACACCTTCCGGCATTCCTATTCGACTCTGCTCCGGAATCTTGGAACAGATATCAAAGTACAGCAAGATCTGTTGCGGCATTCATCGGCGCGGCTCACTCTCGATACCTATACCCAAGCCGTCACTCCTGCGAAGCGAGAGGCGCAAAACGCCGTTGTGAAACTTCTCCTGTCCCTCGAATCCACCGACGACGTTGCGCCTATGGCAAGTGATTCCAAAATAGGCACTTAGAGCAGGAACCGTTGCTCTCGAGGGAGGGGTTGCACCTTTCTGCACCGGGGAGGGGATCGCCATACGTCCAGTAAGTCTTTTGGAGTGTATGGCGGGGACGACGGGGCTCGAACCCGCGACCTCTGCCGTATCAGCCACAACGAAATGTAACCCATTGATTCTAAAGCGCACTGATGGCTCAGAAAGCGCTCAAAATCACCCAGAATGAGGCTTCAGCGCCCTAATCGAACCCTCGAAAACTGCAAAAAGCAGAGGTCAACGCCAAAAGCTACGGCGATTCGATTTTCCCTTCCAGGTGCCCAAAAGCTGACACAGAAGCAAGGGAAATCCAAACTCTCGCAGGATCCGCACCGGACATGTCTCAAAAGGGTTGTTCAAATTCGATGTGCGGCGACAAGTTTTTGAAACGGCCAAATCCCTTCAATATCCGCCATTGTTGTTCGGAAAGCCTTCGCCAATCATGACTTCTATCTCGCTGAAAATGAATGGTAAGTTTGCGCGAAAAGTGCCGTTCCATAAGGTAAGGGTTGGAAGAAAGGCGCGAGTACGACCCTGACATCAGACTCGTGTAGGCTCAGCGCGATGCAGCTCCGGCCCCCATTGGCTCGCTATGGGTTGCCAACTGCGGACCGGGGAAACTCTGTCCGGCAGGCCCAGACTGGCGAACCCTTTTCATCAGCGCCTTGTATTGCGAATCGTCCTTCAGCAACGGCAATTTGACCGCGAGCGCAAGCGTGTCGTGCCGGGCACATGCCTCTCCGATCAAGCGAAGTGCCTCTTCCTTCTTCCCTAGCCTGTCGCAAGTCTGGGCCAGATCCTCTGCGTCGACTTTTCCCTCCGCGTAGTACTTCTCCTGCTTTTCATACAAGGCTTCCAGCAATCCGTGCTCTCCGCCATGTGTGTATCCGGTTTGAGCGACAGCGACGATATCCTTGAGGACGGAATCATCTTTCGATTCCGCTACGGTCTTTCCCTCTGCAAGGTATTCCGGATAGTTGCGAGAATCGAAAGCGATCCTCATCAGGTAGAAGTGCGGAGAGACAAATTCGGGCCTTGAGCGCTCAACCTCTTTAAGGGTCGCGATGCCTTCTTCTCTTTGTCCTGCGTAGAACATCATCTGGCCTTTGTCGGCTACCAGGCTGAGAGACGATGGATCAAGCTCCTGGGCGATGCTGATTTGCTTCAGGGCCTCCGCGGATCGTCCTTGCAGAGAGAGAGCATTCGCATACCATTTGTGCGCGAGGGAGTCGTTTGGATTCAGCTCGATTGCGCGTTGAAACTCCTTTTCGCCGTCGGCAAAATCCCAACTGCCGTAGAACTCGGCAAACGCCAGGGCGCGATGCGCTTCCTCAGAAGAGGCGTCCAATTCCACAGCCTTCTTTGCCGCGGCAATCGCTCGCTGGTAGGCATCGCTGTCCGGCATTGTCGAGTACTCGCGCAGCAGGTCGTAAGTATCTGCAAGGCCGGCATAAGCCTCGGCTTTCCCGGGGTCGTGAACCAACGCCTGCGTGAAGTAATCAAGTGCGCGGTTCAAGCTGTCAGGAGTGCGTTGGCTCCATTCGAATCGACCCTTCAGGTAAAGTTCGTGTGCTTGCTTCTTTTCAGACGGAGAGACTGAGATTGAATCTCCATGGGATGGCTGCGCCGGCCGACCGGTCAGATGGCCTGGCAGCAGTTGAGCAATCCTCTCGGAGGCAGCACGCACGGTCGGCGAGTTGACGGCTGCTCCAATGCTGCCGGCGAGCAGCAGCGCGAAAACAGCCAATAACCAATTCCGCGACGAGCGCCGGGGAGGCGTGAGCTCGCTCCCAGAGACAAGGGGCGGTGATGGAAATCTTTCGCTCTCCGGTGCGGGTAGGTTTAGCGCAGAATCGGCCGGTTTGCGTTCTGGTTGCTCCTCAAAGGCAGGATCCGAGGCATTGTCTCCCTCAAGCGCCTTACCTGATTTCAACCATTCGTCAAGTTCTCGTGTGTAGGCGTAAACGGAGGCTCGCCCGCCACCCGGCACTCGATGGGTTGGCAGACCGCGGTCCGCATCCCAACGCTTGACGGTTCGCTCCACCTTACCCAGATACGCCCCAATGTCTTTCCATCCATCCAGGCGCGTCCCGAGGTCAGACCCATCGGATTTCGTTCGTTCCCTTTGCGGCGCTGACATCAAGAGTCCTTGCTTATTGGTACTGCGTCATGAAATGTCCCGAAGAGTCCCGTCGTTGCACTTGCTTGAGAAGGAATATGAGCTGATTATCGCACTTACCCGTCCCCGCGGCAACGCTCAACCGAGGTCGAAAAGCCTTGATTTCAAGACGTTTTCATAGTCCGTCGGTGAGCGTTGCCGGTCTCCGTTTGACCCGGCTTCAACTAGTCAGGTTCGGCGTATCAGTGCCAGCATTGTTCATAGATCCGGCATTGTTCATAGATTGTGATTGACATCAGAGCTTTACGACATGGAGAAACGCCATGAGAGTTCCGCCTTCCCAGTTCGCCCAATTGCGCCTCTGTTTCCCCAAGTCCGCACGGGGCGCCGTCTCGAGCCTGCTCAGCCTCGCGAGCGTTTTTCTGGTATTCGCCTTCCGCAGCGCTGAGCAGGCTCATGCCCAGAGCAACGAGTGGGTCTGGATGGGCGGAAGCAGCACGGTGCCCGGCGCGAACGCAGGGCAGCCAGGGGTGTATGGGACGTTGGGAACTGCCGCAGCGGGAAACATCCCCGGAGCACGCGACAACGCTTCGACATGGACCGACAGCGACGGAAATCTCTGGGTCTTTGGAGGCAACTCCGTTGACCCCAGCGGCTTGGGCACCCTTCTCAATGACCTTTGGAAGTTCGATCCCACCACCAACCAATGGACCTGGATCAGCGGAGGCGAAGGCAACGATACTTCGTCCTACTACGCGGGAGTTTACGGCACCATGGGTGTGCCCGCCGTGGGGAATACCCCTGGCGGCCGCGAAAACGCTGCAACCTGGATCGACAAGAGCGGCAATCTCTGGCTTTTCGGGGGCTACGGCACCCAATCCTGGGGATATCTAAATAATCCGCTCAGTGACCTCTGGGAGTTCAATCCTTCCACCAGCCTTTGGACCTGGATGGGCGGAAGCGGGCCGGTCACCTTCTCTCTTTCCGCTGTGTACGGCACGTTGGGAACGCCGGCTGACGCAAACTTTCCCGGAGCCCGCCAGGGCGCGACGACATGGACCGACAGCAGCGGCAACTTCTGGCTCTTTGGAGGCATTCAGTATCTCAACGACCTTTGGAGGTACAACCCTTCCACAAATCAATGGACATGGATGAACGGAAGCAGCTCGTTCGGGCCAGCGGACTGCTACGCAACTTACAACTACACTCTCTGCGGCGTCCCTGGAGTGTTCGGCACGCTGGGGACCCCTGCCGCAGGAAATACTCCCGGAGGCAGCCAGTATGGCTCAGCCTGGACAGACAGCAGCGGTAATTTCTGGCTATTTGGCGGCTATGGAGCCGACTCCAGAGGCCTTTTTGGCGATCTCAACAACCTATGGGAGTTCAATCCCTCTACCGACGAATGGACATGGATGGGCGGAAGCCAACTTGGGCCCTTCGACAAAGGCACGCCTGCGGAGTACGGCAGCCTGGGAACATTTGCGGCGTCGAATCTTCCCGGAGGCCGCAATGGCGCCGCAAGCTGGACGGATAGCAGCGGGAATTTCTGGCTCTTTGGCGGCAACGGCCTCGATGTGAGCGCAGTTGTGACTGCCACCGGAGGTTCCGGCGATCTCAACGATCTTTGGGAGTACAGTCCGAGCAAAGGCTACTGGGCATGGATGGGCGGGAGTAACTCGGTTGGCACAACTGGAGGAGGCCAGCCCGGAGTCTATGGCACCCTGGGAACGGCCGCTGCCGGAAATGTGCCCGGTGGCCGCGACTATTTTGCGAGCGTTACCGACAAGAGCGGCAACTTCTGGCTGTTTGGGGGCGCGGGCTACGATTCCGCTGACACTCCAGGCTTTCTCAACGATGTTTGGGAATATCAGCACCCGACGGGAGCGACAACCACGCTATCGCCGGCCCCCGCACCAACGTTCAGCGAACCAACCGGAACATACGTCGACACGCAGACATTCACCATCAGCGACACTGCTCCTGGGGCAAAGATCTACTACACCGTGGGAATATTCGGCGGCACCACGCCGACGATCAATTCGCCGGTCTACAACGACGCATTCACCGTCCCGGACCTCGGCTTTCCACAGACGATTCAAGCGTTCGCGACGGCCCCCGGCTACGCTCCCAGCGCGGTGGCAACCGTTGTCTACACCTTGACAGTTCCGGTGGAAACCGCAGTTGCAACGCCGACGTTCACACCCGTAGCGGGCACATATTCCTCCGGACAGACGGTGACGATATCCGACACAACGCCGGGCGCGATCATCTACTACACCACCGATGGAACCACGCCGACAACCAACCCTACAATGTCGGAGACGACCACCATTTCCGTATATGTCAGTGGCAGCGGAATCCCAATCACCTCCACCGGAACGGTGCAGGCGATTGCTGCTGCAACGAACTACTTCAATAGCGCAGTCGCATCCGGCACATTTACGATCGCGCCGCCTGTTGCCAGCCCTATTGGCAATTGGGCATGGATGGGCGGAAGCAGCACCATCCCCAACACTGAGTCTGGCCAGCCGGGGGTCTACGGCACTTTGGGTACTCCCGCTGCCGGCAACATTCCTGGAGGCCGCGACAACGCTGCAATCTGGACCGACCAGAATGGCAATGTCTGGCTCCTGGGGGGCTTTGGATACGACGCCAACGGCGCCACTCTTAGCGAGCTTAACGACCTTTGGGAGTTCAATCCTGCAACGAACCAGTGGGCATGGATGGGCGGAAGCAAGACTGCGCCAACCTGTACCGGTCAGTGTGGGCAAGCGGGCGTGTACGGCACAAAGGGAACGCCTGCTGCCGCAAACACCCCCGGAGGCCGAGACAGCGCTGAAACCTGGATCGACAAGCGCGGCAATTTGTGGCTCTTTGGAGGGTATGCCTTCGATGCCAATGGAGCCTTCGGGTTCCTGAATGACTTATGGGAGTTCAACCCTTCAACCAAGCTTTGGGCGTGGATGGGAGGAAGCAACTCAGTCGGGAGCGATTGTTTGGGAACTGCTCCTTTCCAGACCTGCGGACAACCCGGAGTGCCCGGAAAGCTGGGAACGCCTGCTGCCGGAAACATTCCCGGCGGCCGCGTAGGAGCCGCAACCTGGGCCGACAGCAGCGGCAATCTCTGGCTCTTTGGAGGTTATGGCTTCGATTCAACCGGCACCACCAACTATCTGAATGACGTTTGGGAGCTCAACACTTCAACGTTGCAATGGACATGGATGGGGGGAAGTACAGTCGGAGTAGGCGGCGGTCAACCCGGAGTGTACGGCACGCTGGGAACAGCTTCCGCCGCCAATATCCCCGGCGGCCGCGCGCTAGCATCCACATGGACCGACAGCAGTGGCCACCTCTGGCTGTTTGGCGGAACCGTCCCCGCCGTGACACCGCAGACCGAGGATTTCAACGATCTTTGGGAGTTCAATCCTGCAACGGACCAATGGACCTGGATGGGCGGAAGCGATACCATCGGGAGCAACTGCGCCTTGCAATACGAAGCGTCGTACCCGATCTGTGGCCAGCTCGGGGTGTACGGCACACTAGGTTCGCCGGCCACCGGAAACATCCCTGGAGGACGCTCAGGGGCTCCATCATGGATCGACAGCAACGGCAATCTCTGGCTCTATGGAGGGACCGGCATCGATGTAGGAGGAGGCGCCGGTTTACTCGACGACCTTTGGAGCTTCAACCCATCCACAAAGCAATGGACGTGGATGGGAGGAAGCAACCTTATCGGGAGCAACTGCGTACTCGGCTTCACTAATTCCTGTGGAGAGCCCGCCGTCTACGGGACGCTGGGATCACCGGCAGTAGCAAACATCCCAGGGGGTCGTGATCTCACTGCGCATTGGACAGATAGCAGCGGCCATTTCTGGCTTTTGGGCGGAGTTGGCGTCGATGCCAACGGAAGCCACATCGGCCTTCTCAACGACGTTTGGGAATATCAGCCTGCTGGAACAGTAGTCACCAATCCAGCCGCGGCCACGCCGACATTCAGCGTGCAGGGGGGCAATTACAGCTCGACGCAGTCGGTGACAATCAGTGACACGACGCCGAATCCGACCATTTATTACACGACCAACGGCACCACGCCGAACACCAGTTCGGCAATCTACGACGGTACGGCCATAACCGTCTCATCGACGGAGACGATCCAGGCCATTGCAACGGCCAGCGGTTTCACACAGAGTGCGACAGCCATCGCAACCTACACCATTACCGCACCGGCAAAGACCACGCCCACGGTAACGGTCTCGCCTTCGCCATCCAGCATCACCACAGCCCAGGGGCTGTCGGTCACCGTAACGGTGAGCGGTACCCCGACGCCGACCGGCTCGGTTGTGCTTACCAGCGGCGGCTACACGTCGGGAGCGACAACGCTCAGTGGCGGCAGCGCAACCATCAATGTTCCGGCTGGATCTCTGGCCAAGGGCACCGACACACTGACCGCAACAT
>Ga0302281_10001350_pt1 | contig 17744 bp, 29 predicted proteins | sample III_Fen_E1_2_FD_198762 | JGI IMG/M metagenome (GOLD analysis project Ga0302281, IMG submission 198762) | Peat permafrost microbial communities from Stordalen Mire near Abisko, Sweden - III_Fen_E1_2 | ecosystem: Environmental > Terrestrial > Soil > Wetlands > Permafrost | place: Sweden: Abisko...
CCTGTCACGTTCCAATTGGCGACAGCACACGGCGTTTCATCGATCGGGCCGGTGATACCGCATTCAGGATTGGTTACAAAATCTTTGACAGTTGTCATTGCGAAAAACTCGAATTAGGGTTCCACATAGCAAGCGGCATAGGCCATGACCAATTGGCGCTCATATAAGCAGGTCCCGAGGCTTGTTCGGCAATGCCGCTTTGATTGCTGGCGTCTCCGCTGTCGCCAATGATGGTGTTGTCAATATCGTTTTCATCCTTTGTCAGAAAAGGATAGGGCCTGCCTACAACCCAAATTGAGATTGCCAGCACGGCACACAATGCGAGAAATAGAATGATAAGCGGAATTTTATCTCGCATGATACCTCTCAGAAAATCTTGCTAAACCATGATTGCGTAGCGACGTTTTCTTCCGCTTGCGTGGCTTGTTCGGTTGCTTGCGTTTGATTGTTGCTGATACTGACGAGAGCACCGGTCAACGCCTGCGTATCGGCAACCGTCGTATTAGACGAAATTTGATCTTGTTCTGTCTGTTGAGCCTCTCCAAATTGCGTCGTTTGTGCCGTCAACGTATTGGCGGTATTTTCAACGCTTTCCTCAGCATTGATTTGCTGCGCCGCTACAGCCGCCGAAAGATCATTGGCGTTGTTGGTTGTATTCGCGGTGATTTGATCCGCTGCAAGCGAAGCGCTATCGCTTTCCTGTTGAGCGCCAGCCGCAACTTGATCCTGCGAAATTTGTGCATTCGCAGCGATCTGTGTTTGATTGGTAGCCTCCGCTGCCGCAACGTCAGCGTCATCCTCTCCATTAGCGCTTGCAGCGGCGGTTGTGGATGATGAACTAGACGAGCTAAAAATGAAAAGCAGGAACAAACCGCCGACAACGGCAGCGACAATAATCCAATGCTTCTTAAGTTCTTCCAACATTAGCCGCTCGCGTTGTCAGGCAGTGTTTGCGGGGAAGTCACTGTGTTGATTGCAGCGACAGGCGGGACGATCGATGTCAGATTGTTGGCCTCTGACAATTGACCCTGAATATATGCAACGCTGGCGCTGGATGCATTCAACGCGGCAGCGGCGGAATTGGATGCCTGATTGGCCTGATATTTTTGCCAAATGTAATAGGCAGCAACCGCGAAGGCGATCAACCCAATGATGGTTGGTCCGTATTTCTTGGCAGCGGCGAAAATACTACTCATGACGGCAATCCATACGTATCGGCATAGGCATTCACAACCATGTCCGAATTATCATTGCTATCCGTATTGAACAATGGAGCGCTAGTGATCTGCCCGGTATAGTTTCCGTTATAGATCAAACTCTCAATTCCAACGGTTTGCTCATATCCAACGATTGGCGATCCATAGGCTTGAAATGCCTGCTTGTTGGCAACGCCCCAGCCGATTGGCGTGTACATCGGCAACGCCAGCGTATCATATGCATACTGGCGTGCACCGCTGCCGGGCAATTCCCGATACTCATAAGCAATACCAAGCGGAGCACCAAAACCGTCAACGCCGGGCGTATCTGGAAAGCGTTCTATCCGGTGCCGTCGCGATTTGAAAAGACCCATTGCCACAATCCAATCAGAATGATCGCACCAACGCCTAGGATGGCATAAGGGGCGAAAGCTTCAAACAATGTGCCTATGAAATAGAATACAAGGCACAGTGAATAATCCAGACACGCAACGCTCAAGGCAGCGACAGCGATGGCAGCGAACCAATACCGTTCGAAGTGGATGACACGTTCGGTGCGGTGGTGGCACCTGTAACGGGGCCGGTCGCGGCCGACAAGGCATTGGCGAAAGCACTTCCTGCCGCGCCGAGAACACTTCCGGTTTGAGCTTTGTTCGAAACCAGAACGGCCACGATCGCCAGACCGATGATACCGGTGGCGATAGTTACGATTGCTTCTACACCGCTATTCATCTTGAAACCTCATTGTCCGCTAGAGTTTGTGGAATTGCCCGTAAGCCAATTAAGCCACCCATTGAATTTGGATTGACCGCTACTGCCTGGGGCCTGACCGAACAACCCCGATTGATTTGAAGATATAGCAGAGTTGATAGTCGCGGTCGATGCATTCGGCGAGACTGCCGCCTGTGATCCGGCAGCGGTCGGTGCGACCGGCGATGCCTTCAAGGCGGCTGTCAGATTGGCGAAAAATCCCTTGTTGGATAGCACCAACGAAATCAAAATCAGTGCCATGAAGTAATGCGAGAAGCGGCGCAATTCCTGCACATAGCCAAGCGCACCAACACCGCCGATCGCAGCAGCATACAGCACAAAGCTTTTCTGCCCGGTGAAATCGGATTTCACCTGCGAACCGAATTGCTGATAGGTGTTATTTGCACCGGTGACGACAAGCAACAGACCGATGAATACAAGCGCGAACGCCATTGGTGTTTAGCCCGTTGCAGCGGCTATCGCGGTTGGCGCTACAGATGCGTTTTGCGCGGGCGGCTGTTGTGGTGTCGCAAGTATGAAACCAAGATAGGTCGGCAACTCGCCGCGCTGCACTATGAAAATAATGAACGCGGCGAGTAGAAATCCAAATATGGCGTTGGATTGCGGCACTACTGCGAATTCCGGATGCAGTGATAGCGCAGAACGTGTGTGGAAGTGATCGTTGTCAGCGTGATCTGCAACGCTGTCACGGTATACACCGCAACCGGCGTTGCGCTTGCATCCACCAACAGACAGAACGGCGGATTGGTCAATCCCGTATTGTGAAATACGATAGTGCCCGATGCAGCGCTTGCGGTACACGTTCCATCCGCATCGGTTGAGCCGGCCGTAAGGGTACAACCGGTTGCGGTCGGTTCATCGCCCTGCGCCGACATCATGCCTTGCTGAATGGTGCCGGACGGAAGCGTGAAACCCTGACCAAGAGCAGGCGAAAGAAGCGATGCAAGAATTGCAGCGCTGGCAAGAAATTTCTTCACGGTGTTAACTCCTATATGTTGCGGGATTTTCAAGAGAAAACCCTAGCCGATGCCGGGGATTTTCTGCGCGAGGCCGGGCCATTTGGCGCCAACGACATACGCGATGAAAACAACGATGATAAGTCCAAGCGTAATGCGCGGGATCATAGGGCCTCTCTGATATGGGTTAGCGTGAAACTCCAAAGCACGGAAATCACGATCAGCAATCCGAAAAATGCGAACCATCCTGCCGCCGACATATCGGCGGAAAACGGTTGCTTGAACCAATTGCTAAACGTGCTTCCCATTTTAGTAACTCCCGAGACGGAATAGATTTAAGCCTTTTATAGTCAATGCTCAGGACTTCGCTATCCCGATTTACGGCAACGAAAGATCAGGCTGCCGCGAGGCTGCCCGCGTTGATCGCCTGCGATTGCAGCGACAACATTTCGTACATCATGACGAGCGATGCACCGGCGTTCGCCTGCGAAAGATTGGCGACGAACTGTGTATTGCCGTATTGGTTCGTCACGATCGGCTTTTCGCGATGATCGAATACGTAAGTGCCAGCCGGGAAATCGCCACCAATATTCTGCCGGTTCTGCAACGTCGACATGAACGGATCAAGTTGTTGCAGGAACACTTGGTTCGCCACCTGAATGCCAAGATAATTCAGGTCGCTGCCAGCGTTGAAAGTGCCAGCATTGTCGAGAATGGCGATGGTAGAAAGGAAGGTGCGGAAGTTGGCATACTGCACGGGGAAATCCGCGCCAGCCGCGACGTTCGGAACGGTGGTTGACTGGATCAGATAATCCCAAGCCAGCGAAATCAGCGGAACGATTGGCGCGCCGGTTTTCTGATTACGCGGCAACTGATCCAGATAGTGCTGGTAAATCTTGATGACGACATTGGATAGCGTGCCCTGCGAACCCGCAGCGGCGCTATTGGAAACGAAACAACCATTGAGCGTATCGACGGTGCCAGATGGCATCACAAGATTGGGATTGATAGTCAACTGCACACGCCACTGTGCCGATGTGACAGCCGCATAGATTGCGCCGCGCAAATCCCATTTGTGATACGCCAGTGGCAGTTCAAAGAAGATACGGAAATTCACCGCACCGGTCACACTCGACGGCGAAAAATTGACGCGATAGTTGCTGCCCATGCCGACCGGACTATCGGTCATATAGGCGGCGCCATAAACGCCCTTGGCCTTGAGACATGCGAGCGCGAAAAGATGCAGGCCCGACGTGTTGATGCGCTGATAATTCGACAGGTCGGTCAACTGGATATTGCTGAAGAAATTCGACAGTGACCATGCCGTCTTGACCAGCGTTTCCGCCGCTGCCGCCGCGATCGTGCCCGACACTTCCACCGTAATTTTGGTGTTGAGGCCAACGTTCTGAAGCGGAATATTCAGGACTTGTCCCTGTGCAGTATTGTTGCCCGGGATCGAAGTCAGATTGACTTGCTGGATCATCGGCTGTGCGTTCTTGAGAACGGCCGATTGTGCAGCGCTGTCATTGGCCTGCGTATATTGCGCGGGTCCTTGCTGTGCAGTTGCCTGCGATGTCAGATAGCGCTTGCGAAACGAGGGCAACTCGTTTGCAGAGTTGAAAGCGCTTGCGATCGGAAAGCCGGAATTGGCGCGTAAAACTTTGCCACGGGTCAACATCGTTTCAGGTTCCTTGTGTGGACGAGGGGGAATGAAATATCAGAGCTAATCCCAACGCGACAATCGTCACCATGAGAGTGAGAATAATCCAATTCGCCGGCTCTTTCAGCAAATCGAAATTCAGCGGAATTTTGTTTTCCAATTCGCTCATGTGGCGAGGCTCGTGCCATTGGCCTTGGAAGCGGCGGGCGTTGCGGGGGATGACCATTGCGAGGCCAACGAAACCACGGCAGCGATGGCAACATAACCAACACCAACCATCAAAATGACGGTGATCCAGTTGGTGATATTCCAACTAATGATATTGCGTTCCATCAAATCCACCTGTGTATAGGACGTAATTGCTTATCGATATCGGAGACGATTTGATCGGCGGCCGGTGCTGGCTTCAAAACAAATCGGCTCTTGTCCGGCTTGTTGTACCATTTCGCATGAAACTTCGGAAGGGTTATTTCCCCGGTGTAGGGATCGGTGTCACCAATCCCCGGTGGCGTCCAATCCATAAAACCTTTCGGTGTGAATTCGCGAATGGTGTCGCGGTCACGATCATCGTTCAAATCGAAAACGATCGTGTGTTGGCTTTCGCTGAATACAAAGCGATTGACCCCAACGGGACGCTGCGAAAGCGTAATGACAGGAATTTTCAGCGAGCGACCCTGTGTCAGGATCGCTTGAAACGGGCCATTCTTTTCACCGGGGATCATGTATCCCTCGTCAACAAACAAGCCGGTGTTGCCGCGTTCCCAAACCTTGTAGAGCCATTGCCGCATTTTCTCTTGTTCGGCTTCGAATGGCACCGCGCGTAGAATGTATAATCCGTTTTCCTTGGGCAATTCCCTTGTCGTAATATCACGCAATCTTTTCAGAGAATTGAAAAGTTCTTCGCCTTTATAATCGATGATAATGTTGAGCGTATTTGCAAGATCACGCTGCGACAATATCCACGCGCCGAATTGCGATTTGCCGGTGCCATTGGTTCCGACGATCGCGGTGTGTTCATCAGGATCAGGAAAGCGAAAATCTGTCATCGTGGCTCTAGATCATCGTCAGATCCGAGACGCACCAACGCCAGTCCTATGCGGCGAAAGCGATCTAGGTTTTCAAGATGACGTATATGGGCATCCTGCTCAATCAAACGAAATCGGCCGGATAGCCACCATCCTAGCGTGAACACCGACCCGATAATTCCCGCTACCGCAACAACTGCGCTGATATAAGTATCGGTCATTGTCATCCCGCCGAAATGCTTCCCATAGGACACCAATGCCAGAAGAAATGCACCGCCAATCCGCCAGCGAACATTCCCATTAGCCAGATTGACAGCGGCCATTGCGAACCGATGGTATAAATGAAATGGGAAAGCGTGTTTTCGCGTTCTGGATGTTTGAACGCGTACCCTTCCAGAATTGCAAATATTGCAATCGCTAAAAGGGTAGCAATGATCCAAGGCGTATTCATTGCAGGGCAATCGTTGTGTTGACCCAAGCCGTGCAAGCACCGACGAAACCGGATTGCTTGGCGCGGCGGAATTTTTGCATCGCCGTTATCAGTCCCGCATTGCCAGCCTCTTGGACCTTGATTGCCGAGATCACGCCTTCCAACGGAATGAAACAGGCGAGTGCACCATTATCGATTGGCGCGGTGTTGGCGTCGTCAAGTGCAGCCTTGATATCGGCATCGCCACATGACTGCAAACGCTGAATGAAATTGCTGGCGGTGATACCCGACATCAACGTCAACAAATTGCATGACGCGGTTGCAGTTGCGGCGCGGGACGGCTGACACCAATCCGCCTGGATGAAAAGTGACAGCAAGATTGCGCCAACGACTTTGACCGCAACCGATGTCTTGTCGTCGGTGCCGACAATGGCGTGTGATCCGATCGGATTTTCCGTCGTCAGAACATTGTCTTTGGAAATTGCAACGCTCGAATGAGGCACCAACTTCATGCCGCTCGTACGATAGAAACCATATCCGGCAACCGCTAGATCAACAAGATCGGCAGCGATCGCGGGCAAATAAGCATCGCCACCTTGCAGATGCAAAGCGGCCGCCCCAGCCGAAAGAAGTCCGATCAGAATTTTGATAATCAACGATTTGTATGCCTCAGACATTTGGTCCTCCCCTGATGATAGATGGTTGCGGTTTGAGAATGGCATCCAGTGCCGCATCCAAACCTTTAGCGTCCACTTCTATTTCGTTGTCACGACGAAGCCAATCCTTGCCGAACCATTTGAAGCCCGGAATTGATTTGTAGAATGTATCGCAATCGGCTTTGAAGCGCGCGATGACATCGGGCAATTGTCCGTCGCGAATGGCATTGATGCCATCAAGCGTTCGCGGTCCCCATTTGCCATCAACGAATTGTGTTGAAAAAAGCATCGCGTGTTGCAATAGGCGGATTGCCTCGCCAACGCCAGCGTTGACGTTCATGTTGAAAAATTCCAGCTTCATACCGGGATCGGGAAGTTTCGGACAATACGGAAGCCAGTAACGTGTGTAATAGATGGTGCGCTCCTGATCTTTCGTCATGTTGACAATGCCTGCCAGTGGCAATCCCCATGCGCGCAAATCTTCAAAATATTCCTTCTGCGTAATGCCTTCCACGGTCTTGCCACCGGGATCATGTTTGTCATCGGAAAACGCGCCTTTCGGCATAGTCCCCGTTGTCCATTTGACGCCTTCCTGAATTTCAATATCAGGCAAACACGCGTCAAAATCCTTGTCGGTGCCGACAACATAAGGTGTGAAAGTCATGACATTTCCTAACTTGTTGAGCCGTAGTCTTGTGCGAAGGCTAATTCAGTTTGAGGGGAAGTCCCGCGCCGTCCAATTGATCCAGTCCCGGTTGAATTCGTGACGGGCCAGCGGGAACGCTATTCGGTTGGCGCGGAGCAGGCACCGGCGAAACCGGAACGCGTGCCTCCGTTTCCATGCGTTGCATGGGACGTGCACCGGGAGCATTAGCAGCGGGAGCAATATTTGCCGGTGCCGATGGATTTTGTGGCGCTGGCTTCGTCATGCGCGCGACACGATCCATACGCCACGCCAGCATGCGCGGACCATAGACCGCGCCTGCGGCTTGCATACACATGATCCAGTCAACGGTTTTTTGCGACATGCCGGGCACGTCATAATGACGTGTCACATTGGCAATTGCTTTCGCCATTTTCGCCGCTTCATCCTCGTCCAATTCAACATTTGGAGCGTTGAAAATGGACGCAATCATCGCGTGCGTGGAATAAAGAATATCCTTGAACGAACCGATGTCTAGAGAAATCGCGTCCGCGCTTTTCGTGGCCGCTCGACGGGTATATTTTCGCTTGGGACGATCTTCTCCGGTTCGATCACGATTGCCGGTGTCGCTTCCACCGTCTCCGCTATCGTCTCGCTTTCCGACAATGGCGGGATCGATGATTGATCCGCTGGCGGTGTTTTCACTATCACCACCGCCGGGGTTTCCAGCGCTTCCAATCGCATCCTCAGCGAAGATATCTCGGACTGTATCTCCCGAAACTGGTTCGCGTGGTTTGCGTGCAGTTGCTCTTGCTCGTTTTCCCATGTTTCGGCATCCCTTTGTAATGCTGCGATGTCTTGTGCGAGCGGCGCGGCAATTGCTGCCGCCGCGATATCCTTGGCAGCCTCTTGAGCCGCTGCCACGTCAGCGGCAGCGGCTTCTACTACGTTTGCAACTGTTGTTGCAGCGGCGGCCACAACTTGCGCCTTGTCCGCTTCCACTTGCGCAGCTTGTGCCGTTTCCTTTTCACCCGCCATCTAGATCGCTCCATTCGTTTGGGAATTTTGCTTTCAGCCATCCCATAATATGATTCAATTGAAACGAAAGATTACGAATGTCGAAAGCGAGTTTCTTGGGATCAGGGTTGATTACATCGTCGAATGTTGCCGATTGTGCGGCTTCAAAAACGCCCCACAATCGGCTTTCAAATTCGGCGTGCTCTACGCGCCGGTCCCCGGATTGTCGATACTCTGGAAGATCGGTCGCTTCACTTCCACCCGCGGCAAACCGGTGTTCGGATCGATATCCGTCACGCCATTCGCTTTGCTCTCGATGGTGTTCGCCACCACCGAATGCACGCCGAAAAAACCGGCAGCGTTGTCGAGAATGGCGCGATCACGCGCGGAAAGAACATCGCCGCGAAGTGAACTTTCAGGCGTCGAAAGCTTGGCTTCGATCACTTTGATGCGATCATGAAGATTGTTGAGTGCTGCCGTTAGTTTGTCCGACGTGAGTTCCGTCAGCGGAAAGATTTCCTTGTCCATCTTCGATCCTTTTCAATCGTGCCAAAATTTCGTCTTGTTGTGCAACATGACGAACCATCAATGAATGGATACCATTGATTTGGCCGATTGTCACGGCGGGATCGAGATTGAGCATTTTCAAAACCTGTTTCAACAGAATTTCAAAACCCTTGCTCAATTCGCCGTTTTCTTTCATGACCAGCGACATTGTATTTTCCTTATATTGGAGATTGTGTGAACACCGATATCACCTGAATTTCACCATCTGCTCCGACCATTTCGATCGCAATAACGGCTTTCCAAGTTTGCGTAGCATCAAGTTTTACGTCCATTCCGGTCAACGTCAAAAGATTGATGACACCAGAATTTACAAATCCTGCACCTGCCGCATAAGTTGGCGCAATAAGAATGCCACCGGCACCTGTACTCAAGATCGCCATTTCACCAACTTGTAATGTATTGGCCGATAGTCCGATGATATTTATTTGCAAGGCTTTTAGATAAATGAAGCCGCTTTCATATGGTGTTCCCCACAATTGCGTGTTGGAAGCGGCAGCAACATTCAGCGGAATGCTGGCTTGAATTTGATCGCCTAATGACGGCGTTCCGTAATTCTCATTGAAAATGGTGGTGCCGCGCGAAATAGCAGGCGACGCTTTCCACAATGCCACCGATTGATTTACTTCATAGTCAACCGCTGGCGGGAGCACAATATTGTAAAAGAATATTCGCGTTGTCGGAATGAAGCCAGCTTCCAATCCTAACGCGAAAACATTGGCGTTCAAAAGATTGGTAAGACAAGGAAACGTCACGCTGCAATTCGGTGGACAATTGATGACATCGCCGGTGTCAGGAAACTGCACATACACAGAGCAATTCGAACCGGTGTTATCGATCTTGACGCTAGCGATGCGATCGAGAATTGATGCCTGCACGCTGGCGGCTTGCAGATTGACGGCAACACCAACATTGACAGGATTACCCGCAAGTTGCCAGTAAACATTCCAATCGATAGACACCGGACAAATAGATGGCGGCACCTGATTGGCAGGCACCGCCACGCCTTGCGGCAATTTCACCGGCAAACGATACGTGACGCCTTGAAACGGAAATGTCGCTATGCCAGCGAAATTATTTGCCATATCTAACAGCCATTCGACCATGTACCGACGGGAGCGGTGCCACTGACATGCGTTGGTCCTGTAATGAAATTATTGTTTCCACATAATAGTGATGCGGAAGCATTGGCAATGCCGGTGTATGGGGTTGGCGTGCCAAATCGATTACTATCTAGTTTCACGAAAACATTGTTGCTTGCAATGTTTATTAACAGCGGTGTTCCAGCGGCGCTGTCAGCTTGTATCTGATTTTCAGTTATCCAGATATCATTTGACGTACAAAGAGATGCCGTCAAATCAATGATAGCGTTGTTTGCTTCGGTGCTGGTTACTTGCTGCTCAAACTCGTTATGCGATATCACGGTTCCGATGCCGCATGCCAGAACAACGCCACCGCCTGTACTGGTAATATTATTGTCTGTGATAATCAAATTTCCAGCGCCGGAAACCTGATTTCCCGCGATACCAGCATTCGGCCCGGTAATGATATTATTTTGAAATCTAAGAGTGTCTCCTACGCTAACAAGAAATACCCCGCCGCTGATAATTCCATTCTTATAGGTGAAATTGAAAATGCCGCCATTAGGGTTGCTGGAATTTCCCAATTCAACGGCATAATTAGACGCATTGGACGACGCTGCATCTGTCTCAACCTTGTCGAAAACGACTTCGGCGATGCTTGTTGACGTAAAAGCGCTAAATATTTCTACCGCTTGCGCGCCAAATCCATTCACGAACGCCATGTTATTGAACGAATAACCGCGCGACGTAGTTCCAGTTGGTGGTTCAATCAAAAGCACTGGCAGCGTTGATCCGATTGACGACAACGCTATGAGGCCAGACGTATACATGCCTGCGCCCTCGAAACTGATAGGTTGTGTCAATACAACGTCGCTGCTAACGGAACTGACACACGGAAAAAATAACAGTCCGCCATATGATGCCGATACAGCGTTTCTTATCGCCGTTATATCATCCCCTCCGTTGCACAATGCGCCATACCATTTGATATTGGTGTAACCGAATGCGAGTGTGCAAACGCTTGGAACAAGTGAACAAACCGCATTCAATGCGGTGTGAACGAAATTTCCGTTCGCCGCCGTTGACATCAAAAGATCGCCAGCACTGTTAGTGCCATTGTTGGTGTTGGTGCCGCCCGTCGCTGTCGGCACAATATTCAATGTTGGATTGGGCAATGTTCCGCCCAATGCACCACCTAATGAGCCGATGTTGGCAGATGCCGCACCTGCGGCCATGGTTGGATTTGGCAACGTTCCGCCAAGCACGCCGCCAAGCGTTCCGATGTTACTTGAGGCAGCGCCGCTTGCGAGCGACATGGCGCAATTGGAATTGGTGACAGCGCCGGTAAATGTTGGCAGTTGCGTGCAGCCTAGCGTTCCTGAAATCAATGAAAACGAATAATCATTGATCGCAGGAACAACCGCGCCGGTTCTTGTATTGAATGATGTTACGCCGCCTCCGCTGCCGGTGTAATTGATTGTGAAACTGCACGCACCGGAAGCGCATGGCGTGCTAGGCGTAATCGAAATATTGGTGCCGCCGACAAGCTGAATGGAGGCAGGCCCGCTTGCTCCGCCCGAACATGATCCGGGTCCCCATGATCCTGACGGATATGTTCCCGTATAGATATAGCACTGGCCACTCGTCGGAGTGCCGCTGCCATTCTGGATTTGAGCTTTGTTTTTGAATGTCGCAATGTCGCCTGGATTAATTGTGCCAACCGACGAAACGCCACCATGAACCTGCGCCAGCGATGGCGACAGCGCACCGGTCAACAACAGTCCTAGCGCGAACGCATTGAATTTCTGCTTAATGCTCATTGGTTCCCTCAACCTTGTTCATGGCTTGATCGGTCAAATGCAAGATGATTGCAGCAGCGATCGTTGCCGCAATGAAAATCATCCAGTCCTTACGAAAGTATTTGAAGAAACCGCTCATGCGATTTCATTCGCGAAATAGGTGACACCGTTGGCGCCAATGACATGAATGTCACTCAACGAAATTGGTCCGCTACCGGTGTCATATTGTTGTCCCGGCAATACTTCCTGCGAGTTGTTGTTCTCGGTTGCGGCCACGCCGGAACGTATCCAAATGGAAGTATTATTTTCCGGTGCATTGGCGATCACGACGCGCTTGCGATTGGCATTGGCCGGAACGACAATTTCATCCGCGCCAGTGCACGCGCCAGAGAAATTATTATCATTGCCCGTGATGACCGTGACAGGAGGCGCAACCTGCGCGATGCTTGCCGCCTGATAATACGGCATTGGAATATTGAAAAAAGTGCAATCGACATCCACACCGCCGTCACTGAATGCCTGATAATACATTGGCCCCGACGGGCACACGATTGGATACATGCCTTGCGTATTCGGCGGCACGACAAGATTATAACCTTTGGTGCCAATGCCGGGGATCAGCAATGTAAATGCGTCGGCATTTGCCGAATTATCGACATAAACCGATTGAATGAAATCAAGCTTTGCGTCGAGGATTTCCAGAACGAAATCGCCCTGATAAGCAACGGCCCCATCGCTGAATGGAAACGATACCTGAATGCAGCGGCCACCTTGTGTCGGATGACGCAAATTGGCGATTTCAAAACTCGGAAGATTGCCGGACATTAGAACCTCTCTGCGGTAGCGCGAATGTTTCGCGTGATGTAGTTTTGCTTCGAATATCTTGTCAGTGTGGGACCAAAATTGGTTTTCGCCAAAGTCGCCCCATCGATGATATCGCGCATTTCGTCCCAAAGAATTCCATCGGTACCTTTGCTTTTGATGGTGTACTCGGGAACAATTCCGCGCGCCAAATCTTCCGGCTTTCGTTTTTTCGGTTTCGCGTGCTCGACAGCATAGAGTTTTTTGCCCGCGATTTCAACCGACAGGAATTCGTCCTCCAAATCCCAAGCGCCTAGTCGAGATTTGTGAAGCTCAACATTGTTGAGTTTTCGACAGATAATACTGTCAGTGTCGCAATAGATAGGATCAACGCTGTTATGAATAGCGTGAAGCAACACAGACCTAGCAGCGCCAGTAATGGACGCTGCCACGCCAACATTATAATACGTGAATTGCGGCGCTGGCTTTGACCAAATCCAATATTGCGCATGTTCAAACTCCGGCAGTTTGCTGTGTTTCGGATCAGTCTTGAACCAGCTATCTGGCGGGAATTCGTTTGGATCAGTGATAAAATGCTCACGGAATTTGCGTGGATTGGTAGCGAACTTACCATAGCCGTTGTTCAACAAAAACTTGTAGAACATGTCATCTTTTTTGGCTTCTATGAACGCTTGCGAGATTTCCATCCCTTGCGCGCGCAAGTCGTTCATGAATTCTTTTAGCTGCAATCGCCTCTCATATAATGGATCAACGAATAGTTTGAAGTCAGAACGTTTTTCACAATCAAGACTGTAATGAATTTGGACATTCGATATCAGATCCAATTCCAGCGCGGTTTGGTATTCCCAAATCGTTGTCTTGAAACGTCCCGATGTCACCCTAGCAGTGGTAGCACCGTTTTCATCACGGGCAATAAGTGCACCACGATTATCACAAGATAGATCCACAAACACAGTGTTATCATTAGGGCTACCAGTGCGTAGCTTGTAATCCGACATGCTGCCAATCGGATGCATATAATTACGCATAACGGCGGGATACATAGCATTAACATCGTAGAGTTTGTAAGCACCGCGAAAATGACCCGCGCCTTGTAAACACTCAACCCTGCCGCCAAAGAAATAATCGCGTATGTATTCATCCCAGCCCTCAGAGAATTTATCAACTTCATAGAACTTTTTGATTGTCATCATGGCCGCTTGGCCGATGGACAATTTCAGACCAAAATCCGCGATGAACTTTTTGACGAGATCGAGCAGGTAACGACAATCGTTGATGCAGTATTTTACGATGTCGTCTTTGTGTTGGTGACGGACGTTTCTTTCAAGCTTAGTGTAATCAAAGACGTCCTTCTGATACGCTGCGAGTTTTTCCGGTATAAGGTGAAAACTGTCACGCAAATGATGGGGTCCAATTCGCGCGTCCATGATACCGCGCCCTTTAAATGAAATGCTTCCCCGCATTTTAGATATGAGAAACATAAAATCGAAGCGTCCGCCGTTGTGAGCATAGATCGTATACTCTTCCGGCAGCGCCAGAATAGCAGCGACGACTTTATTAACCCATGCGTCGAAATCGTCTTCCCATATGACAACAGTATCAAAATTGTCAGAGTACAAGACAGCCAGAAAAGGAAGAACTTTGCGTTTTGTTGTTTTGTCAAACGGGTCGGTTTCGGTATCGAGGATTGCAATATTTCCATGACGTTTTTCCTTGCTGACAGCTTTGCGTTTGCGGTCACGCTCCAGCGGCGTGGCGACGTGACCGGGATCATTGCGGGGACGGCCCCGCTTCGGCACCGGAAAAGGTGCACAGACAAATTGAACCATGACGCGTTACTTGCGTCGGTTGGCTTTAGCGCCACGCGCTTTTTTGCGCTTCTTGTGATAGTCGTGCATCACACGCGCATTGCTGCGAATTTCCGCCAACTCAGAAGCGGTCCATTTCACGCCGCCCTTGATCTTGCGACCAGCGCGCTTGTTCTCAAGACGCTCGTCTAATTCTTCGTCATCAAATGAATCGTCAAAACGTTCTTCTACAACGTAATCTTCCCAACCTAGAAAATCATAGGTAGACATGAACTTGATCAGGAATTCGCGATCAGGGAAGCGATGCCAGTCAACACCACCGCCTTTCGCCTTGAGCGGCACCGCATATTGTGCGCGATGAACTTTCGGCGGTGTCTGTCCGCGTTTCAATTGCATGCCACGCGCGCGAACCGTTCGCTTGCCGACCTTGCGGACCGAAACGATTTCTTTTGTCTTTTTATCGACCGAAATCTTTTCGCCCTTGCGACGCGGCACGATGACTTTATCGCCTTCGACGCGGAAGATGTTTTTGAAGCGTTCGGGATTGCGCGGCTTGACGACGGTGGCGTTGCCACTCAGAACGTCACTATATTCGCTAATCTTTTTCAAACCGTAGCGCGTCGGTTTCTTGCGAAGGTCGCCTTTATACAAACCTAATTTGCTAAGCTTTTTGAGCGCGGCGCGTGCTTGCTTTCCAGTTGTGTTTTTGGTAGACATGTGTCCTGCGATGTTGATGGCATCGCCTAGTCCGCTTTTCCCCGAGACGGACTTTGAGGCCGGTCAGCGTTTCCCCCGCTGACCGGCCTCTTTTATGTCATGATCACAGTGATTTCACAATTCCGAAATTACGAATTTAATCCGCGTCGCTCAGAAATTGCACTGTGACGCGAATTTTGCCGTTGTACTCTGCGCCCTTCGAAAGCGCCGTTCTTTTGATGTATAGATTGTCAAAAGGCGCGTCTTTATTATCGGTGTAAAACTTGACAGAATTTTTCTTGTCATCAGCCAGAGACATCACGATTTCAATCTTGCTAGCCATTTCACTTTGTCCTTTCTGGTTAAAAGAAAATCCCGGCGTGAGGGCAACTCAACGCCGGGATCAAAATAACGTCGTGAGGATGCGAAGCCCGCGACGTTATTTTTTCTTGACCGTTTTCTTCGGAGCGGCGATTGCAGCGCTCTTGACCGGTGCCGATAGTTGCGGTTGTCCGGCCATCATGGCCTTGATACGAGGATTGTCGCTCTTGGCGAATTCCGCCTTGACACTTTCGAGCGCTTCCACACGCTCAGGATCACCAACCATGTTGATAATGTATTCGTATCCAACGCCTTCTGCATTGTCATTACGCTTCACACCAACTTCAAGCTTGATCAGCAATTCCTTGCCAGCTTCCACATCGATTTTCTGTCCAAGTTTGAGCGGCTTTGACACTGGCGATTTTGCATCACCAATCAGCGTCTTGACCAGAATGCTCTGGATCGCCCCCGGCAGGAATAGTGACGACGCGCGCACGATCGCATCCTCTGTGTTGTATGGTGTGGCCTCGAAAATGCCGGTCATCGCGATGGCTGGATTACCGGGATCGAATTTATTCGAGCGATAGGAAACACCGTTGGCCTTGCCGACGATGACGCCTAGGTAAGCGATGGTCTTGCGGTCATCAGCCGCCACGGTGGACAGTGCACGGGTGATGTCGCCGGTGTTGGAAGTCGAGAGGGTTTGGACGATTTGGAGATCAGACATTTTACATTTTCCCTGAGAGTTGGTTTCGACGAAACGATTTCCGTCGAAAAAGAAGTTAGCGTTTTAACAGAAACATCGCAAGACAAAAGAGGGCCAATCCACCGGCCCCGAAACCGACATAGAAGAAACCCGCCGCAATCAGCCAAAACAGGACGTTGAACATGTGCGTTACTCGCGGTGAATTGTGAGAGCGATAGCCCATTGCATGGATTTCATTTATATCAGCAATGCGTTTCAGCGAAATTGCCGCGCTGGCATAGAATGCGCCGGGATCGATCATATGTATGTCTGGCTCAAGTCGTGTGATGGTTGCCAGATATCCGTCAACACGTTCCATTTCTTCTTTCATTTCAACTCCAATGGTTTGTCACCGGGGAACATCAGGAATTGACGTATCTCGGCAACATGTTTGATCCTGACCAGAAATGAACGTGCAGGATTGTTGTCAGGACGAAAAACAATCTTGCCATCTTTGCCAAGCGTCTTGCGACGCTCAGTGAGATCGCCTTGCATGTCGCCACGCAAGCCTTTGTGCTGTCCGGTTATAATGGTGACTTTCATTTCAAAATTCCTGAGGTAATTTGTCCAACACGCAATTTTACTTTCAGGATATAAAGGGGTTTGTATCGCCATGTTTCGAATTCGAGCCAATCGTCTACCATTCCACGATATGCGTATGGCCCAATCAAACGACGCGATCCGATTTCGTTTACCTATACGATATAAAACAATTTCCAATCATCGTTCATTTCGCCAACCTCAACTCAAACAATGAGAACGGGAGCGTCAGCATAGCGGACGCTTTTTCGGCCTGCACGGTTGCGCCGATACCGGACCCATACAGTGAGACAATGCGACCGCGAAAATACATTGTCTCAATATGATTGATAGCGACGGGATATTCCACCATGATACCTGACTTTGCCAACTCGTATATCATGATGACATGTTGATCCTTGAGCGCTTGCCATTGCTCACGGGCTTCGATCTTGGAGAAACCAACTTGATCGATAAGGGACTGCACAAATTCCTTACCGGATATTTCGCCGCAGGTTAGTTCACGAATGCGTTCGGCGTGGACGGCGTGACGTTCGTCGGGATCAAGTTTCATCGCAGTGCCTCAATAGCTGCCTCAAGACGTTGACACGCGGCACACAAATGTGTGTCGGCTTTTTCGAACTTGTCTTTATGCAAACCACCATCGTCTAAATGGTCGCGCACCTTCTGCAATAGAAGTTGTGTTTCGGTGTAAAGACGCACGGCGGATTGCACGGCGTTGTGCCGCTTCATTTTATTTGTCATTGTCGATTACCAGTTTGGGGGCGAAACCGCAGGGCTCATTATAATCAGCGGGATCCGTTCCTAATGTTTCTCCGCTTTCGATGTCGGCTTGTCTATCACGATCAACATGAGCGATGCCGTTGCACAGACGCATGACGGCGGAATTCAGTTTCGCTTTGTCCGCGTCGTGTTGGTTCAATAATTCCATCGTGAGATTGCGCTGTTGCATGTTCTTTGAAACAGCGTCGAGACATGCTTTCCAGTGCAAGGCGGCGTTGATTAGTTCGCGT
>Ga0302281_10001352_pt1 | contig 17722 bp, 13 predicted proteins | sample III_Fen_E1_2_FD_198762 | JGI IMG/M metagenome (GOLD analysis project Ga0302281, IMG submission 198762) | Peat permafrost microbial communities from Stordalen Mire near Abisko, Sweden - III_Fen_E1_2 | ecosystem: Environmental > Terrestrial > Soil > Wetlands > Permafrost | place: Sweden: Abisko...
CGAACCCGAAGATTGTGGCGGGTCCACAGTCGAGGGCGAGAATGAAGTATGGCCGCTTTTTCGCCGCAACCCGAAGGGCCGGGGCCAATTTTCCCGATTTCTGCGTCGATCGTCGTTAGCAGACACCCGGTATGCGTCACTCCTCACTCCTGGAACTCGAAAAAATTGGCTCCCGGCGCCACCGCGCCAGTAGTGTGAACAGGCCCTAAAAGGCCGAGGTATTGACCGAGCACATCGGTTCCCTGAAAGGGCGGTGCCGGACAGGGTCGCGCGAATGGGGCTCAGGCCGGTCGATCGGACGGGAGTTGAGGAGATCCTGGGGATGCTGGCGTCAACGGAGAGAGCCAGCAGGCGGAAGACGGTTTTGAGCGCGGCTTCGGCGCGAGTGTGGATTTCTGGAAGAGGCCGGAGAGCGGTTGGGTGTGTTTTTGCGGGTTAGCACCGCTGCGCGAAGTTGGCGAGTTTGCAGTTTAGCCGACCCAGGCCTTGGCTGTTAGAGGGCCATGGACTGCCCCCTGCTCCCTCCGGGATTTCCGATCGGCAACGGACGTGCGGGCATTCTGCCATCCCACCTGAGCCGCAAGAGAACGAAACGCAGGGCCTTCGGCTTCGCTGCGCTTCTGTCAGGATGACCGCGAGGGCGGGGCGACTGGAGGTTGAAAATGGGCGAAGCATGGAGGTCCGTACCAACCCACCCTAGCCGCAAAAACAGAGACGCGCGGAGGGTGGAGCACACGACTTTGGCACGACAAGAAGCGGTCAGATATCTATTGTCTGGCCAAAACCGTAACACCCGGCACAAGTATCACATACCATAGCCCTTAACCGATAACTCGATCTTATCGATTTGAATTTGTGGCAGCGATTCGGTGACCCGGCGGCCGAAGCTAAAAAGTCTGTCCCAGGCTGAAGAAGAAGTTGAAGTGAGTGGCCTCGCCGACGTGGGGATTGGACCCCGCTTGCGTGAGCGAGTAGTCATAGATCACCGGAAAGATGGGCGTATTCAGGTTATAGCTGAAGTCCAGGCGGATAGGCCCGGCCGGGGTATGGTAGCGCAAACCAACTCCAAGCGCGTGGGAAAAGTAGTTGAAGCTGCATTGGCCCTGCCAGCCAGTCGAGGTCGCGGGGCCAGGCGGGGGATTATCCGGTTGATTGGGATCGACGATGTTCAGGTTCTTGCACGTGGCGCGATCCGGCTGCCGAACTCGCAGGGCGCTGGCCCAGGCATCGGAAGCACTTGCAAAGACGTTGCCCATGTCGTGAAAGAGTACGAAGCTGAGCGTATTGCCGAGCCAGGGGAGCGTGGGTGGCGGCAGACGCAGTTCGGTACTGTTCATGAGCGCGCCAGCCCCGCCGATAGGGAAGCCTGTCTCGGGATCGCGGGGCCCGGCCGCATTGATGGAAAAGCCCCGCAGCGAAGTGGCTCCGCCGGCGTAGAGCCGCTCGGGTAGGGGAATCAGCTCTTCAGGGGCGGTGCCGAAGGCCCGTTCCTGGCCGTAGCGGGTGTTGCGGGCCAGCACGTAGCGACCTTTGTCAAAGCTGTAATAGCTCGAGTTCGACACGTCGAGGCGGTTGAACCCGGCCTGTGCGCCAAAAGCTTTGTCGGACAGGAACTCCTGGAAGCTGGTATACGTGCCGCGGTGAGCATCCAGTGGCGAGTCGCGCGTATCGCGAATCCAGGTAAGAGCCGGACCCGCAACGCGCACCGCTGTTGACAATTGCTTTAGCTCTCCCGGCGACACCTGGAGGCTGTCTTCCTCGACCTTGACGCGGCGGAAGTCAAACTCATAGACCAGGGTGTTGGCTTTTGAGAGGAAGGAAGCAGGCGTATTGAAGTGCTCGGACCAGCGCACTCCGCCCTCCAGCTTTGAAGCCACATATGTGGTCACATCCAGGCTGTTGGCGTAGCCGCCAGAGAAGGCTAGCCCGAAGTTCCGGTTGCCTTCAAAGTGCGGAATCTGGAAGAGCAAGTCGACCTTCTGTTCGAGAAAGCCATAGGTGGCTTGCAACGAGGCCGACTGCTCGCGCCCGAAGAGGTTGTTTCGAGTAATGTCGGCCAGCACGCGTGGGCTGAATCCGGTCTTGCCAGCCGGGTTGCAGGGGGCGCCGCTGATGATGACCAGCACGCAGTTGTAATGAGGAGTTCCTGTCTGTGCCTCAAAGCCGCCGCCATAGGTCAAGGCCCAGCGTTTCGCCTCAACCGCTTGCAGCAGAACGGTCTTGTAGGCATCGCCGCCAGTTGGATTCTCGACCGCCGTATCGACCTCGTTGAAGAGAGCGAATTCGTAAAGGTTGCGCTGCGTGTCCATGAGAGCGGTTTCGTTGAGCGGGTCGCCCGCGTGCAGGGTGATCGCCCGCGCCACCGTGTCTGGACGCGTGTAATGCAAGCCGGTGAGCAAAACGTTGCGGACAAAGGTCTGTTGTCCCTCGGTGATGTGAAAGGTGACGTCTACCTTGCTCGGGTCTGCGGCTTCCGCCTGTTGGGCCACATCGATCTGCACTTTGCGGAAGCCGCGGCTCATGTAGCTAGTCAATAAGGCGTCGCGGTCCCCGGCCAGGTTCTGAGGCGAAAGCAACTGGCCTCCTGTGGTATTCAGCAGGAGCGAGAGCCCCTTGGCGTCCACTTGGACTGTCCCTTCCAAGAGCACTATGCCCACCCTCTGTTGTTCCCCCTCCTCGATGCGGTAGGTCACTTCAAGCGGAGCGGTCCCGGCCTGGGCCGCCGTTTTCCCCGCAGCTTCGCTGACCGTAGCAGCGCTGGTGTCTGCCGCATTGGTCTCAGGGGTGCTCGTCTCGGAAGTGATCTTCACCTTTGAGAAGCCGTTGTTTTGATAGACAGCCTGCAAGGCGCCGATGTCGGCCGAGACAAGCGCCTGGCTGTAAGCGCCGTGCCTGTCGAGGGCATCCGCAGCATGGACGCTGAGAAGTTCTTTGAGCGTGGCGGAGTCGAAGTAGTGATTTCCCGCGACCGAAACGCGCTCGACCCGTCGCCGGGGCCCCAATCGCACTTTGTAGAGAATCACCACTTTCTCTGCGCTCGTGGATTGCATCTCGTGGTCCACCTTAATGTCGAAGAAACCCAGGCGCTGGTAGTAGTCCCGCAGCCGGCGATTGCCTTCGTTCAGCAAGTCGTCGTCCACGGTGCCCTCCTCAAAGACTGGAATGATGTGCTTGATGCGCTCCGGGCCCATTTTGGCGCCCTCGACCAGTACCTTCACTTGAGGGCCCTGGTTGGCGGAAAAGTGGAAGTTGGTTTTGTTGGTGTCCGCCGCGTACTGCCCGGACTCGAGCTTGATTTCGGCTTCCAGCCGCTCCTGTCCCTGATAATGCTTGAGAACTCCGGCCAGGGCGCGGTTTACGGTGTCGTGGTCCACGCGAGCGCCGGTTCTCAAGTGGGCGTGACGGCGAAATTCCTCGATGGTCATCCCGGAGTCGCCGGTAACCTGGACCGTGCCGACACGCGTCTGAACGCCGGAGGCTACTTGAAACGCAATGTCAATCAGTTGCTCGTCGGGATGAGGCGTCAGGGCTTGAGTAATCGACGATTTATGAAAGCCGTTTTCTGCCAGTGCGCTATGCATCCGGTCAAGCGCCAAAGTCAGTTTGGCCTGGGTAAAGCGGGTGCCGGGGGCAAGCTGGCTGGCGCGCTCAAGCTGTGTATTCAAGGTGGCGCCTTTGGCTCCATCCACGCTGACCGTTCCGATAAAGGCGCGCGGCATCCCTTTGAACACGAGGGCCACGCCGTCCTGCAGACGCAATCCTTCCACCTGGATGGTTTCAAAGAGGCCGGTAGAAAAGAGCTGGCGCAGGCTCTTCTTCAGGTCTTCTGAATTGAGCGGCGCATCCACTGCCTGGGCTAGGTTGCCCGGCAGGGGTGCAAGCCGGGCTGCTGCAACTCCCTCAAATGAGATGCTGAGCACTTGCAGTCCATTCCACCTGGCAAGGGAACTGGCATCTGGATTAGAAAGGGTCTGTGTTGCTGGCACGGTCGTTGCGGAGGAAGCGGTCGCCGGGTCCTGTGGAGTTTCGGGGGTGGGTGCAGCGGCAGCAACTGGCCGGGCTTCGCTCTGGCCCCAGCCTTCGATGCCGCAACCGACCGCAAAGACAAGAGCGCACGCGAGCGGAACCACCAAGCGAATCGCAGCCGGCCTTGTCCTCAAGATCATCTCTCTTCCAATAAAACGGGGAACCAAGTTCATTCCTGGGTATTCAAGGATCGCCGACCACGATTGCCTGACGGCTATCTCCCAATCCCTCCTTTATACTAACGAGGAAAGAAGGCCGGCGCGGCAGCCCTCGGCTTTAAGAGCGATTTCCAAGGAAACGTATGACCCATTCGAGGTTCCCGACGCGGTTGGACGATCCGACTCCTCAAGCGGCGGAAGCGGAAAGGCGCCAAGCTGCGGAGGAAGCGCCGGTTGCGGATTTGAAGCCCCGCTCGGCTGGACTCGCTCGGGCCGCATTGACCAATCCCATGGAGGCCGATGTCTTGGCGCGCGCCCAGGCTGGCGACCATCATGCTTTCGCCCAGCTCTACTCGTTGCACAAAAGGCGCATCTACTCATTATGCCTGCGCATGGTGGGCAATATTGCGGAAGCTGAAGACCTGACCCAGGAGGCTTTTCTTCAGCTCCATCGCAAGATTGCGACTTTCCGGGGCGACTCGGCCTTTTCTACCTGGCTGCACCGGCTGGCGATCAACGTTGTGCTGATGCAGTTGCGCAAGAGGGGCTTGCAGGTGATTTCACTGGATGAAGCCATGGAACCCGCACCCGAAGAACGCGCCGGGCGCAGTTTTGGCGCTGCCGACCTCACCCTGGCAGGCGCCATTGACCGGATGGCGCTGGAGCACGCCGTCAATGACCTGCCGGCGGGTTATCGCCTTATCTTTGTGCTCCATGACATCGAGGGATATGAACATAACGAGATTGCCTCGATGCTCGACTGCTCCATCGGCAATAGCAAGTCCCAGCTGCACAAGGCGCGGCTCAGGTTGCGGGAGGCTCTGCGTAGCTATCCCAGGCAGGAGGCTCGGCGATGACGGAATACCCCAACAATTTGAGCTGCACAGCGTTCCAAGCGCAGTTGCCTGAGTTGATTGGCTCCAGCCAGAATGTCGCCGAGCATCCTCATATCGAGAGTTGTGAACTTTGTCGCGCCCTGCTTGCTGACCTGGAGACCATCGCCGAGGCTGCCCGCCAATTGTTCCCTGTCGTGGAACCTCCGGAGAAATTGTGGGAGCAGATCGAATTGGCGATAAAGCAGGAGCAAGGTGGTTCCGTTCTGGAATGATCTGCCGCTCAAAGATCAAGAACGTTTCCCTTCGTCGTCATTGAGGTGAAATGGAAGGGTGACCGCAAAGCTCCAGTTGCCTTGCGCATGGAAGACGAGGCAAGCAGCCAGGGCCTAGCGTGGTCATGCCTCGGACCACCGGAAATGCTCACCTTCCACCGTCTTTGGCCGATAGACCTTTCGAGCAACTTTGCATCCAAGTTGGCAACAGGCCTCAAGTTTGTCGCTATTCGCCCGGTGCGATGGCGCCTTGCGGCAGCGCCGCTGACTCGGGGAGGGGGAACGTTGTCGGGCAACTGTTCGTACATTGGGAGGCGGGTTAAGGAGAAATGCGCCGGTTGAGGACGAAGACAGGGATTGCCGGAAGCAGAATCCTGAAACTTTTCAAAGTCTGCGCTGTCTAATGAAGGAAAGTTGATACGAGGACACTCAATGACAAACCAGCCTTCGATTGCACCTCCCGTTGTCAATGCATCGGGAACAAGCACGTCTGGACTACGCAGGATTCCCGTTTTGCCGGTGCGGGACACTGTTTTGTTTCCTCATGCCGTGCTTCCATTGACTGTGGGTCGCGAAAGCTCCATCCAATTGATCGAATCGCTGGGCGAGGAGCGGGCGATCGTGGTGACAGCCCAACTGGACCCCCGGTTGGATTCCCCCAAACCTGCCGATCTGCACGGCGTGGGAACGCTGGCCACGGTGCATAAGGTTGTGCGCATGCCCAACCAGAGCCGATTTGTCTTTACGGAAGGCGTCGAGCGTGTACGGTTGGTTCGCTACTCGCAGACTGAGCCGTTCATGGTGGCAGAAGTGGAGACGCTGGAAGACGAACCGCCGGCCCCAACGGCGGGCGTTGAAGCGCTGGTGCGCAACGTGATCGGACAATTCCAGCAAATTGTGTCCGAGTCGCAGACTCTCTCAGACGAACTCAGGACGATCGCCGCGAACATCGATGAGCCAAGCAGGCTAGTGGATTTTGTGGCTTCCTCGCTGCCGTTTCTTACCACCGACGACAAGCAGCAACTGCTTGAGACGGCTAGCATCGCTGGCCGGTTGGAACTCGTGAACAAGCATCTGGCCAAGGAGATCGAGGTGCAGCAGTTGCGCGCCAAGATCCAGACCGAGGTGCAGGACCAGGTACAGCAGTCGCAACGCGACTACTACCTGCGCGAGCAGCTCAAGGCCATCCAGAAGGAACTGGGAGATGTGGACGAGGGCCAGCGCGAGACCGATGAGTTGCGCCAGAAGATCGATGCCGCCGGGATGCCGGAAGACGTGAAGAAGGAAGCGGTGAAGGAGCTGACGCGGCTGGCGCGGATGTCTCCCATGGCCGCCGACTACTCGCTGACCCGCAACTACATCGAGTGGCTGGCGATTTTGCCATGGGCCAAGAGTTCGGGATCAAAGATCGACATTGCCAAGGCCAAGGAGATTCTGGACGAAGACCATTACGAGCTGAAAAAGGTGAAGGACCGAGTTCTTGATTACCTGAGCGTGCTGGAGTTGAAGCCGGACATGAAGGGGCCAATTCTGTGCTTTGTGGGCCCTCCGGGCGTGGGCAAGACAAGCTTGGGCCGGTCGATTGCCCGCGCCCTGGGGCGCAAGTTTCAACGCGTTTCGCTGGGTGGAATGCACGACGAGGCAGAGATTCGCGGCCATCGCCGCACCTACATTGGCGCTTTGCCCGGCCAGATCATCCAGAGCATTCGCCGGGCCGATTGCAACGATCCCGTGATCATGCTGGACGAAATCGACAAGCTCGGCAGGGATTTCCGCGGTGACCCGGCCTCGGCATTGCTTGAGACCCTGGACCCCGAGCAGAACAACACGTTCCGAGACAACTACCTGGATGTTCCTTTCGATTTGTCCAAGGTACTGTTCATTTGCACGGCCAACATGCTCGATACCGTGCCGCCGCCGCTGCTGGACAGGATGGAGCTGATCTTCCTGCAAGGCTACAGCGAAGAGGAGAAGCTGCATATTGCCAACCGCTACCTTATTCCGCGCCAGATCAAGGAGAACGGCATCACGGCGGAGCAGATCGAGTTTCCGGAGGATGCGGTGCGCTGGGTAGTGCGTCACTACACGCGCGAGGCCGGCGTGCGCAAACTCGAGCAGGTACTCGGTACCGTATGCCGCAAGCTGGCACGGCGTGTGGTCGAGGGCCGCACGGAAAAGCTGGTCGTGACCCGCGATGTCTTGAAGGAGTTTCTGGGAGGTATCCAGGTACGCGTCGAAACCGAGGTTTCCGAGCGGGTGAAGCGGCCCGGCGTGGCCGTTGGGCTGGCGTGGACTCCGTCTGGCGGCGACATTCTTTTCATCGAAGCCAACAAAATGAAGGGCAAGGGTGGATTCACAATGACCGGTCAAATCGGCGAGGTCATGCAGGAGTCGATGCAGGCAGCGCTCACCTGGGTTCGCTCGAACGCGGTTTCGCTGGGCTTGGCCGAGGACTTTACCAAGGAGATCGACTTGCACATTCACGTGCCGGCGGGAGCCATTCCCAAGGACGGCCCTTCGGCCGGGGTAACCATGGCGACGGTTCTAGCCTCACTGCTGACCGATACTCCGGTGCGTCCGCTGACGGCCATGACTGGAGAAATCACGCTCAGCGGCAATGTGCTGCCGGTGGGCGGGATCAAGGAGAAGTTCCTGGCCGCGCGCCGGGCCGGGGTGCAAACCATCATCCTACCCGCCGATAACCGCCAGGACGTAGAAGAGGACTTGACACCGGAGCTAATGGAGGGTGTGGCAGTGCACTATGCGAGCCGCATCGAAGATGTGCTGGCCGTGGCCTTGCCACTGCTGAAGGCCCGGCCAGATACGCGACAAGTTGGTACGGCACGCGTGATCGACAATGTCGCTTGATCGGCGCGCTTCGATTCGATGAAACCAAAGCCGCCCCACTTGTTCACCGCAGGCATCCAGCTCTGCCCTGAGCTACCTGGTTTGTCATTCAGGTAGATTCGCATTCCCGGCTCAACTGGAAGCAGCAATTTGAGGATGGATGCATCGGAGTCAAAAGTTTGACCCGGTCCCTGCGATCCCCTTATGATGAATGGGTTGGCTTTTGCAATCCGGCCCTGGGGTTTTGGTTTGGATTGAATTACATCAGCCATGCCGCATATCGCGGTTGTTGCCCACTCGTTCAATGGTAGGACAGCTGCCTCTGGAGCAGCATATTGGGGTTCGAATCCCTGGTGGGCAACCAAATTCAAATGATTAACTCGATTACAGTTTGCATGAGTAACCCCCACTTTTGGATGTGCGTCAGACGCGATTTGCAGCATTTCCCTTGTTGCTTCGGATCGCTAGTCCCGAGGAATTTCGGCGCAGGCGGCGACGTATCTATGAGCATCGACAGCCGCAGGAATCGACGCGTGTCCAATAACATTCAGTACCGAAGTAACCTTGACATTGCAAACGGCAGGGCGCACTATCGTGCCAAATTGGTCCTGCCGTCTGGCGTGTCTCAAATGAGGAGTTCAAAAGGTGAATTCCCATCTCCAGAAGCGGCTCTTCCCCAACATGGCTCCCTAGACTGACTTCATGGCACGTTGAAGGGCAGGCAAATATGGTGGTCAAGACACAAAGCAAAGGCCGTGGTGTGACAGGGCTGCACGTCGGCGCTTCCAATGTCCGGCGTTATTTTCCCCGGCACCTTGAGGTCATCGAGTTGCATCTGGATCATCTCCAGATTCAGTGTGGGTTGCGGCCTGATTTTTGGCAGGACCAGCCCGAGATTCACGATCCCCGCCTCTGCGCGTGGCTCGAGTCCAAGAATTATCACACCAGGCCGGATCGTATCCCGATACCCCTTGCAATGATTCCGTCCGGAAACAACTCCTTCAGGCTGCAAGCAGTCTCTTCGCAACCAGTCGCTTCGATTGACCGGCCCCAACTTGCGGTCCAACCCCAGTCCGAGCGCCCGCTTCGAGTCAGGCAGGTGCAAGCTTCCGCGGCATGAGAATTCGGCCCGGGATTCGCGCCCTTTGGCCCGCGGCGTAATCCCGTGTTCCATCTTTCGAGCGTTCCCCGTCCGAAGTTGGGCACCAAGTCCCTGAGTGCTCGACTTTATCCCTGTGCCATCTATTCCTGGTTCATTTGTTACCGGCATGTGGAAAACTGGTCAGAATTGAACAGACACGCTAAATTGTCTTGAACACAATGAAAACGCTCGCAGTTATTCTTTTTCTCCGCATCAGCGAGCGAGATGTCAACCGCGCACAATCGAGAAAATCTTTAGCGACCATGCCTGGGCCGAAAGGCGAGGGCTCCAGGTTCCCGCTTCGAACCTTCAAGTTGGTAAGTCTCACATCCAATACATTTTCGGCGGAGTTCCTTCTTCGGGGCCAAATTCTCTGACTTGGCTCTCTCGCCGGACATCAACTGAAGTCGATAGGAGGCTCCTATGGTTGTCAGAACACAATGCAAGGGCCGGGGCGTAACGGGTTTGCACGTTGGCGCTTCCAACGTCGAGCGCTATTTTCCCAGGAACGTCGCGGTTATCGAGTTGCAACTGGATCATCTTCAGATTCAGTGCGGGCTGAAGCCGGATTTTTGGCGGGACCAACCCGAGATTCACGATCCCCGGCTCTGCGCCTGGCTCGAGTCCAAGAACCACCGCACCAGGCTCGATCGAACCCCGGTGCCTCTGGCGATGATTCCAGCGGGCAAGAACTCGTTCCGGCTCCGTCCCGTCGCGTTGAACGCTTGAGCTTGGCGTCAAGCGCAATGGCGTCTCAGGCGCTGTGTGCCGGTCCTGAAGGGGTTTGCAAGCATCCTGCATGGCGAGTCTTTCGCAGTTCCGGTGGCGAGGAATCAGTATTGTGTAAACCCGGCCTATTGAATACGTTCGAAGCGGAAGCCGGCCTCACGCAAGACATGACTGATGGCGGCTATGTGGGATGCGCCGCGCGTTTCCAGCGTTACATCGATCACAGTCTCGCCAAGGCTCACACCGTAGTAGGCGCGATTGTGGAGGGTCTCTACGATGTTGGCGCGCTGGCTCGCCAGGATTTCGGTGAGGGCGTGCAGAGCGCCGGGCCGGTCCTGCAGATAGACGCGAATGCGCAGCAGCCGCCCGTCCTTGACGAGACCGCGCTCAATGATCTTGGCCAGCAGGCTCACGTCGATGTTCCCCCCGCTAACCAGCACCACTGTGCGGCGATGACGGAGATTGGTCTTTGATTGGACAACCGCGGCCAGAGCCGCGGCGCCGGCACCTTCAGCGAGAGTCTTTTCGTGCTCCAGCAGCAGCAGGATGGCGCTGGCGATCTCCTCGTCGTCTACCGTGACGATCTCGTCCACATAGCGGTTGACAAGCGGAAGGGTCACTGCGCCGGCGCGGCGCACTGCGATTCCGTCGGCAACGGTGGCCTCGGCTGCGATGGTGACCGGCGCGCCAGCCTCGCGCGCGCGCAGCATCGAGGGCAGTTTCTCCGGCTCGACGCCGATCACGCGGATCTTGGGGTTGGTCTCCTTCAGGGCGCAGGCGACGCCGGCGATGAGCCCGCCGCCGCCGATGGGAACCACCACGGCTTCCATGTCGGGCACCTGCTCCAGCAGCTCCAGGCCGATGGTTCCCTGGCCGGAGATGATCTCAGTGTCGTCAAAGGGATGGACAAAGGTGCGGCCCTCCTTCGCGCTGCGGCGGAGGGCTTCTTCGCAGGCTTCGTCATAGCTGGCGCCATGGAGAAGAATCTCCGCACCGAACCCTCGCGTGGCGGCTACCTTGATCTGGGGCGTGGCCAGCGGCATGACGATCTGAGCCCGCATTCCGAGAGCGGCGGCATGAAAGGCTACGCCCTGCGCGTGATTTCCAGCGCTGGCCGTAATGACGCCCCGCTTGCGCTCCTCCGCGCTGAGGGTGAGCAGCTTGTTCAGCGCGCCGCGCTCCTTGAACGATCCCGTGCGTTGCAGGTTCTCAAGTTTCAGATGCAGGGGTAGGCCGGTCAGATCGGACAAATCGTGCGAGAGCTGGCAGGGCGATAGGTAGATGGACTCGCCGATGCGGGCGCGCGCGGCCAGGATGCTGGATAAAGTGACGGATTCCAAGAGCGTTTCTCCTATTGCTACAGTTGTAGATCGCCTATTGGGAGGGAGCAGGGGCATTCATGCCCCTGAAAAGATGCCCCGAACACCGAGGCCTTTAGATGGCCCAGGCCCTTGCTACTCTTCTGGAAATGAGGGCAACTGCAACTGTGGTACTAAACTGACCAACAATGATTGAGCGAAAAGGCGCGGCCAATGAAAAAGCCACCAGCCGCGCTCGCGGGTGGTGGCCTGATTGATACGTAACTCGAAAATCCGGTTCGTCAGGCTTCGCTTCCCACGCGCGCGCTGGTGCCGCTAATTCGCATTGCGCGGACAGACGCAGCGGCAGCCAGGGCAGGGAAGAGGATCGTATTGGCTCTGGAACGCTGCATGACGTTGAAGGAAGTAGACCAGAATCGCGGCGGGCGCGTCAAGAGAGCCGGAAGCTGTGCGGTAGTGGCAGGCCTGCGGCTAGCGCAGATCCCCATCGAATGAAATGAACTGAAATTGGGTGCCCCAGGTCCGGATTTTCGGACCTGGGAGGGACCGCCGGTGTATCCTGCTTCTCATGACGGAGAGACTTGTTCGTTACCAGCGCTGCGGTGATATGCACTTTCTCACCTTCAGTTGTTACCGGCGTCTCCCGTATCTTGCCCAGCCCGAAGCAAAGCATCTCTTTGAAGACGCGCTGGAGAGAATCGGAAAAAAGTACAAATTTGTTGTCGCCGGATACGTGGTCAGGCCGGAGCACGTTCATCTTTTGGAGAACGAACTGGCGCGCTCCAGCCTTGACCGGGCGATCAAGTCGATCAAGCTATGGGTTGCGTTGCGGAGCCGGGAACGCCCGTTCTGGCAAGCCCGTTACTACGACTTCAATGTCTTCACGGAAGAGAAAAGAGTCGAGAAGCTGCGCTATATGCATCGCAATCCCGTGAAACGGGGACTGGTCGAGAAACCCAATGATTGGCCGTGGTCCAGCTTCAGGCACTACCAGACAGGTATCGAAGGGACTGTGGAGATTGAGTCGGGGTGGACAGGCTGGCGACGGGAGCACGGTGGCGCCCTCCCAGGTCCGAAAATCCGGACCTGGGGCACCCAATCGGAGTTATGACTTCTATGGGACCTGCGCCACCCGCCGCTGTTTACCAGAGAATTTGATACCTCGCTCCCTCCCCACCCTAGTATTCCCTGTTTCTTCGCCATATTGCGCATTTTTCAAGACGCAATGGTCTCCGCTCAACTTCCTATTGCGATTGCCGTGACCAGCCCGCGCTCTTTCATTGACATTGCACAACCGCCAATCTATAAAGCGTTAAGGGTGAAAGCCTGATGGCCGCCACCTCGCTGCACATCCAATGGTCCGAATGTGACATGCGCCTTCCCCAAGACCAGAAGCTTTGCCTGGCCGGAACAAAGCAAGGCTGGAATGACCGGGGTGACACCCCGGCGCTTGACTCGTTTGGCGTGAAGGAAGGACCAGGAGTTTATGGGCAGCTTCAGAACCACCCTCGCGATATCAGTGGTGCTGGCGCACCTGTCAGCCAGACATCTGCTCGTGGGCGGGTCAGCCGCGGTGCAGTTGTTTTATTGCGTCTCCGGTTTTCTGATCGCGTACGTTTTGACGCAAGGAGAGAGTTATACGACCAAGCGGTCGTTCTATATCAATCGGGCACTAAGAATCTATCCTGTATATTATGCAGTCGCTGCCGTAGCTCTCGTCTTATCCCTGCATACCGGCACAGAGTTCATGAACGTGCTTTCAGCGATTTCATCGCTCGGAAAGCTGGCTCTTGGATTCGTCAATTTCAGCATATTTGGGCAGGACTGGGTGATGTTTCTGGCGTTGCACGCCGGAAAGATCCAACTCACCGCGAACTTCAGAGCATCCGATCTGCCGCTCTATTTGGGCTTGCTGATTCCGCAAGCGTGGACGCTCGGAGTGGAATTGAGTTTTTATGTGCTTGCGCCGTTCCTGGTGACCAGCTTGCGCCGCATATGGATGGCGCTGGCGATTGCGGCAGCGACCAAGGCTGCGCTCATCTATTTGGGGTTGGCAACCACTGATCCATGGTCCTACCGCTTCTTCCCTGCCGAGATGGTGTGGTTCATGCTCGGGGCTCTCTCCATGCGACTTCTGCTGCCAAGATTTGAGCGGTATCTGGAGGCGAACCTGCGAATCACAGCGCTGTCAGTCTTTTCGGTTCTTGGCCTGTTGGTGATTTATCCGCTTTTGCCTGGCTCGGGCGAACCGGGCAGCATCAGGTCCACGATACTGATTGGGCTGGTGTTAGTGCTATTGCCGGCCATGTTTGTATTTCAGAAACAAATGCCCTTCGACAAAGCAATTGGAGAATTGAGCTATCCGATTTATATATGCCACATGCTGGTTTTCGATTTATCGACAATGGTGTTGGCCAGATTCTCAATGGGCAAAGGCGTGGCAGCGAATGTTGCCAAGCTAGTGGCCGTGATCGCCGTGGCATACGGCCTCAACCGCTTCGTCGCCGAGCCCATTGAGAAGCTGCGTAAGCGTTTTAGGCGGCCGCTTCCCGTGCAGGCCGCCATGGGTTGTCATTGAGCGATTTGAAAAGGCGCGGGCTTTACAGGTTGCGGAAACACATGCCTTGTAACAGATCGCGACTTGGAAGAACCCTGCACCAGCCCGCTCTGTTACAGGGCACGATATCTGCCATAGACTGTTAGATGAGTCGCAGGAAGCGGTCGGTACGCAGGCGGGCGCCGGCCAAGTGGATGTTGGCGAGTATCCAGGGAGGATGATGGACGCGGTGCCTAAACAATTCGCGCGAGTCGTCTGGACTGCGTTTGCGGCCGTCAGCTTATGCGCATTCAGTTCTGGAATTCCGGCTGCTTCAGGTAGCGATACGCCGAGGGCGCGAAGCGGCGGCAAGGTGCCGCTTCGCATTTCGGTTGAAGATAAAGATGGAATCAAAATTGCCGGCTCTGACGTTCGTGACGCTGCATCCTCTGCAACATCGGCGGTTCTTGCCTTCGATCGCGCGTATCGGGCCGGTGATCGCATTGTTATCCGTGGTCCGCAGCGCATTGCCGTGCGGCTGGACAAGAGCATGCCCGAGTGCCTGCTATTTTTGGCGGATTCATCTCTCGGAGAGTTTGACTACGAAGTTCCGTCCGGCCGCAGCGAGCAGGAAACGGGAAGCGCTTACGCACCGGATGGTTTTGCTGGAAAGTTCCATCGCGTGACAGTTCGCGCCTTGGATAGGAACGAACGGACCGGCTATCGAAATCTAGCGCTGAATCCTTGTGATGTGCTGCGGCCGGAGGAAGGTCCGGCATCGGTCTTTCCTCATAGCAGCACGAACAGCTACTCAAGGAATCTCTTCGACTTTGCGGCGCGGAATGCCATCGATGGAATGGCTCAGAACGGCCATCACGGCGTCTGGCCGTACCAGTCGTGGGGACCTGGGTTGCGCGGCGACCTATGGTGGAAGCTGGACTTTGGCCGCCTCGTCGAGGTGGACAATATCCGGCTGATGGTTCGCGCCGATTATCCTCACGATAGTTATTGGAACAGCGCCGTGGTTGAATTCTCGGATGGAAGTTTGCTGCCCATCGGCATGAGTTCTTCCGCGGAGTTTCAAGCGTTCGACTTTTCAAAACGAAAGATAACCTGGTTTCGAATAACGAAACTCGTGGCTGAGAACCCCGCGAAGTGGTGCGGATTCGTTGAAGTCGAAGCCTGGGGGCACGACCTAAAATGACACCCCGACTTGCTTCCAGCGTTGGCTGCGGCTGTCGTTTCACCCCGGTGGCATTTCAGGCTTGCCGGAAAGCGGAGCTAACTTCCACGATCGCAGTTCGCGGCCGTCCCGTTTCATCGCTCATTTTCCACCTCTCAACCGTTTTTCAGACCCTTCGTCGGAATGTTTGCGTGCGTTCGGCGATATTCCGGCTACCTTCAGAAAGAGCAGAATATGACTCAAGGAAAGGGATCGGCCCATGGACGAAATAGTCAACGTCGAGGCGGTCAGTCGAAGGTTTCCGCTGGACGACAGCCCAGCCCATCACCCGGCTCACAGTTTTGTCAGCGCCCTATCGAACGCCAGTTTGCGCGTCTCAGCCGGAGAGTTTCTAGCCATCTCGGGGCCGAGCGGAAGCGGCAAGACCACGCTTCTGAACCTGATCGGCTGTATCGACCAGCCAACCTCCGGCTGCATTCACGTTGACGGCGTGGATACTTCAAAGCTCAGCCCAACTGCCATGGCTACGCTTCGTCGTGAAAAGATCGGTTTCGTATTTCAGACCTTCAACCTCATCCCCGTGTTTACCGCTGCCGAGAATGTCGAGTTCCCACTGTTGATTCAGGGCATCCCTTCCGGCGAACGCCGCGAGCGTGTGGCTGAGGCACTGGAGAGCGTCGGTCTCACCGCTCGCGCGCAGCAGCGTCCTGACCTGCTCTCTGGCGGCGAACGCCAGCGTGTTGCTGTGGCGCGGGCCATTGTGCATCGTCCCTCACTGGTGCTGGCCGATGAACCCACCGCCAACCTCGACACCCACAATGCCACCCAACTCATCGATCTGATGCACGGCCTCAATCGCCGCCTCGGTCTCACCTTCATCTTCTCTACGCACGACGCCCGCCTGCTTGAGCACACCGAGCGCATCGTCCGCCTCTGTGATGGTCAAGTTGTCTCAGATAGCTCGAGCAAAGGAGTCAGCTGTGGCTAAGTTCATGCTTCTCGCCTTTCGCAACGTCTTTCGCAATCGCCGCCGCACCATGATGACGCTGTTCATGGTTGGTGGAGGCGTCGCCGGACTGCTTCTCGTGGGCGGCTTCTTTTCCTTCATGTTCTGGGGCCTGCGCGAATCCACCATCAATGGCGGCCTCGGTCACATCCAGATATTCACCGCCGATCACTTTAATCGCGATGAAGTTCGCGTCCTCGACACTGGCATTGACAACTGGCGCCAGGTGGCCGCAACCGTCAAGACGGGTGGTCATGTTCGCGGCGTCGCTCCGCGCATCGAGTTTTACGGCATGGTCTCTAACGGGGACAAATCTTCAGTATTTATGGGCAGCGCCGTCGATCCCGATGCCGAAAGCAGCATGGGATTCACAACTCACTTCGCTTCTGGCCGAAACCTGGACGGCAAGCCAGGCGGCGAGGTCGAGGCGCTGATCGGAGCCGGATTGGCAAAGTCGATGAACGTGAAAGTTGGCGATGGCCTGACGCTGCTGGCGATGACCTCCGACGGGGCTCTGAACGGGGTCGATGTCCAGATTGTGGGCATTGTGGTTTCAGGGGTTGCTGAAATGGATGCGCGGTCTCTTCGCATCACGTTGCCCGCGGCGCAGCGGCTGCTGCAAAGCGATCGCGTTACCAACCTGGTTGTCGGTTTGGATGAGACCGAGAACACCGACCAGGTATCGGCCGAACTGTCTCCGCGCCTGCTCGGCCTGCCGCAGAAGTTAGTCCTGAAGAAGTGGATCGATCTTGCGACATACTACAAGCAAGTCCGCTCCCTCTTCAGCATGATCTTCATCTTCCTTGGAGTTATCGTCTTCTTCATGGTCCTCATGTCGAGCGTGAACACGCTGCTGATGACCATGTTCGAGCGAACCCGCGAGATTGGCACCATGCTGGCCATGGGCACGCCTCGCGCATGGATCGTGTTGCTCTTCATGGTTGAAGCCACACTCATCGGCATCCTCGGCGCGATCGTCGGCCTTGTGGCCGGCAATATGCTCGGTATCTTGCTCAACCACTCTGGCATTCACCTTCCACCGCCTCCGGGCAACACAGTTCCCATGTCCTTCAAGGTTCTCCACGTGCCCAGCCTCATGATCGGCTCCTCGTTGCTGGTCATTGTCTCGCTGGCGCTGGCATCGATCCTCCCGGCGATTCGCGCATCCAGACTGCAAATTGCGGAGGCACTATCTCATGTCTAAGATCAACTGGGTACTACGCTCATTCCTACTGGCTTTCGTCGTCGGCCTTCTGCTCACGTGGGTGCTGGTCAGTCACGCGGCAACTACGACAGCAGGTCCCGACGCAGATGCTCTGCTCAAGCGATCCGACGCCTACCGCAACGGCTGGCCATCCTACGTGGTGCGGGTCAAGATTACCAACTTCGAATCGGGCAAGGCTGATGAGGAGAAACTATACGAGGTCTCGCAAAAGGGCACCGACAAGACCTACGTCGAGTTTCTAAGTCCCCGCGAAAAGGGCCAGCACCTGCTGATGCTGGGCGACGACATGTGGATCTATCTGCCCGACACCAGCCGCCCGGTGCGCATCACGCCTCTCGAACGGCTCTCAGGCGACGCGTCCAACGGCGACGTGGCGCGCACCAATTACGCCGTGGATTACTCGCCAGTTTATCTGCGCACTGAGAAAGTGGGGGACGAGGATTG
>Ga0302281_10001353_pt1 | contig 17713 bp, 15 predicted proteins | sample III_Fen_E1_2_FD_198762 | JGI IMG/M metagenome (GOLD analysis project Ga0302281, IMG submission 198762) | Peat permafrost microbial communities from Stordalen Mire near Abisko, Sweden - III_Fen_E1_2 | ecosystem: Environmental > Terrestrial > Soil > Wetlands > Permafrost | place: Sweden: Abisko...
TGCGGATGTTCCAGTGGATCGCCATAGCACTCCGAGGTAGAGGCGTGCAAAAAACCTGCGCTGTATTTAGCGGCAATTGTCAAGACGTTTTTCACTCCCACCGAGCCCACACGCAGGGTCTCAATGGCCAGTCGTAGATACTCCGGCGGACTGGCCGGAGAAGCGAAGTCAAAAACATAGTCCACTGGCCCCGGATCGAAAGGATTACAGATGTCCCGCTCCTCCAATTGAAAGCGCGGCTCACTGCTCAAGTGTGCAATGTTTTCCGGGTTACCGGTGCAGAAGTTATCGACGCCAATAACAGTGTGACCTTCGTTCAATAGGCGGTCGGTAAGATGGGAACCCAAGAACCCGGCTGCGCCGGTGACAAGTACTCGCATAGTCATGCTTTAAACTCCGGTAATTCAGGAAGAAGAGGATCGGTAATATTCTGCGGTGTGCAGGTTTGAGATCCGCTTTCAAACTCCCAGTTGCCGCGGTTTGCCCTGTTGCGCATGATAAGTTGCCGGACGGCCTACGCTCACGTATGTAAAACCGTGAGCCAGCATCAAGTGGGGCTTATAAAGGTTACGCCCATCAATCACTATTGGAAAGTGAACCGCCCGATTGAGGCGCGCCAAGTCGATTTCGGAAAATTCCTTCCAGTCAGTCAGAATCAACACCGCGTCTGCATCCTTTGCAGCCTCGTAGATATCTGCTGCATAACTGAGGTTCTCCGTGGGCGGCAGTACCTCTTTGGCGCGTTCCATGGCTGCCAGGTCGTAAGCCGTGACGGAAGCCCCAGCTTCAAGCAGTTTCTTGATGACCACAATAGCTGGAGACTCGCGAATGTCGTCCGTATCTCGCTTAAAGGCCAGCCCCAGAGCAGCCAGGCGCTTGCCGCGCAGAGTCCACAACGCAGCACGCACCTTATTAAAGAAGATTTCTCTCTGAGCTTCGTTGACCTTGCGGATCTCATCGAGCAGTTGGAAGTCAACCCCCTGCTGCTGCGCTACCCAGTGAAAAGCAGCCACATCTTTCGGAAAACAAGACCCACCATATCCTAGCCCGGCCGAAAGGAATTTGGAACCAATGCGTTTGTCCAACCCCATGCCGACGGCAATGTCCTCGATATCCGCATCGACAGTCTCGGCAAGATTAGCTACGGCGTTGATAAAGGAAATCTTTAAAGCCAGGAAGGCATTCGAGGCGTGCTTAATAAGCTCCGCGCTTTGCGTCGAAGTTACCAGCAGCTTGGCAGGATGGGAAACACTCAAAGGTCCTGGCAAAGCGTCGGATTGAGCATAATACCTACCTCCGGTGAGTGGCTCGTAGATGCGCCGGAGCATCTCGGCAGAGCGCTCGCTGTTGGCGCCTACCACGATACGATCCGGATGCAGAAAATCGAGGATGGCCGTGCCCTCGCGTAGGAATTCTGGATTTGAAACTACATCGAAGTTTTCTGGGACAACGCCATAGCGATTCATCACACGCCGTATCCATTCATTTGTATAGACCGGCACCGTGCTCTTTTCCACAATGACCTTATAACTATCGATGGAGCGTGCGACCTCCGAGATGACAGAGCAACGCTCTACGGCCGCACCCAGGTCGGTTGTGAAGGTCACACCATGGTTTCGATACTTAGCCAGAAACTCGGGCAAGTGCTCTTCGAAGATGGGCACTCCACCTTCATTAAGGGTTCTAATCCTGGCTTCATCATTGTCCACGCAGATAACTTGATGACCTATTTCGGCGAAGCAAACTGCCGCTACAAGTCCCACATATCCGGACCCGACCACACAAATGGAAACTGAATTTGACGTACGCTGAGTATTCTTCATAAGAAGGCATAACCACCAATCAATCATCTACCATTAACGCTGTCTGTCTATAGGTTGAACAACTGTGACGAGAGATACATGCTAGGAGCACTGCGCGCACGCTACGAAGCATCGGCAGGATTAACATCGTCGCGGGTCTCTGCATCCGAGTTAAATGTTACTCTGATCAAAAGAGTGTCCTCAGTATCTTACGAAAGATGACAGGCGAAATCCAAATCGGAGCGAGAAGCACAACCACAATGTACTCTGACATGGTACCATCCCCTTCTCTGTCCTTAAGATACCGTGAAAAACTTATCCATGAGTGCCTCAGATTCATATCTGTAAGCCACCTACGGAAAACATACTTCAACCAACAGGACCAACTTTCGTTTTTCTTGAGGAAATAGGACTTGGCCGAGGTGTAGCCGTCAATCACAGGATTGCTTACGTTTCTTTTTTTGCGGGCGCTGACAGTAATGGAGCCACTGTGCGCGAGAAAGAAAACTAATGGCTCTTGAATGCAGGCAACATAGGGATAATTCTTCGCCGTGAGAATCATGCTCATCGCATCTGGTCCCGCACCGTGTCTTTCAAAAGGCCTAGGGACACAGGTTGGAAACGTAAGCTTCAAATTTTCTAGAAAGTCGCTAGTGCGCATGAGAGCTGCACAAGGGGAATCGGGCAGACGGCCGTCAAGCTGGCGGTTCAAATATTCTTTCCATGTTAGCAGAGGTTTCCGCTCAGCATATGTTATTTGGGCGGTTTGGCGGGACTCGCCAATACGCGCAGAAGTGAGTACAAAAGCAGTCTCAGGCGTCATGCGAAGAAGCATCATCTCAATGCAATTCCGTTCCAAAAGATCGTCGCTGAAGAGCATCTTAGAAAACATGCCACGCGCTTCCTGTGCGCAACGAAGCCAATTGCGAACAGGTCCGGCATTGATTTCGTTCTGAAAGATTCGAACCCGGGAGTCGCGCGCTGCGAATTGCTTACAGATCTTCCATGTCTCGTCTGTACTCTGATTGTCTGAAACAACGACTTCGATATGTGAATGTGTTTGATCAAGCGCGGATTGAATACATCCAGCGATGTACTTTTCGCGATTATATACAGGGATGAGAATGCTAACTGTCTTTGCGAACTCTGTCATCGGCGAATCACCTTCCTCTTGGTGAAGCTCATCATAGAACCTCTTAGCTCGCTAGACCGACAAATGCGTGAGCCAGAGTCATCAGGGTCAAATCTTTACCAATATCGTAAGTGGCTAGAAGATCAACCCGTGCCTATCCGGTTGACACCCACACCCACTAGGTATAGTGTTGTGCCGATCCTGAAAATGCGGTGCAACCGTGCAAGTGCCTTCCGATCCAACGAATACCGACGTTCTCCAACGCGACGATCTGCCCTTTCCGCACTCGCTGCCTGAGTTCCAGCGGTTGTTTCCCGACGATGCGGCCTGTGCGGCATATCTGGAACGGGCGCGATGGCGCAACGGTTTCGTCTGTCCTTACTGTCAGGTGATGGCAGAGCCATTTCGTTTTGCAAACCGCCCTGGCGTTCTGCGTTGCAGAAAGTGCCGGAAGGACGCAGCGCTGACGGTGGGAACGGTGATGGAGAACAGCCACACGGACTTGAGCGTCTGGTTCTGGGCAGCCTATCTGATCGCCAGTCAGACACCGGGCATCTCCGCCGTGCAGTTCCAGAGACAACTGGGTTTATCCCGGTATGAGACCGCATTCACGCTTTTGCATAAACTTCGCGCTGGCATGGTGCGTCCCGATCAGGATCGCATTGGCGGCTGTTCTGTAGAGCATGTGGAAGTCGATGAGACCCTCGTCGGTGGGCGCACGCGGGGCGAAGGCCGCGGTGTTCATCACATGGCCTTGGTGGTGGCAGCAGTTGATATACGCCAGCGCAAACCAGGCACCAAGCTCGATAAGCGGAAAGGGGGACGCTATGCAGGGCGCGTCCGGCTTTCCATCGTGCCAGACCGTAGCGCCAAGTCGCTGTGCGGATTTGTGAAGAGCGCCGTTCAGCCGGGAACGCTGATTGTCACTGACGATTGGAAAAGCTACGCCAGTCTGGAGAAGTGTGGCTACAGGCATTTCGCGGCTACTCAACTTGGCGATCCCAGCGTGGCTGAAGAATGCCTGCCGATCATTCACCTTGTTTTCGCCAATCTCAAATCATGGCTGCTCGGGATTCATCACGGCGTCAGCCATCAACACCTGCAAGCCTACTTGAACGAATTCACCTTTCGCTTCAACAGAAGATTCTATCCGTTCAACGGATTTCGTTCACTGCTCGGGATCGCCGGGGCCGCTGCGGCTCCGACTTACGATGAACTTTACTCCGGAGAATGGCAGCACCCTACAGGTTGTGGTTGTGGGTGAAAACCGGATAGGCACGGATCAACCTACGGTGTCCTTCCGGCCTTCCGTGCGCTCGTACTTGCGTGCCCCGCACAGTCGATCCGCCTCGGCATCCAGAAGCCCGTTCAGCGTCTCCTCAACCGTGGCTCGAACCACCTCGTCCAAATGCGCCTGGATGCGCCCTTCGTCGATCTGCACCACCGGACCCGGAACCGCCTTCATTCCAACTGCCGGCTCCAATCCCGCTTCCATGGTTGGCTCCATCGTTCCTGCCTCAGAGGTCTTGCTCCTCCTGCTTGTACCAACCTCCAAAGAATAAAACCAAAATCAAATGTGCGAAAAATATCGTACGTTATCCGAAAACGGGCAAATTGAATGGCCCAAAAAACGTCACTTTCTTCCAAACGTGATCAAATTTCAAACGATGCCCTTTCATTGCTTGGCGTTGTTCAGGAGGCACCTTTGACTAACTTGAGATATAGCCCAAGTCACATCACTAATTTGTTTTTTAGAACACGCCTCAAAAAGCAAATTATCCTTTGTATAACTTGGCATGCACTTATTGGTATTTGCGAAAATATTAACATCTTACAAAACTCAACTTTATTGAAATATTTTCTCGTCAGAGCAACCGTTTCTATTGTGAGCTGCATTGACAATCTGTATCTAACCAACTGTAGTATAGTTGTTTGCTCTCTTCTGTACTTTTTCAACATACGATTACACGCATCTTTATATATCGCGTTTTTTGCAATGCAACAAAACCACTGCGGAACATCTAAAAGCATAATACGACATGCTTCTGCCCGCCACGTCTTCTCGGCCCCCCGTAACATAACAGTTGGAATGCTGTCGCAAATGATATTAACTTTGCAAGTATTTTTATATTTTTCTGCTAAATAATCCCAAACGAGCCCTGTATATGCATGGCTTGTCCCAATATAAGTACTCTGCAAGATATCTGTCAAGAACGGCTTCTTTACAGATATAAATGACCCAAAAGGCATTTTATCCCAAACAGCCATAAACGCCGAATCCGGCTTTAAGTACATGGAGCCCTGCTCCCAAGCATTAAGGTGCGTTGACAATCGAAGCAGCCTACTATTTGTATGCCAGCCGTTAAGAATAATCAGGTCATGGCCGTTGATTAGTAGTGATAATATATGCTTCAAATATCCTGCGGGAAGAAAGTCATCATCGCCGAGCAAATAAACATAATCGGAGGTCGCCATGGCCGCAACATGTAGCATATTCGCATCAATACCAGTATTCGTTTCTTGAAAATAAATCTTCAGGTATTTAAATTTTCCTTCTATTGATCGAAGATAATCAACTGTTTTATCACTTGAATGATTATCCGATACGCAAATTTCTATACCAAGCTCTTCACATGGCACCAAAAGCTCATCGAGACTTTCTCGTAGAAAGTCATACCGATTATAAGTAGGAATAGATATGGTCAGCAGTTGATTCATTGCAACACCATAGTCCAAAAAGAGTCTTCTTTCTTACTGTACAGGAAGTAGTACACCTGGATAGGACCAATTATACAACTTGCCATCATACATACTATATTACCTATAATTATACCGGAAATGCCAAAACTCCAAACAACAGCGAACAAATAGCATAATGGAATGTTTACCACGACTATTAAGATTGTATATATAGAGCCGAGTCTAATTTTATTCATTCCGCCAAGAACGCTCCCAAATATATCATTGAGCGTAGATATCAACACAAATATCATCATGGCAACTACTAGTTGACCAGAGATGTACACCTTATCCCTCACCCACAAGCCAATAACCGGCTTAGCGAAGATAGCTAGAATTATAGAAACAGCGATAATCCATATATATATATATATTTGCTTACGTAACATCCTCTTGATCCACACCTTGTCTTGCCGGTGATGGGCATCGGCATATGCGGGCCAGAGTGGAACACTTATCAGCCCGTATAGCATTGTTATAATACTGAAGTATTTGAAAACTACGTCATATTGAGTGACATACGAAGGACCAAAAAATTGGGTTACGAGGATTTTGTCAGTCGTGAACAAAACCAGCACAGCTATCTGTATAAGAAAAAAACGCAAGCCCAGGCAAAGTAAGGGACGTATGTTGGACAGATTGAATGAAATTCGTGGCCAAAGATTCATTCCCGTCATTTTGAGCCAATATCGATAAAACCAGATATTCAGTGCCAGGCTTGTAAAAAGCAGCGCAACGCTATATCCTATCGCCAAGAATGGCAATGAACGAAACCTTATAATATTTATCGATGCTGCTACATTTAGCGACGCTGCTACTACTAGGAAGATGGCATTAGTGATGAACTGGCCGAAAACAACATTAGACGTTTTCTGTACCCCGTTAAGCACGGATGATATTAGAGATAAAACAAAATTAATTGCAATCGTAATTCCAAGGATGAACATTGTGATTTGTAATACACTGTTGGTCGCGGCAAGTGTATTAAAAATACTCTGCCAATTGAGTACAGCACACAGGACAGAAACGATCAACACAACGAGTCCAGCAATTAGACTGATAATCGAGTAGGCAGACGATATATATTCCTTGGCAATATCAGGCTCCTGCCTAGCAAGGCATTCAGCAATCTTATTGCGCAGTCCATTGCCAAGCCCTAAGTCAAAGAAAGTAAACCAATTAAGAACGGTTAATATCGTCGACCACACGCCATACAACTCCTGCCCTAAATAGTGAATGTTTAGTGGTATATACAAGAAGGATGCGCTTACGGCTAATATCTTGAAGCCGGCCGATGATTTCACTTGGACGAGGTAGTTTGCTGACCTTGCGCTGTAGTTCTTATTCGCGTTGTTGGTTTTGCTAGCTATCATTCTAAATGTGATGGTACAGGAATCATTCAGAGGTTAAAAGAAGGAAGATGCTGGATCTGCCGAATGTATTTCTCAGTTCGTGCTTTGGACATGGCAATACTCATAGAACCTTGCGCACCCATTTAAACATACGCTCAACGCCATTTAGGGTCGACACCTGAGGAGTCCAGTTTAGCAGTGCACTTGCTTTAGAAATATCGGCGATGAAGACACGCTGATCGCTGGTGCGCAGAGGCAGCTTTTCGTACCGGAGGGTTACACCTGCGATCTTTTCTAGAATAGAGAATAGCTCCAGAAGGGAGAGACTGTTGGCAACACCTCCACCAATATTGAAAGCAAGACCTTTTACTTGATCTATATTTGCAAGTGCAGCTGCATATAGTCTGCGCATATCATCGGCATGAAGGACATCGCGTACCTGCTTTCCACTCCCGGAGATGGTGAAAGGGGGCGTGGAAGGATCGGCTTTGGATTCTGCGGCTTTCATGCAGAACCACCCGACCCAGCCTTGATCGAAAGTGGCGAATTGACGTCCTCCATACATGGAGGAATGCCTGAAGACAACTGCACGAAGAGAAAACATCCGCGCGTAATCAAGAACGAACTGATCAGCAGCCCCCTTGGAACAACCATAGGGAGAATGAAAATCCAGCGGAGTCTTCTCGTCAAAGCCATTGGGTTTTTCGACGCATTCGTAGCGGGTTTCGGTTTCCCGATATGAGTACTGTTCAAGGTCGCCGTAGACTTTGTTCGTGGAGGAATAAATCAATGCTGCATCGGGTGCACGTAGACGAATTGCCTCAAGGAGGTTGTGTGTGCCGACAGCATTGATTTCAAAGTCGAGGCGGGGATTATCGATCGATGTGGTCATCGCGACTTGACCGGCAAGATGAAAGACAGCATCGGGCTTAAAACGCCCGATCACCCCTTCGATATCGTTGCTGCTTCGAATGTCCCCATGAATAAATTGAAAACTATCGGCTTGCTGAAGCCAATTGAGATTGTTGATTGAGCCATTACGCCGCAAATTGTCAAAGACTGCAACCTCATCTCCACGCTTGAGTGCGTCATCGGCCAGATTGCTTCCCAAAAAGCCGCAACCGCCAGTAATTAGTAATCTCATAATCTCGTACCTTCTATGGTGAGTTTCAATCCTTCGTCGAGAGAAAATTTCCGATGCCAGCCAAGGCTCTCGATGCGTGACGTATCGGCTTTCAAGAACATTTCTTCGCCTTTGCGATAAGGGACAGCACCAAATAGAAGTTTGGTGCGCGACGCCGTCAGAAGTTTAACTTTCTCTGCCAAGCGGCGAACAGCAAAGGCTTCTCCACTGCCTACATCTATCTCGCAGTAGCTCTGGTCGAAATCGGTGGCGGCACCCAATATTATCAAATATGCAGACAATACATCATCAATATATACAAAATCTCTCAACTGGTCACCAGCTGTAAGCTTGAGTTCCGGAAGATTCTTCAAACAGCTCCGAATTAGAAAACCTGTAAACTTGCTGGCCCCTTCACCTGGACCGAAGAAATGCTGTAGCTTAAGTTCAACAAATCTGATACATTTTTCTCCTGCGAATTGTCTTCCCCAGTCCGCAAATTGAGATTTCGAAATGGCGTAAGAACTGGCTAAGCTCTTTAAAGCTGTGCCGGTATTAACAAACAAAGGAACACCAGCTTCACAGGCCGCTTCCAGAAGCATCAAGGGAAAGACAGTGTTGGCTTGGAGAACCTCGCTGAGCCTTTCACCGGATCTTCCGTATGACGTGGCTGTATGCACGATCACATCGAATTGTTCTTCACGCTTAAAAAAATCTTGAAATGAAAACGATGACTTATCGACATCTACCAGCTCGATGCGATGCAAAACTTGCAGTAGAGATTCGGTATTCGATGAGACACGCTTTAAACCAACAACAGCATAGCCTGCATCTAGACATGCTTTGGCAAGATAGCCCCCCAAATAACCGGTAATGCCCGTCAACAGAAGACGCTTCATTCAGTTATTGTTCTCCGAGAATGGAGTGGAGACAGTCAGAGATGTAATCGAGCATCTCCGGTTGTAGGCCTGGAAAAACGCCAACCCAGAAAACGTTGTTCATTACACTGTCGGTATTGGCAAGATCGCCGATGATGCGGAATTTACTGTGCTTATAGGCCGGTTGGCGCACCAAATTGCCGCCAAACAAAAGTCTGGAGCCAATGTTATACTCGGTCAGTTGACGAACAATTTGATCACGTGTAACGTCTGCGCCCGATCTAATGCTGATGGGGAATCCGAACCAACTGGGCTCACTCTCAGGCGTGGCCTTGGGTAAAATAAGCCGGTCTTGCAGATCCTGCAGAGACTGATGAAGATAGGCAAAGTTCTGCTTGCGCGCTAGGATAAATTGATCGAGCTTAGCTAGTTGAGTAACGCCGATTGCGGCCTGCATGTCGGTAACCTTAAGATTGTAACCTATGTGCGAATAGGTATACTTGTGATCGTAGCCACAGGGCAGGTCTCCCAAATGCCAACTATACCGCTTGCCACATGTATTGTCTTTGCCTGGAGGACACCAGCAATCCCTACCCCAGTCGCGAAACGACTCAAGCAGTTTAGCCAATGCCGGACTTTGCGTCCCTACGCATCCACCCTCGCCCATTGTGATGTGGTGTGCCGGATAAAAGCTAAAAGTAGCAATATCCCCAAAAGTACCTGTGTTCTGTTCGTGATAGGTGCTTCCCAAAGCATCGCAGCAATCCTCAATAAGCCATAAGTTATGCCGCTGGGCAAAAGCGGCTACCTCTGTCGCCTGGAAAGGATTCCCTAATGTGTGTGCAAATATCAACGCTCGCGTCTTCTCGCTGAACGCATCTTCCAATTGCGAAATATTGACATTGTAAGTTCTAGGCTCAACATCGACAAACACCGGAATCAGACCATTTTGCAAAATTGGATTGACAGTTGTTGGAAACCCCGCTGCAACCGTAATCACTTCGTCTCCCGGTTTCAACTGTCGATCTTTAAGCGTCGGAGAAGTCAATGCCGTAATTGCCAGCAGATTTGCAGAAGAACCCGAGTTCACTAAGAGCGCCTTGCGAAGCCCCACGCGCTTCGCAAATTGGTTCTCAAACAGATCCGCAAATCGCCCTGTAGTCAACCAAAAATCGAGCGAGGAATCGACTAAGCTCTGTATGTCCTCTGCACCGAAGACTCGTCCTGAGACAGGGACATGCGAGATCCCGGGGACAAAAGCCTTGGTTACAAACTCTTCCTTGTAATACTCACTTACCAGACCACGTATTTGGTCCCGGATTTCGGCGGCTTGGCTCATCTCATCTCATCTCCTAGTTAATCTCTTGTTAGGAAGTAATACCTGCGGTCTTCGCGGCATAGGTGCAGATCTGATGGAGCGTGAACTCTCTCATATTTGCACCATCGATCCAGGCACGGTACCAATCCACCGTAAGTTCCACTCCCTCCTGAATACTGATCTTTGGCAACCAGTTCAGGAGATTTGCAGCCTTTGTGCAATCGAGGCGTAAGTTCTCGGCTTCATGCACATGATCTCCCTTGTCAATTTCCCATCGCGCTTTTGGCCATGCTGCTGAAAATTGCTTAACAACATCGATCACCGCCATGCTGTCTTGCCCAAATGGACCAAAATTCCACGCTGACGCAAAAGCTTCCCCGTCGTCATAGAGTCGCTCCGCCAGCGCAATATAGCCGCGCAATGGCTCAAGAACGTGCTGCCAAGGCCGCGTAGCATATGGATAGCGAATGCGAATCATCTGTTGGGTGCAGATTCCGCGAATCATATCGGGGATTAGCCGGTCCTTTGCCCAGTCTCCGCCGCCAATTACATTTCCTGCGCGTGCGGTAGCTATCTTCGCTGAATTGCCTACACTCCCTGAGTTGAAGAAGCTATCGCGATACGACGCGGTCACCAGTTCTGCGCAACCTTTACTGCTACTGTACGGGTCATAGCCTCCCATCGGATCGTTTTCGCGATATGGCCAGATCCACTCCCGATTCGCATAGCACTTATCCGTCGTAACTATCACGACTGCACGCACAGTGTCGCAGGTTCTAGCCGCTTCAAGTACATGAGCTGTCCCCATTACGTTCGTTGCGTACGTCTCGATCGGCTTCACATATGAATACCGCACAAGTGGTTGTGCGGCAAGATGAAAAATAATTTCTGGCTTGGCATTATGTAGCTCCTGCGTCAGTTTCTGCAAATTGCGCACGTCGCCAATATGTGATTTCATTCCAGACGCTATGGAAGCCACTTCAAAGAGGCCGGGCCGTGTAGGCGATTCCAATGCATACCCTGCCACATCCGCACCTAAATGCTGCAGCCAAAGTGCAAGCCACCCCCCCTTAAAGCCTGTATGCCCAGTAAGAAAGACCCTTCTCTTATTCCAGTTCATGATTACCAGATCTTCCAGGGAGCAGTCCCTGCTGCCCAATACTTTTCTAGTAAGTTACGGTCAAATAGCGTGTCCATCGGTTGCCAAAAACCGGAATGTTTGAATGCAGACAACTGGCCTTCACGAGCCAAACGCTCTAGGGGTTCTCCTTCCCAGCTCGTGCTGTCCTCGGATATATACTCTCCCACTTTCGGAGACAACACGAAAAATCCACCGTTTACCCAGCGGCCGTCCCCACGCGGCTTTTCACTGAATCCCGTAACGTACGCATCATCACTGACCCCTAGCGCGCCAAAACGTCCAGACGGTTGAGTCGCTGTTAGTGTCGCCAACGTTCCCTTAGAATGATGAAAATCGATCAGCGCCGGTATATCTATGTCGCCAAGACCATCCCCATAGGTAAGGCAAAATGCATCATCATCTGCTACGTACGGTAGCACACGTTTCAAGCGGCCACCAGTCATAGAATCCTTGCCCGTATCTACTAGCGTAATGCGCCACGGCTCGCACTTATTTTCATGAAACTGAATTGAGTTCTCAGCTAAATCTATAGTTACGTCCGAGGAAAAAAGAAAATAATTAGAAAAATACTCCTTGATTACGTTTCCCTTATAGCCCAGACAGATAATGAAATCGCTAATGCCGTAAGCCGAATAGATCTTCATGATATGCCAAAGAATGGGCTTACCACCGATCTCGACCATAGGCTTCGGCCGGACTACTGTTTCTTCCCCTAGACGGCTACCCAAACCACCAGCAAGAATGACAACCTTCATAATTTTCTCCGAAGCATTTTATGCAAAGAGATTGGCCCCACTGAGACATCAAGGCCCCTGCACTCTGCAATGACTTCCATTTTACTACGACCACGCCGGCCCGGGAAGTTCATTCCGAGCCGCTCACATATCCGTATGCGACGCTCCCACGTCATCCGGTGGTCTGAGCCGGTCACGGAAATTTGGACAGCGGAATAAGTAGAAGGAGTGCTCTACAGCCATGTAATATAACAGAAAAGAGGAGAAGCATGAACCGCTGAGCTAACTCAGTCTTCACAAATAATTCTGGCTAATGCGTTATGTCTTCACCGCGTATGACTTTAACCACCGTCATACCTATGATCTGGAGATCAAACTTAAAAGATAGTTTATGTAGATACTCATAGTCAAGCTGTACCTTGATGGGGATTTCCAATTCGTCTCGTCCATTCACCTGCGCCCATCCAGTCAATCCTGGCACCAGATGATGAATGCCTCGCTCAGTGCGGAGCGCTATCAAATCACTTTGATTGAAGAGTGCAGGCCTAGGCCCAACGAAAGTTAGACTGCCCGCTAGGATGCTGAATAGTTGGGGTAATTCATCGAAGCTCGTCCGCCTAAGAAAGCTACCAATGGGTGTCAGATAGGCTGAGGGATTCGATAGAAGGTGGGTCGCCATCTGCGGGGTGCCTACCCGCATGCTACGGAACTTCGGCATCTGGAATAGGATATTGTCCTTTCCAACGCGACTCGACCAATAGAGAATCGACCCCTTTGAGGTAGCCTTAATAAGTAGCGCAAGGGCTAGAAATAAAGGCGAGAGAAGAAATATTAGCAGCATAGAAATTGTAATATCGAATACGCGCTTATTTAGTCGCATGGAAACTCTCGAGACTTTCGCTATCGAAGTTAGCGCGTATAAACTGCACCTCTCTCCTCATTCCTTCAGAAAGTAACACTGAGGGACTAAAGTCAAAAGTGGAGTTAAATTTCGAACCATCATAAACGTCGTCATGAGTGAATTTCTGCAGAAGTTGACCGAGTTGCCAAGGATCGTGCATTCTGCGAGAAATTACACCAACAGCCTTTAAAAGATGCCCTGGAATTCTAAGACGAGGAATTGGACGACCTAATACCTGACAAATAGTCGACACGGTCTCTCTCATAGTTACAGGCGGCGCAGCAATATTAAATACAGAAGTCCCGCATACAGGACATTCCAAAGCGCGCAGACAAGCACGCCCTGCATCTTCCTTATATATGAGGCTCTTCCGATTAAGTCCGCTGCCGGGCCAAACGAATCGCCCGCGTTCAAGCGCCCGAATAAGTCTGGCTACATTTCCGCGATCACCTTCGCCATAAATCGTGGCAAGACGTAGGATCGCCAGTGAGCCTCCTCCTTTTGCCATGCGCTCGATAGCCTTAAGCTCGGCCCGCCATTTGCTAACCGCATACGCTCCCCTCGGCCGGCAAGTGGCACGCTCATCACAGTCTATGCCCGCAGAGAGGCCATAAACAGAAACCGAACTCGCCAGAACGATCTGAAAAACACCGGACTTTGTCGCAGCTTTCACAAGGTTATCCGTTCCCTCTTCATTTACTAATTTAAAGCGAGCATAATCTCTGGCACTGTGACCGTACACGTGCGCGAGTCCCGCGGCATGCACAACTGCAGACGCTCCCCTGCATGCCCTGCTAAGCGCTTCAAAGTCCGTGATTTCGCCCACGAACATTTGAACACCATCAATCTTAGTCTGTGGATCGCGAACGAATGCCCGAACCTGCCATCCAGCGGACACGGCAAGACGCACGATCTCAGAGCCAAGAAACCCTGAAGCCCCTGTTACCACAAGTTGTCTACCAAATGAAGTCACTCGCGGCCCATCTCTTCTATTACAGATGAATAAATCTCCAGAACGTGGCCCATTGTATATTTTGCTTCAGCAGCCTTACGAGCGCGCTCACCCATAGAACGAAGGAGAGCTGGATCAGCTTTGGCCTGGCGTAGCATCGAAACTATAGAATTTGTTTGTCCAGGATCAACCACCCAACCTACCCCTTCTTCCTTTACGACAGTCGCCAATTCAGAATTGACGTTGCACACCGCCAGTATAGGTTTTCCAGAAGCAAGAATATTATACATTCTGCTCGGCACGGAAATACCACTCATACCTGATAAAAAAGGAATAATAGCGATATCGCAGGCGTTCAGACCATCACAAAACTCTTCATCGAGCAACGGTTGGAGAACCGTCATGTTTTCGAGGTCTCGTAATTGCTTTTGCTTAATTAGCCAACTCTTTTTTGCACCCCAACCAATTACGAGAAAATGAAACTCTGGCTCAGCTCTCAAAGCTGCCGCCACTTCGACTAGATCCTCCACGCTATGGGTTCGACCGATGTTGCCGCAGAATTGGACAACGAAGGAATCCTTCAAGCCAAGCATACCAAGCAGTCGATTTTCACGGCGGGACGATGGGAAAATAGCTTCCACGTCACCCCAGTTAGAAGCGATCACAACGTCACTAGTGCGTCCGCCGATCTTCTGCACTACTAGCTCTCGCATGTCGCGTCCAAGCACAATAATGCGATCAGCTGCTTTATACAGCCAGCACGCCATATAACTCATCAGGTGCACGGGAATTGAATGTTGCTTTAAAATGCCAAGCCGAGTAAATATCTCTGGGTAGACATCGTGGATCAGTAGAACAAGGCGGGCACCTTTAAACCTGCACGCCAACACCATAACATATGGCAGCATGGGAGGATTAGTAACTGCAACTACGATATCTTGCCGTTTGAAGTGAAATAGGGCGGCCCAGAAAAGCGAAAAAGACAGCGTGATCGAATTGAGGATTTTGAAGGCCAACCTGTTCTTATTAAGCGTTGTTGCCCAGCATCGGCGTACCTGTACGTCATTAAGCATCTCCCGCACGGGAGCCCGTACCCCCCGTTTCCAATAACTTGGCTGGCCACACAGTACGGACACACTATAGGACTGTGCCAAGCCTTCAGCTATGCCTGTAACAAAATAGCCGGTAGAGGTCAGCTCTGGATAATACAACTCCGAGACGATCCATATCCGTTGTTTGTTTGATTGGGTTCGCATCGCTTTCAACATGTGAAGAACTCCTGATCTAACAGTTGTTTTAATTGTCTTTCCACCCGACGAGCTACTGCGTCCGACAGTAATGTTCGAGCGCTGTATCATAAATCTCCAATAAGCGAACATAGCTGGCGTCTGAACTATATACCGCTGCATTGTTCAATGCGGCAGCTGAATGCTCGCGCCAAGCCGTGTCGCTGATAGAAACGGCATGGCCAATTGCCTCTGCGAGCGACTCAACATTTGATGGCTCAAACAGAAATCCACATCGACCTGCATCCATTAGCTCAGGAAACGCCGCGTGGTTAGGTGCAATAGCAGGGGTTCCCGAATTAAATGCTTCTAGCAGCACCATAGCAAATCCTTCGTACCAGCGAGAACATATCGCGATGTATTTGCTTTCCCCTAGCACCCTCGACACCTCCGACATCGATTGAAACCCCATCCATGTCACTGAATTTATAGAACCATAGCGCGCCTGCAACTCGGATCGGTAAGGGCCATCCCCCAGCAGAATAAGACGAAAATTTTGAGGATGTACGCGTTCCCACGCGTCAAGAAGAAGATCAACGCCCTTCTCCTTTCTAAGGCTACCGACATAAACAATCTGATCTTTCCTATCAGTAGGTTGGCTCGTGGAAACATTACTCAGCGAAAAGTTAGGCTTTATGTGCACTAAGTCTGCTGGAAAGCCATCACGAACGAAAATGTCTCTCTGGAATCTGGTAAGTGCAATATAAGCATCCACCTGATTATGAAATGTACCTGCTATTCTGTGTGCTTCTTGAATTGCAACGACAGAACTAGATATCCCTAGAGATCCGTTATAACAACGGTGAGCTATGCCACGCCATTTTCTGCGGGCCACGCAGTCTTCACATGGCACTCCGTTTCTCAATAATATCCCATTAGCGCATACGAACCTATAATTATGCAGTGTCTGCACCACACATGCGCCGTTTCGGTGAGCTGCGTAGTAGACGCTTGGGCTCAGCAAAGGAAATGTATTGTGCACATGGACAACCTCCGGCCTGAACATCTCAATTGCCCTTTCAACCGCTTCATAGCCTCTTCTGGACCACACAGAAGAGATGATAGTCTGGATTAAGTGCAACGTACTAGCACCCTTCAAGGTAGACGTAGACACGATAAGTTGACTAACCTCATGACCGCGTTGTCGAAGCATATCTTCTTCCAGGCGTACAACGGTATCTTCGCCACCGAGCCCGGAAAAATACTGATTATGTACTTGCAGAACTCGCATAGTGTAACCAACTTTCTCAGCTTACCTTGCAGTGCCTTTGCTCTGAAGGATATCTTCTAGATTCCCAATAATTCGGTGGGCGCAGGCCTCTGGAGAATAGTCGCATGCCATTTTCACCGCGGCCTCTCCCATTTTTTCTAGATGCTGAATCGGCAGCCTGCAGACGGCCGCCATCGCTTCCGCCAGCTTTTGAGTGTCTTCTGCTTCCACCAACCAGCCAGTATCTTGGGTAACGAGATCAGCTGCGCAGCCGCATCGGTCTGAAACTATAATGGGGATACCCGTACATAAAGCCTCATTTGCTACAAGCCCCCACGGCTCTGACAAACTTGGAAGCACAAGACAATCACACTCAGCAAGCGCCTGGCTTACTTCGACTTGTGTCTTTGCTCCTGCAAAAGTAATTGAATCGTCCAAATTCAACACACGCACTTTCGATCTCAGAGCCGCTTCCTCTGGACCATGTCCAACCAGAACTAATTCGGCATGTTCCGTATCCCGCAGAATACAAAATGCTTCGAGTAGCCGTGGCAAATTTTTCTCCTGCGCAAAACGGCCGACGTAAACAAATCGTCGAAAGCCTTTGTGAAATGACGCCCTTTTCGCTAAAAACATCTCGCAGTCCATCGTTGCTTTTTTCTCAAAAATTGCAGAATGTTTCACTCCCAAGCGCTCCAGATACTCACGGTTTGACTTGCCATATACATGTGCTACGTCACACGCCCGGACAAAGACGCTTTTAATTGCCTCTTTTACTCGCAGGCGCGGATGGTCGAAGACGTTAGACTGAAACCAGAGCACTACAGGTTTGCGGCAGGCCTTTGCCCATGCTAATACCGTCCATGTGGGCAAGTATGAATAACCGCAGATAATGACCACATCTGGGCAACATTCTTCGAACACCTTGACAGCTCGCATTGCCGTTCGTACCTGGGGTAAGGACTCAAAGCTGCCTTCCGAGAGAAAGAAGGACCGATATGAGCTTCCCACCGGCTGTTCCGAGGCTGTTCGCAGAATGCTAAATCGTGCAGCAAAAACTATATCTACTTCTATTCCTAACAATGCAAGCGCCGTGAACAACACATCTTTGCTGTGAATCGGATGAGGATGAAGAATCGTTACAT
>Ga0302281_10001356_pt1 | contig 17675 bp, 23 predicted proteins | sample III_Fen_E1_2_FD_198762 | JGI IMG/M metagenome (GOLD analysis project Ga0302281, IMG submission 198762) | Peat permafrost microbial communities from Stordalen Mire near Abisko, Sweden - III_Fen_E1_2 | ecosystem: Environmental > Terrestrial > Soil > Wetlands > Permafrost | place: Sweden: Abisko...
TCAAGTATCTGGATGTACCAGCCAATAAAAACGACAACTTCATCCTTGCCAATCAGGTCATGACGTTCATGATCAACTACGAGCACTTTATCAGCAGTTCGCCAAAGTCTTCGCCTCCCAGACGTTCTCCAAGACGTTCTCCCAGACGTTCACTAGACTCAATGGTTTGAACGGGTGTATACCACTCTACAGAAATAAATAATTGGTCAGCCTAGTGAGTGTGGCAGGATTTCGCACCCGATAAGTGGCGAAAGTACCACTGTATTTTTTGTTCTTGATATTAAATGGACGAGGTGTACAATACACTTGCGACTGTTCCAAAAAAGTACCTACTCCACTGTGCCATTAATATGATGTCCAGTCAACCAAGTCCGTCGACGCTTGTATTCTATTCCAAGTCTGCCGACAAAAAACCTGGCAAAGGAGCAGGTGAGACGTTGGGAGAAGGCGACGATTTTTTGGATTTATCTTGTGTGCCCAATTGGCGAAAAGTTCTGTCCAATTTCCACTATGAACCGTTTGAATGGGACGGAATGGAATGGTCCTGTATCGAAGAAGCATTCCAAGCGGCCAAATTTGGACCTTCCAATTACGATAAGTTCCAAGAAGCAGTGCGCGAAAAATCAGACAATCTGGAACAGGACGCCGGCATTACGTCTCAGAGACTCAGGAAGTGGAAGATCCTCTCCGGTGACCAACTTTCTGAATGGAATGCCAAGTCTAGGATCGTAATGAAGAGCATTGCCGAAGCTAAGTATAGTCAGTCTGAAGTAGGTAGAGAGGTATTACTTGCCACCGGCAATGCCAAACTCCTCCACTTTTTACCGAGAAGTTCAGTCAAGTACGAACACTTTATACACCTGGAACAGATCAGAGACGAAATGGTAGAGGCCCTACCGAATTATCAGTGAAGCAATCCTGGTTCTGCATATTGGACATTTTGAAGATACAATTAGTTGTTCTGCACATTTGATGCAGGTATCAAAATGATAACATGGGTTAAATATTATCTCTTTTGGGTTTTCCATACAAATACAACATGTCTCACTTTGAGAACTATATATAGTCTTATTAGGGTCTACTGAAGTATATCTAGATTTGACTAGTTTTGGTAAGTAGGTATAGACTTTCGTGTCATTGGGCCACAGTGGCAATTCGGTCAATAAAGAACAATTGTAACACCAGACTTGTGTGACATCAGGCCACAGTGGTAGTTCGGTCAATGAAAAACAATTCGTACAATCAACTACCATAACATTAGGCCACAGTGGCAATTTAGTCAATGAAGTACAATTGGAACAACAGACTATCGTAACATTTGGCCACAGTGGCAATTCGGTCCATGAAGTACAATAGGTACAATGGACTTCCTTAATATTGGGCCACAGTGGTAATTTGGTCAATGAAGGACAATCGTAACAATAGACTTTTATTATATTGGGCCACAGTGGTAATTCGGTCAATAAAGGACAATTGTAACACCAAACTTTCGTGACATTGGGCCACAGTGGCAATTTGGTTAATGAAGGACAAATATTACAATAGACTTCCGTGACATTGGGCCACAGTGGTAATTCTGTCAAAGGACAATTGTAACAATGAACAATAGTTGCATCTCCAATGTCTACGTGGTCAATTCGTCCGTTTCTAATACTTGTATTTTCGACCACGAACTTGATAGGTTCCATCTTTACACTATAACAAATTATGACCCTAAAAACCTAAGTCATAATTTTTTTTAAAAAATTTAAAACCCAAGCAACCGGGCCGAGTGGTGACCAAGCAGTCACAAGTCCAGTTACAAAATGGCCGACACGCGTGAGCCTGTTCGAGACATTGACCTCGTTCAAGGGTACCCTGAGTGCCAGAACAAGTTGTGTACTACCAGATTTCCTGTCGACCTGGAGCTTATTTGCCCAGTTTGTTGGGATCTTCTCAGGCAGGACCTGCGATTTGCTGATATCTATGCTAGGTATCAGCAGGACGTTGAGGAGATCAAGGTCGACCCGGAGCTTAGTCCCGAGGAGCGAGCCGAGGCGATCAAGTATCAACGATACGAAGTCGAGTCAAACTTTCTTCAGGCAATCAATCCTGAATCTCGGGAAGTCGTGCCTCGTCGACCTGGACCGGGACCGGTGCCCACCCCGCCAAGCAATTAAGTACGTCTAATACGCACTTACGCACTTACGCACTAAAGCTTAGGCCTACCTAGGCGAATTCAAAGGCTAAGTCCATGGGACTATTCCAATCGCTCCAACAGTGGCCGCAGCCGGCGCCCCCGCCCGATTCACCCGATTCACCCGAGTTCGTCGCGGTCCTCGCGTGCATCGACACGCAACTCGACGAGATTCGTGCGGCGCGTTTAGCGCGTGAGACCCCCAACCAGCGCGCGGCGCGTTTAGCTCGAGAGCGCGAGACCCCCGACGAGCACGCGGCGAGTTTAGAGCGCGAGTTCGCCGCGGCCCTCTCGCGGACCGACACGCAACTTGCAGAGATTAGTGCAGCTCGTTTAGCGCGCAAGGAGCGTGAGAGGCGCGAGACCCCCGACGAGATTCGTGCGGCGCGTTTAGCTCGCGACGAGATTCGTGCGGCTCGTTTAGCGTTCGAGGAGTTCCAGTGGCTCGAAAACGACGAGTTCGTATCCCTCTCGCGAGCGCGTTTTCCTCTCGTGTATGATGAGCGCGAAAAACTCTAAACTCGCTTTCGCCCACACTAAAGCTCTCGAGCTTGCGATGAGCTAACAAATAAAGCGAAGATGACGTATCAAATTACTAACTCCTGGTACTCGAACGACGAGGATACTGACGACTTTGTGAAGTTCAGTACTATCATTGGTCCAGCGGTTCAATTCGATTACGTCCGCTGAAGTTGTCAAACTGTACGTAGAGAAAGAGTACCTCCTTATTTATGGCAATCACGCCAACGGTAACCATATGTATGGCAACGAGGGACCTGCCATTACGCCCGAGCAGACAGACGCCTTCATTACGTTTGCTCTGATCGAGAACCCAACCCAAGAGCAGAAGCAAGATTTTGTCAACGTCGCAAGCGGAATTAGAGGTATTGACGAAGTGATCCAAGATATCGACTTCGACACAGACGACTCACAGAACACATTTTCTGTTATCAGAGAGGAGGTTGAGGTGTTTACCGGCACGATTTACCAGTTGATCAGATGGATTGAATCCGGCCCATTCGCCAAAAAATTTAAAAATTGACAACCTTAGTGGTCTATGTGGAGTTGCCGATAACAAGCGAGATGGCCACTAACGTACCTGGTGTCCCTACTGTCCCCACTGTCCCTACTGACGTCGTTCCAGACGTCGTTCCAGACGTCGTTCCAGACCAACTTCCAAAGATCCCAATGACTCAGCTGTCTCAGTCTCAGTCTCAGTCCCTGACTCGACTGTCTCAGTCCCTGACTGAGCTGTCTCAGTCCCGACCGGCATTGGTTTGGTCTAGTAATAGTCGTCGTCTCCATTATGCAGCTGAAATAGGATTTATGTGGTACTACTTCCTGATCCCAGAAAAGTACGTTTTGTACTGTTCATTTGGACTGTCCATTGCGTCGTACTTAATTGACGTTAGAGCGAATTGAGTAGTGAGTAGCATTTACCTAGTTCTTCGGAACGAGATTTATCTCGTCAAAGAGACCGACTCGTCAAACTATGACCGACTCAATCCAGCCGCCTGAGTGGATTAGGTTCTACAGTCCAGACGACGACTACTTCGAGTTCTCCAACTTTTACAAGGGTGCAGTCTGGATTGACTCCGAGAAATACACGTCCGTCGAGCACTACTACCAGTCCCAAAAGTACTCCAAGGACGTTGGCAAGAACCTAGAATTCGCCGAACTAATCAAGCGTCAAAACACCCCTGGACAGGCCAAAATCCTGGCAAATCCTGTTCGTTCAGTAAGGTGGGGCTGGGAACAAAAACTGAAGGAAATCAGGCAGTCTTACCAGGACTCGATCCACTTCGACCGAGTCGAGTGGGACCAACGCAAGGATTCAGTAATGTCTAAAGCACTGACCTATAAATTCACTAACGACCTGCATTGTAGGAGACTACTGCTGTCAACAGGCAATGCGATACTGTCCGAAAACACTAAAAGGGACCCTTACTGGGCCAATGGAGGCGATCCAGCAAAGGTTGGTAGACTTGGAGAGCTACTAATGGAAGTACGAAACGGACTAAAACAGGTGAACTGAGGTCCAATAGAGGTAGGGTCAGAACCAGTGCTGAATTTGTTGCTGAATTGCCCTCCTTTTTAGGGGACTATTGTTTTGAGGTCGATAATCCCCTAAACCATTAGTGGTTGATTGACCTCATCATTTTATAGGTTTGGCAATTATCATAGTCTTAAAATCCTTCCCTTTGATTCCCACCCCGAAGAGGGATCAATACTTTTTCTCGCGAAAAAAAGTAATATGGCAAAAAGTGGACCTATAAAATCCGAAAAATCCACCCAGATAATCATAAAAAAAAGGTTTTTGGAAAGGCGACCTACTGATCCCTCTTCGGGATGGGAATCAAAGGGAAGGATTTTAAGATCATAATAATTATCAAACCTACAAAATAATGAGGTCAATCAAATCCACTAATGGTTTAGGGGATTATCGACCTCAAAACAATAGTCCCCTAAAGGGAGGAGGGGATTAAATGGGGACCAAATGGGTATCAAAATGGATACTGGGTCTATTACGACGTCCTTCAACTGACGAAACCTACTTAAGGATTTAAAATCTACCAATTTAAAAAGAGAATGGAGTTTGGTTGTTCTGTTTGTGGCTATACTTCTGCGAAAAAGGACCATGTCGTTAGACATGTCAATAACAAAAAAAGCTGTGGTCCCGGAACTAAGAAGGTAGTGGAAATCCCCGCAGACATTAAATGTGAGTACTGTGACAAAGACTTTACCACCCACAAAACATTGGAGTACCACATGAAAAACAGCTGCAAACATAAAGATCGGGCACTGAAAGACCAAATTGCAAAGCTGAAAGAAGAACTGAAAGAAGCAAGAAACGTGACTATACACAACAACAGTGTCAAACAAGATAACAGTGTCAATACAGTCAACATTATCATAGTCAACAACTATGAAGATACCTCATTGGAAAAGCTGACCGACAAGATCTTTAATAAGATCATCAAAGACTCTGAAGAGGTTTACAAACTGATACCAAACCTAATCAAACATGTTCACTTCAACCCAAATATACCTGAGAACCACAACGTCTACTTGTCAAACAGGAATAAGAATAACAGACATGTCCAGGTATTCAGAAATGGCCACTGGGAGATAGAGGATAAAAATACAGAGATTGCTAATCTAATCAACGACAAAGAGACAAATTTAAGTGATTGGGTGGCAGAAAAGGGTGCCAAATACCCCGAAGCAAAAGAAATCTATGACGAATACATGGACCAAAAATTCGAAGATGACACTATCAAACTGGTAAAGGACCAGGTTGAATTGGTCCTATACAATGGAAAAAATATTATCGGACGCTAGTCCTAACGTCACTCCACCACCCAAAAATGGAAAAAATACTAAAAGGGACCCTTACTGGGCCAATGGAGGTGATCCAGCAAAGGTGGGTAGACTTGGAGAGCTACTAATGGAAGTACGAAACGGACTAAAGTAGGTCAGTTGAAGGTAGGTGCTGAATTTCCGGACCACGCACGTCTACAATACCCAAACCACTAGTAGCAAATAAAGCAGAAGAAGTAGTATGGAAGACCACTAAATTTATCAGCGTATTAACCATAGTACGTACACTCCCTTCGAAACTTCCGAAGACAAATGGTTTCAGGATCTCCGTCTACAGGTACCACACATATGATTTAAGATGTTAAATCCTTAAGTATATTTGCATGTGATATAGTTAGTACTTGTACGCATCACTAACTAGTGACTAATTGGCTAAATCTGGTCCTAGTCACTGTTTGTTCCGTGACTAGAAACACGTTGAGGTCTTCAGAGATGACCACTGGCAGATCGTTGATAAAACCTCTGAGATAGGTAACCTAATAGCCGACAAAGAGACCAACATCAGTGACTGGATCATTGAAAAGGGTGCTAAGTACCCCAAAGCAGTAGAGAAGTACAATGAGTACAATGATACCAAACACGAGGACGACACTATCAAGTTGATTTATCTGCCAAAACTAACCAATTGCGGAACTACCCCGGTCAAAATATGTTGGATGTCCTAAAATGGACATCCAATGGATTTCAATGACAAACGACTATACCATCGTCCCACCTCCAGGGCCTTCGGCGCCTCCATCATTCATACCATCCAGTAGATTTGTAGAGTCCGTCAACGGTTACGTGTTTTACTTAGGGCCAAACGGACTGGGTTATTATCTGGACAACCACTAAAATTACCGGTCCGCTCTAGAGCTGGTCTTGGTCTTTCAGGGCCATTCCGTTGACATGCAGGTAGGTCTGGGTAAATTCGACGTATTGTTGTTCTCTCAGGTCCCTACTGGCGTACTCTAGTTTGAACTGGTCTGCCGACATACAGTTAGTTATTACAAGAAAGTACTTCTTCTTGCCAAATAGGCGGGTTGTGTCTGACTTGGTAATGTTGTAGGACTTCCCCCGCTTAAGGGTGAAAATGGATGCATTTACGTCCTTGAAAAGTATGATGGTTGTGTCGATGTCATTCATTTACTAACAACCCACCAAAAAAAATTTAACCAGCCTAGCAAACGTGTCACAGTATCAAACAACCCAAAAATGGTCAAGACTCCAGTCGAGATGGTGGCTATCATTCGTGCTATCGAGGAGTACTACATCAAGCAATTTGCTAATGCGGTAGCCCTTGAAGACTTTGAGGACGAAGGTGACCTCGTGGATTTTTTGACTGAGTTCGACATGACGTGGAGTAGGGTTGGAATGTTACTGGAACTTGGATTCGACATTGATACGACCGACTGTGTCGTGGAGCCAACTAACGATCCGCAGAAGTACATCGAAATGCAGATAGACGCCGAACGGGCGTTGATTTCGGATTCAAAGCTGCTGGCGTTGCTCAGTGACGTTTCGTCAGACAGTTTCCTTGCGAAAGCATTCAAAGCATGCTCTCTCAACGACGACCTAGTCGATAAGATCGGGCTTAATTAGAAAGGCTGATACGTAGCATTTTCAAACGACAACGAAGGTGAAAACGTTGGCAAAAAGGTCCCGAAATTGACTAGGTCCGAATTCATCATAAAGATGATGACCTGCATATCCGATACGTACTGATACCTAATTACTAGAACAAAAATAAATATGATTTCGGTCAGGAATGCTAGCATTACCAGAGATAAAACCAGTAGGTCCGTTCTATCCAATTTTAGTGTATTGTTACTCGTATACAGGTGGATGTAAGCAGTGTAGATCAGTCCACCAACCAGGATACCAATCACTACTGAGAACGGCGCAGTCATCCACTGCCACGTGAGACTAATATTGAAGTCTGTTCTCTCCTGGGCATCTACCAGCGACTGGTTGTAAATGACAGCATATTGCTGACTGTTGACGTACGTGTCCAATTGGTTCTGAAGTGAAGTAGAGTTACTGATGATATCGCGCACAATTGATGACTTATCGATGATGATGTTCTCTATTGCCTTGCTAATGACGTACCAAAACAGAAGGACTTCCATGAACATGAAGATCAATACATTGAAGAACACGACCAGTATAGTGGACGGTTTGATGATCTCACCTAACAACATGTGGTTATAGTGGGTTAGGTCGACTGGCTGGTCTTAATAAATTTTTGACTCTGCGTTACGGGCTCCACTTCACCCACTGCGCACCCGCGCGCCTTCGGCGCAAGACGCCGATAAACCCTTTTTTATGGACTAATTCGCTTTAAGTCCAACAAAAAGGGTTTGTCGGCGGTGTGCCATAGGGCCGTAGGCCATTTGGCACTGGTTCTGAAGTTTGGTGAGATTGACAAAAACAGTGCCAAATGGCCTACGGCCCCTATAGCACACCTTGAGCCGACCCAAGCGCAGTTTCCATAGCCCACTATAGTAGCAGAGGTACGGAAGATTAGAAAAAACAATAGCCTAGTGAGAGGCCTCGTCTATCGGTCAAATACGATGGAATGGACGAGAATTTTTCACGACTGAACTGGAATAAACTGTACTCTGGTATATTCTCGACTGTACAAACCTACACCTTCATGACAATATTCGAACTTGTATTCTTCGTCTTCATAGTTCGACCTGTCATCGTAGCTGACATTAATAACCTACTGAAGGCCTATACCAAGAACAAACAACCCCAGCTTTTTAACGTAGACCCAAGTCCAATGTTAGTAGCCAATGTGATGAACGCCAGGGAGTACAATCTGATAGATCAGCTTAATTTTAACAGCTATCTGATCATCATAATTCTCATTTTACTACTGATCAGTCTGTTGTTCTACTTATATACCAAAATAGGTATAATGGAGAACGTGGAAGGCACCGAAGCGTCAGGAGTTCACAACGATTTTGGACTGGTGCCGTATCTTCAGTCGCCAACCAGACTAAGGAGAAGCCGAAGCGAAACTACTGAGACGGAAATGGAACTCAGTCCCGGCTCGACGGACGACAATAGAACGGTGAGTCAGATCAGTAATAGGACTAGAATCAGCATCAAGCAGATATACCTAAAACACGCCATAAAGTGTTCTATATCGACCATACTAAGTCTGATCGTCTTCCAGATCTTCTTCTACAACTACGGTCAGAGGTTTCTGTACATCGGATCCTCCAACGAACTAATAGTACTATTCGTCGAAACGATCAGGAACACCACAGCGGTGAGTGGTTAGTCGTAAATTGTGGGTGCTGGTATGTAGGCGACGTGTAAATCAACCGCAACCACCGTCAAAAACACCACGATACAATTCATTGGAAAAGACCAGCTCGGTGGTACAAGAGACTCGGCCAGGTAGACGGAATACGCGGCGCACACAATTATCGGTTTCAAATTCAACTCAAAGTACCGCATCGGAGTTGTTTGGGTGGTTGGTATAGTAAGCACTAAGGCTCGATATTTTCTGGACCTACGAGTTTGCCACTTTTGGACAGGACCAGCCACTCGAAGGTCTTACTTTCTTTAAACACCACTACCTCGCAGTTATTATCATCATTATTGTTATACTCAATACGGAACGTTGAGCACAGAGGAATCCACACTATACTAAGAAAATTGGTGGTAGTTTCCATGCTACCATCTGTTTCATAGTCACCGTATCCTTCGACGTACCATTCTTTCAATGAAAACAGTCCGTCACCGGCTAGAAATTTGATCAATTTTGGACTGAACATCATCCAATATGGAACTGGTTTTGTAGCCCATTGTACCTCGTTGCCGAGGACTATGGCCACTTTATTTTTATAGATCAGTTTTGGTATACCGTCTACATTGATCTCGACCAGGTCTTTAATTTGTTCTTTGGTGCACATTTTTATCTTACCACCAGGCCTAGTATCTAAGCCTCCCTAATTTTTGACCACCACGCAATTCTTGTCGAGCTTCTTCATATAGTCAATCATACCCTGAGAGCCCTTTGATCCGTTGTAGATGACGATAGCTTGATCTGCGTAGTCTCCCATTTGGCGGTTACGTATGTGTCCGGCGGCCTTTCCAATGGACCAGTCAGGCAGAAACTTCTTGACTGGTATCGAGTTTTTGGTGGCCCAGTGAATACCTATGATGTCGATACCTATTGCACATCCACTGACTACTTCGGTAATATCTTGCATCGCGAAATGGGATCTGATCAGTTGATCCAGTTCATCGACTGTTAACACAATATCTCTAGAGCCTGCAATGATCAATTTCATCTTGTGGTGACAGACGCCGAAGGACGCACCCTAAGGTCTCAAATTTTTTCACTAACACTACCACTACCACACACTACCTACCAACTGACGAAGCAGCCACTTACTGTCTTGACCCGTCCTCGTTCATCGATTTTAGAGGCCAGCAGTCCAGCGTAGAGTTTTGCTTGATATTCCTGATCACCGACGGTCAATTTTAAGTTGCAACTGACGACGGTTTGGGTAAAACTTTCCTCTTCGCGTTTTGTAACCTGGGGTTTCAGATAGCCACTCTTACTGTATGCATCCAGATAGAGAATCCATCCATCGTAGGCAGGTTCTGGTAAATATCCCGTTACTGAAGTCCTTTTGCACATATCGGCCCAAAATTCGGTTACTTCAGGGTAGTCTGTTTCCTTAGAACTACTGAGCAATCTGGTCTTGACCAAGCCTTCTATAACCTGATCGAACTTATCAAAGAAAACGTCCATGTCGGTCATAATCTTCTTGACCGACTTACACTTCTCGCGAAGAAGTACCCAGTCCTCCACAGTACCCAGCAGTACTACTTCAGGAAGACCGCACCCAACGGAGATATTGTAGTTAAAGTAGTGCTTGTACACAGACATCAACGTAGCGTTGGCCACCAGAATGTCCACGTTAGTAGTGGTAGTAAACTCGGGTGTAAGGGCGTTAAGAAGAGTACCGGAGGCCTCGGCTTTGATCTTTTCGACGACCTTGCCGATGAATAGGTCCATATCTTTGACGGACCTAACTTTGACGCTCAGTTCCTTTTTGCCCTCGTGGTATACCAGATTGGTCATGTACTTCTTGGCATTCTTTTCCATACAGAAAGAGACTTGAATGCCCAGAAGTAGTAGGAAGTCATCAGGCCTAAATTCAATGGGTTTGTGTAAGTTATAGGCTAAAATGCACGAACCGACGAGACCGTTGTTGTTGACCCTGACTACTTTTGAATTGTCTGAATTGTCTACCGACCAGTTCAATGTATGATCTTTGAAAGAACGTTTAAGTACTGAGACGTCGGTTATTTCAGACATCTTTAACCCTGTCAACTTTTCAATTTCCTCGTGTTTATGTTTGTCGTTATCGTAGTAGAAGTCCTTTCTTTTGAGATAATCCTCCAAAACTGACACCAACGATTCATGGGAACAGTTCTCTGTTACGTTATTGTTGCCAATGATCTTACTCATGACTTCGGTCGTCGCAGTAGGTGTTATAGAGTCGACGATGTTAGTATCCTTCAAATCAGTTCTGAGTACGACCCTGATACTGTTAGGACTACCGAAGATTCTTGCGTTTTCCGAAGGTAGGATAGGATTCGTGTGAATTCCACGTGCTTTTACATCATTGAAGGAGGGTATAGGAGTATCTGTAGGCTTATATACTTTAGCGAACAGCTTCCTAAAGACAAACGATAGCATTTTGGTAAGTTTATTGGGTAGGTCAATTGGTCCCGAAGGACAAAATTGGGATTGGGTCGGGATTGCGACCCTGTCAAGCCACTTTACTTTTGCCAATTTGGCCGACGAGGTCAGGTTCATCCATAGATAAGCTTTACCAACCGGGAGTTAGTAAACAGGTTGATGGTGTGAAACAGAACCATTGTCCTGAACCCGAACCCATGTTGTTCATGGAGCATATTGCCAGTAAAGATGTCCTTGAGCCATCCCTCGTTCAACTTACTGAAGAATATCTTGCTTGGATCGGACAGGACAATTGCCGTAGATACCAGAAGTCCTTTGGCCGCGAAGAACGCATAGTTCTTGAAAATCTCGGCGGGGTCATCGACACTGAAGTTAACGCACGAAGCAAGAGCAAGTCCTGCAAGTGGAAAGGAAACGGCTGGCTCAATCAGACTGCCATAGTCTCCAGTGAAGCCCGCCTTGCGCAGCTCTAGGACACCGGCTCCGACACATGAAACTACGATAAGGGGCTGTCCAAATCGTTTGAGTGCATTCCAGGCCTCTGTGTTCTTCTTTTGGGCCACCTTAGTGTTGTCGTCCTCCTCGACGTCGCTGTCGTCATCGACTGGCTTTCGTCTACCCGATGGCTGCACCGCTGGGATGGGCATTCTCTATGTTTGCGCCAGTGACCAAGCAGACACTAAGGCTGGAAATTTTTTCAGACTCAGCAAATTACCTGCGCGACCTGCGAGACCTGCGTCGTGATCCGCGGCGTGATCTGCGAGACCGGCGAGACCTACGGCGAGACCTACGGCGAGACCTACGGCGAGACCTGCGTCTTCTCCTTTTACCGAAATCCAATCCAAACGCGGCATCCTCGGCTTTCATACTTAAAAAATTAAAACCAGCTGAAGTAATTGCAAATGCACCATATGACGCTAAGATCTTCAACAGGGTTGATTTGCTTTTCTTCATTAGGTTGTAGTACGTGTAGTGTGCGGCTTTTGCACCTACTGCCATTCCAAGTATAACCCTCGCAATGAATCTCTTCGGATGTTTCATTAACTTTTCAATAGCTTTTTCCTTCTCTACGACCACCTCTACGTGCACCTCTGGTTTTTCATCCTCTTGTAAGGTAGTAAATGGGGTCTGGGTCTGGGTGTCCCACTGTCGCGACCTCTGCATTTATAGTTAGTAAAGATAATAAGCTTGTTAAATGGCTAATTGAAGGCGCAGAAGTAACAAGGCCAGTAAGGAGTGGGGAATAAAAGAAATGATGGGGATTGCAGGACTCGTTGGACTGGGGTTATTGTCCAAAACGATGTACGAAAACGGTTCCAAAAAACGCATGGGTAGTACCAAAAGGAGAAAATCTCTGCGCCGGTCTTCGTAATTGCACCGGTCTGTGAAGAATTGCGTTCAACCCAGTCGAACTCAGTCAAACCCCGTCACAACAACTCGCTCCTTCGGAGCTCGATGTTGTGGACGCGCGCCTCCGGCACGCTTGCGCGAATTTGGCAAACCATTAAAACATGGTCTCATTAGCATCACGAATACCTTTTTTGAACTATGTCTACGATGGAAGGAATCTTGAAGAGGTGATACAAAACCTCAGAAATAAGTGCTATCCCAAGGGCTCCTGTGAATGCTTTTCTTAACACGTCAGTTGTTTCAACGGTGATCTTTTTAGTCCGTTTTAGACCAACAGTGTCCAACAATGAGTACCAAATGGCGAACATCAGACGACGTTTGAGTACTCTCGCCACTAATGGCTCTGTTTTTACCGCGTCCATAGGGTCGACCTTGAGTAAAAAGTTGTCTACGTTTCTGGTAGCATTGGCGAAGACATGTTCAAACGTCTCGGAACTAGTTGATTTTGAATTGCTGAATTCGTCCATTAGGACCATAGTAAGTACCATCAAATACTGACCTACTTCATACTTGATACCTTCCTTGAAGTCACGTTTAAGGAAGTCGAAGTCAATGGTGTTACTGGATTTTCTCTTGGTTGACTTTCTGGGTTTTCTTTCGGCTGATCTCTTCCTTGGCATTAACCCTTTACCAATGACCCACAAAAATACTTACTTGACGAGCTTGCGTTTACGTAAAAAATTATGACCCTAAGTATACGTCACCCCATTCAAAAATTGTTATAGTGTAAAGATGGAACCTATCAAGTTCGTGGTCAAAAATACAAGTGTTAGAAACGGACGAATTGACCACGTAGATATTGGAGATGCAACTATTGTTGATTGTACCAATTGTACTTCATTGACTGAATTACCACTGTGGCCTAATGTCACGGAAGTCTGGTGTACCAATTGCCCTTCATTGACCGAATTACCACTGTGGTCCAATGTTACGGAAGTCTGGTGTTATAATTGTCCTTCATTGACCGAATTACCACTGTGGCCCAATGTAACGAAAGTCTTGTGTACCAATTGTCCTTCATTGACAGAATTACCACTGTGGCACAATGTCACGAAAGTCTGGTGTTCCAATTGTCCTTCATTGACCGAATTACCACTGTGGCCCAATGTTACGGAAGTCTGGTGCGAAAACTGTCCTTCATTGACCGAATTGCCACTGTGGCCAAATGTCACGATAGTCTTTAGCAACTTACCAGTCAAATTTAAACCAGTGTATACTTTAGTAGACCCTAATAAGACTATATATAGTTCTCAAAGTGAGAAATGTTGTATTTGTATGGAAAACCCAAAAGAGATAATATTTGACCCATGTTATCATTTCGATACCTGCATCAAATGTGCAGAACAACTAGTTGTTGTTGTATCTTCAAAATGTCCAATATGTAGAACTAGGATTACGTCACTGATAAATAACCTATCCCATCTTTGTGGAGAGTCGGCATTAGACTCTGTGACTTGAAAATTTTTCTGGGTTGCTATAAATGGTCTGTATACGGCCGGTAAGTAAGTGTAGTTCTAAGAAGGGCAATCAATGTTACGCGGTCAAAGGTGGAAAATTCGAGAAAGTCAAACGTCGCAGAAGTCGGAAAAGTCGGAAAAGTCGGAAAAGTGTTGGTGTGAGCTACAAACCCTCCATTCGCCACTACAAACCCCGCGTTCGTCACAGTAAAAGCCGTTCTCGTCCTCGTCCTCTTCCACACACGGTTAACAAACGTCGCTCAAGTCGGCCTCGTAGCACAAGCCTTATTTCCGTCAAGACCTATAAGACGTATCAAAAGACCTCTCCAGGTTTAATTAGTGAGCTGAAGAACATGATATCTGGTGGATATAGTACCTTCATAGCTCCTGCGACAGGTGCAATTTACAGTTTCATCAAACTGGAAAACGGGGTATTGTCTACAATCAGACATCCCTTCAGGAACACCAGGTCTACCATCAAACTGATCCTATACCTATTTCTGTTCGTGCTGCTTCTTTGCAAGTTGACCGGTAGAGACTGTAATACAGACCTCGCCGGAGTCAAACAGTCACTACTAGACGTCTTTGGCAAACTGAAGGACAAAGGACACCGAAGCAGAGAGTTTATCACCGACAAATTGACCACGATTAGGCCTATTATATTATCCGCATTTGCAACTATGTTGGCCGGAGGAGCCTCTACATTCGAGAAAGTAAAAGAGATGTTCAGTACTACAAAGACGGTAGTGAATGAAGTAGATGAAGCCGACATGAAGGAAAAGGAAGACCTGATAAAGGAACTAGAACAAAACCTAAGGGACGTACTTACAAGAGGAGCCGACGAAAGTGAACTATTGGCACTGGAGGCCCAAATAGCTGGACTAAAAGCAGATCTAGAACATCTCAGAGCCGAAAACGAGAGACTACTTGCTTTACAGGCCGAAATGGCATTGGCCGAAGCACAAGCCAGAGGGGCCAGTGAGTCGGAAATATCTGGCCTAATGTCGAAACTTAACGAGGCCGAAAGAAAGCTGTCCGAAGCAGAAAGTAAGTTGGCCACAATGGAGGCAGTTGCGACAGAAGCAGCCAGACTCGCAGCAGAAATGGCCAGGGCTAAAGCGGAAGAGGAAGCGGCAGCGGCTAAGATGGCCGAGGTGATAGAAGAGACAATAACCCCGCCATTGACCCTAAAACCATCCGAACAACAGGACAAACTAGCATTGACAAAGAATATAGAACTGATCAGAGAAGGTATACTTCAGGATCGTAATAAAGACGAAGCCAAATTTAAACGGGTGTCTGGCGAAATAAGTGGGTACAACGAGGAATTACTTACTATACCACTACTCAGTCTGGACCTAAATGGACTAGTACGATTACAAGACAACTTGGACAAATTTGTCCTTGATTACGAAATTAAGATGGGCAAAAGCAGAGTCGTCCTAATCATGAGACCGTTCCTAAGTCTCCTAAGTCTCCACGAAACTGTAACGTTGGTATCAAGAGACTCAAATAAGTCCACTACAGTTACCTTCAATGGAGAAAACTACAGCAACTTCAATAACGTATTTAATGTTCCAACCAGCACAGGTCTTATAGACCGTATTCTCCCACTACAGGCATCTACTTCAAAGGACATATATCAGAATAGTAGACTTGACACCATGGTTAATAACGTGGTCAATTCCGAGTTAGATCTGATAATGTTATCATATGGTCCTTCGGGGTCTGGAAAAACTTATAACATGCTTGGAGACGGCTCGAACGAGGGGATAATCCACAAAGTTGTACAGGACTTGATCAATATGAAGGAATCAAGTGTCCAGGATATTAGTGTCCAAGGCGTTCAAGTATATATGAACAATTTGTACCGAGTCAAACCACTGAAAGGCCACAAAGACATACTCCAGTATAAGATATCAACTAAAGAGTACCCAGTTAACAACATCCCCTCCATAGAAAATCCTATGGAGACCTTTAGTGTCATAGAAAATATCAAAAGGGACAAGGCATTCATTGAGGGAATCAAGGTCTTCTTAGACAACATCGTAGTTTACACCGACAACAAATCAAAGAATGATCAGGCAAAGACATATGTCAAAACGTCTCTATTGTACTTCTTGGGGAAGAACGCGGTGTCGGACAAATTTTCAGTGACAGACGTCAATTTTTTGAAAAAGAAGGATACGTTCAGAACTAGAGAAGAGCTATTGGAGATCAAGCAATTTTTGATCAATTCGGTTAAAAATCTCAAGGTGTCTATGACAGAGTTTGACTCGGTTTGGCTGGAAGAAAATAGAATTGATGACATGAAAAATGTCGACGCAATTTCTATAGGTAATTTGGGCGATCTCAAGGATTTTCTGCATGTATCAAAGATGAACCGCTTGACCAGATCTACGATAAATAACCCGGATAGTTCGAGAAGTCACCTGTTCCTCCTTTTCACTATAACCAAAAACAACAACACTAAGGTCAAGATATTGGTATCAGATCTAGCAGGATCCGAAGATCCATTTGAGTACTGTGGAATAGCTGCCGTGGAAGGGTTTTACGTAATAAACAGTCTGTATCAAATCAAACAAGTTATCAGCAGTAGTTCTGTGTCGTCGATATCTGATCTACCTACAAGGAACGGCATTCTACCGGCGAAGGTGGTTTTGCGTAATTTTAATAAAAATACTAGTACGTTTACAGAACCAATCGTTTATAATAACGACGGTTCAGGTGATTCTAAATTTGCCATCAATACGGTGTTTAAAAGTATAATCACAAACAAGACTATATCCTACACCTTTTTGAACATAAAGGGATACAAAGACGAGTCAGTTGGTCTCGAAAAGGATATTGGTGCAACCTTACGTATGGCCAAAGAATTGAAAGAATCTAGATCATTCGGGTCCAGGACACACCTCCGACGAAGAACCAGTAAGCCAAGGAAAGCCAAGGCCTACAAACGAAAGAAGAGTCTTAAACAGAGGAGTCTCAAACGAAGGGCTTAGTTGACTTCGGTCCCGAGTCCTGTTCCGGGCACACGTTTCATACTCGAGACGAAAGACACGGCACTGTCAATAGGTTCAAAGTCGTAGGGCTTTCGATAGAAGCCACTCGCTTCTCTGGACGGGTCGATCCATTCAACGTTGATGTCAACGTCGTCCATCTCGACAGGTAGCAGTCTTGTGATGTTGTAGCTGTTAATCGCAGGGACGTACACGTTCAAACACAATTTGAACGTGGGTTCTAGACCAGTGGTAGCGTGGTCATGATGTCTATAACGGTCGTACTTGAAATAGTACTGACCGTCATAGAACTCATCGAAGAGGATTTCACTGATCTCGCACGAAATGGCGTCAAATTTGGTGATTTCGGCAAGGGTGAACAATTGGCCCATGGACTCAAGTTGGTAGGCGGTAACGCGCACCGGCTAGGCTTACCAGATTTTTAATTTTGGGTTGTCCGTTGTTTGTTATCTAGACGTGAATGGAGTGACATCCGTTCTTCTCTTTAACTTGCGATCTGACGGGAACATTACGTACCA
>Ga0302281_10001362_pt1 | contig 17641 bp, 24 predicted proteins | sample III_Fen_E1_2_FD_198762 | JGI IMG/M metagenome (GOLD analysis project Ga0302281, IMG submission 198762) | Peat permafrost microbial communities from Stordalen Mire near Abisko, Sweden - III_Fen_E1_2 | ecosystem: Environmental > Terrestrial > Soil > Wetlands > Permafrost | place: Sweden: Abisko...
CCTAAGCCAGCTGACCGGTGCGGTCCTGTTGATGGTCGGCGCTTTACTGCCGGTGGTCAATCCGCTGGGTGACGCGCCGATTTTTCTGGCGATGACTCCAGGCTGTGATGAATTGACGCGCGCCGATCTGGCAAAACGGATCGCCATCTACTCCTTTTTTCTTTTGCTGGGGGCGATGCTGCTTGGCTCGTTCGTTCTCTTGATGTTCGGGCTTTCGATCCCGGTGGTGCAGGTGGCGGGCGGGGCCGTGGTCTGCGCCCTGGGTTGGAAACTCCTGACCGACAACCCCAAACCGGCTGATGCGGCCATGGACGCGATTCACGCCAACGCCATTGCATTGGGGCGGGCGTTTGCGCCGTTAACCATGCCGCTGACCATTGATGCCGGGGTGATTTCGGTCGCCATTACCGTGGGGGCCAATCATGCACATACCTTTAAACACGCACTAATTCAAGTACTTGCCTCCGGCATTGGAGCCAGTGTCATTGCGCTCGCAATTCTCCTGGCCTACCGCTACGCCCAGCGGGGTGGCAAACGGATCGGGCATACCGGCATGATGGTGGTGGTGCGGCTCTCGGCGTTCATCATGGTTTGTATCGGGGTGGGGATCAGTTGGAACGGCCTCAAGGCTTTGCTGGCAGAAATCGGCGTTTCGGCGCACTGACCAAGGATGCTTTGACCGACCGTTACCCGGTAACAAACCAAAGCTCACGCCAGTTTTACAACCATCTTGCCGATATTTTTGCCACTGAATAATCCGATAAAGGCGCTTACTGCGTGTTCAATGCCCTCCACGACCGTTTCCTTGCTTTTCAATTTGCCGGATTGCAAGTAGCCGCCCACTTCTTTTTCAAATTCGCCTCGACGGTCCAGCGAATCACTGACGATCATTCCGCGCATCGTCAGCCGCTTGGTCGTGATGTTGAACAGGTTGAACGGACCAGGCTGCGGCTTATCTTCGTTGTATCCGGATATGCCGCCGCAGGCAATGATCCGGCCGTGGACCCGCAAGGTCGACAGAGCCGCTACCAGTGATTCGCCACCGACATTGTCAAAATACACATCAATCCCGTCAGGTGCCTCAACCTGCAATTGTTCAACCACCGGCCCGGTCTGGTAGTCGAAGGCAATGTCAAAACCGCATTCTTCACGAAGAAATTTGACCTTGTCCATGGAACCGGCGGAACCAATCACTTTGCAGCCGCGCAATTTCGCCAGTTGCCCGGCAACATTGCCAACCGCACCTGCAGCACCGGAAATGTAAACGACGTCAGCCGCCTTGACTTCCACCAGATTTAATCCAACCCAGGCGGTCATGCCTGTCATGCCAAGCGCGCCCAGGTAAATCGAGAGCGGTTGAAGCTCGCGACTCACCGGATGCAGTTCTTTCGGTGAGGCAATGAAATATTCCCGCCAGCCAAAGTTGGAAACAACGACGTCGCCCGGTTTGAATTCCTTCGCACGGGACGCGATGATTTCGCCGACCGCCCCACCCTCAAGCGCCTTGCCGATGTCAAATGGCGGCGCATAGGATTTCCGTTCATTCATTCGTCCGCGCATGTAAGGATCGACGGACATAAAAAGATTACGCACCAGCATCTGCTGGTCAGGCAGCGCTTCCAGTTCGACATGTGCCAGCGCAAAATTAGCGGCGGTCGGTATTCCTTGCGGGCGGGAGGCCAGGCGAATTTCGCGACTGATGATATGTTTCAACAATTGCTCCCCGGGTTCATTCCAAGTTTATATCACGATCCAAATTGATGCCAATCCGTTTCCTTCATCTGAATGTGAAAATGGCGGGCAGCTTTTTGAAAATTGGCAAACGCAAGTTCCCGTTCGGCATCAGTAACGTCAGCGACCTGATTAAACCGCGCCAACGCGTCGCGAACATGTGTCGCATCAGTCATCGGTTCTTTGCGGACACGGGGAAACGCGAAGGCCGAGGTCGGCAGCAAGGCTTTGTCCGCCGTCGTCAGGCGGCTGCGCGCCGCTGCGGTGTAGGGTTTCCAGGTGGGGGCGGGCGTGGCTTTGTCTTTTGCCGCGGTTTTCATTTTACGATCGTTAGGAGCTTTGTGTTTTCTCGGGGAGATTCTTGTCGATGTAATGCATTAATCGTTCCTGAGTGACCCGGAGAGCCTCGGTCGCCACTTCCGCAGTTCGTTTCATGATTTGATACCCCAGTTCATGGTCTTGTTCACACTGCTCGCGCAGACGCGTGCCATAAAAGAAAATTGTCGTGGTCGGTTCCAAGGCGCGAGCCCGAAAGTGCATCACATAGGGAGGAAAAAGCCAGGACCAGCCGAGGTCGTCTCCCGGGCCCAGCGTCTGAACGGGTATCACGTTCCGGTCTTCCATTTCCGACGAAATCTCCACCCGGCCGGTTAATATCAGGTAAAACCGATTGGCGGGACTTCCCTCCTCAAAGATGGTCGCCCCGGTTTCGAATTTCATTTCCAACGCCGAACCGGTAAGCAGTTCAAGCTGTTTGGCATTTAAACCCTTGAAAAATGGTTGCTGGTTGATGAGGGCATAGAGGGACGCAGCCACAGGATCACTTAAATCGGGCAATACCGGAGCCAGTGTGACTCGACCCGGCTCCGGAATGCTGAGTGTCGGTGTGCTCATAAATCCTCTTTTTCAGCTGCCTTGGTGGCCTGAAAACTGTGCTCGATCGATGCTTCGGCAATACCGCCTTCGACCAGCCTTTCATTATCGCTTCGACCTTCATCGTCTTCGTCTTCGCTCGGAGCAACCGGAACTTTTTGTCCCGTTGAGCCATGCACCGGATCCCAGCGTTCTGACTCGGGCGCAGATTCAAGCAGGGCATCTTTCGGATCCACCCCCGGCACCCCGGTTAATTCCCGCTTCGCTTGCGCAAAATGAGAATTCGTCGCTTCGCTCGACAAATGACCATCAATGATCGCCAACTCCGCGGCGCGTGCCCGCACCATCTTGCTGGTGACCGTGCCGACGCCGGCAGAATTCTCCGAAATAACGCCTTCCTTCAGTGGATTTGTTTTCATAAATTGACAATTACCGCGCGTGATTAGTTTGGTCGTTGTGCGAGGTTTTCATTTCGCGGGTGCCGCGATCCTCGTGCACATCGCGGGATTTGGAAAATATGTTGTCGCGCTTCTTGGGCTTTGAATTGGGCATGGGTTTATCGTGATTGGGCCTCAACGTGTGAAGTGTTTGCGGGAAAACGGGCGTTTTCGCGGTAGCCGCAGTTTCGCTGGTGGAATCTGACATAAGTTTAGTTCTGGTTTGTTTGGTGGTCATGTGCAATTGGTTGGTTTGAAACATTTTACTCGGTCGCGCTGCGAAAACTGAAGCGATCATCCGCTTCCAGCCAGTCGAACGTGGTAGTCTTGGCAGGGTTCAGCCCGAGCCGATGACAGTCTTCAACAAAATAAGCGCGCTTCTCCGGGTTTTTCATCATGCTGTCGCCTTCCTGGTCATCAGACCAATCCTCGATTTCTGGTGCTGTCTTCTCCTTGCCGTGCTCCAGCAGCCAGGTACCAACCTCGTCGTAATTTTTTGCGACCTTCACCGCGGCTTTAAACTGCTCGCCGGTGATGCCTTTGAAACTGAAGAGCTGGTTGTCCAAGGGGCAATCGTAGTGATATTCGCCGGGCGCACCGGCCAGGCTGGCGCGGCATTTGTCAACCGCCCGGCAGGCGATGGCGAATCCGCCGATGCGATCGCGCGGGCTATGTGGTGCTTGCTTGGATAAATCCATGTCAACGATGGGTGTGTTCATATTGTCTTGGTTAGATAAATGTTTTAGGTCTTGTTGTGGTAACCATGAATGCGCGTCAGGTTGCGTTCGGTGATCAGATCCGCCTCAGCCTTAAGCCAATGCTGCACGTCGTGACCGGGTTGGGAACCATGGTTTTCATAGGCAAAGTAAGCTTTCCTGGCCACTTCGTCCGGCGAGGGGCTAAAATCAGCCTCCTCTTGGAGGATGGCCGCACTCGAAGTTGGCCGGGGCGCAATGACTGCCTGCTGGGTTTTGGATAATTTATGGTGTTGCATAGAATGTTGGATGTTTAATGTTCAGTTACGAAAAGTGAGGAGCCCGGATGGATTTGGCTTTCGCGTTCAAGGCCTCCAAATAATTGTGCCTCGGATTCCAGCCAGTGCTTTGCCTCTTTTCCGGGCTGCGAACCCGTTTCTTTATCAATGCTGTTGGCGAGTCGGGCAACCGCTTCTGGCGAGGGTGCAAAAGTCGTTTCGCCTTGCTTAAGATCAGGAGCGGCAGCTGGTTTTGACCCCGTCGCTTTCTCCTGGTTAACGTTGGAGGAAAATACATCTGGTTTCATGCTGTTAGCATCGCGGCACAACCAACTACCCGCTATGGGGTGTAACCCGACCCTAAACCAGATTCATCTTTGCGAAACAGTTAGAGCCTGTCACGTTCGGAAGGAACAAACGGTTTAGATGGGTGTGTGGACCCTGACCGGCATAAAAAAAACAGACACAGATACTTTGGGCTTGGTCAGGCGCGGCCGAAATCGATGAAACCACGTTGAACATCGGTGTGGAGCAGTCTGACGCGAATGCGGTCGCCCACTTTGAGTCCTTGAAAACCAAGTGTGAGCCGGCCTTCGATCGGTGGCTGGAATACACGGATCCATGTGCCTTTGTCCGCGGCGCCGGTCACGGTGCCGTCGAATTGTTGCCCGATTTTTCCCGATAGCAGCAGCGCCGCGGCGGATTTGTTAACCTGTCGCTCCACCTTGGTGGCGGCATCTTCCTGGTCGGTGCAGTGCCTGGCTAGTTCGGTCAGTTCCGCGATGGTGTAGGGCAACGGCGTACCGGCAAGCGCGGCTTTGACGAGGCGTTGCGTGATAAGATCCGGAAAGCGCCGGTTCGGCGCAGTGGAATGCGTATAATCTTTCACGGCCAGCGCAAAGTGTCCGGGAGCTTCACCGCCGGGAAGATCCAGCGCGTATTCGCCGCGGCCAATCAGCTTGATGACGGACAGGGAAAGATCGGCAAACTTCTCCGGGGCAGCCGTGCGACGGCGGGTCAAAAAGCCTTCAAGCGCGACCGCATCCGGTCTGGCGGGAAGTATTTCTTTGAGTGCCCCAGCAAGTTCGACGATCCGTTCCCAACGTTCGGGATCACGCAGGACGCGGCGGAGAGAGGGAAACTTTTTGCCGGCAAGGTAAATCGCAGTCGCCGCATTGGCCGCCACCATGAATTCCTCGATCAATTGGGTTGCCCGATTAGTTTGGTCCACTTCCAACGATGAAAGCGCGTCATCGGCAAAAACCGCCTGCGTCTCCAGCGTCTCCAAACTGAGGGCACCTTGATTGTGGCGCAGTCCCTTTAGCGATTGCGTAACCTGATCTTGAAGTCGCAGATTTTGGTCGAGTCCGGGAATCTTCGTGATTCCCTGAGGAGCAGGCCCGCTGCCGGTCAGCCACGCCGCAACGCTGTTGTAAGCCAGCTTTGCCCGATTACGAACCTGAGCCAAATAAAGTTCTGAGGAGGCGAGCGTGCCGTCTTGCTTGAAAACCATGTCCGTCACAATGGCAATGCGGTTCTGGTCCTCGTTCAACGATGTCAGGTTGGTTGACAACGCCTCTGGTAACATTGGAAAAATCGCTGCGGGGGTGTATACGGAAGTCGTGTTATGCGCCGCGTGGGCGTCTAACGCTGAACCCTTATGAACCAATCCGTCCACGTCAGCGACTGCCACGAGAATCCTGACTTGCCCGCCGACGAGCGGTTCGGCAACCGTAAGTTGGTCCAGGTCGCGGGAGTCGTCGTTGTCAATGGACGCCCAAAGCAGGTCACGCTGATCACGAATGTTATCCGTCGCCTTGGCCGGTTCGGCAATGGCTGCCAGCTCTTGCTTCGCCGCCAGCGAAAAATCCGGTTCCAAGCCACGCTCAATCATGGCCTGATGCGCAATGGCGGCAAGAATCACCCGGTCGTTGGCCCTGGTTTGAGGAACTGGCTTTGGTTGGCTGCCCCCGTTGGATGTGGCCGTGCCGGTTGGATTCATAAAAGTTGGGTCAACTATACAGTGTCACCGATCAAATGCCACTACTTGATTAGGCTCCCGGACTCTTGCCGTCACTTGTCTGACTTCCTCCCATGCGCAGGGATAATTGTGCAACTTCACGCCGACAATTCCAAGCTCGCGGCAACGCAAAACAAATTCATTGGCGCGGTCGCCAGCAAACACGCGGGATAGGCATTTGAGTCATCTTTCAGAAGCACTGGATGGAGGGTGGATATCATTCGCGTCCGGTTCATTTCTTGGGAAAGTTGGATTGCTGTCTCGGACTCCGTTTTCTTTTCGCCCGACGACTGGTGGCGGTTTATTGATCGCCATCCAAAAGATCGCCAGTTGTTTAATCGTCGTCACGAACTCTGAAAAGCCCACGGGCTTCACCACGTAGGCATTGACGCCGTGCCGGTAAAACTCTTTCAAATCCGACTTTAAGCGTGAAGAAGTCAGAGCCACGACCGGAATGTTCTTCAAATGCTCATCGGTCTTGATGGTTTTCAATACTTCCAGTCCGCTGACCTTCGGCATCTTATTCCCATCAGGTTTGCCAGTTGCGGACGCAACCTCTCGCAATCGCTAAAGCTGTCCTGGGGTTTCATCTCAGAGGATTTAGTTCCATTCCGCTCATAAACGATGAGAAGCTTGGCGAAATGCCGCATTTGTGGAGTGGCCCGGCTCATTTGGGAAAGCATGCTGAGTCAAAGGAAAAACGATGCGCCTTTCCTTTGTGATGATCGGTTTTCATTTCGTTTCTCACAAATCGCCGTTCATCCCGGCAGCTTGTCATTGTGTCAGAAGTGTCTCTTTGCCACTCTCCGCCCCATCGCCAGTGCCCAAGAAGGCTCTTACCGCCTCCAAAAGTTGGTCGCCGGAAAATGGCCGTTGCAGCATGGCGTCAGGTCTTAGCCACGGGTTGCGGGCAAATTCATGGACCGGCAATGCTCCTGTGGCCAGGATGACGGGGATTTCCATGTGAGCGGAACGTAGCTTCTCAATCATTTCAATGCCGGTCATCTTGGGCATTTTGTTGTCAGTCAGGACGAGGTCGTAGTTGTTGGACTGAAGCGCCTTCCAGCCAGCGGCACCGTCTTCGAAACCTTCAACGAGGTAGCCGGCGGCAGTCAGCACATCCATACTGTATTGAAGGGCGTCCTTGTCGTCATCCACCAGAAGAATGCGGCGCTCGCCGGGCAGTGCAGGGTTTTGTGTGGTCGTGAGGTCGACCTTTTTTGAAGAAGTGTCAGAGATCACATTCATAGAATGGATTCTGAATTAAAGCCTTCCAGAAATGACGACACAAAGTCGGTGTCGTCGCTTCGGCATCGGGCGAAAGTAAAAACCAAGCTGGCTTTTGATTTTGAAATCGCGAGAATCTTTTGGGTACCATGTCACGAGAATAAGCTGGCAAATGGGGTATCCGCCATGGGGTGTTCACCCCAGGACATTCAAATCAGGCAGAGGAATTGGTGGGGCGCTACAATTGTTTTTCGCAGGAACTCCAACCGATCAAGAATTTTTGGCCTTCCCTCTCCCCAAGCATTAGTTTTCACCTATCTGGTTGAGGAAAACTGCATTAAGTTCGGAGCATTGGCAGTGCTAAAAAAGACAACCTAATCCATGGTCGGGTTACACCCCATGGCGAAGAATCAAATCAGGCCATAATTTAAATCAACTTGTGTATTCAATCATGCCATTCTTGGTTATTCCAGTTCTGACCACAATCGCGCTGGCTGGTTGCGATCAAAATACTCCAAGCAAATCATCGGGTGTGGAAGTGGAAACAATGGACGTTTCCCGGCTCACGGTGCTTTCTCGGCTGCTTTCTCGTATTGCCCAAGAAGCGCTCGCCAAGGTAGACCGTCACAGGAAAGGCAGCCGGGTTGAAGTGAACATCCAGAAAATGTCGGACGGCATTTTCCGGAAAATACATGGCCACGGAATATCTTTCAAAGTGGATGATATATTGGGTTTTTTCGGCGGAAAACGACTCGGACAACTCGGCACGAAGGAGCGTTTAAAAACGGTTGGCGGTCATTTCCATATCGAGTCCCTGGCCGGAAAAGGCACCCTCCTCATTGCACAAATGCCCTTTTAAAGGATCACGAAAAGTATGGCCAAAGCGCGAAAAATGGAATCCGAGAAAGGTGAATTTGCTTTCATTAGTGATTGTCACATTACGAAATTGGTGAAAGATGTTTATCAGGTTTACAACGATGAATCGGAGTATTCCCAATCCTCTGTGAGAACCATTAAATTAGGCAGGTGTGAGCGCGATGCCCATGGTAATCCGGTTCAATTTATCTCCATTCATGAGGCTGACTTGTGGGTTAAAGGTGGAAAAATCATTCATCCCAAAGTTCAATTCGGTGTCTGAGTCTGTATTTCATTTCGCTAGAAAACGTCGCCATCCAAGTAAGGCGGCGGGACAAGGTTCTGGGTGAATCAGTCGCCATCGATATTGAATGTTTGGCTCAGTTTCCCGCGTCTGCCTTTTGTGACCTCAATCGGTTGGGTAATTCATTCAATTTGAATATGCAACGTTCCATTGCGGATCCAATAAGCTGGCAGGTGGCTTCGCTGAGGCGGGGGAGCCGCCGCCGGGCATCGCTGGCACGGGCTGGCTCGGGGAGAGCCAGTGCCACCATGCTCAATAGCTTCTCGAATGAATAGGGCTTGAATACCAACTTTACAGAGCGCAGAAAGGGGTGCGCGGCGAATTCCTGAATGGGTAAAGATCCTGTAGCCATGATGATCGGCAAGGTCAGATGCGCAGCGTCGATTTTCTTAAGCAACTCGAAGCCTGACATCTTCGGTATAAACTGGTCGGTGATCAGCAAGCCGTATTGGTAAAGTTGCAGTGCGGCCCAAGCGGTTGTGCCATCTTCGGCGACATCCACCCTGTAACCGGCGTCAATCAATACTTCAGCAGTAATCTGGCGGAGATCATGCTCCTCTTCCACCACGAGAATCCGGTGGCGCGAAATCGTTTGGTCTGGGAGCGGCTTATATCCTGCATCAGGAAAATGGGGGAGAAATTTGGCGGTCATTTAACGAACTATAGACGGAAACATTTTGGACGCCATGGGGTCTTCACCCCATCTGGCATTGGATTGGAGCATTTTCCTCTTGATTCGGGGGCCCAAATATCATGTCTTAAACCACGTGTGAAAAGGTTGGAGCATTTCGAGGAGAAAGCAGACCATGCGACATTCTGTCCGGTCGGACAGGCTTCGTTGGCTGAGGGAATTGAATTGATCAGCCGCGCGGTGCTTCGCTGCCGCAAACAGAAGATTGAAAAACTGCTCCTTGATTCAACCGGGTTACCCGGATTTCACCCACCCGGAATGCCTGAACAATACCGGATCGCCGAACGAATCGCCGCGATCGCAAAATCATCGGTCAAGATTGCGCATGTGGCCAGTCCAGAGTGGATGCATTACGCAAAATTCAGCTTGATGGTGGCTAAAAATCGCGGGCTTGACGCAAAACACTTTCGTTCAAAGACGAGGGCATTGAATTGGCTGCTCGTGCCATCAAAAAACAGAACGAAAAGAAAAGCAAGCGAGCTATTTGACTTGGGCGAGGAGAAGAATCGAACGGGGAAGCTTTACCGTTCTGAAGCCTGACAAATTCCTTTTGAAGGCGAAACAAAACCAACCTTTAAAATGATTCGGGCCGTTTTTAAGAGCACTCTGCCAATTGACGCGCATTGCCGGATCATAGCCGCTCGATAAGCAGCCCGGTAAAACTTTGGGTTGGAAATTGGGTCGGAACCTTCCCTCACCACTTCCAGGAAACACCCAGATAAAAGGAGCGGGCATCGCCGGGATGAAACACCTGGGCGGTCTGACCGGGCACACCGCCATTCGCGCCGTTGTCGGCAATAGGATCCACCGAGGATGCATAACGTTCATCCAGTAAATTCTTTGCCTCAAGAAAGATCGAAATGCTCTTGCCCAATTGCATCCCGATTTTGAACCCGAGCAGTGTATAGGCCGGCGCATAAAGCGTGTTGGAGTTGTCGACGGGGTAGGCGGTTATAATCGATTGCACATTTGGTCCTGCATAAAAACCATTCGGTGCTTCGTAAATCAATTGTGCTTCGTAATCGTGAACTGGCACGCCCGCAATGCGGTTATCTCCGAACGTGGGATCATTGTCGAAATGGAGGTCGGTCAGGGTATAGTTCTGGCGCAAAGTGAGGCGGTCGCCGAATTGGTTCTTGTCCTCCTTGACGAAAACGGATTCCACCAATCTGATATCCAGCCCGGCTTCAATGCCCTGATTATACGATTTGGGAATGTTGACACCGCCGATCTCCGCATCCACTTGTGGATTAAATTCATCGAGCAACTCGTCCCGTACCCAGGAATGGTAGAGGGAAAGCTCCCATTGAAAGCGGCCGTCTTCTCCCCGCGCGCCAATTTCCGCCGTCCAGGCTATTTGAGGCTCCAGCGGTGTAAAGGTTTGGCCGGTGTTGAGGCCGGTATCGAAGCTGACCATGTCATCAAACGAAGGCGGCTGCCAACTGCGACTGAAATTGGCATAAATCTGGTCCTTGTCGGTCAGTTCATAAATCAGTCCGATCTTGGGATTTAAGGTGCGAAAATCCAATTTGGCTGATTGATTGAGGTCCTGCGGGGCGGAATTGGTGTAACCGTCGTAAAAGTTCCGCACCACATAAGCGGCTTGAAGTCCTGTGAACAGCGAAAGTTTTTCCGTCAAATAAAATTGGTTTTGCGCATATGCAACGGCGTTGGCCGACCACTCGGTGTCATTGCCGGTGGCTGGGCCGGGCGATCCATTTAAATTGGCGTGGTAGGAATCCACTTCATTTTCCGCGGTCGGGCTGAATCCGAAAGTAAAGATGTTGTCATGGCCGAATATTTCGCCGGTGGTGGTGGAATTGAACAAGCCGCCGAAATCATCTGCATAAAAAGCCCCAATCCCCTGATTGTAATCGTTATTAGGGTCAGCAAGGTCCTGGATATAAAGGTTCGGCTCGTAGGCATTGCGATGCCAGTAGTAGATGCCGGCGGCGGCGGACTCACCGCCGGATTCATAGGCAAGTTTGTCCGCCAAGCGCAGGTAAGTCCAATCTTTACGGAAATTCTCGGGCACGGCGTTGGTCTCGGCCTGCTGCGGATCCTGCTGCATTTGCTGGAGGGACAAGGCACCGGGCAGTTGACGATCAGTTTGATCAGCGATGATATAAAATCGATTTTCGAGCTGGCTGCTGATCTTGTATCCCAGATCGCTGAAAAGCATTTGGGTGCTCTCTCGACTGTGGTCGCGGTAACCGTCGCGCGAGCGGTCGGAAAAGGAAGCGTAATAGTCAAAGGGTCCCTCCACTCCGCCGGAACTCGCCTGGCCGCGGAAAAAACCGAAGCTGCCGCCTTCGAGCCGGACGCTCGCCAGCGGGGCGTCATAGCCGGTGAAAGGAACGAAATTGACGGCGCCGCCCAGCCCCAGCGCGTCGTACTGCAAGGCATTGGCGCCGCGATACACCTCAGCGTACTTGATGGTACTAACATCGAAATCCTCCAAAATGATTTCGCCGTCGGCCTGGTTCAAGGTCAACCCGTCGATCAGGTATTGAACACCGACGGGCTCATCTTCTGAATAGACGCCCGAGCCGCGAATAAACACTTTGCTCACCTCGACTTCATTTTCCGATCGCATGACCAAGCCAGGCGTGTTTCCGAACAAGTCGTCAAAGCTGGAAGCACGTCCCTCATACAGAGAATCGACACCCTGAAGCGAAAAGCCACCCGGAACTTGCCCCTTTTTTAGCGCTGCCCCGCTGAGAGAAGGCGACGTGAGGGAGCCTGGAACGTTTGTGCCAATGACCGTGATGGGTGGAAGGATGGTGGGTGCATTAGCCGAGGAAGCAACGAATGCCTGGAGGCTCACCGCCGCAAATAACTGAGCCGCCACGAAAACAAAACATTTCCAGCTCCGCATATTTATGAATACCCATGGTATCAAGTCGAGAATATGATGTCGACACGTAGCATGGAAAGTCCAACCCGTACCTGATCAGCCTGGAAACCAGCACTTTCAATTGTTCGCTTTTACTTGATTTTTCCAAAAGCCTCCGGGATCCCAGTCCCTTGAAAGGGCTCAAGGATGTTTCATGCCATTTTGCGAGACCTTTCAAACGTTTGTGGCTCCTTCCCTGCTCCGCAGCGAGGAGATTGGAGGCAAGTGATGCGCGCCTGCTTGAGCCCGCCAAATAGTCTGTCACCTGCAACCGCGATTTTACCACTCATATGCGATGAAAACACAATATTCCGGCGGCACAGAAAAACTTCAACCTTGAAAACTTTATGAACCGATCGATTTTTTATCTTATGATAGCAGGTGTGTTGGGTGCCATGGCCTTCCTGGTCGTGCGGCACCATTCCTCTTCCGCCACACCGACCCCTCCAGCCATGGCGCCCGTTCCCGCAACCGAACCGGAAACCGTGGTTCAGGAAAGCCCGGCGCCCCCGGTGCCCCAACCGGCGCGTCAGGATTCTCCGGCAGTCCAAACAAACCCTGTGGTCATTGCGCCGTTGTCGGCAACTGATAATTCAAGTGCGATCAAGCAAGCCGTCGATCAGTTGATTTCTCCGCAAACCAGTTTCAGCGAACGGCATGCACTCTGGCAAAAATTGAAGGCGGCCGGTGAATTGGACCAGGTGGTCGCAGAATTGAAGCAACGCGAAGTTGCCAACCCGGATGATCCGAGCATTCCCACCGCCATCGGCGAGGCGTTAATGCACAAGTTTCCGATTGCAGACCCCGATGAATCAGCGTTGAACGGAATGCATGTGGATCAGAGTTTTAACCAGGCACTTAAATTGGATCCGGCCAATTGGGAGGCGCAATTTTACAAGGCAACAGAACTTTCATACTGGCCGGCGCAAATGAATCAAGGCCCGGAAGTGGTCCAACGATTTTCGGCCCTGATCGATCAACAGGAAACGATGCCAGTGCAACCCCAATTCGCGCAGACCTATGAGTTGCTTGGAGACTATTACCAAAGAATCGGCCAGGCAGATAAAGCCGCTGCAACCTGGCAACTCGGCTTGACGGAATTTCCCAATGACCCAACGCTCCAGACAAAGCTCGCGACTCGCCCGTAGCCAGAGCTGAACGCCGAAAATGAGTAACCCCGGACGCGATGAAGCGCAGTCCCGATCCGAGCGTGCGACGATTTTTGCGGGCCAGCATTATCCGTGGGTTGGCTAAATCGGCCCATTTGCCGTCGGTTGCTTCCAATCCATTTCAAGCGCCGCCTTGACGCGGCTCCGGTTCGGACACGTTTCCCCGGCAAAATTCAAAAGACTCTCACATAGGGTTTCACCCCATAGAAAGAAGCCATTTCGCTGTGTAGCGTGACTCCAATGAAATCGTTAACCACACCAGGAAACTCAAACATTCAAACGAATTAAACATTTTATGGCAAAAATACTTGGCATCGATTTAGGAACCACGAACTCTTGCATGGCGGTCATTGAAGGCGGGGAGCCTTTGGTGCTGGAAAACTCCGAGGGCAAACGCACCACGCCGTCGGTGGTGGCGTTCACCAAATCCGGCGACCGGATCGTGGGCGACGCGGCGAAGCGGCAGGCCGTGACCAATTCGCGCAATACGATTTATTCCGTGAAGCGTTTCATGGGGCGCAAGTTCAGCGAAGTTGGCGAAGAGATCAAACGGGTGCCCTACAAAGTTGTGAAGGCCGGCAACGGCGACGCCGCCATCGAAGTCGAAGTGGGCGGAAAGCCAAAGCAGTTTTCGCCTCAGGAAATTTCTTCAATGATTCTTTCCAAGCTCAAAGCCGACGCCGAAACGCGGCTGGGTGAGAAGGTTACCCAGGCCGTGATCACCGTGCCCGCATATTTCAACGACTCGCAGCGCCAGGCCACGAAAGATGCGGGAAAGATTGCCGGTCTCGAAGTTCTCCGCATCATCAACGAGCCGACGGCGGCTTCGCTCGCCTATGGCCTCGACAAAAAGAAGGATGAAAAAATCGCGGTCTATGATTTGGGCGGCGGCACGTTTGATATTTCCGTGCTTGAAATCGGCGACGGTGTGTTTGAAGTGCAGGCTACCAACGGTGACACACATCTCGGCGGCGACGACTGGGATAATTTGCTGATGGATTGGATTCTCGACGAATTTAAAAAGGAGTCCGGCATGGATCTCCGCAAGCAACCCGACGCACTCCAACGGATCAAGGAAGAGGCGGAGAAAGCCAAGATCGCCTTATCTAGCGCGACGACCTACGACATCAACCTGCCGTTTGTGACGGCGGACGCGAGCGGACCGAAGCACATCCAGAAAACTTTAACGCGCGCCAAGATGGAACAAATCACGGAAAAATTGTTCGAACGCACCATTCCACCGGTGAAAGCGTGTTTAAAGGACGCTGGCATCGAAGCCTCGAAGATTGACGAGCTTGTGCTCGTCGGTGGAATGACGCGTATGCCGCGGGTCGTTGAAACCGCTCATACGCTTGTCAACAAACCCCCGCATCAAGGCGTGAATCCCGATGAAGTCGTCGCGATCGGCGCCGCCATCCAGGCCGGCGTGTTGAAAGGCGAGGTAAAGGGCGTGGTCTTGCTGGATGTGACGCCGCTGTCGCTCGGCATTGAGACGCTCGGCGGGGTGTTCAGCAAGGTGATCGAGCGGAATACCACGATCCCGACTCGCAAGGCACAGACCTTCTCCACGGCGGCGGACAATCAACCCGGCGTGGAAATTCATGTCTTGCAGGGTGAACGTCAGTTCGCCAAGGATAGCAAGACCATCGGCAAATTTAATCTGGATGACATTCCGCCCGCCGCACGCGGCGTACCGCAAATCGAAGTCAGCTTTGACATTGATGTCAATGGCATCCTGCACGTCAGCGCCAAGAACCTCGGAACAGGTAAAGAACAGAAGATCACCATCACTGCCAGCAGCGGCCTTTCCAAGGACGAGATCGAAAAGATGCGCAAAGATGGCGAACTTCATGCCGACGAAGATCGGAAGAACAAAGAAGAGCTGGAAACGCGCAACGAGGCCGACAGCGCGGTATATCGCACGGAAAAAATGATGAAAGACAACGCAGACAAGATTTCTGCGGAGGACAAGGGCAAGCTTGAAACTGCCGCCAACGCAGTGAAGGATGCCCTCAAAGGCACAGAGGTTGCGGACATCAAAAGAGCCAGCGAAAAACTGAACGAAACCTGGCAGGCAGTTTCGACTGAACTTTACAAGACGGCGGACAAGACACACACGAGCAATGGTCCAGGCGGTGGCCAATCAGGGAATGAGCCGGAAGCGGATCACCAGCACGACGAAAGCAAAAAAGATGAAGAGCACGTCATCGACGCTGAAGTAGTGGATGAACATCAGCCGGCATAAACCGTTGAAATTGCTGACATTCTCGCTGGGCGCGACTCTTTTGTTCGTTGCCGGGGAATGTCAGCACAAATTATAAATATGCCTGCCTTCGCGGACAGTGGGGATGCTCCTTCCTCGCGAGTCGCGAGCCAGTCTTTTTCTCAAAAACCGCAGCCCCGATCATTTTGAAGACAGGCCCTGTGGATCAGGTTTGATGACGAGCGGTGACGCAACTTTCCAGTGGCCGGCAAAGACAAAATCTCTCAAGGGCCTGCGCTGGCGGGGTGCCATGTCTCGCTCCTTCAGGGCGGCGGGCATGGTGGCCAGGTCGGCGTTATAGCCGATGGCCATGGCAGTCCAAGCCTCGAAGTGTTCCGGGATCTGGTAAGCCTCCCGCGCCTTGTCCGGCAGAATGCCAATCATTTGATGAACTGCGAGACCACGTGACGTGGCTTCCACCACCAGATTTCCCGATGCCAGACCCAAATCATGAACCGCGGCCCGATTATCCTTATGATCCCTGGCAAATCGCAGGCTGACCACTCCCAAGACTAGCACTGGTGCGGCTTTGGCCCATGCCTGATTTGCCTCGACAAGGCAGGAAAGAAGTTGTTCGAAGTCTTTGGGATTTTCTTTGGAAGCCACGAGATAATTCCATGGCTGTTCGTTATAGGAAGACGCCGCCCAGCGGGCCGCCTCAAACAAGGAACAAAGGTCATCCGCCGCCACCGGACGATTTTCGAAACCATATGGGCTCCATCGATCGGATAGTGCATGTTGAATGGGATAATCCGTCACTGCTTTTTTTAGGTTCATAATGCTTTTCAAAAGATTGCGCCGCCGGCACGCCAATCACTTCATTTGCAGCTTTCGCCAGGGGCGTGTTTCGGCTGGCTTAATACGACGTAGCTTTGGGAATTGATTCCTGATCGGCGACGGTTGTTTATTGTTTAGTGTTGAACTCGGGGTTGATCATGGCTCCAGACATTTGGCGAAGGCCTTGTTGCATTGCGCGGCCAGGATGAAATCATTTTCAGTGAGTCCGCCGGCCACATGCGTGGTGAGGGTCAGTTTGACCTTTTTATGGCGGATAACACCGTCTTCGCATGATGCGGCCTTGACCCACTTCAGAAACGCTTTGGTGAGCCGGCCCCCGGCATCATACTTGTCCGCGACATCACTCAAGAATAAACCCTTGAGTGATTTCTTGTTTTTGTTGCTTTGGTTTTTGCGAGCAAATTTGCCATGCCTGAACGCTCAGCATAGTAGTTGGGCACGGTGCGTGCCATGGGGTGTTACCCGACCATGAGTTGCCGGAAAGGCATGCGTCTCTTTGTTTCGAAGAGGCACGAGGTTCTCGGGTTCGCGACAACCATCCTGGACAAAGCCTTGGGCGAGTGACAGTTTGTCGCCTTCCATCACACTTTCCTGGCATTCCGAGATATCTTGGCGTTCCTGTACCGCTGGAATCCCAGAAACTACCAGTCCGACAGCGTTGAACTCGCCAGGTACTCCACGCAGGCGCTTCGTTTAGATAGGGTTTTACCCCATAGCGATCGCTCAGCCAATTGCGTAGTGTCAAACTAGAAATGGATGGAGAACTATTTTCCATCCAGAACGAAACCAAAACTATATGACCCTATTCTTCTCCCCGCTTTTTGGCAGCGCCATCTGGATCGGCGGCGGCGGCGCCGGCCTTTTGCTCGTCATCATCATCGTTGTGCTATTACTACGCTGATTTGCGGGTAATTCTCTCGAAGTCTTGAGCAAATAATATTTCATACAATCATATGCTGGCACTTTTGATAACCCCCATGTTTGCCGCTGCCGGCTACTCCCTGATTTATCTCATTTGTGGAGGTGGATTAGGCGGAGCCGTACTGATTTTCATCGTGGCGAAAATGGTTGGCAAATAAGTGTGATTAACGCATACCACCGCGCCAGGGCAAAGTTTACCGCTTGAATCCAAAAACAAGCTGGGGGCACCTATCACCATGAAAATATTAATTGTCTTAACCTCGCACAGCGAATTGGGCGATACCGGCAAGAGAACCGGTTTCTGGGTGGAGGAATTTGCGGCTCCGTATTATGAACTGGCGGATGCAGGCGCGCAAATCACCCTGGCTTCGCCCAAAGGTGAACAGCCGCCGGTTGATCCGAGCAGTGAACTGCCAGGGGCACAAACCAAATTCACCCAACGTTTCGACCAAGACGAACCGCTCAAACGTAAATTGGCGCATA
>Ga0302281_10001373_pt1 | contig 17572 bp, 15 predicted proteins | sample III_Fen_E1_2_FD_198762 | JGI IMG/M metagenome (GOLD analysis project Ga0302281, IMG submission 198762) | Peat permafrost microbial communities from Stordalen Mire near Abisko, Sweden - III_Fen_E1_2 | ecosystem: Environmental > Terrestrial > Soil > Wetlands > Permafrost | place: Sweden: Abisko...
TGCTTCCGACGAGGCTGTCTGCGGTGGATGAAGCAGCGACCATCAATGTTCTCTGTTCGGATAAGACGGGCACACTAACGCTGAATGCGCCTACGGTTACCAGCGTACGGCCCACGCAGGGGTATGACGAGGCCCACGTGCTGGGTCTGGCAGCACTTGCCAGCTCCGACGGAGGAGATGACTCGGTGGATGCTGCGATTCGCGCTGCATCGTTGAGCAAGCTGGTACAGGACCTTCCAACGCTGGTCAAGTTCGTGCCGTTCGATCCTGCGAAGAAGACCTCCGAGGCGACGGCAACCGATTCCAAAGGGGGGACGGAGAGGATTGTCAAAGGCGCCTTCATCGTCGTCTCCGGCCTCGCGGCGCCGGCACCAGAGGCCGCGGGTATCGCCAACGAGTTGGAGAAGCAGGGCTTCCGCGTGCTGGCAGTAGCTGCCGGACCTTCGGCGGCGTTGCAATTGATTGGGTTCATCGCGCTAAGCGATCCTCCGCGGCCCGACTCTGCTGCGCGGATCTCGGAGCTGCACACGCTCGGTGTGCGCACGGTGATGGTGACGGGCGATGCGCCGGCAACTGCGGCGATTGTTGCGCACGCCGTTGGACTCGACGGGGCGGTGTGCCCGCCGGGACCGATTCCCGATAGCGTCAAGCTGCAGGACTTCGCTGTGTTTGCAAGCATTCTCCCCGAGGGCAAGTACAACCTGGTCAAAGCATTTCAGAAGAACGGACACACGGTCGGGATGTGCGGTGACGGAGCCAATGATGCGCCGGCCTTGCGCCAGGCGCAGATAGGGATTGCTGTATCGACTGCAACTGATGTGGCGAAATCGGCGGGCGTGGTTCTTACAAAGGCCGGTCTGGGCGGAATCGTCGCCGCGGTGAAAGAAGGAAGAACGACGTTCCAGCGCATTCTTACGTATACGCTGAACTCCGTGATCAACAAGATCGCACAAGTGATGCTGCTTGCGATTGGCCTGATGATTACAGGACAGGCCGTGCTCACACCGCTGCTGATGGTGCTGGTGATGATTACCGGCGATTTCCTGACCATGTCGCTGACCACGGACAGGGTGAGTCCGTCGGAGACGCCGAACTCCTGGCAGATTGGAAGGATCACGGGGGGCGCGGTCATCCTTGGTGCATGTCTGCTAGCGTTCTGCGCGGGGATCCTGTTTGTTGGAAGATTTGAGCTGCATCTCGGCATCGATGCGCTGAGAACGCTGTCGGTGGTGGCGATTGTTTATGGCAGTCAATTCACGATCTACGCGATCCGAGATCGCCGGCACTTCTGGGGTTTGCGGCCGACCATGTGGCTGTTCCTGACCTCGATAGCCGACGTGTTGATCATTTCCATTTTGGCCGGCCGCGGTATTGCGATGACTCGTCTGCCGGTGCCGGTTCTGCTGTGTGAGTTTGGAGCAGCTATTGCGTACGGGTTGCTGCTTTGCGGAATTAAGATGCCAGTGTTCCGTCGGCTGAGGATTTCGTAGGTGGGCCGACCTGTACCAATCGACTCATCGTCCGGCCCCAAGGTGAATTTCAATGGTTGCCAACCATCCGATGCGTGTTTCCAAGGCAGCAACGCTTGGAAATGCGCTAAGGAGACTCTGAACAAGTCTCCGATTTGAAAGGACCTGGCTTTAGCCACGTCGCAAGCGGTGCAAAATCAATCGGGCTTCAGCCCCTGAGGGAATATCCGATGACTTGTTCAGACCTTCCCTAACGCGATTTCGCGTAAATTGAGGGTTAAATTCCATCGCAAGGGCGTGAGGCTCCTCATGCTTATCAGTCTCGTACAGGGGCAGATTCAAAGTGAGTCGCGCCCCGCCTTCAGGGCGATTGGTGGCCGTGACGCTGCCTCCGTGAACACGGACAACTGCTTCAACGAAAGCAAGTCCAAGCCCGTGCCCCCGGGATTCGCGTCCTTTAACTCTTCGCTCAAAGAGGTGGCGAGCAACTTCCGCATCAAAGCCCGGACCACTATCTTCGACGATGAGTGTGGCCAAGCCACCTTCCGTACGAAGGGAAAAACACACAAGAGAGGAAGCGGGCAGGTGCTTGAGTTCGTTGTCCAGCAAGTTGGCTATAACACGGTGGAGGAGAGCAGGATCGGCCAACACTTTGACTGAGCCTCCGCTCCGCAGCTGAACGCCTAGCCCTTTGTCATTCATACACGGCTCGTAAAGGTCGATCATGCCTCTTACGAGTTCATCGAGATCTACCTCGGTGAGAGACAGTCGGAGTGCATCTGCTTTGGCCTCTGCCACGTCGAGTGAAGTGTTGAGGAATTCAGTCAGGCGGTCAAGTTCGTCGATTGCGGAGACAATCGGTTCGGTATGTTCCGCTCCGACATCGCTGGACAAGGCCGTTTCCAACTTGCCACGAATTGCAGTTAGAGGACTCCTCAGGTCGTGCGCGAGGGAATCTGTCATGGTGTGTAACTGGTGGACGGTGTTCTCGATCCTGTCGAGCATGTGATTCAGTGTGCGAGCCAGATGCCCGATTTCATCATTGCCTCTTGTGTCGGGAACTCGGCTGCTCAAATCCGATTGACCGATTCGCGAGGCTGCTTCGGTAATCTCCCGAACCCGGCCTAGCATCCTCCGCGTTGCAAAGAACACGATGACGAAGCCAAGCAAGACGATAGCACCCCAGAGACTGAGAAACCGCACACGAAGATTTCTCAAGACGTGCCGTTCGTCACGTTCAGACAACCCGAGATAGATGTTGCTTCCGTCGGCAATGCGAACTGAAGCGACTCGGAATGGGGCGCCGAATCCCTCGACCTGCACATCAAAGGGAACGTCGGACATTATCCTTGTGGAGCGAATGGCGGAGAGGTTGGCGGCACCATCTCCAGAACCGACCCAAAGCTTAGCCGCTCCGCTGTCCGCTGCCTCAAGGAAGAAAACGGCATCGTTTTCGTCGCCGCTGGATCGCTGACGGTTCGGAACTTCACGACTTGCAAGTTCCGCCACTTCCCCCACAACTCGGCGATAGAGACGGTCTTTCGGAGTTCGTTCAGCAACGTCTCCCAGAACTTCTACCTCACCTGAGAGCCATGCATCGCTTCGCCGCTGAATGTCGTCCGCAACAAATCTGTGAAGCATTGCGAACACCAGCATGCTTCCGATGGCAAACGCCAAGCTTGCCCAGAGCGAGATGCGCCATGCGGCGCTTCGCATGAACGGATTAGCTGCCTTTGAGGACATATCCAACACCTCGCAATGTCTTGATCAGCGGCTCGCGCCCTTCGGTATCAATCTTGCCGCGGAGACGATAAATGTGAACATCCACTACATTCGTGTCAGGCTGAATCCGCATTCCCCAGACCTCGGTCAACAGCATGGAACGGGTAACAACTCTGCCAGCATGACGGCAGAGGTACTCCAATAAGATGAACTCTTGCGGACTAAGATTAAGGACCTCGTCCCCTCGGATCGCCCTTCGCCTAATCATGTCGAGTTCCAGATCGCAAACTCGCAGGTGGGTCGCGTCTTCTGTCTGGATTGAGTTACGTCGGAGGAGATTGCGCATCCTAGCTAGCAATTCGGCTATTGCAAAGGGCTTCGTCAGGTAATCGTCCCCTCCGAGTTCCAGGCCCTTCACGCGGTCGTCTACCGACCGTCTCGCCGAAAGAATGAGCACAGGACAACTCACACCCGACTTCCGCAACTGGAGAATGAGGTCGATACCGTCCTGGTCAGGTAGTCCAAGATCAACAATCATGCCGTGATAAACCTGCTTAGACGCAAACAGTGCCGCCGTATTCCCGTCTCCGGCTGTGTGAACATGGTAGCCTGCGCCCGTCAACGATTGCTTGATGAAACTCTGAATCTCGAGTTCATCCTCGACTAGTAAGAGTCGCATCATTCCATCCTATTGTGCGCCGATCACTCCCGGTACTTCCAGGGCTTTGCAGAAGCGCGGCAACCCGAACTTGCGTCCTGTAGACTTCGCCCTCTAGGCTCGTTGATCTGTAACTTAGCATGTCAATCCATGGATCACGCCGCATTTGCGCCGATTATCGCCCCATGAACGAATCGTCATCCCTCCATTCTTCGCCGAGTGCTATCAAGAGAACAAGGAACTCGTCTTAATGGGTAGTCTTGTATTTAGAACTCGGAGCCTGTTCTATCAAGTTTTCGACAGTCGCCGGATCGTCGTCTCTTCGGGGTTCAGTTTTCCCCAAGACACACGCGACATCTAAACCAATCCGGCTGAGGGCCTAACTCGCTTGACTACGTCTTACCTAAACCGCATCGCGACTGCCGTACCGGACCACAATGTGCATGAAGCCTTCGTCCTCTTCGCAGAGAAAATGCTTACAGACCCGCGGCTGCAGGCGGTCTTTCGCCGCATGGCGAGTCGCGCCGATATCTCCCATCGCTATTCATTCCTCGATCCGCAGAAACGGCCCGGCCAGATTTCGTCGCATGACGCACATGAGTTTTATCGGTTAGGCAACTTTCCCAACACGTCGCGGCGTATGGAGCTGTTCGAGCAGAGCGCGCCCGTGCTAATGCGAAAAGCCGTAGACCGGCTTGCGCTGAGCGAGGAAGAACGGTCTGGCGTCACGCACGTGCTGGTGACCTGCTGCACCGGGCTCTATGCGCCGGGGCTGGACTTTGAGATCGTCGACCACCTCGGTCTTTCCGCCGACGTGGAGCGCACAATGGTTGGATTCATGGGATGCTATGCCGCGATCAACGCGCTGAAGCTGGCGCGGCATATTGTGCGCTCAGACCCGAAGGCGGGTGTGCTCATGTTGAACCTTGAGCTGTGTACGTTGCACTTTCAGGAGACGCAGGATCTGGAGCAGGTGCTCTCGTTCCTGGTGTTCGCCGACGGCGCAGCGGCGAGCCTGATTACCGCGCGCGAGCAGGGTCTCGCACTGGACAGCTTCAAGGCGGTGATGGTGCCTGGGACACGTGGGCTAATTACGTGGAAGATTGGTGGGCTGGGTTTCGACATGCTGCTATCCGGACAGGTGCCGGGAGAGTTGGGCCGCGCGTTGCATGAGGACGAACTGATGGCGGAGCGCGAAAGCATTGACCTCTGGGCTGTGCATCCCGGCGGACGATCGATTCTGGACGCGGTGGAGCAAGGGCTGGAACTGCCGCCGAATGCACTGACAGCGTCGCGCGAAGTGCTATCGTGTTTCGGAAACATGTCGTCGGCAACGGTAATGTTTGTGCTGCAAAGAATCATGCAGCGAGCGCGTCCGGGACAGCGCGGGTGTGCAATGTCGTTTGGCCCGGGCCTGACAGCGGAGACGATGCGCTTCCATGCCGTCTAGTGCACAGATCGACTTTAGTCGACGGGCCTCTCCGCGTGAGTTGCCGGAACTGATGGATGGTGACTGTAGTTATGAGGATTTCCGTGACTGCCTGCGCAGTCTGGAAACGGTCAATCGCTGGCTGCTGGGTTATCGGCCGACGCTTGCTTGGCTGGACCGGTTGCCGCATGGATTGCGTGATCCGGTGCACATTGTAGATGTGGGTAGTGGCGGCGGAGACTATCTGCGGGAGATTGCAGGCTGGGCACGGAGACGGAGCATTGCAGTGCAGTTAACAGGGATCGACTTGAATCCTTATGCTGCGCGTGCAGCAGCGGAGTCCACCCCGAAGGAGCTCAAAATCGAATGGGTGACTGGCAACGCTCTGGAGTATCGGCCAAATAAGCCGGTCGATATCGTTGTGAGCTCGCTGCTCGCACATCATCTCGAGGACGAGGAGATTGTCGAGCTCCTGAGGTGGATGGAAGCGACAGCTCAGGTGGGTTGGTTTATCAATGATTTGGAGCGGTCGGAGTGGACTAGCCGGATGTTTGGGTGGGTGCGGTGGCATTGGTTGGTGCGGCATGATGGGCCTGTGTCGTTCCGGCGAGCCTTTCGGAAGGAGGATTGGCTACGCCTACTGGAAGCAGCTGAGGTCCCGCCAGAGAAGACTACAGTGGAGCAGTGGCGGCCAGGACGGTTGTGCGTGGGACGGTGGAAGTGAGATCGGTGATTCTTAGGGGTCTCGTTAGACTGAGAAATTTGAAGCCAACGCCTCCGCCCTCATGGCGGACCTCATCACGTCTAACCATCTGAGAGGCGAATGATGCCAACTACCAGTCTGCTAACGCCCAGATCCTCCGGTTCCAGATTCAAGACTATTCTCTGGGCCTCCCTTGGTCTCACGGTACTCTTCGTCTTCATTACCTCAGAGCTGCTCCTCGTCACCGACTATCCGATGTATCACGCTTACCGTCTGCAGGTGATCGCCGACCGCCATCTCCTCATCCCGCATACACTTGCCGGAACCTTCGCTCTTTTGATCGGGCCCATCAACTTTTCCTCGCGGATTCGTCAGCGTTACCTCCAACTCCATCGCATTCTCGGCCGCGTCTACCTCATCTCCGTCTTTGTTGGCTCTTTCACTGGGATCGCTCTCGCATCTGGCCGCCCCGGTCTTCCCGGGACCTCGATGCAGGCTGCCGCCTGGATGGTCTGCACCACCGCTGCCGTGATCGCCGCTCGTAACCGCCAGATCGTAGTGCATCGCCAATGGATGGCACGTTCCTATGCAGTTACGTTTACCTTCGTCTCAAGCCGCGTGTTCAATCTTGTGCCCGCCTACTGGAGCCATCTTGGCGACGTGCTGTCGGCGGTCGGGGTTATTGCCTTCACCTTGGCTTCGATTCTTCTAATCGACCTGGGCCTGAACTGGCACGAGCTCACCGTGCGCCGCGAGTAATGGCTGGATAGAAATCTGTGAAGTTCTGGAGGCACCCTCATAGACGCAGGTGATCGACGTCTCTCCCCTGTGATTTGGGTTTGCAGAATGTCCTATTTCCCGAAGTTGGTTCCTTCCAGATCCGAGCTGACCACAGGCCCGTAACCGCCCAACTGTCCGACGATCCGCACAATCGCAGGGTCCTCGCTCTCGTGTACCCATACCATCACATCTTTCGGTTGAAGGCCGAGCAGTCGCGCAATCACTCCAACAATGCCGCCCAACTCCGGATGGATTCGGAAGACAGCGGCCTTCAGCGTCTGTCCGCTCATCTGGAACGGCTGCACGCTTTCTGGCGAGATCAAGAGCCGAACCAATCGCCCGCCGCCGACTGGCGCCAGTATTCCCACCCTGAACGGCGTCGTATTCTGCGGCACATTCAGCAGCAGCGTTCCAACAAAGCCATTCGCCAGATCATCGGGCAGATCCATGTGCTCGCTCTCGACGTGTATCTTGCCGTATTTGTCGGTAGTGCAGGTGGTCGCCATGCCCGTTGCGGCTTCCACCGCAAAGTCGACCGGCTTTGCGAAGAATGGCCCCTTTTGGATGTGGTGGTCGCGAACTAACCGAAACGTGCCCTTTTGGCGGAAGGTCGTCGTCTCTTCGTCAATCGACCCATCCACAAAACGATATGTCAGGCGCAGAGATACCTCATCGCCTTGGACAACCTGCGAAAACTCGGTTCTGGCGAGGACGGCACCGGTCTCGGATCCCGCTACCATGAACTCATGCATCGGGAGTTGGACGTGTCTCACTGGAATTGGTTCTGCCTGCGCGGCGTTGCCCAACGCCATCGCCAAACAAGCGGCTAGAAAGAAATTGCTTCGTTTCACTGAGTCCCCCGTTCCGAAGTTTAACCTTGTGAGACGCAATATTGCCCACTCCGGTAACTGGCTCGTTGCCTGCCAAAAATGACGATTCGTACAGAATGACGTCTCAGGCTGTTTTCCTAAACGTCTATAACGTTAGATAGATGTAGAGAGTTTCGCTACAAATTGCCGAATCTTCCAGTAAATCAGGAGCAATGCCTTGCAAGATGAAATCCTCGTCCTCGGTGGTGGAGTGGCAGGCTGTGCCGCTTCGATCGCTCTTGCCCGCAAGGGACGGAGCGTCACGTTGATCGAGCGCGAGCCCACACCGCGCCATAAGGTCTGCGGAGAATTTCTAAGCGGGGAGGCGCTTGAAGACCTGCACACACTTGGTATCGACGTGGCCTCTCTTGGCGCGGTGACTATCAATTATGTCCGCCTTGCCGCAGCCAGACGCGCCGCGGAGGCTCCATTGCCTTTTCCCGCGTCCTCGCTCACGCGCAGAGCCCTGGATTCAGCGCTCATCGCCGCGGCCATCGCTGCGGGAGTCCACGTTGAGCGTGGTCGAAGTGTGCAGTCGCTCAGCCGAGCGACCCCGAACCTCTGGCGGGCTACCCTCGACGACGGCACCACCTACGAAGCTCCAACCGCCTTTCTCGCCACTGGCAAACACGATCTGCGAGGCCATGGCCGCCCGAAGGACCCTCACCAATGGGTTGGCTTCAAGATGTATTACCGGCTGTCTCCCTCCCAGACCGCCGACCTGGCCGACGCCTCCGAGTTGACCCTATATTCCGGAGGCTACGGCGGTATCCAACCGGTGGAAGACGGCATTACGAATTTCTGCTGTGTGGTGCAACGGCGATATTTTACACGTGCGGGTCTTCGCTGGGAGGGCCTGCTTGAGAAGATGCAGCAGGACTGTCCCCACCTCGCGATGCGGCTTCGCGGTGCGCAGCCGCAACTCGACAAACCGATCACCATCACTCATATCCCATACGGTTACCTCCGCCGCTCGACCGATGAGGGGCTCTACTGCATCGGCGACCAGGCGGCCGTAATCCCCTCGTTCACCGGCGACGGCATATCCATTGCCCTGCATACTGCCCGCCGCGCGGCCGCCGCTTATCTTGCCGAGGAATCGGCACCGGTGTTCCAGCCAAAGTTGCGCTCCGCGATGCTGCCCCAAATGCGTCTTGCCGAGGTCGCCGCCAACGGCTTGAACAATGCGCTCGCACGCGCGGTACTGCCGTTCTGTCTCAGGGTCTGGCCACGCGCGATGCGCGTTACGGCCAGGCTGACACGCGTCACCCAGCCAGCCGCTGTTACTCCGCAGGCGTTTGCCAACTGAAAACGAGCCGCGCCGGAACAGACTCTCGGTAGTCAAAACCATCCAAGAAGGAGATGCAATGAAGTCCTTCGCAGTCGTAGCTCTCGCGGTCATCCTCGCTCCAGTCGCACTCGCCCAACATCAGACCTTCGCCGTCAATCCCGATGCCAGCGAGGTCAAGATGAAGCTCAACACGACCCACGAGGTCGTCAACGGCACGTTCCACGTACAGTCCGGATCGATCAATTTCGACCGCACCGCCGCCTATATCTCGGGAACAGTCAGCGTCGCGGCCGGCACCGGTAAGACCGGAAACGACAGCCGCGATAAGAAGATGAACAAAGATATCCTCAAGGTGGACCAGTTCGCCACCGTCTCTTTTGCGCCTAAGGCTTATACCGGAACGATTGCTGCCTCGGGCGACTCCACAATTCAAGTGAGTGGAGTATTCACTTTGCTTGGGACGCCCCACGATCTGACGATTCCGATGCAGATTCATGTTGATGGATCAAAGGCGACAGTTAGGGCGCAATTCGTCGTCCCCTATGTGCATTGGGGTCTCAAGAACCCAAGTTTCCTGATCTGGAAGGCGGAGAATGACGTTGCGATCGATCTCAATCTCGTGGGCAAGATATCAAACTAAGGAGTCTCTCGCCGAACATGAACCTGCGTGCGATTGTATTTGCTACTCTTTGGCTCATCTCAACGCCTGTCCTGGCTATCGGTCAAACTGACGAGATTCAAGTCTACGACGGAGAGATTGCGCCACCTGGAATCTTCAATCTGATGGTCCACAACAACTTCACCCCCGAGGGACGCAAGGCGCCCGACTACCCAGCGTCGATCATCGCCAATCATTCGTATCAAGTCACTGCCGAATGGGCGTATGGCGTTACGCCGTGGCTTGAGCAAGGTCTTTATTTGCCCGTGACGTCGCCCTATTCCGAGAACGATGGCTCGACGATCAACGGCTTTAAGATTCGCGAACTGTTCACGCGACCCGACGCTCACGACCACACCTTCTTCTATGCCGCCAACTTTGAGTTCAGCGTCAATCACCAATACTGGGAGTCCAGGACGATTACCTCGGAGATCAGACCGATCGTGGGACTGCACTTGCACTCATGGGATCTCATCTACAACCCGATTGTTGACACGGACTATACTGGCGGACTTGGAAACCTGCAGTACAACCCCTCTGGCAGAGTGGCCTACAACTTCAACGACAGGTGGGCACTTGCCGCAGAAGAGTATGACGGTTTCGGCCCGCTACATGGTTTCTTGCCACTCTCCAAGCAGTTTCACGAGGTATGGGCGACAACGGATTACTCGGGCACCAAGTTTCTAGGTTTGAGTGTTGAAACCGGTGTAGGGTACGGTTTGACCGCGGCGTCGGACAAATGGACGATTAAATTGATGCTGTCACGTAACCTCAACGTCCATCCGTGGCGCCCCTGAATAGGAGAGCCCGGAAGAACAGTCCATTCTTCATTTTGAGCTTGTCCAATGGGCGGAATGCAATCAATTACTAGAACTGGTTGCATAAATGGGTACGGCCTCAAGAGAGTGACTTTTGTGTGAGGCGGGTTGGGTGATGAGCTTCTTCTATGAAGAAGCGGGAATCTTTGTTAAGCGAAGAGCAGTGGGCAGTATTGGTTCCGTTGTTCCCCGAACCGAGGCGACGCAAAGATGGACGGGGTCGGCCATGGGCCTCCAACCGTGCATGTTTACAGGGGATTTTATGGGTTCTGCGCACCGGAGCCCGGTGGCGCGATCTGCCGGAAGAGTATCCCGACGGTTCCACCTGCTGGCGGCGGTTGCGGATGTGGGAAGAGCAGGGCGTCTGGCTGCGGGCTTGGCGGAAGCTGCTGGCGCAGATGGACGAGCGCGGGCTGCTGGACTGGGAGGAGGCATTTCTGGACGCGACCTTCGTCACCGCGAAAAAAGGGGCCTCGGGGTCGGCAAGACACGTCGTGGGAAAGGTACGAAGTGCATGGTGGTGGTCGACGGCCGCGGCGTACCTGTCGGAGCGCAACTTGCGTCCGCGCAAATCTCCGAACACCGGCTTGCGGAAAGCACGCTCGAACAGGTGAAAGTGCCGCGCAGTGGCCGTGGACGCCCGCGCTCCCGCCTGAAACGCGTAATTGCCGATCGCGGCTACGACTCCGACCCGCTGCGCTCGCGGCTGAAACGGCGCGGCACAGAACTGATCGCTCCTTACCGCAGCAACAACCGCCATCGCCGATTTGAAGATAAACGAAAGCTCCGCCGCTACCGCAAGCGCTGGAAAATCGAACGCACCAACGCCTGGCTGCAGAACTTCCGCCGCATCCAGGTCCGCTACGACCGCATCCTCACCGTCTTTCAGGGATTCTTCCACTGCGCCTGTCTCCTCATCACCTTGAGGCATTTATGCAACTAGCTCTAGCTTTGCAGGAGAAATCAGGCGGCCATCCCTTGTCAGAATTGGGTTGAAGCGCGCCGTGGCGGCAGGCCGACGAGCACCTAGAAACATCGGCATTCTATCGACGTGAAAGCCGGATGATGCTGGCGCTGTGGCCAAGACCGTCCAGGCGGATGGGTCCACCGCCGAATCAGATCGTTCTAATGATCTACGCTATGGCTACTTCAGTGTCGATGCCCGGCCAGTCAGGAGAACTGCTTCTACAGACGGCCCAGCGGATGCGTCGCAGCGGCATTGTGGAATGAAGGTGCGACAGGCCCGCTCGCACGCAGCAGCCACCCAGTCCCGGCACGAAGGATCGAGATAGACGAACGAGACGCCCGCTTGCGAACCCCCGCCGTCGAACCACCGGACTGTGCCCTGCGCTTTTAGCCTTTGCCCATCCCTGGCGAACTGGATCGACAAGCCGATAGTGTCTCCCTCGGTAAGCCTACGGTCGCTGGCGAAGCAGCAGCCCCCCTTACCCATCTGGAATTGGCAGGTTGCTTCGGCTCCAGCGACGCTTTCCATCACCAACTCAATCTCTTCGACTGGCTCCGCCAAGGGCATCAGCCAAGATTCCGCCCGCTCCTTCAGGCTATCGCCCAATACCTGCAAAAGATGTTGACGGTTCAGCGGCTTCTCGATCAACTCCTCGACGCCAAGGCTGTACATCTCGCGCAGGTTCATAACTCCAAATCCAGAGACAAAGATAATGCTTGATACTTCCAGCTTCCTCTCAAAGACCTGCCGCACCAGTTCCACCCCGCCCATGACGGGCATGCGAATGTCGGACAGTAGAACGTCGACCTTGCCCGTCTCCAGGATGCTCAGCGCCTCCACGCCATTCGACGCCGTCAGCACGGTGCATCTTTCACGTTCGAGCCACACGGAGAATATCTCCCGCAAGTCCGGCTCATCATCTACTACAAGAATCGTTGCGTCTTCGAGCCTCATGCCGCCACCCCATGCACATGCACGGCAATAACGGGCAGAGTCAATCGAAAGCAGGTGTGTCCATCGCAGTCGTGCAGTTCTAGGGTTCCGCCATGGTCGGTCACGATCGCGCGTGAGACGCTGAGTCCCATCCCGATTCCGCCCCCCAACGGCTTCGTGGTGTAGAAAGGCTCCATCAGGTGTTCCCTGACCTCGCTCGATAGAGCTGGGCCGCTGTCGATCACATCGACCTGTAACTGTTCGACGCCTTTCTCAGAGCGCACTTCGGATACCTCCACTCGCACCCAGCGCTCGCTGGCCATGGACGCTTCGATCGCGTCGAATGAGTTGTTCAACAGGTTCAACAGTACCTGGCCAATCTGCACTTCGCGGCACTCCACCGGAGGAAGCTGATCCGGCACGCTCGACTCGATTTGGATTCCGTGGGTGCGGTATCGCACCTGCACCAGCTCGATCGCCTGTTCGACCATCTCGCCAGGATTGGCTTCCTGCATGGCCTCGTTTGACCCGTCGCGCGCGAGCGCCGCCAGTCCGCGCAGAATCCGCATCGCCCGGTCGGAGGTCTTGACAATGCTCTCGCACGCCTTGGTCACCACTGCGGCGGAGAGAACCTCACCGTCCGCAGCTAACTCCGCGAGGTCGCTCGCACGGGCATGGATGATGGCCATCGGGTTCTTGATCTCGTGCGCAATCCCGGCGGAGAACCTGGCAAGCACTTCAAGACGCTGCTCTCTCATCACCCGCTCCCAATCCAACTCGCGCTGCATCCGCTTCTGTTCACTGATGTCGCTGAAACATACCGTAATTCCTCCGTCTTCCCAGGGATTCACCGATATATGGGTCGAGAGGTCGAGCGGCGGGTAGTAGGAATCGAACCCGGCTGGCGTTCGTGTGGACATTACCTGCCGCATACGCTGGGTAGTCTCGGGGGTCATTCCAGGAAACGACTTCCACATCTCCTTCCCTAGTAAGTCATGGGCTTTCAACAACCTCTTGGCATCCTCGTTGACATACCGAAATATCCAATCGCGATCCACGGCAAAAATCCCGACATTGGTGTTCTCCAACACAGACTCGGCCCTGCGGTTGGCGATCTCCAATTCCTTTTCCAGACGCCTCTGGCTGCTGATGTCGCTGAAGAAGACCGCGACCCCTCCGTCCTCCCAGGGATGCGCCTGCACCGTTGTCGTCAGGTCAAGCGGCGGATAGAAGCTCTCATACCAAGCGGGCTGGCGGGTCTCCATCACTCTGCGCAGAATGGTCCGTTCCTCCGGCAGTTGCGCCGGGAATGCGTCCCATAGGGTCATTCCCTGGATATTTCTGTCCAAGCTCAAAAGTGTTGCGGCGTTTCGGTTCAAGTAGTGGATGGTCCATGCGGAGTCAACCGCCAGGACGCACACGGTCGTGCTCTCCAGCAGGGAATTGAGCTGCACGACGGTGCGTTCGAGTTGCCGCTCGGTGCGCTTCCGCTCTGTAACATCGCGTATGACCGCCGTGACATAGATGCCGTCTTTGGTCTTGACCGGGTTGAGAGCAATCTCCACCGAGACCTCGGACCCGTCCTTCCTGCGGGCGTGCAGGGCGCCCATGCCTTGCCCCATGACTCGCGCCACCCCGAAGCGATCAAAGCCTTGCCGGTGATCCTTGTGCCCGCCCCGGTTTCCGATCGGGACGAGAAGGTCGACATTGCTGCCAAGCAGTTCCTCGCGGCGGTATCCGAACATTGTTTCAGCGGTCCGGTTAGCGAGAATGATTATGCCCTTTGCATCCACCTGGAGGATTGCGTCCGGCGCGTCCTCAATCAACTCGCTGAACCTGTGGTCGACCATCTGGTCAGGGATCGCGAGGATGGACGGACTGACGCGCCCCAGCATGACCAGGGTTACGATCGAGATACCGGCTGTAAGCCCCTCAAGCGTGCCGGTGATCCAGTGGATGGGAAACCAGAGAGTTACCACTTGCATCGCGCGGGTAGCCCCGCAGGCGATGATGAAGGCGGCGACGCAGAAGAAGGCACCGTTGAAAGGAATGTCCTTGCGCTTGCGAACGACGCTGATGAGAGCGGTGGTAATCAGAAAATAGGTGAGTGCGATGGACGAGTCGGAGAGGGCATTCAGCCAGAGTAACTGCGGCTTCCAGAGAAAACTGAGGCCGTGCTGAAATTGCACTGACTGGAACATCTCGACGACCGTCGCTTCCCGGTGGGGCACAGGTTGCATCTCTACCCTATAGGCCCATGGGGGAATGGCGCAACCAAAGTTCGGCCTGCCCGTCCCTTCCGAAGTGAGATAGACCGTGGCCTTTTGGCGGTCCGATCTCCTGTAGCGCCGGACAATTGTGACGCGAAAGTTTCTATGTTTTGGCGTCAACCTTCCTTGAAAACGTGATAAGCAAATTCGACGCGCGGCATCCTGGCGCGATTCACCGCCGCGCACGGCTTGCGGACACACTCCCGAAGTCACAAAACTTCCAGACCACCAACGCCGCGATGCTCACAAACAAAGGAGTGGCCATAAAGGTTTATCTTCCCTCGATGTCAGTCGGTAACATGCACTCCACGCGGAGTTCCTGCGCGGTGATGCACTGCGGTGTGCCAACGGTAGTGATCAAAGAAAAGTAGGAGAGGCGCTGGTTCCCTCGCCGAAACGTAATGGGCAGTACAGGACTCTGGGGCGCCTGCGACGGCTTCAATCCTGCAATCCCGGGATACTCCCGCAACCGCTTTAGCAGTTTTTGGAGTTCCGCATCCAGGATCTGGCCCACCGCTTCCGCCGAACCCTTTGTAGCAGGCCGACCGCTACCTTTTCCCACTCCTTAACGAAGGGCCGCATTCCCGCTGGATCGAACATCAGGTCGAGAAGATTCCGCGGTTTTGGTCTTGCCTCCAAATCGACGAATGAACCGAAGAACCGCAGCGCGGTCTGATTGGTTCGCACGAGGTTCCAGTGCCGGTCTAGCACAAGCGCCGGATGCGGCTCATGCTGCGCGAGCATCCGGTCCATCGCCCGGGTTACGATCGCCACTTGTTCGGCGTCCATGCTTTGCTCGCTGTAATGAGGAGCGTAACCACGAATAGGCAGACCGAGCTCGCTCAGTGCCAGTCATCGAGGAATGAGTGCCGGGGGCTCACCGTATGCCGAGTCACTCACTGAGCGATTTGAGTATGTCAGTATCATTCAATAATGGAACTATATTGACAGCGCGAGCGTCCGGTTGCGCGGGTAGTCAGGAAGACTTCGGCACAGCCGGCAAGGGCTCTCCCGCGAGACCGTTACGCACGAGGCCCGCAACGAAGTCGGCGAAGGGAACAATGTCCTCTCCGACACTCGCACGTTCGAGGGCACTCATATAGGCGTTGCGATCTCCAAACGGTATCACCGTCCAGGGGTATCCGCCCGATGCCAGCATTACGTTCATCAGAAAGCGACCGATGCGGCCGTTTCCGTCCATGTAGGGATGAATGTAGACGAAGAGAAAATGCCCCAGCACGACGCGCACCGCCGGGTGCGCTTCTTCGCGGAGGAGGTCGAAGAATGCTGGCATGGCGTCCCGCACCGCATCACGGTTGAGCGGGACGTGCATGGACTTCCGAATGTAGACCTGGCTGTTGCGATACCCGGCGAGGTCAGCGGGTTTCAAAATGCCAGATGCAACGCTGGGCGCGAAGAGTTCCCGATACCAGTCACTATGCTCTTCCTCCGCAACCTGCCCCGGATTGTCGCCACGCAGAACTCGCCCAACGCCGTCCCTCACGGACTGGAACGCCAGCCAGTAGCCACGCGCCGCCATCGCGTTCCGCTGCTCGCGGTCGCCCTCATTGGCTTCGGGGTTCCATGAGCCAGCGCGCACTCGCTCAATCAAGTCTACCGTGACGCGGTAGCCTTCGATGGACAGGGAGTGGTAAGCGTCGGTGACATAGGTTTCGTTGACGCGCTTCAAGTAGGCCGCGATATTACGCGGCGTCCCCGGCGCTTTGGGGAATCGCTCAATAATTGGCTCCCGCATTTTCTGCCAAAGCAGTCGTATTCGGTTTACATACGGGGATGTTTCACGGGTGCGGAGGGCGAGGTTCGGCCTATCGGTGAATGGGTCGTTTTCCCGAACACCATAACCGGCAGCAGTCATCGTCTTCACAATGTCGTCCGCGATGCGATCGCGCCCGATGTTACGAAAGGCTCCGGCCAGACGCCCCGCAATGATCGTGTGTCCTCCCGCCAGCAGTCGGGCCAGGAGCCCGGACGCATCACGGACCATAAGCAGGACAGCCCGAACGTCCGTTGAGTTATGGGTAAAGAAATTGGCCGAGCATTCGATGAGGGCGGACTCCGGCGAGAAGACTTGCAGACCGTCCACACCCTGCCGATCAGCGGCTACGGGCAGGGCGGAACGAAGATCCAGTAGGGAAGTGCCATGCGGGAGCTTCGTGACGGCATTGCGAGCTTTTAGCGCCCTCACCATCAGTTGACGAGGTACAGTCCAGCTACCTGCAAGGATGGACAGGGATTGCTCCGGGGAGAGGCACCATTGCGCTCCGAAACGCTCTCTGAGGTAGACCGCGCAGAACTGCCAGTAGGAGGCATACCAAGCCGTGCTTTCGCCTCTCGCATCGCCTGGGTGGCTCGGGATGAGCCACCCCTTTAGAACCGTTTGGAGAAAGCCCTGAGCAAGCAGCCGCTCTCTGTGTGTTCGGGATATATCCCTCGCACGGATGGCTACTGCGCCGTCCGCCGTCTGGAGTTTGGCAAGAGCCTCCAAGGACTGCGCGAGTTTCTCTGACGGGGTGGCCATGTTGCTCCCTTAGCTTTTTCTGCTGCACGAAAATTATCTTTTTCTGTTGTACGCTTGTTATCTTATTGTGTCGAGGTCAAATGGGCTGACGGTGCGGAGGGATCAAGTAAAGAGTTGCCTAACCTCTTCATTAGGAATCACTTCCCGTTTGTCCGTGATTCGCCAGCAACGTCGTGCTCCTAAATTCGCAGGCTCAGCAAGGGGGTGGATTTCGGTGAGTGAACCGGCGATTTCGCTTAAACCGAGTAGGCCGAACACTACGAAGTTTCCGAACCAGCGGCAGTCCAACCGAAGCAAACCCAATGAGATAGAGGGTTGGTCACTGCATGCTGAGCCGGTCACTTTGGCCGGCTCACAGATATGTTGGAAAGGTGCTGCCGAACATCGGAGCCTTGCTCTTGGATTGCTCCTCGGTTGCTTCATCTTGAATGACGTCCCAATGCTCCACAAGGATGCCGTCTTCAAT
>Ga0302281_10001378_pt1 | contig 17548 bp, 27 predicted proteins | sample III_Fen_E1_2_FD_198762 | JGI IMG/M metagenome (GOLD analysis project Ga0302281, IMG submission 198762) | Peat permafrost microbial communities from Stordalen Mire near Abisko, Sweden - III_Fen_E1_2 | ecosystem: Environmental > Terrestrial > Soil > Wetlands > Permafrost | place: Sweden: Abisko...
ATAGATCGCCTTAGGACCATCCCCCGCAAGCTTGAACGGAACCTGCTTCATGTTGAGGATGATGTCGGTCGCGTCTTCGACTACGCCGGGGATCGATTGGAACTCGTGCAGCACGCCTTCGATCTTGACGGCGGTGACGGCCGCGCCTTCGATCGAACTCAGCATCACGCGGCGAAGTGCGTTGCCTATAGTGGTGCCGAATCCGCGCTCAAAAGGCTGCGCCCAGAACATTCCGTACTTGTCGGTGAGCGAACTCTGATCGCTCGCTAAACGTTTCGGTTTTTGAAAACCTCTCCAAAGCATGTGTTGCTCCTCTCGGCCATGTGGCTCGATCCTGCTCACTGAGCGGCCCAGCTCAGGTCACAACAGGAAAGGCTGATCTGGCACGAATCGTAGGCCAAAAATCAACACTGTTGGCTGTTCGTCGTTCGCTCTTCGCAACCGCTCCGCGACCCGTTGGTACGCGAAAAGCGAACCGCGAACGACGTGCAGCGACTACTTGCTATACAGTTCGACGATCAGTTGCTCGTTTACCGGCAACTGGATATCCTCGCGCTTCGGCAGCGCCGTGACACGGCCTTTGTAATTTTCGCGATCAATATCGAGCCACGCCGGAGCCGGTTGATGGCTCGCAAAGTCACGCGCGGTTTCGAGAATCGGAATCTTGCGGCTACTCTCGCGAATCTGGATTTCCTGGCCGATGGCGACTTCGAAGGAAGGAATATTAACCTTCTTGCCATTCACCTGCACGTGTCCGTGACGAACCAGTTGGCGCGCCTGGCGCCGCGAGATGCCGAAACCGAGACGGTAGACAACGTTGTCAAGACGGCGTTCCAGCGACTCCAGCAATTTCGCGCCGGTCACGCCCTTAGACCGGACAGCGTTCTCGAAGTAATTGCGGAACTGGCCTTCCTGCGTAAAGTAGATGCGCTTGGCTTTCTGCTTTTCGCGCAACTGCAGGCCGTAGCCTACAACTTTCGTCTTTTTATCTTTCCCGTGTTGTCCGGGAGCGAAGTTGCGCTTCTCGATTGGGCATTTGTCGCTAAAGCACTTGGTGCCTTTGAGGAAAAGCTTGATGCCTTCCCGGCGACATAGACGGCACACTGCATCGGTATAACGAGCCATATTTCTCCTTGATTCGATGACCGGTTTACAGGTTTGGCTTCACCCTTCGTCCCGGACGAAATAGTTGTCAGCTCTCAGCTCAGTAAAACTTTATACCCTTCGGCGCTTTGGCGGACGGCAGCCATTGTGCGGAATCGGAGTCGTATCTTTGATCGAACGCACTTCGATTCCGGCGGACGCAAGGGCGCGGACGGCGGATTCCCGACCAGACCCAGGTCCGCTTACGCGAACGTCAACGCTACGCACACCGTGATCACGCGCCATTGCAGCGGCGTTGGAGGCAGCCTGTTGCGCGGCGAACGGAGTTCCTTTACGCGATCCGCGGAAACCGAGCGAACCGGAACTCTTCCATGACAGGACGTTGCCCGTCATGTCGGTGATGGTCACGATGGTGTTGTTAAAAGAAGCCTGCACGTGCACGAGTCCGTGAGGAACGTGCTTGCGCTCTTTTTTCTTGAAGGTCTTCTTCTTGCCTTTTTTATCGGGCGCCGCGGCGCCGCCTGCTGCCACTGGTTTTGCCATGTTTTCGAGTTCTCAGTTCTCAGTTGTCTGTTCTCAGTAAAATCGTTCCCGGTGCCACTGAGAACTGATAGCTGAGAGCTGACATCTGGTTTTACGCTTTTGCCGTCTTCTTCTTCATCGTGACCGTACCTTTGCGCGGACCTTTGCGGGTGCGGGCATTGGTATGGGTGCGCTGCCCGCGAACGGGCAGGTTGCGGCGATGGCGGAATCCGCGATAGGAGCCGATTTCGATGAGGCGTTTGATGTTCATCGAAACATCTTTGCGGAGATCGCCTTCCACCGAACCTTGCGCTTCGATCACCTGGCGGATGCGGTTGACCTCGTCTTCTCCAAGGTCAGAAATTTTCTTCATCGGGTCAACGTTGGCCGCGTCCAGAATGGTCGCCGCCCGCGAAGTGCCGATGCCGTAGATGTAGGTGAGCGCGATGTTCGTTCGCTTGTTGCGCGGAAGATCGACGCCTGCAATACGTGCCATGAATGCCTCTCTTAACCAGCTGCCAGCTCTCAGCTGTCAGCTTTCAGTAACTGCAACTGCAACTGCAACGGCAAAAGACTAGCCCTGACGCTGTTTGTGCTTGGCCGTTTCGCAAATCACGCGGACTACGCCCTTGCGGTGGATGACTTTGCACTTATCGCAAATTTTCTTTACCGACGCTCTTACTTTCATAATCCCTCACCTAGCTACGGACCCATTCGTCCGTCCCGCCTGGGCGTGGCCCGGCGACAACTCTATTTGTAGCGGTACACAATCCGACCGCGATTCAGATCGTACGGAGAAAGTTCGACAGCGACTTTATCTCCCGGCAAAATTCGTATGAAGTTCTTCCGCATCTTGCCGGAGACGTGGGCCAGAACCTGGTGTTTATTTTCGAGCTCCACCTTGAACATGGCATTGGGCAGCGGCTCGACGACCGTTGCCATCACTTCAATCGCGTCTTCTTTACTCATCGACTCCTTAAGAAGCTTCTGGCTGTTCGCTAATGGCTTTTAGCTGGAAGCCTATGGCTAGCAGCTAAGAGCCTACTGCGTCAAAATCACTGGGCCCTGCCGGGTCACAGCCACACAATGTTCAAAGTGCGCGCTGTAACTGCCGTCGAGCGTTACGGCCGTCCATTTATCGCTCAAAACTTTGGTCTCGGGACGCCCCGAGTTCACCATCGGCTCGATCGCAAGAACCATGCCTTCGGTCAACTCTGCGCCTTGGCCTTTCTTACCGAAGTTCGGAATCTGCGGCGCTTCGTGCAGCTTGGTTCCGATACCGTGGCCCACAAACTCCCGCACCACACTAAACCCGTTCGCTTCGACTAGCTTCTGGATCGCCGATCCAACGTGGCCAATCGTGTTGCCAATCTTTACCTGCTCGATGCCCTTATACAAAGAAGCTTCGGTGACCTCGAGCAACTTCTTTAACTCGGAAGTCAGCGACTCGCCGACGGGCACTGTAATCGCCGCGTCCCCGTAGTATCCATCGCAAACTACACCGCAGTCGATGGAAACAATGTCGCCGGTCTTCAGCGCCCGTTTTTCCGACGGGATGCCATGCACGATCTCTTCATTGATCGATGTGCAGAGCACGCATGGATAACCGTAATATCCCTTAAACGCCGGGGCCGCTCCCAAATCCGCAATCATCTTCGCGGCGGCATTTTCCAGGTCCATCGTAGTAACGCCAGCGGCTACGATGCCTTTCAAGTGGTTCAAAACCTGGCGAACCATCTTGCCGCTCCGCCTCATCTTTTCGATTTCTTCCGGCGTCTTGCGGATGATGCGGTCTTCTCCAAAACTCATAACGAATTTCTTACTTCAGAGCCTCTTCGCCGCTCTTGAGGTCGCGTCCCTGCTCACGATGACTTTCGAGTACCGCGAAAATCTGTACCGTCACTTCCGCCATCGGACGATCGGCATTGATCGCAACCAACCGGCCCTGGGCCTTGTAATAATCGGCCACCAACCGGGTTTGCCGGTCATACGCAGCCAAACGCTCGGAGATGACTTCCTCACGATCGTCGTCGCGGATCACCAGCTTCGATCCGTCTACATCACACAACTCATCTACGCGAGGTGGCTGAGAGTGAATGTTATAGAGCAGCCCGCAGGTGGGACAAGAACGCCGTCCGGTAAGCCGTTGCAACAATTGATTATAATCTACGAGCAACTGAATCACAACTAGTGGCCACTTGCGTGGGCTGGCGCCAGCCGGCGACGTTGATTTGTCGGACTCCGGTTGAGTGCCGTTTCCCGCCTTGTTTTCAAAGAACTCGTTTTCCAGGAAGGCATCCAGCCATCCGGCCTGTGCGGCGGTCCGGGGAAAGCCGTCCAGAACAAAACCTCGTTTGCAGTCAGCCCCCCGCAGCCGATCGGCGACGATTCCATACATCAATTCGTCGGGAACCAGTTCGCCCCGCGCCATGATGCCTTTGGCGGAGTTGCCTAATTCCGTGCCGCGCGCGATGTGTTCGCGTAAAAGATCGCCGGTCGAGATGGTCGGCACGCCATAGCGGTCGACAATCTGCCTGGACTGCGTACCCTTCCCGGCGCCCGGAGGCCCTAGAAGAATCACCGTCCCAATATTTCGCGCGGTGCCGTTAGCCGACTCATTGGCCATCGAAATGGCTTCTTTTACCCGTATTTCCTACCGCGGAAATAACGCCGTGCTCCGCGCCGCAACCAGCTCTCAGTTCCCGGTTCTCCGTAAAACCGAGGCCCCGGGGCTCTTACTGAGTACCGGGAACTGGCAACAAGAACCTTCTCTACCAGGTACGGCGACCGCGCAGGCGGCCGCTCTTCGGGGTGAATCCGTCGTAGTGTCGCATAATGAGCTGCGCTTCAATCTGCGTGACCGTATCCATGGCAACGCCCACTACGATGAGAAGCGATGTTCCACCGAAGTAAAAATTTACGCCCAAACCGTTTGTGACCCAGGTGGGCAAGCTTTCAAACATCCGTCCCAGAAGCGGAAGGTGATTAAGCTTGATACCGGCAATCATCCATTCCGGAATCAGCGAAATCAGAATCAGGTAGAGCGCGCCGACCAGCGTGATGCGCGTCAGAACATCGTTGATGAAATCGGAGGTACGCTTGCCAGGGCGAATGCCGGGAATGAAACCTCCCCACTTCCGCATATTGTCGGCAACCTCGTTCGGGTTGAACACGATCGAAATATAGAAGTAGGCAAAGAAAATAATACCCAGGCAATACAGCAAAGTGTAAAGCGGCTCGCCCCACTTCATCGCGTCCAGAATCGGACCCACGACCCGGTTGTTATGAAATGCCTGGCCAAGCATCTGCGGCAAAGCCAGGATGGAAGAGGCAAAGATTACCGGCATCACGCCGCCCGCATTCACTCGCAGGGGCAAGTGAGTGGATTGTCCACCCATCACTTTGCGTCCCACCACACGCTTGGCGTATTGCACGGGAATCCGGCGCTCACTGCGCTCGACGTAGACGATAAAGGCGACGACCGCAACCATCAGCACGAGCAACATGATGATCGCGGGAGCGGTAAAAACCCCCCAGGCATTAGTGCTGGCCTTCTGATAAAGATCGGCAACGCCGCGAGGTAGGCCGACCACGATGCCGGCAAAAATCAAAAGCGACATGCCATTACCAATACCGCGTTCCGTAATCTGTTCGCCCAGCCACATGATGAAGGCGCTGCCCGTGGTCAAGGTCAGCATGGTCATCAGGATGAAACGGGGGCCGGGATTGAGAACGTAATCGCCTCCGCCTTTTTGCAGGCTGATGGCGATACCAAAGGATTGCACAGCGCTCAAAATCACGGTGAGATAGCGCGTCCACTGCGTGATTTTCTTGCGCCCCATTTCCCCTTCTTTTTGCAGCTTGGCGAGCGGCTCGTAGACCACGGTCAAAAGCTGCAAAATGATGGATGCCGTGATGTACGGCATGATGCCGAGGGCAAAGATGGTGAGTCTCCGCAGGTTGCCGCCGCTGAAGAGATCGACGAACCCGAGCACGGACCCTTTATTCTGCTCGAAAAATTGCGCCAGCCGGTCGCCGTTAATTCCCGGCGTCGGGATGTGGCCGCCGAGGCGATAGACCGCGAGCAGGCCGAGCGTGAACAGCACGCGCTTACGAAGATCGGGAACCCGGAAGATATTCGACAGCTTTTCGAGCATTACTGCAAGACCTCAAACTTGCCGCCAGCCTTGGTGATTTTATCCTGCGCTGTCTTGGAAAATTTGTGTGCGTGTACGGTGATGGCGGTCGTCAACTCTCCGGTGCCGAGAATCTTCACTGGTTGCTTGCCATTGACGACTCCCGCTTTTTTCAGAACTTCAGGGGTAATTTCAGTTTCACCAAGTTCGGCGAGGCGGTCGAGATTTACAACCGAATACTCTTCGCGGAAGATGTTGGTGAAACCGCGCTTCGGGATGCGGCGATGCAACGGCATCTGGCCGCCTTCAAATCCGCGGATCAGCCGCGCACCGGAACGCGACCACTGCCCTTTGTGCCCGCGCGTGGAGGTCTTGCCCATGCCGGAGCCCATGCCACGTCCGACTCGCTTCTTCTTTTCCGTCGACTTCTTCGGTGCCCGTATCGTCGATAAATTCATAAACCGTCTCTCGTCTGTCGTCGCTCGTCGCCCGTCTCAAATACCTCTTTAGAAACGGGGCTTGCCTCGTCTCCGAAGCATTTCAACACTTACTCTACGATCGCAACCAGGTGTGGAATCTTCTTCACCATGCCGCGAATCGCGTTGTTGTCTGGCCGCACAATCACCTGGTTCAGACGGGTAAAGCCCAACCCTTTGACCACCGCTTTGTGCTTCTTAGGAGTGCAGATGGCGGAACGAACCCACTTGAGCTGGATCGTGCCCTTCGGCGTCGCTTTTGATGTTTTGGTCGTCATTTACAACTCCTCTACCGATTTGCCGCGCAGTTCCGCAACGTGCTCGCGGCTCTTCAGCTTCTTGAGCGCTTCGAAAGTCGCTTTAATCACGTTATGCGGATTGTTGGTGCCGATCGACTTCGTCAACACGTTCTGAATTCCAGCCGACGTCATGACGGCACGCACGGCGCCTCCGGCAATCACTCCGGTACCTTCGGGGGCAGGCTTCAACAGCACCATGCCCGAACCGAAGCGTCCGAGAACCGTATGCGGAACAGAGGTCTGGGTCAGGTTGATGCGCATCAAGTTCTTTTTGGCCGACTCGATTCCTTTTCGGATGGCCTGCGGAACTTCTTTCGCTTTGCCCGATCCGAAGCCGACGACGGCTGCCGACGGATCTCCGATCACAACCAGCGCCGCAAACGACATGTTCTTGCCGCCCTTGACCACTTTCGTAACCCGGTTAATCGAGACGACCTGGTCTTTTAACTGGAACGAAGCTGCATCGAGTTTCTTTGTGACTCTCGCCATTCTGAAAATTCCATTTCTGATTTGTAATTGGCAATTTGTAATTGTCGATCGCGAAGCCTGAGCTCTCCAATCACAAATTACAAATCACCAATTACAAATTCTCTAAAACTGTAGTCCTGCTTCCCGCGCCGCGTCCGCGACCGCCTTGATGCGTCCGTGATAAATGTAGCCGCCGCGATCGAATACGACCTTAGTGACGCCTTTATCCTTCGCCAGTTCGGCGATTTTTTTGCCCACCATTTTTGCGGACGCCACGTTGCCGCCCGTCGTGCGCACGCCTTTTCGGTCATCCGCGGTCGAGGCCGCAACCAGGGTTACGCCCTTGAGGTCGTCGATCAGCTGCACATAAATGTGATTCAGCGAACGATAAACATTGAGTCGCGGACGCTCCGGTGTTCCGATGACTTTCTTCCGGATCCGATCATGTACCCGTTGCCGCGTCCGATTCTTGGAATTGATTCTTAGCATGTTTAAAGCCTCGTCGTTCGCTTTTCGCTTTTCGTCGTTCGCAATCGCCCATTGTGCGATCAGCCAACGGCCAACAGCGGTTACTTAGCTCCAGTCTTACCAACCTTCTTCTTCAATTTCTCGCCCACGTAACGCACACCCTTGTTCTTATAGGGATCGGGCGGACGCAATGAGCGCATTTCAGCGGCGACCTGGCCAACTTTCTGGCGGTCGATTCCATTCAACGTTAGATGGGTCAGCTTCGCATCGATGGCACAATCCACGCCAGTCGGCAGCGGATATTCAATCGGGTGCGAGTACCCCAGACTGAAGACGACCATCCCCTTACCCTTCATTTCGGCGCGATAGCCAATGCCGACGATGTCGAGTTCGCGGGTCCAGCCCTTGGTCACGCCTTCCACGGCGTTATTGACCAGTGCGCGCGCTAAGCCATGCACCGCGGCATGCGCGTTGTCCGGGCGAATCGCCACCAGGTTGCCGTCCTTCTGCTCCATCGTGATGCCGGACGGAAGAGGTGTATCCAGCTTGCCCTTGGGGCCCTGGACCAGCACCGTATTGCCTTCGATTTTAACCGTCACGCCCTTCGGGATCGGGATCGGTTTTTTTCCAATTCGTGACATAGCTTTTTGGCTCTCAGTTGTCAGTTATCAGTTATCAGTCGTCAGTAAGAACTTGTTGCAGTTACTGAAAACTGATAACTGACAACTGATAACGCTCCTCTACCAAATCTCGCACAGAAGTTCGCCACCGAGGCCTTGCCGCCGCGCCTGGCGTCCGGTCATCACGCCTTTCGGCGTGGTCAGGATGTTGATGCCCATCCCGCCAAGGACACGCGGTATCTCGGTACGGCGCACATAGACGCGGCATCCAGGACGCGATACGCGCGCCAGGTTCGTGATGACTGCCTCGTTGTTGTTGCCATACTTCAAGTAGACGCGCAGGACCTTGTGACCCTCTTCTTCCGCCGGCTTGAAGTTCGCGATATAGCCCTCTTCTTTGAGAATGCGGGCAATCTCCGTCTTCAGCTTGGAAGCTGGTATATCGACTTTCTGGTGCCGTGCACGGATCGCGTTACGGATGCGCGCCAGCATGTCTGCGACCGGATCGGTCAACCTCATTGTTTGCTTCTCCTAAAGCCGCTCGTTCGCTCCACGTCGTTATTCGTCATGCCGCGGAGAACCTGGCAGCAGCTTGCTTTCAGCACTTCGTTGTCAGTTGTCAGTCATCAGTTCTCAGTAAGTGCCGCCGATTGTGAACCGGCTGACAACTGATAACTGACCACTGAAAACTGATCTTCTACCAGGACGACTTCGAAACTCCAGGGATCTCGCCCCGCAGCGCTAAACCGCGGAAACACAGACGGCACAGGCCAAACTTGCGTAAGTAGGCTCGTGGACGTCCGCAAATCTTGCAGCGGTTATGCTTGCGCGACGAAAACTTCGGCTTCCTCGCGTCCTTTACTCTCTTTGCTGTAGTTGCCAAACTTCGCTCCTAGCTTCTAGCTACACGCTGCCAGCCTTCCGCCGTCAGCGCTCCGCCAAACCTTAGTTCGCCCGAAAGGGCATTCCCAAGTGCTTGAGCAACGACCGCGCCTGATCGTCAGAGCGCGCCGTCGTCACAATGGTTACGTTCATACCTTTCAATTTGTCGACCTTCGAATAATCAATTTCCGGAAAGATCAACTGATCGTGCAGGCCGAGGGTGTAATTGCCCCGGCCATCAAACGACTTGGTCGAGACTCCTTTGAAATCTCGCACGCGCGGCAGCACCACGGTGACCAACCGGTCGAGAAATTCGTACATGCGGTCGCCGCGCAAGGTAACCATCGCCCCAATCGGCATGCCTTCCCGAACCTTGAAGGCGGCAATCGACTTCTTGGCCCGCGTGATCACGGGCTTCTGTCCCGTAATCTGGCCGAGTTCATTCACCGCCGGATCGATGAGCTTCGCGTTCTGCGTCGCCTCGCCAACTCCCATGTTCACGACAATCTTGTTAAGTCGCGGCACCGCCATCGGATTCTTGAGGTCGAGCTCTTTCATGAGCGAGACCGAAACCTCTTTTTCGAACTGCGTGCGCAACCGCGGGCGCTCTTTCGCGGCATGCCGCGGAGCCTCGGCACTCGGCTTCGACTCGGCCGCCTGCGCCTTATCGGCTTTGGCCTTCGTTTTCTTCAGCTGCTCGGCTTTTTTCTGTTCGTCTACCATTTGTCGTTGCTACCTTCTCCATCACGGTTTCGGAGTGCCGTCTTCGCTCGACGGATACCGGTTCGTGAGGAATTTACTTTTCCAGCGTCGTACCGCACTTCTTGCACACCCGCACCTTACGTTCACCGCGCACTTCGTGTCCGATGCGGACCGGGCCGCAAGTCCCGCAAACCAAGGCAACGTTCGACAACGGGATCGCGCGTTCCTGTTCGGCAATCCCGCCCTTAACATTGCGCTGCGGATTCGGCCGAACGTGCTTCTTCACCATCATCACGTGCTCGACCAGCACTTTGCCTTCGTCGGGAAGCACGCGCAACACGCGCCCTTCTTTTCCCGTATCCCGTCCCGTCATCACCTTCACGGTGTCGTTGCGGCGGATATCCACTCGTTTATGTAACTTCGCAGTCGCTGTTCCCATAAGAATCCTGATCTTGCAAATTTGTAATCGGGTAATTTTGTAATTCGAAATCCAGTTCGAGATGCGGATTTCAAATTACGAAATTACCCAATTACTTAATTACCAAATTCACTACAGTACTTCGGGCGCGAGCGAAACAATCTTCAAAAATTTCTTCTCGCGCAGTTCCCGCGCCACCGGACCAAACACGCGCGTCCCTACCGGCTCGCCCGTGTCGTTGATCAGTACCGCGGCGTTCTGATCGAAGCGGATGTAGGTTCCATCGCGCCGGCGATACTCCTTGCGCGTCCGGACAATCACCGCCTTCACCACTTTGCCCTTCTGCACCTGACCGTCGGGCGAGGCCTCTTTCACGCTGGCCGTAATCACGTCGCCGAGGCTGGCGTGCAGACCGGTCGAACCGCCGAGCGGCATGATCATCTGCAGCTTGCGGGCGCCGGAGTTGTCGGCAACCTCGATCATCGATCTCATCATCAGGGACATATTCGGTCTCCTTCTTTACGCCGCTTAGCGCTTCGCTTAATTCTTGTCGCCCAGCTCTGGTCGCCTAACTCTTGGTCCTTAACTCTTGGCAACAATTCCAGTGGCGGCGTCGAGATCGACTTCCGGCACCAGCGCCGTTTTGCGCACGATTTCCTGCAGCGTCCAACGCTTCAACTTCGAGAGCGGGCGCGATTCTTCAATTCGCACTACGTCTCCAGTGTGTGCTTCATTCTTCTCGTCGTGCGCATAAAACTTCTTGCGGATGGAGATCACGCGTTTGTACATCGGATGCGCCTTCTTGCGCGTGACTTCAACCACAATCGTCTTCTGCATCTTGTTGGAGACGACGGTGCCGATCAGCACCTTGCGGTGCGACTGCTTTTCCGGTTGCACGTTTGCGGCGTGGCTTGTAGTTTCCGCCATTATTTTTTCTCCGTCTTGCGGACGCCGGCCAGTTCCTGCTCGCGCAGGACAGTCTGAACGCGCGCGATATCCCGGCGCAGCCCGCGAATCTTTTTCAGGCTCTCCGTCTGCCCCATATTCATCTGGAACTTCAGCTTGAAGAGCTGGTCCGCCAAGTCGCGCTCCTGGTGCTTGAGCTCGACGTCAGTTAAGTTACGTATTTTTTCTGCCTTCATAAATAAACTCTCAGCTATCAGTAAGATCGTCAGAAGCTTTTACTTCTGCAATCTCTTTACAGCACTTCGCGCTTGACGAAAGTCGTGCGCAGCGGAAGCTTGTGCGACGCGAGACGCATCGCCTCTTTCGCTTCCGTGATGGGCACGCCTTCCATCTCAAACAAAATCTTCCCCGGCTTCACTACCGCAACCCAGTGATCGGGAGCACCCTTGCCTTTACCCATACGCGTTTCGGCGGGCTTCTTGGTGACGGGCTTATCCGGAAATAAACGGATCCAGATCTTGCCGCCGCGCTTCACGAAACGGGTCATGGCCACGCGGCTCGCTTCGATCTGACGGTCGGTAATCCATCCCGGCTCGAGGACTTTCAGCCCAAACTGGCCGAACGCCAGCGTGCTTCCGCGCCAGGCTTTGCCCGTCATGCGACCGCGCTGTTGCTTGCGGTACTTAACTTTCTTCGGCATCAACATAAGAATCAGTTCTCAGTTCTCAGCTGTCAGTTCTCAGGAAAATCTTCCCGTCAGACGCTCCTAACCTCAGCCATCTGACCTCTGACCTCTGCAATCTTCCAACTTCTTAGAACGCTCCCGTAGTGCTCACTTCGCGCGCCGGGGTCGCTTCCCGCTTTTTCGCCGGAAGAATCTCGCCTTTATAAACCCAGACTTTCACCCCAATCACGCCGTAGGTGGTGCGCGCTTCGGTGAAACCGTAATCGATATCGGCGCGCAGCGTGTGCAGCGGCAAGCGGCCCTGCAAATACCATTCCGAGCGCGCGATTTCGTTGCCGTTCAAGCGCCCGCTTACGCGGACTTTAATTCCTTTGCAACCGAAGCGCAGCGCCGAATCGACCGACTTACGCATCGCGCGACGGAAGCCGACACGCTTTTCGAGCTGCAGCGCGATCGACTCCGAAACCAGCTGGGCATCCAGCTCGGGCTTGTGCACTTCCTGAATATCGACGTGGACCTCGCGCGTAGTCTTCTTCTGCAGGTCCTGTTTCAGCTTATCGATTTCCGCGCCCTTGCGGCCGATGATGATTCCTGGACGCGCCGTCTTGATGATGATCCGGAGCTTGTTGCCGGGACGCTCGACTTCCACGGAACTGATGCCCGCTGACTTCAGCTTCTCCTTCAGCTCGGTCTTCAGCTTGTAGTCTTCAAGCAGCAGCTTGTCGTAATCTTTTTCGACAAACCAGCGCGACTTCCAGGGCTTGGTATAGCCGAGGCGGAATCCGTACGGATGAACTTTCTGTCCCATCGTTGCTCCTAAAGGTTCGCAGTACGCTATTCGCCGCTCGCTTTCAAAGTTCGCATTTGGCGAACCACGAACCGCGAACGACGTTCTTATTTCTTCGCAGTCGCCTTCTTGCCGACTGCCTTCTTCTTTGCCGGCGCCTTCGCCTTCGCCTTGGCTTTCAGCCGCGGAGCCGCACCCTTTGCCGCTTTGCTCCCAGCCGCCGGCGAGGTCTCAATCGCGGCGCCGTTTCGGTTTTTCTCCGCCAACACAATTTCCAGATGCGCGATGCGCCGCACATAGTGATAGGCCCGGCCCATGGGCGCGGGACGAATGCGCTTCATCCGTGGACCGTCATTGGCCACCGCACTCTTCACATACAGGTTATCGAGTTCCACATCCAACCCTTTTTCGGTGCTCAGGAAGTTCGCGTTATCGATGGCCGACTGCAACAGCTTTGCCACCGTCGCTGCCACGCGCTTCTTGGTGAATGCCAGCGTGTTCCGCGCCTCTTCCACGCGCCGTCCCTTGATCAGGTTCAGCACCAGCCGCGCCTTTTGCGGCGAGACGCGCATGTATCGGGCTTCTGCTCGAAATTCCATCGTCCCGTCTCCTTACGCCTTCGGCGCACTGATTGCGCCAGGTCCGCCAGGCGCGCCTGCCGGTTTCGCGGCTGTTTCGGTCGCCGCTTTCATCGAGTGTCCCTTGAACTGGCGGGTAAAGCTGAATTCACCCAGCTTGTGTCCCACCATGTTTTCGGTCACGTATACCGGAATGAACTTGCGTCCGTTATGTACGGCAATCGTGTGTCCGACCATCTCCGGAATAATCGTCGAGCGCCGCGACCACGTCCGCAGCACCTTCTTTTCGTTTCGCGCATTCATGCCTTCGACTTTCGTCACCAGGTGCGCGTCTACGAACGGTCCTTTTTTTGTCGATCGTGCCATAAGTCAGTTCTCGGTTCTCAGCTCTCAGTTCTCAGCAAACGGAACCAAGGCTTCATTTGCTCGCGATCCGCAGTCCGCGCCTCGCGACTTACTTAACTCTTCTTACTACTAGCTATTCTTGCTAACTCTTCTTGCGGCGGTTCACGATAAACGTGTCCGTCCGCTTGTTGTTACGCGTCTTGTAGCCACGCGTTGGCTGCCCCCAAGGGGTCACCGGATGCCGTCCGCCGGAGGTCTTGCCTTCGCCGCCACCGTGCGGGTGATCGACCGGGTTCATCGAAACGCCGCGGTTATGCGGACGCTTTCCCACCCAGCGTGTGCGTCCCGCCTTGCCCCAGGTCACATTCTCGTGGTCGGTGTTGCCCACCTGTCCAATGGTCGCTAAACAGTCGAGCGCCACTTTGCGCGTCTCACCGGAAGGCAATTTGACCAAACCGTAGTCGCCTTCCTTCGCAATCAACTGCGCCGAACCGCCCGCCGAGCGCACCATCTGCGCGCCTTTACCGGGACGAAGCTCGATGTTGTGAATGGTCGTCCCGGGCGGAATATTCCGCAGCGGCAAGGCGTTGCCCACAAGAATGTCGGCCTCGGGACCACTCAAAATCTTTGCGCCAACTTTCAATCCGTCGGGCTGCACGATGTAGCGCTTCTCGCCATCGGCATAGCTCAAGAGGGCAATGCGCGCCGAGCGTCCGGGATCGTATTCAATCGTGACCACGGTCGCCGGAATGCCGTGCTTGTCGCGCTTGAAATCAATCGTGCGCAGCAAGCGCTTGTTTCCGCCGCCGCGAAAACGCATCGTCGTGTCGCCGGAATTGCGGCGTCCACCGGAACGAATCTTGCCCTCAACCAGCGCCTTGTGCGGCTTCGATGAGGTAATGTCGTCCGTCGTAACCGAGGTGCGGTAACGCAACGTCTGGGTTGTCGGTCTGTAAGTTTTTATGGCCATATCTAGCTCACTGCCTTCGGTGGTTCGTCGTTGGTCGTTCGTCGCTCTTTCCGAATATTCCCGGGCGCCGTTGCCAACGACCAACGGCGAGCGACTACCGACTGCACTTACAAATTCTGCGCGTACTCCGGCATTTTTTCGCCGCTCTTTAGACGTACGTACGCTTTTTTCCAGTCAGGACGGTAGCCGGTAAACTTCCCCCGCCGCCGCTCTTTTCCCGGATAATTCGCGGTTCGTACTGACGACACTTTTACTTTGAAGATCGACTGCACCGCTTCTTTAATCTCGGTCTTCGTCGCCTTCGGCGCCACCTGGAATACCAGCGTGTTCTGCGTCTCTTTAATGCCAAGACCTTTTTCGGTAATCACCGGCTTGCGAATAATCTGATAGGCGGATTTCATATTGATTCGGCCCTAGGCCACCTCCGCTTTCGTCTTGCGAGCTCGGCGCGCCGGCTTCTTTTTCTCTTCCACCGGCTCCGCTTCGTGGGTACGACGCGAGGCCGTTTTCTTCAGCGAGTCCTGCAGCTTTTCGAGGGCCGGCTGGGCAAAAATCACGTGCGTGAAGCGCATCAGGTGATAGGGATGCACTTCGTTCGCCCGCACCAGCTCCAGTCCGTCGATGTTGCGCGAACTGAGCGCCAGGTTCTTGTTTTCCGCAGTCGAGACATCCACCAGAAGCGTCGTGCCATCGATCTTCAACTTGTTGAGCGACTCGCGAAACAGCTTCGTCTTCGGTTCTTTAACATCGAAGGAGCTGACGACCACCAGTTTCCCGTCGGCAAATTTCGAAGCCAGCGCGGAGCGCAATGCACCCAGCAACTTTTTCTTGGGAAACGCGTAGTCGTAGGAGCGTGGTTGCGGTCCATGAACCGTGCCGCCGTGGCGCCACAGTGGCGAACGGATCGAGCCGATACGCGCCCGCCCCGTGCCCTTCTGCTTCCACAGCTTTTTGCCCGATCCCGAAACGCGCCAGCGGTTCTTGGTGGCATGCGTGCCCGCACGCGCGGAGGCGCGATAGTGCGTGATCGCCTCCCAGAGCAAGTCCTCGTTCACCGCGCCGAAGACTTCGTCGGCAAGCTCCAGCGTTCCGGCCTTGGCTCCGTTCAGATTGTAAACATCAATAGTTGCCATATGTCTCTCGTCTTCCGTGGCGCGGGCGCCCTCGCCCGCGGCTTTTGATCTTGCCCTTAGCGAAACCGAACTAGCCCTTCTTTGCCGCTCTCTTCGCAGCCTTCAACGGATCAACCGTTGCCGAACCGGCAAATCCACGGCGCTCTCGAGGCGGCTTCTTTGCCTTATTAATCATGATGTAGCCGCCGTTTGCGCCCGGAACACTGCCTTCGACCACCAGCAGATTCTCTTCCTTGTCGACGCCCAGGATGCGTAGGTTCCGGGTGGTGATGCGAGCATCTCCCATGTGTCCCGACATTCGCATACCTTTAAACACTCGTGAAGGAAACGCCGAGGAACCAATCGAGCCCGTAATCTGAAACATCGATCCGTGCGACTTGGGACCACCGCCAAAATGATGCCGCTTGACAACACCCTGAAAACCGTGGCCCTTGCTGGTTCCGATGACATCAACAAAACGCTCGTTCTCGAAAATGTCGACCAGAATACGGTCGCCCGGCTTGATCACGCCCTCGGTCGTCTCTCCCGGAGCATCGACTTCAATTGCCACCTCGCGCACAAAGCGCACCGGCGGAAGGTTGTGTTTGGCAAAATGTCCGCGCATCGCCTTGGTCAACTTCTTTTCTTTCACGAATTCGACCAAGCCAATCTGCGCCGACTCGTATCCATCCTTGGTACTAGTCTTGTGCTGCGTGATGACACACGGTCCTGCCTGCAACACGGTCGCCGGCCGCACATCGCCCTTCGAATCGAAGAGCTGCGTCATGCCGACTTTCTTTCCCAGGATTCCAGTGACTCTTGCCATTTCCTTCTCCATTCCCAGCTTGGCTATCAGCTATTGGCTGGGGAGCTCTTGCTCTTTTATGTTGTGTGGTGACGGGGCTTCGCCCCGTCAATAGCGGGACCGAGCCCCGCCACCACACGACTATTTATGTTCTTTGCCGAATGCTTTAATCTCTACGTCCACACCCGCCGGAAGATCAAGCTTCATCAGGGCATCGACCGTCTGCTGCGTCGGTTCGAGAATATCGAGCAGGCGCTTGTGAGTGCGGATCTCAAATGCTTCCCGCGACTTCTTATCCACGTGCGGAGAACGCAGCACGCAATACTTATTTTTCATCGTGGGCAACGGAATCGGCCCGGCAATCTGCGCGCCGGTACGTTTTGCCGTTTCCACGATCTCGCCCGTCGATTGATCCAGGATGCGATAGTCGTAGGCTTTCAGCCGTATGCGAATTCTTTCTTTTCCAGTCACTTTTCACTCTCTTTGCCCCTCCCGGCTTAAGTTCGTCCCAGGAGGAAAGATCTGGCGGCAGGAAGCAAGCCGCTTCTTGGTTTTACCTCTGCAATTCTGACCTCTTACCTCTGACCTGTCTTACTGCACAATTTCCGCAATCGTTCCGGCGCCGACCGTGTGGCCGCCTTCGCGTATGGCGAACCGCAATCCTTTTTCCATCGCCACCGGAGTGATCAGCTCAATCACCAGGCTCACGTTGTCTCCCGGCATCACCATCTCCGTACCCGCTGGCAACTCCGCAATCCCCGTCACGTCCGTCGTTCGCAGGTAAAACTGCGGACGATAGCCCTTGAAGAATGGCGTATGCCGTCCACCTTCCTCTTTTGTGAGGATGTACACCTCAGCTTTGAATTTGGTATGCGGAGTAATCGACCCGCCCTTCGCCAGGACCATGCCGCGCTCGACATCTTCTTTCGCAATGCCGCGCAACAACAACCCGGCATTGTCGCCCGCCATGCCTTCGTCGAGCTGTTTTTTGAACATTTCGACGCCCGTCACCACCGTCTTGCGTGTCTCGCGGAAGCCGACAATCTCCGATTCTTCGCCAACCTTCACCTTGCCCCGCTCGATGCGGCCCGTAACCACCGTGCCGCGCCCCTGAATCGAAAAAATATCTTCGATCGGCATCAGGAACGGCTTATCCAAATCGCGCGCCGGTTGCGGCACCGACTTATCCACCGCTTCCATCAACGCATCAATCTGCTTCTCCCACTTCGCTTCGCCATTCAACGCGCCCAGAGCCGACAACCGCA
>Ga0302281_10001379_pt1 | contig 17530 bp, 9 predicted proteins | sample III_Fen_E1_2_FD_198762 | JGI IMG/M metagenome (GOLD analysis project Ga0302281, IMG submission 198762) | Peat permafrost microbial communities from Stordalen Mire near Abisko, Sweden - III_Fen_E1_2 | ecosystem: Environmental > Terrestrial > Soil > Wetlands > Permafrost | place: Sweden: Abisko...
CAGGCTAAACCGCCGCACCATGGAGCCGGACTTGATGGTGCGCCTACTGCGCGCTTGCATCTGCACACAAACCATCACTTACAAACAGCTTGTCGCCACGCCGGAGCTAGCGTGATATTCATCTTGCGGTAATGGTGAACGCTGGACCGCCTTCAGTGGCCGAAGTTGGCGAGATTGAAATGAGCGTGGGAGTGGGATTTGCGCTTTGAGGCGAGACGACACTGGAACGGAGAAGATAGAGTTCGTTATCCGTGAGTCCCGCTCCGGCCCCGATGAATGAAAGCCCATCGGCACCCCATCGGATCAAGTTGGTCACGATTGGATAATTGATCTGCGGAAACGCAAGAGTGCCGGTCACTGCGTACGACTTGATTCCATACGCAGAGATCATTAAAGCGCTTCCATCGCCCCCATAAGTTTCATCGCCCACGGTGTAAATCTCACCGAGCGATGTGTCGAGGGTGATGTTGTGATCGTTGGGGTACGAGGTTGCATTGAACGTCGTTACCGGGAATGTGCCGACCTGGGTTTGCGTGGACGGATCCCAGACCTGGCCCGCACTGGTGTAAAGCAGCGTGCCGTCGGAGATGACCTGGTTTCCGGTGGTGGTGTCAGTGGGGGAACTTCCCACCGTGGGTCGCGCATATTGCAACCCGGAACTCGTCAATTGAGCTACCTGAAAGTAGACTCCGGGGTAAGTGAACGGAAGGCCGTAGATGGTGAGCGGATTACCGGCCAGAGCAATGCTGATGAAATCCGGATCGGCCCTACAGCAAATTCCGTCGTTCGGGACATAGTTGACGCTGCCCGCATCGTTGTACAGCGTCAGCGAGCTTCCCTGCGACAGAAGAACTTCCTGCGGGCTTCCGGGGATCGTCGCCAGATCTGTCGCACTGACATTGGAGCAGGATGGACAGTCGATATTTGGCGTGTAAGGGAAGGTGCGCTCGACCGCATTGGTTTTCAGGTTGATCCGCTGAAGCGTGAAGTCTGCCTGATTCGCAACGTAGAGATATGCTCCGTCGCTCGAAGCAGCGAGAAGGCGGGGATCCTTTCCGACTGGAATGGGTGTGCCGGGCGTCCCCGTTTTCGGGTCAACCGGAATCACGGTATTGGGATTGGCGGCTGCGGAAGCCGGAATTGCGGCATACAAGAGACCCGTAGCCGGAACAGACGCAACGGCCGCCGGCTCGATCAGCAGCGTTTCATACGGTGTTACAGTTATCGCCTGACTGCTTCCTCCTCCCGGGGCTGGATTCACCACGGAGAGTTGCAGTTCGCCAAGGCTGGTCAGCAAGGATGCGGCGATGGTCACCTTGAGATCGCCATTATCCAGGAAGGTGGTGGTCTGCGCGACTCCGTTCACCTGGGCGACGGATTGCGGATAGAAGTTGGTTCCTGTCAGTTGCAGCGTGGTGGGACCGTTGTTGAGCAGTACTGTCGGTGCGCTGTTGGCAAGAATGGAAGGCACGCCGTTGATGAGGTCGCCTGTTCCGGTGAGCCCGATTGTCAGTTGCGGATTAACCGGATCATTGGAAGAAATAACCACCGATCCGGTGAGCGCGCCCGCGGTGAGTGGCGCAAACGAAAGCTGAATGGTGCACCAGGAAACCGAAGTCTGCTGCGTACAGTCTTGACTCACCAGCGAGAAGCTGGTTCCATTCACCGAGACATTGCCGATCGTAAGCTGAGACTGGCCCCCATTCTGAATCAAGAGCTGGACCGCGGGTCCTTTTGTGCCGACGAGAAGATGTCCAAATGAAAGTGGATTGCTGTTTGGAACAATCTTGGACGCGATGCCCTGGCCAGTGAATGAGACTGCCTGGGGAATCGCCGTCGCATTATCCGAGAGCGTTATGGCGCCGCTCGTGGACAGGCTGCTGACCGGAGTGAAGGTCAGCGTAATCGGGCAGACGGAACCAGCCGCGAGCGTTCCACAACTCTGGGTTGCAACCACGGCCGGATCGGACGACGTAATCGTCGAGATGATGAGCGGAGCGTTTCCGCAGTTGGTCACGTGGATTGTTTTGGCCAGGGAGGCGTTGGCGTTTACCCTGCCGAAGCTTACATTGAACGTGTCGAAGCAAACTGAAGGCGCCGGCGTGGACAGATCGATCTTCGCGATAAAGGAGTGAGACGGCGACGAGTATTGGCTGGCCTGCGGCGGAAGTTGCGGCTCAAAACTTCCGGCCGTGGTGGGAAAGTCGCGAATTTGTAACCCCGGCGGCAATCAGTTTGTCGGATGGATCAATGGCAAGTCCGCTGAATGAAGATCCGCCGTAGATTACATCTGTGGAACTGAGAAACGAACCGAATTCGACGGTGCTGAGATCGGAACTCACTTCCGCCACAATCATGTCCTCGATCGAACCGGTGAATTCGTATTCGGTTACAAATGGATCCTGTAGCGGGAAGTCGGCTGAACTTGTCGATCCTCCCACGAACACATTCGACTTGCTGTCGAGGGCCAGTGCCGAGAACGAACTGGATTCTTCAGTCTGTCCCGTGCCCGGGCCATCGAGGTAGGTTGCCGCCAGAACCGCGGTCGCTTGCGGATTCAGTTCAAGAATGTAACCCGAACTGGGACCTGACAAACCGCCTACACTTGGGACTTTCTGATAAGCGTTGGCGGTCACGGGCAAGGTGGTCTGGTACGTGACCCCGGTTGTCCAGAGGTTTCCATTTGAATCTACGGCCAGAGCGCCAGCAATGTCGGTTCCCGGCAAATAGCTGGCAAGTTTGATCGCCGATGCCGTGGAATTCAACTGAAGTACAAAACCTGCCCGAGGGTCTTCATAGTTGATGTAGGGGTTGGGAAACTGCTCCGCAACCACTCCGGTGGTAGTGGGCAAACCCAGCCCTGCAAAGCCTGTGGTGGTTACATTTCCTGACCCATCGACCGCGATTCCGGTGGGAAGAAACAGGTTATTGTACGACTGTGATGGATCGTACGAGCCATTTCCGGGCACCACCGTTGAGTACACAAGCTTCCCGGTGGAGTCAACTTTCAGCACAAACATTTCCGAATAGGGATACCCGAGGGAGGATGTCGCAAGTGTCCCGGGTGTGATCTGAAATTTCGGGTCATCCGTCAATCCGGCAAGGTATGCATTGCCGGCAGCGTCGACAACAACCCTTCCATTTATTCCATTCGCATAATCTCCTTGCGATCCGCCAACCTCTCCCGAGTAATTCAACTTAGATCCATCGGGCGTCAAAGAGGCAAGAAAATAACAACCATTGTTGAACTGGCAGTTTGGAGTTACAACTGAGCCAGCATGCGGAAAGTCGGTCGATAAAGTGGTTCCGGCGACAATCGCATTTCCGGACGAATCCACGGCGATTGATCCGCCGAAGTCCTGATACGAGCCTCCCAGGTAAGTGGAATACACCAGCGTTTTGCCTGTGGGATCGAGCTTGGTAATGAAGGCATTCTGACAACCGTAGTCGCCGGATTTGCACCCGCCAATCACAGGTTGTTCCGGATTCTTTGTCGGGAAATCGAGCGAATTTGTATAACCGGTCACCAGGATGTTTCCGCTGGCATCCGTAGTTACCGCGGCAATTGTGTCTGTTCCCGTGCCACCCAGGTAAGTGGAGAAGACGAAGACCGGATCGATCACCAGGGCGCGGCTGCGATCATAAGTGCCAAGGGTGAAGCGGACCGTTCCGTCTTTAGCCAGCAAGAACTTTGCGTCGACCGACTGGCGGCCATCCGTTGTCGTTTGATAGGCAACGGGCTTACGCAGAAGCAGCGCGCCGGTTTCCGATTGAAGGGAGATATCTCCGTTCGCGGACAACCCGACACTTTTCGCGCCATTCACGGCCAACACAATCCGGGAAGGATCGGCTCCCGCTTCCAGATGAAAATCGTGTTCAAGCTCTCTGCCGTTGCCGTAAAAGCTCAACGAGATTCCGGGATAGAGGTTCTTGTACTCCACGGCGGAATAGAGGGGCACATTGCGCATCCATCGCGAAGAGTCATTTCCGAGAAAGTAATTGCTGTGACCACCGAGAAGATCCTGCCCATGGGACTCGGCATTTCCGCCCAGAAGAGCAATGTGGATAGGGTTCTCACCACGCGCACGCCCGGCGAGAGCGAAGTCAACGCCGTTGCGCAAGAAGCTGGCATACATTCCATCGCGATGGAAAACGTACCCATATTGAGAGGGAGCCTGGCCGCGATTCGGCTCAAATGTGATGGGGAGGGTCTGCCTCGCCTGCGGAGGAGCGGAGAAAGCTGGAATGGAGGCGAGAAGAAACATCAAGACGGACAAGGGTCGAGCGAGACAAGACATGGCCAGGAATGCCCTCAGACGAGTCCGCCTATTTTAGCGCAGACGTATCGATCAGATTCGGATGAAATATCGGTTGGATACTACTGAGACGAATGACACTGTGTCAATGAGGCAGGGGGTGGGCAACTGCTTCTTCGGCGACCGGAATCACTTTGCGACCGCCATTCGATTTTGGAATTGAACTATCTTTCCTGTCGGAGGGGGAGTAGAGTTCCTTCGCAAGCAGGTTTGAGTGGATCGAATCTCCGGTATTCGGCGGCACGCGAGGCTTTTGCTCGCGATTTCCGCAGAACCGAGTCGCCATGTCGTTCGTAGGCATCAACATCGGCGCATTGACGGTCAAGGTGGTTGCGGTCGGGTCCGGCTTCCAACATGCCGAGACGATGGCCCACCGGGGACGCCCTCTGGAAGTTCTAGCGCAGTTGCTTGCGCAACCTGAGTTTGCCGCCGCGGAGTACTTTGGCGTATCCGGCCATCTGGGCCACATTTCGGAGTTCGCAGCTATTCAACGTGGCCTGCGCGACTTGGGGGAACGCGCGGAGGGCAACTTTGATGCCGTGGTTTCTCTGGGCGGCGAATCTTTTCTGGTCTATACGCTGGCGGATGGGAAGGTCCTGAATGTCTTGTCGCACAACAAGTGTGCGGCCGGCAGCGGCGAGTTTTTCATGCAACTGATTGGCCGCATGGGGCTGGACATCGACACGGCGATTCAGTTGTCGTCTTCAGGCACGGTTGTGCCGTTGGCTTCGCGCTGCACGGTACACTGCAAATCCGACGTGACGCACAAGCTCAATCGTCACGAGGCCACACCCGCGGACATCCTGAAGACGCTGCACGACAGCATGGCGAGTAAGGTTGTCGCGCTGCTGGAGAAAGGGCAGAACTCACTGCGGCGCGTTCTGTTGATTGGAGGCGTAACGCGCAACGCGGCCCTGGTGGAGGCACTCCGCGCGAAACTGCCCGGCACTGAGTTATTGGTGCTGCCGGAGAGTGCGTGGTTCGAGGCGTGGGGCAGCGCGTTGATTACGCAGGACAATCCGCTCTACCAAGCGCCGCACATTCTACCTCTGCCGCCCTTCGAAACGCTGCCGCCGCTGGATCATTACAAGGACCAGGTGCAGGTGATGGCCACGCCTTTACCGCAGGCACCGCCCGAAGGTCCGCTGGTGCTGGGAGTGGATGCAGGCTCGACAACGACCAAGGCTGTTCTGATCGATCCGGCGACGCGCGCGATTGTGGCTTCGCATTATGCGCGTACGCACGACGATCCCGTTACGGCGGCTCGCGAGTGCCTCAAAGCGCTGATTGGTCAAGTGGGCAATCGGCAGGTGGGCCTGGTGAGCACCACCGGTTCGGCCCGCGAACTGATCGGCGCGTGGTTGGGCACGGAACAGGTGTACAACGAGATCTCGGCTCATGCCGCAGGCGCGACGCACTTTGCCGCAGACGTGGACACGATTTTCGAAATTGGCGGGCAAGACGCCAAGTATATCTACCTGCGCAATGGCGTGCCTATCGGCTATGCGATGAACAACGCCTGCTCCGCAGGCACGGGCTCGTTTCTGGAGGAGAGCGCCCAAAGCGACCTGGGCGTCCAAGTCTCAGAGATCGCGGAGATCGCGTTGGCAGCCGCGGCGCCGGTGAAATTCAAGACCACTTGCGCGGCATTCATCAACTCCGATATTCGCATTGCGCAGCAGCAGGGCCAGAGCCGCGACAACATTCTTGCCGGCCTAGTGTACGCCATTGTGGAGAACTATCTTACCAAGGTCAAAGGGCAGCGGCCGGTGGGAAAGAAGGTTCTGCTGCAAGGGGGAGTGGCGCTGAACCGCGCGGTGGGACACGCCTTTGCGCAGCGGGTTGGACGCCCGGTGGTGATTCCATCCAACCCGGAGTTACTCGGCGCCCTGGGGGTGGGACTGCTCGCGCTGGAACGATCAGGCAACGACCTGCGCACGGTCACCGATCTTGAGACTCTGGCGGCGGCGGAGATGAACCTGGTGGGCCGATTTACGTGCCGGGCGTGCAAGATGTGTTGCAGCATCGAGCGCTTCGAAGTGGGCGGCCGGCGCTTCCCGTTCGGCGGCCGGTGCAGCCTGTACGAGAACGTGTGGAAGAGAAAGGCCCGCACTTTGCCAGTTCCCGACATGGTGGAGCAACGGGCAGCAATTATTTATAGCGCCTCAAGACACGCAGAGACACAAACACGGATGGCGCCGAAGCCGCGTCCTTACTGGGATGTTGGGCCGGCGCTAGAAGCCGCCAAATCGTTTTTTGAGGAATCGCTGGGATATCCCAACCTGAAGGCGCCAGTGTCGGAGGCGCGCATCGGCATTCCGCGCGCGCTGACAACGCACTCCTTGTTCCCGCTTTATTCGACCTTCTTTTCGGCTTTGGGGATGGAGATTGTGTTGTCCGCCGTCGACTCGCGCGGCGATCTCCGGTCGCATTCCGGCTTCTGCCTGCCGGCGCAAATCGCACACGGCGCGGTGTTGGACCTGGCGCAAAAGCACGTGGACCTGGTTTTTCTGCCGCAGGTGGCGCGCATGCCGCAGCAGGACTCCGGCAAGGATTCCTATCTCTGCCCGATCACGCAAGCTGGCCCGTATTTCCTTGCAAAGGCTTTTCCCGATACCCGATTTCTTTCCCCGGTTCTGGATTTCACCAACTTACTCGCGGCCAGTGCGGCCATGACCGAGATGGCCATGCGCGAGTTGGGTGTTTCACGCGAGCTGGCCAACGAAGCCTGGGCGGCGGCCGTGGGCGAGCAGACCAGGGCCGAATGTGCTCTTGTCGAGATGGGCAAGCAAGCTCTTGCGCAAGCACTGGCGTCGAACATGCCTGCCATTCTGCTGGCGGGGCACAGCTACAACGCGTACACACCTGAGGCTTCGCAATCCGTGGGCAAGAAACTCTCCAGCATGGGAGTGCTGGTGATCCCCGCCGATTGCCTGATGCCGATTGGGACGGAGACCACGGTTTGGCATTTTGCAAATCAGATTCTGAATGCGGCCTCGCTTTCCAAACGGCATTCCAACCTATTTCTTCTCAGCATCAGCAACTTCAGTTGCACGATCGATGCATTTACACACTCCTTGCTTGCCTCCGAGCTGGAATCCAAGCCCTACCTGATCCTGGAGATCGATGCGCACACCGCTGACGCCGGGGTGCAAACGCGCCTGGAAGCTTTTCTGGATATCGTGCAGAACTATTGCGCAGCACAACCCAGCCAGGCCCGGCCGTTCACTCCCTGCAGGCTGATCAAGGGCGGAAAAGTTATTACTTCGACCAGCGAGAGCGTGCCGCTGGCCGACCCGCGAGTGAAACTGCACATGCTCAACTTCTCTGAGTATCATGCGCAGTCCGCGTCGATGGCTCTGAACTGGCTTGGCCTGCATACCGGCCCGCTGGTTCCTATCGGCCGCAGCCAGCTCGATCTGGGCTTGCAGTTCACTTCGGGCCGCGAGTGCCTCCCGCTGCCTCTCTCGATCGGACAGCTCCTTCAGATCAATCGGGATCGTGAGCCCGGCGAGATCGACGGATTCATCATGATGCAAGGCGGTGCTCCCTGCGTGAGCGAAGCGTACATGAACTATTTCGAACGGTTCATCGTCGAGCATCGGCTGACCGATACGTTCATGGTTCATCCGGGGCCGGAAAACGGCTATCTTGGATTTGACCCGTTCACGCTGATGAAGCATTTTTCGCCGGCGGTTCTGGTGGCGGACATCCTGGTGGAGATCGATCATGTTCTGCGCGTGGTGGGAGCTCCCGGAAGCCTGGAGCAATTCCATTGGGAATGGGAACGATTCCGGGCCATGGCACGAACACTTGACGATTTTTCTGAGCAACTGCCCGGATTTGTGGACCGCCTAGCCGCGCTGCCACGGACGCGCGATCCCATGACCTGCCCCAAGGTCGTGGTTACAGGCGACTTTTACGCCCGGTTCAGTCCGTTCTTCATGGATGGCGTCCGCGACCTCTACGCGGCGCGGGGAATCATCCTGAAGCCCGTGGACCTGACCGACCTGTTCCTGTATGTCACCTATGACGGAATGAGAGGGACGGCAAATAACTGGGGACTGAAGCCGGGAGGATTCGCCCTGGCCAAGGCATGCACCAGGGTTCTCGAATCCGATGGTCAGCAGTACCTGCAGCAATGGTGGGGCTATCAATCCGGGCGAAGAACCGAGCAGCGCTACCGCGAGATCTTTTTGGAAACCGGGCTTCTGATTTCCAGGGTCAACGATGTTGTTGCCCTGTTTGAAAAAAGTTCAGAGCACGTATCGCCGGAGATCTTCGGCGAAATCACTCCGACGGTAGGCAAGAGCCTGAACGCCGAATACGAGGGCTACGACGGCATCATCCTGATCGGACCGTTCAACTGTCTCCCGTTCCGGATCTCGGAGGCGATCCTGAAACCGCTCAGCATTCAACAGGGTATGCCCCTGCTGACCTATGAGACCGATGGCTGCGCTGTGGCGCAGGCCGTGCTCAGGCAGGTAGATGTACACATTCAGCAGGTCCTTGAGCACTCCGCCACTTCCAGGATGGGCCGCGCAATGCCGATTGGGACGAAGGGCTGAAGTCGATCGACAACAGAATCCTGGTCGGGGTGGACTGAGAAGCTGGACGTTCAGACTTGACAGGTTCTTCGCCGAAGATGGTCGCGGCCAAGGGCCTTTTGTTCTGCCCAGGGAAAACAAAAAACATAAGTCATCTCATAAATGTCAGCGAATCCTCCCACGGCATCCCCCAGGGGCTAAAGCCCACCGGTTTTGGCGGCTTTTGCCGTACGACTAAAGTCGTGCCTTTTCAAAACCGGTTTATGATATGGCATCTATGCACTCTTGCACTGATCCGGAGCGGTCCATCGATTGCTTTCTCTGGCCGGAAAGGTGACACCCGTCACCCAAAAGTGGACCACTCCGATGCCAAAATTTAACCTCCCCGATGAGCAATTGCGAACTGCCTCCTAAAAGTGGCATGATCGATACTCGCAATGCCGCTCGGCAACATCGGGCGGGAATTTGACATTGTGTCACGCCGATAGACAGAATCGGACAGTTAGCAATGCTTATGCCTGCCGGCGCCTGCTCGTGCAGCCCATCGTATGGGAAAAAGTGGAGTAAAAAATGACAGAAGCCATTACATCGCTGGTAGAAAGCGCGGCTTGGAAGGCCCTTGAGGCCCATGCCGCGACGAGCCGTACTCTCCATCTTAGAGATCTCTTCGCGCAGGATCCAACGCGCGGGGAACGTCTGCAGGTTGAGGCGGCGGGCATTTATTTCGATTATTCAAAGAACCGCATCACCGACGATACAGTGAAGCTACTGTTGCAACTTGCCGAGGAGTCCGGCTTGCGTTCGCGCATCGACGCCATGTTTCGCGGCGACAAAATAAACGTCACGGAGAAGCGGTCGGTCCTGCATGTAGCCTTGCGCGCTCCCATCGGAGAAAAGATCCTCGCCGATGGAGTGGACGTTGTGCCCCTGGTGCACGCCGTTCTGGACAAGATGGCCGCTTTCTCAAACAGCGTGCGGAGCGGAGAGTGGAAGGGCTATACCGGAAAGCCAATCCGCAATGTCGTCAACATTGGCATTGGCGGATCCGATCTTGGCCCAGTTATGGCGTACGAAGCTCTGCGCCATTATTCCCAGCGCGATCTGACTTTCAGGTTTGTTTCCAACGTTGACGGTACAGACATTGCCGAGGCGACGCGCGACCTGGATGCCGAGGAGACGCTGTTTATTATTTCGTCAAAGACCTTTACAACTCTTGAGACAATGACCAACGCGCACACGGCGCGAACCTGGGCACTGGCGACACTCAAGCATTCCGCAGCCATCGCAAAGCATTTCGTTGCTGTCTCAACCAATGCTGAAGAGGTTGAGAAGTTCGGCATCGACACGGCCAACATGTTCGGTTTCTGGGATTGGGTGGGCGGGCGCTACTCGATGGACTCGGCGATCGGGCTCTCCACGATGATCGCGATCGGTCCGGATCATTATCGCAAAATGCTCGACGGGTTCCACGAGATGGACGTTCATTTTCGCACGGCGCCCTTTGAGAGCAATCTACCGGTTCTGCTGGGCCTGCTGGCAATTTACAACAATGATTTTCTGGGCGCGCAAAGCGTTGCGGTTTTGCCCTATGAGCAATATCTGAAGCGGTTCCCAGCCTATCTGCAGCAGTTGACGATGGAGAGCAACGGCAAGCACGTCACGCTGGATGGGAAGGAAGTTGAATACCAGACCGGTCCTATCTATTGGGGAGAGCCAGGCACGAACGGCCAGCACTCGTTTTATCAACTGATCCACCAGGGAACCAGGCTTATCCCCTGCGACTTTATTGCGTTTGGCAAGTCGCTGAATCCGGTCGGGCGGCATCACGACATTCTTCTGGCCAACGTTTTCGCACAGGCTGAAGCGTTGGCCTTTGGCAAGACCACACAGGAGGTCGAGGCGGACGGCACGCCGGCGTGGCTTGCGCCTCATCGCACCTTTGACGGCAATCGGCCGTCCAACACCATCCTGCTGGAAGAGTTGACTCCGGAGGCGCTGGGGAAACTGGTTGCACTTTACGAGCACAGCGTCTTTACCCAGGGCGTGATCTGGAAGATCGATTCCTTCGATCAGTGGGGCGTGGAGTTGGGAAAGGTCTTGGCTCAGCGCATTGTTCCAGAACTCGAGTCCAAAAAGGAGTCGACCCTCAAGCACGACAGCTCGACCAACGCTTTGATCAAACGGTACCGCAGCATCCAGAAGTAAGGCGCAAAACGAATGCAACCGCGGTTGCGCCTTTTGTCGCCAACTCCTCTACCACGGCGCCAACCGCGGGCCAGCGATACGTCTACAACGCCGCAATCTTCGCGGCGATTGGCGCCTTGCTGTTTTGATACAACACCGGAGCGATCTCCGGCGCAGCGGTAATGGTCATCCCCAGAGGCTGCCTGTCGGATCGATTCGGACGCAGAAAGAATCGCGATGAAAACATTGCCGCTTTGGTTTCTAGTTGTATTTGGCCTTGCGGCAGCAGGCCAGAGCACAAACGGAAAATCTGATTCCTCGCAGCAGAGCACGCAGGCCCTGGACGCCGCAACTTATTCAAGCCTGGCGGAGGAGCCGGATGATCTTCGCCAGGAACTCGACCGGGACGCAGTGGCATTGTCGAGGATACCGGCGGACCCAATTCTTAAGACCGATCCGTTTGGGATTATCTTTAACCCGTTTGAAGAACTTACCGACTGGATTAATAAGTCAGCTCGACTGAAGATCAGCGAGACTTACACCTTTGTGAGCCAATATGCGACGGCAACGCCAGCCGGTGTGCGGCACGACCAAACCAGCGGCCGGGGCGACTTTACGGCTGCCTGGAAGGTATATGACCACGAAAGCAATGGCGGGACCATCAGCCTGCTTGCGCGTTCGGGAACGAACATCGGCATTAGTCAGCAATTCAATCTTAGCCAAAGCCTTGGCTCTGGACTTACTCTCAATTGTCTTGAGAGTGCGGGACCTCAAGAGCCGATCATGGTGAACATTCTTTACTGGCGTCAGGATCTGCTCCGCAAGAGGCTGTCGCTCTACATTGGCAAAATCCATCCGAACGAATACATCAGCCTGAGCATGTTCAACAATGATGAGCGCGCCCAGTTCCTGAACGGGGGAAGCGACGGCAACCTGACGTTTGCATCCGATGGAGCCTATGCGGGTGGAGCTGCCGTAGAACTTCAGGCCACGGGGCATGTTTACTTTCACGCTCTCGCGATCGATACGGAAGGTGCGCCGCAGGGAAACATCAACACGCTGGTCGATCGAAAGTATATGGAGTCCGTGGAATTCGGTTGGATTGGTGGTTCACCTGGCCAGCAATTCAGCGACTACCGCATGAACTTCTGGCGCGACGACACGGCCACCCTCGGCAGCGGGATCGGCGGCGGCATAGGCTTCGAGCATGAGCTGCGCAACGGCTGGACTCCATTTGGAAGGCTTGGCTTTGCCACAAATACGGGGACCTCAATCAAGCAGGTGGAAGAGCTTGGCATGGATCAAATGAAGCCTTTCAAGAGGCGCGGAGACATGTTCGGCATCACCTTCATTCATACTGAGCCGAGTCCTGGCGCCAAACATCACGAGAACGTGATGGAGACTTTTTATCGGCTTCGGTTGACGAAGAGTGTGGATCTTGGTCCGGACCTGGAAGTATCCAATCATCCCACTTATGCAGGCAGAGCTTATACCACTGCGTTGCTGGGGATGAGGATGCGCGTGATGTTTTAAGAACTGCGAACTGTTCAAGGAGAAGAGATCATGCGTGTAGGAATTGCGTCTGACCATGGAGGGTTCGCACTGAAGGAGCAGATCGCGGACTTGCTGCGCGGAGCTGCCCATGAGGTGGTCGACTTCGGAGCGTTCGAACCCAGCCCCGGAGACGATTACCCGGACTACGTGATCCCCCTGGCCAGGTCCGTGGCCGCGGGCACAGTGGATCGCGGAGTCGTGCTCTGCGGCAGCGGCGTAGGCGCATCCATCTGCGCCAATAAAGTAGCTGGAGTGCGCGCTGGGCTTATCCACGATGTCTTCTCTGCTCACCAGGGAGTTGAGGACGACGACATGAATGTCTTTTCGCTGGGCGGACAAGTGATTGGGCCAGCACTGGCCTGGGAGTTGGTTGAGACATTTCTCAAGGCTCGCTTCAGCGGCGCAGAGCGCCACCAGCGCAGGGTAGAGAAAGTGCGAGCATTGGAGATCCATCCATGAACTTGTTGAAGATTGCTGCATCGCAGCGTCTTTTCTTGGAATTTTGCTACTTTCCGGTTGTAAGTGGTTCGAAAGGCGGGACGGGGCAGTGTTTCGGGCTGACGGCATTGCCGGGCTGTCGTGCGGTTCCGCAGGACACATTATGTGCTAACGATAGTGAAAATCCGGGATATAGATCCTCTAAATATTAACAGATTATACAATACCTTTTTGGTAAACAAAGGCGATATTTTTTCATCGGTTCGAGGAGCTTTACAGCATGGGGTACTTTGCTCCTTTTCGCAGACCATCCACAACGCCGCGAGACCTGCGATCATCCTTTCACAGCGCAGGATCACTCCGTATCGACTGCTACATCGCGGTTTCGAGAGAATGTTTTCCGCGCTTAAAAACAAGGCCGTCCCCATTTACTCTTAACTAAATAACCTTCTCATACTCAACAGGTGCGAACCGAACCAAAGTATTTCGATTTACCAAAAATGTAATGAGGCTTGGAAACGGGATCTGCTAAACTGTTGATCTTTGGAAATATGTTTGAATCATCGCTCGATCAAAGAGGAATATGCTTGAAGTGCGGGAACGGCTGTGAAAGTTCTTAGAAATTGCAATCATCTGCTTTCCGGTCCTGCACAATCAAGTCTCGCCTTGGCTGCCTGGTGTTTGGGAGAGGTGTACAGAAGTACACCTTGTGAATCCCGTAAGTTCGAGAATGGTGGCTTTGCGTGCCTCAGACAAGCGATTTTTCACCACGCGCGTCAATTGCTTTGCCTCGGCGAGCCAAGAAGAGCAACCATGACCCTGGACATGGACATGGCGCCGCGGACCCGGTTCGTATTTTGGGCCAGAAAGAAGAGGGAAAAGAAGAGATCGGACGCTTGTCGCGTAAAGCACTGTACAGGAAGAAGAATAGAGATTGTTTCGAAGCGACAAACCGCGTTGTGCAAGCAGCCGGATGAACAACTTGAGTCGAGACAAAATTGCAAGCCGTCGAATTGATTTTTCAAGGAACTTTATAGTTGTCCGTTTTGGAGGACCATTTGAACGCGAGGTCGAGTGTCACGGCAACTTTTGAACCTACAGCCATGTGTCCATCTTCACGGAGCCGCATTTCCGGTGGCGGGAGTACGAATCTGGAGTTGGTATCTGCTCAAAACCCCGAGGCGGGCGCTCATTCTTCACTTCATCTTACTCAGGATTGGATGAGCAACTGGTCGCAGTCGGGCATGAAGAGATCATTCGATATCTTCTGTGTCGTTTCGACGCTGCCGCTGCTGCTCCCTGTCTTTCTGGCGGTCGGCACAGTGGTTCGCTTTACATCGCGCGGGCCAGTTTTCTTTCTGCAAAAGCGCATGGGACGTCGTAACCGCACTTTTACCATCCTGAAATTCCGTTCCCTGACCCATTTGAATGGCGCCGCGCACAACGCTGTGACGACAACGGAGAACCAGCGCTTCACTCCGGTTGGCCGCTTTTTGCGCCGCTGGAAGCTGGATGAACTGCCGCAGTTGCTGAATGTGCTTCGGGGGGACATGAGCCTGGTGGGGTCCCGTCCCAAGCTTCCCGAGCATCAGATCGGCACTCTCAGTTACCGTCCGGGGATTACGGGTGCGGCGACCATCGCATTCGCTCGCGAAGAGATGGTTTTGGCCCGCGTGCCGAAGCATCAGTTGAATGCCTACTATCATTCCACGATTCTCCCCGCCAAACACCGGCTGGACACGGAGTACATGGCCCGCGCTACTTTTGGTTCCGACCTCAAGCTGATACTCGATAGCATTCTGCGCCGCTGGGATAGCTCCGTGATGTACAGCCTGGTCCACACCCAACAGTTTCAAGCAGAAGCGAGAATACACCGCGTCGGCGCGCCGGTTCCGTCCATTGCGACCACGCCCGTGCCGATGACCACGAGTGAAGAATCGTTTGTTTGAGCAGAGAGATTCCCGGGTTCTGATGATTGATTCGCGCAGAAACAGGATCGACAGCAGAATCCGCAGGGATCTGTCTTTACGGTTCGCTCATTGAGTTGCTTATTTATTAAAGACTGAAATCGAATGTGCTGACGTGCGCCGCTGGATGGATGCGCGATGGCTTTGCCGGTGCAAGGCTGGCAGTTGAATCGTCCAGAAGAGCAATTGCCCAGCGTTCGCCTGAAAAGCACATGGACAGAGCGCAGACACCCCCAACAATGAGGGCTCATTTTCTTCCGCAAGTTGTTGATTTTGGTGGCGGGAGGCAGACTTGAACTGCCGACCTACGGGTTATGAATCCGTCGCTCTAACCAGCTGAGCTACCCCGCCGAAGGGAGAAAGGGGCCGCGGAATCGGTACCGGATCAAGCGTCTGTTGACAGCCGATCCCTGCACACTGATCCCGAACCTCTGCTTTGATGATACGGGCGGCTGGTTTGGAGGTCAAACCGGCAGGGCTGTCTGGAGGGTCGGGAGATGATTCCTTCCCCCCTGCTCCTGTAAACTCGGCTGCATGAGCACGTTCCGTATTGCCGGGGTGATTCCTGCCCGGCTCGCTTCTTCCCGGCTCAGCCGCAAGGTTTTACGCCCCATTGCCGGCCGGCCCATGTTGGAGTGGGTGTGGCGCGCCGCCCGGGCCAGCGGGCTGATGGACCCGGTGGTGGTGGCCACCGATTCCGAAGAGGTGGCAGCCGCAGCCAGGGAGCACGGGATTCCCGTGGTGATGACCTCGCCCGACTGTCCCAGCGGATCCGACCGGGTGCGCGAAGTGGCCCGGCAAATTGACGCCGACATTTACGTCAACATCCAGGGTGACGAGCCGACGCTGACCCCGGAGTTTTTTCTGCCGCTGCTCCGGCTCTTTGACCGACCGGAGGTGGAAGTGGCGACTTTGGCGGTTCCCTGCCCGCCCGAGGAGGTTGACGACCCCAATGCCGTAAAGGTGGTGGCGGCTCCGAATGGGCGAGCGCTTTATTTTTCTCGCGCCGCCATTCCGTTCGACCGCGACCGGATGGGTTTCAGCGGCTATCGCAAGCACCTGGGCATTTACGCCTACCGCAAGGCCGCCCTGGAGCGGTTTGCCGCCCTGCCGCCTTCGCCGCTGGAGCGAATTGAGCGGCTGGAGCAGTTGCGCCTGCTTGAAAACGGGATTGCGCTCTACGTTGCCGATGCGCCGGGCGACACCATCGGCGTGGACACCGAGGAGGATTTGGCGCGGGCGGAGGCGGTTTTAAAGGTGCGATTGGCTCAGTAGGTTGCGGTTTGTGGTTTCCCCCCTTGCGACAGAAAAAAGTCGCAAGAATGGGGCACCCAGGGATTTTGTGCTTGGGAAGAAAAGAAAAACGGAATTGCGCGCAAGAAGCGGATAGCGCGCCGGGCTGCGGATCGGCGACCATGATTTCCATGAGCGGCAGAGTTGAAATGATGATCAGCAAGCCTGAATCCACGTTGCTCCCTGGACGCGCAGCGGCCATTGACCCCGAGACTGCATGGCGGCAGGTTTGCGAACGGGAGACCGGCGCGGAGTTCTTCTACGCCGTTGTGACCACCGGGGTCTTTTGCCGCCCGGGCTGCGCAAGCCGGCGGCCGCTGCGGGAAAACGTCCGCTTCTTCCGCTCGGCAGCAGAGGCCAGAGCCGCCGGCTTTCGCGCCTGCATGAGGTGCAAGCCGGAATCTACTGCCTGGGGCGGGTCTGTGGACAGGATCCGCGCGCACATCGAGGCCAACATCGGCCGTCCCGTGCCGCTGGCTGAGTTGGGACGGCTTGTCCATCTGAGCCCATTCACCGTGCAGAGGCTCTTCAAGCAGCAGTTGGGCGTAAGCCCGCTGGCCTATCAACGGGCGCTCAAGGCGCGGAGTCTGCGCAGCGCGCTGAAACAAGGAGACACAGTGACCGAAGCAATTTACGAAGCCGGATTCGGCTCGCCCAGCCGCGCATATGAAGGCGCACAACTGGGCATGACGCCCGCACGCTTTGCCCAAGGAGGCCGCGGCGAAGAGATCGCCTTCGCTTCCGCCCTTTCGCCGTTTGGCTGGGTGATTGTGGGAGCGACGGAGCGCGGACTGTGCTGGCTGGCGCTTGGAGCTACCGCCGCCGAGGCCGAGACCAGCCTGCGCGAGGAGTTCCCATTGGCCACCGTGCGAGCCGATCCATCGCTGGTCAAGATGGTAGAGGCAGCGCTGCGTGTGGTTTCCGGCCAGACAGATTCCTCCGCAAAGCTGGCGCCGCTGCAGATGGATCTGCGCGGCACGGCGTTCCAACTGCGCGTGTGGCAGGCGCTGCGGGCCATTCCGCGGGGCGAGACGCGCAGTTACAGCCAGTTGGCGCGTGAGCTGGGCAACCCCAACGCCACGCGCGCCGTGGCCCGCGCCTGCGCCACCAACCGCGTGTCTCTGATGGTTCCCTGCCACCGCGTGGTGGGCGTCAACGGCTCGCTCACCGGCTACCGCTGGGGCGTGGAGCGCAAGCGGCAATTGCTGGAAGCGGAAGCGCGCCGTCCTTG
>Ga0302281_10001380_pt1 | contig 17530 bp, 17 predicted proteins | sample III_Fen_E1_2_FD_198762 | JGI IMG/M metagenome (GOLD analysis project Ga0302281, IMG submission 198762) | Peat permafrost microbial communities from Stordalen Mire near Abisko, Sweden - III_Fen_E1_2 | ecosystem: Environmental > Terrestrial > Soil > Wetlands > Permafrost | place: Sweden: Abisko...
TTATCCAAATAGGTTTCAAAAACTAGAGCGGTCCTTGCTACTCATGCTGCAATATTTGAAACCTATTTGGATAACGATTCAAATGAATTTCGTATATTTATTATGGATACGCCGAAACAGCAGGAAATGCAAACCGAGCACTTATCAGATTTTATTTCAAAGCTGGCAGATTTGGCTAAAAATAAAAATGCTCAAATAATATTTTCTACTACTGAGTTCCACTATGTCGGCAACAAAGATGATGCGGAGTGGAATCCACAGTTTTCTGGTGAAATACACGATATGTATATGGGGCTTCCCGCTCAGCCTCTAATTCGTCAGTGATCATCAATAAAGTTCAATCTGAACGAAAGAGGGTTGCAGGTAGTCAATGTGGGTGAATTCTGAGCCCTGCTGGTTGTTGGCGTTAATGTGCAAGGCAACAGACACGGGCCAACTCTGGTAGACGTCAGATATCGACTCCCCAAAAATGGGCCCACTGACGGATTTTCGATAGTGCATTATAGCGGTTACTATACGGATGAACACCTGACAGATTAGTCAGCCCTTCTTGTCAGGGAATCAGCAGCAGTAGCCGTCTTAAGCCAGTTTCTGTATCATCCCCACCCTTCGCGGGTGTAGTTCAATGGTAGAACTGCAGCTTCCCAAGCTGCTAGCGTGGGTCCGTCTATTTTTTATCTGCCCGGAAGCCATGCTTTCCGAGTCACTCAGCCCTTCCCTGATGCTCTAGGCAGTCGCCTTGCACATCGCTCCTTTGGCATCCTCCAGTCATCGTAGTAATATCTGTTCAAAAGGACAACAATAAAAACCAACGGAGTGGTTGCCTGCCCCGGAGCCACCTTTGAACACCGACCTCATCCTGCTGGCCCTGGCCCCCGTCTTCCTCACCTGCATCGCCATCGAATGGCTCTGGTGGCGGCGCCGTGGCCGGGTGGATATGTATGACCGTACCGATGTGCTCTCGAACACGGCGCTGGCGGCCATGCATCAGGTGTCCGACGGGCTGGTGACGCTGCTGTTTGTGCGCACCATCTACCTGTGGTTGTACAACCATGGCCTGCATCTGGTGGTGCCGGGGCTGTGGAGCGGGGTGCTGCTCTTTCTCTTGCAGGACTTTCTGTATTACTGGTTTCACCGGGCCTCGCACCGTATCCGCTGGATGTGGGCCTCGCACGTTACCCACCATTCCTCCGAGCGCCTGAACCTGTCCACGGCCTTCCGCCAGAGCCTGACCTACCCGATCTCGGGCATGTGGCTGTTCTGGCTGCCTATCGCCTGGGTGGGGTTTACGCCGGATCAGGTTATCCTTGTTGTGGGCCTTAATCTGGCCTACCAGTTTTTTGTGCACACGCAGGCGGTGCCGAAGCTGGGCTGGCTGGAATACGTGATCAACACGCCCTCGATACACCGGGTGCACCATGCGCGCAATCCGCAATATATCGACCGCAATTTTGCCGGGGTGCTGAATATTTGGGACCGGCTTTTTGGTACATTTGTGGAAGAGGGTGAGCCCTGCGAGTTTGGTATCACCAAGCGTATTCCCACGCATAACCCGCTGCTGCTAACCTTTCACGAGTGGCGTGACATGTTTGCCGATTGCCGGCGTGACAAAACGCTGAAATACCTGTGGATGCCACCGGAGTGGCGGGCCACTACCGAAAAACCATGACTGATCTCACCTACCTGCGCGCCTACCCCGACCACTTGCAAGAACAGGTGCGCCGCCTGCTGGCCGAAAACAAGCTGGGCGAGTATTTGCAGAAGCGCTATCCGGGCCGGCACGAGGTGCAGACCGACAAGGCGCTGTACCGCTACGTCACGGATTTGAAGCAGGAGTATTTGCGCAAGGCGCCGCCCATCGACAAGGTGCTGTTCGACAGCAAGCTGGATGTGATGCATCAGGCGCTGGGCCTGCACACGGCGCTGTCACGCAATCATGGCGGGCGCTTGCAGGCGGCTAAGGAGATTCGTATTGGTTCGGTATTTAAAGAGGCTGCGCCGGAGTTTTTGCGGATGATCGTGGTGCATGAGCTGGCGCACTTGAAGGAGATGGAGCACAACAAGCAATTTTACCAGTTGTGCGAGCATATGCTGCCGGGGTATCACCAGACGGAGTTTGATTTGAGGTTGTTTTTGACGTGGCGGGATTTGGAGGCGTGAAGCCGGTTTTGCAGGATGGGTGGAGCGGCAACGCGATACCCATCAAATCTGCCACCAAAAATGATGGGTATCGTTTCACTCCACCCATCCTACGAGAGCTGTAACCGCCTCCCGTTGTTGGGCGAGGCTCGGTCCCTCACCCCGGCCCTCTCCCGAAGGGAGAGGGAGGCGGCGCTTCTTTTCGCGGGCGGTGCTTCATTCACTCTGCAATTGTTTGATCGGCAGGGCTACGGTCCCCACCGAACTACTCCCCCAGCCTCACCCGCGCCCTCGCCGCTGCCGCCAGCACCTGGGCCGGTGCCGTTCCGCCAATATGATTCCGCGCATTCACCGAGCCTTCCAGCGTCAGCACGGCAAACACGTCATCGGCGATCACGGTCGAGAACTGCTGCAATTCTGCCAAGGTCATCTCGGCCAAATCCTTGCCCGACTTCACTCCGTAGCCGACCGCCTTGCCGACAATCTCGTGCGCGTCACGGAAGGCGACGCCGCGCTTGACGAGGTAATCGGCCAGATCGGTAGCCGTAGCGAACCCGCGCCGGGCCGCTTCGCGCATGTTCTCACGCTTGGGGACGATGGCGGGCACCATGTCGGCAAAGGCGCGCAGGCAGCCGTGCAGGGTGTCCACGGTGTCGAACAGCGGCTCCTTGTCTTCCTGGTTGTCCTTGTTGTAGGCCAGCGGCTGCGACTTCATCAGGGTCAGCAGGGCGATCAGGTGGCCGTTCACGCGCCCGGTCTTGCCGCGCACCAGCTCTGGCACGTCGGGATTTTTTTTCTGCGGCATGATGGAAGAGCCGGTACAGAAGCGGTCGGCAATGTCGATGAAGCCGAAGCGCGGGCTCATCCACAAAATCAGCTCTTCCGACAGGCGCGATAAATGCGTCATGATCAGCGCGGCGGCGGCAGTGAATTCGATGGCAAAATCGCGGTCGGATACCGCATCCAGCGAGTTCTCGCATACCCCATCAAATTCCAGCAAGTCGGCGACGTATTCACGTTTGATCGGGTAGCTGGTGCCCGCTAATGCGGCGGCGCCCAGCGGCAGGCGGTTGACGCGTTTACGACAATCCGCGAGACGTTCTGTATCGCGCTTGAGCATCTCGAAATAGGCCAGTAGGTGATGTGCAAAGCTCACTGGCTGCGCCACCTGCAAATGGGTGAAGCCCGGCATGATGGTATGCGTGTGATGAGTGGCCAGCCCAACGATGGCAGCCTGCAATGTATGGATAAGCCCGCGCAGTTCATCGATGGCATGACGCAGATACAGGCGTATATCGGTCGCCACCTGATCGTTGCGCGAGCGCCCGGTGTGCAGGCGTTTGCCCGCATCTCCCACCAGCGTGGTGAGCCGCTTCTCAATGTTGAGGTGTACGTCCTCCAGATCGAGCGACCACTCAAAATCTCCGCAGATGATTTCGTTCTCAATTTTCCCCAGCCCTCGATTGATGTCGCTCAGGTCTTGCGTGCTGATGATATTGCAGGCAGCCAGCATCTGCGCGTGGGCACGCGAGCCTTGAATATCGAACAGCGCCAGCCGGTTGTCGAATTCCACCGAAGCGGTGTAACGCTTCACCAATTCCGCCACCGGTTCGTTAAAACGGCCCGACCATGCTTGTTTGTCTTGCATCATTATCGTCTCTTGTCCAGAATAAGCGGCCTAAACTCAAATTTCGTCGCGATACTGCGTTGCTCAATAAATTTTTCGCTTACATATAAACCATATGCCGCGCTTCAAAATTTCCTTCGCGCCTCGTCTCGCTTAGAACTTTGAATTTATGGAAACGCCCCATAAGACGAATTCTGCCATGCCTAAAGTGCAAAGTATAAATCAAAACCTCCAACCCGATACGCTGCCGAATTTCCGCAACATGGGCGTCACCTTGCGCACCGTGTTGCTGGTCAACGGCATGGCGCTCCTGATGACGCTGGCTGAAGCATCGTCGTGGACGGATATTGCGCAGCGCATGACAGACATTTCCGCTCTGTTGCAACCCGTGTTACTGTCAAATCTGCTGTTGCTGTTCGTACTCAACCCCTTGCTCACGCGGCTGCCTTACTGGCAGGGTGCTGCCGTCGTGTTGCTGCTGACAGGAGGTGTTACGCTGGCGATTTATCATATGGGCGGCGAGTTGTATGCCCCAATCGCTGAGTACGGCAACTTTCATGCGACGCGCAACGCTCTGCTGGGTAGCGCCATCGCCGCCTTGCTGCTGGCCTATTTCCGCCTGCGCGCTTCCGCACTTTCTCCGGCCTTGCAACAGTCGCGCCTGCAAGCCTTGCATGCGCGCATCCGCCCACACTTTCTGTTCAACAGCATCAACGCAGTGCTCGGCATCGTGCGTGCCGACCCGAAGCGCGCCGAGACCGCGCTGGAAGATATGTCCGATCTGTTCCGCATGGCGATGGCACACAGCGGCGATCTGGTTCCTGTCCGGCATGAAGTAGCACTTGCGCGCCAGTATCTCGCACTGGAACAATTGCGTTTGGGCGAACGTCTCCAGGTGCATTGGCACATGGAAGACCTGCCTGAGGATGCGTTGCTGCCGCCGCTGATGTTGCAGCCGTTGCTGGAAAACGCCGTGTATCACGGCATTGAACCGCTGACCGATGGCGGTCTCATAGATATCAGGCTGTATCGTAGCGGCAAGGAAATGCATCTTGAAGTATATAACCCGTGCCAGGAGCAAGGCAGCCACCATGCAGGGAACAAAATTGCCTTGACCAACATCCGGGAACGGTTGGCCTTACAGTTCGATATCGAGGCGCGTTATACAGTAGAATCGGGAAAGGATTTTTACCGCGTACACATTATGCTGCCTTACTTAAAAGAGGAAAACTAATGACCGTTGTTGAACTCCCTCTCACTGTATTCGTGGTGGACGATGAGCCGCCTGCGCGCAACCGTATCAAGGAACTTCTCAGCGACTGCTCAGAACAACTGCCGCTGGAAATCGTCGGCGAGGCAGGCAATGGACGCGAGGCGTTAGCCAAGTTATCCGAAGTCCATGCGGACGTGGTGCTGATGGATATCCGCATGCCGCAAATGGACGGTATCGAGCTGGCGCAACATCTCAACAAACTGCCCAAGCCGCCGGTCGTCATCTTCACTACCGCCTATGACTCTTACGCCATCAAGGCGTTCGAGTTGCACGCCATAGACTACCTGCTCAAGCCCATCCGGTTGGGGCGCCTGTTCGACGCGCTCTCCCACGCACGCACCGCTGTACCGCTGCGTACCGAAGAATTGCAGGAACTTACCCCTGAACCACGCAAGAATCTTTCCATCCACGAGCGTGGCAAGATCCACCTCATCCCGATTCAGGACGTGCTTTATCTGCGCGCCGAATTAAAATACGTCACCGTGCGCACAGCACAACACGAATATCTCATCGAAGAACCGCTCACCGCGCTGGAAAAGGAATTCGCCTTACGCTTCATCCGCATCCACCGCAACTGTCTGGTGGCAAAAGACGAGATCGAAGGTTTTGAAAAAGTCGCCGATGATGAGGAGGGTGAATCACACTGGACGGTCAAGCTTAAAGGGCTGGATGAAATGTTGCCGATAAGTCGTCGACAACAGTTTATTGTGAAGGAGTTTAGCTAGTTGAAGGGAAGATTTATGCTGCTATTATTTGTAATTTCGTTTCAGCATCGCCCGGGTCATTTACTTTTCCGTGCATCTTCCCGCCACACTCCGGCAACGGATTTAGCCTGACCACTGTCGCCCAAGTAAGCTAGCCTCATCATTTCCTCAATGGTGCGCAGAATGCTGTAGTGGTTGATGCGCTGTGCGCTGCTGCCTGGCCTAACCATAGATCCGATGAACATCGTGGCAATGTTGTTGTTTGCCGAACCATCATCTTCATCCCATGTGACGATCAACAAACTGTTATGCGTCATCGCCCATTGCGCATAGGACTCAATGTTTTTTGCCAGCCATGCATCGCCTTGCGCAATGCTGCCGTCGTGCATGTCGTTGCGCTGATCTGGAATAACCAAAGCGACTGTCGGCAATTGCGAGTAGTTCTGCGGGAATGCGCTGAACGGCTGGTTGAGCGTTCCTAGCTCTTTCCAGTTCGCCACCGGATTGTGCTTGCGCATGTACGCGCCATAGCCGCAGCCATCAAAGCCAGCTCGCGGCATAGATTCGGAATAGCTGACGAAGCCCAGGCCTTTATCCTGCAACGCACTAGCAAGGTTATCTCCGCTTAATACCTGTGGACAGGCGTCACTGCCGATGCCGTGAGTGGAACCGGAAAACAGTGCGAGGTAATTCGGCTGGCTGGGATGTGATACAGCGAAGGATTGTGTGAACAAGGCACCGCGTTTGGACAGTTCATTGATGTACGGGGCAGCCGTGTTGCCAATGATTTGTGCGTAGGATTTGTTTTCTTCGATCACGATCACGATGTGATCCGGACGCGGCAGCGGCTGGGCTTGTGCGGGCACGGCGATGTATGCCAATAACAATAGGGTCTGCCATCGTAACGTCATGTTGCGGATAGTTCCGGTTTAATCTCCGCCACTACCGGTGCATGGTCGGAAGGACGCTCCAGCTTGCGCGGCGCGCGGTCTATCGTGCAGGCCGTGCAATCCGGCGCCAGCGCCTCGCTCAGCAGGATGTGGTCTATGCGCAGCCCCATGTTGCGGCGGAACGCCATCATGCGGTAGTCCCACCAGGAATAGGATTTTTCCGGCTGCTCGAACAAACGGAAGCTGTCGCGCAGGCCGAGCTGTTCGAGTGCACGGAATGCGGCTCGTTCCGGCTCGCTTACCAATATATTACCCGCCCACGCTTGCGGATCGTACACGTCGCGATCTTCCGGCGCGATGTTGTAGTCGCCGAGCAGCGCGAGTTTCGGATGCTTCACCAACTCATCTTTCAGCCACGCCTGCAACGCCGCCAGCCAGGAAAGCTTGTACTGGTATTTGTCGGAATCTACACTCTGCCCGTTGGGAATATACACGCACACGATACGGATGCCGTTGATGGTGGCAGCGATCAGGCGCTTTTGCTCATCGGGGAAGTTCGGCATGCCACATTGCACGTCAGTGGGTACTGACTTGCTCAGAATGGCCACACCGTTATAAGTCTTCTGCCCGCTGAATACGGCCTGATAACCCGCCTGCTGCAATGCTGCCAGAGGAAACTGACTGTCTTCCTGCTTGAGTTCCTGCAAACACAGCACATCTGGTTGGTCAGCCGCCAGCCAGTCCAGCACGTGCGGCAGGCGAACCTTGAAGGAGTTGACGTTCCATGTGGCAATCTTCATATAGGATTGAAACCCTTTATCTGATTGGAATTGATAATTTTAATGTCCATCTAGCTACGCACCTAGCTACACATGGCAGGCTTGCTGGTCTACAAGGAAGACTAAGGAATCTTTGCCAAGGCATTATTTATAGCTGTAGCCTGGCGTCCATCAATATCCTCGGCACCGGCAGCGCAACGCATTAAATCCTTCAGTATGCTGGTAGGCAACATCCCTTTGGGGATGATTCTACCGGCAGCCACCTCCGCCTCCAGCTTAAAATCATCTAGGTTAAGCAGGTAGTCAAGGCAAACCCAAGTATCTTTTGGAAACACACCGGTTGTTTGCGGGATAGAAAAGTTGGGGTCTGGCTCGTCGTTGTGACAGCCGTACGCAAAGCTCTTGCGCTGTGGATTTGATGTGGTTCTTGCTACGATATAATCATTGGCCAATGAGCGCGCCAAGATTATTAGAAGCTTGCCCTTTGTATGCCCATCAGGAAAAACAAAGTTGGGGTCAAATAAGATTTCTCCAACTTGAAGAGACATACAGGACTTGCAGAACGCCCCTTAACAGGGGTGTGCTTCCATATTCTCAAAGTGAGATTTTACAGCCGAGAATTCCTTCGATTTTTCAAGAATCAAATCAGGCAGCTCTGCTTCGTCTAATGCAAGCTCGTAGGGAATATGCTGAAACTTGCCTTCACCATCAGCGAATACTCGATCCCAAACACCATTTTCCGCATGGGTGACTTCCACCATTTCTATTGCAGTGAGCGTCTGATAACGAGTTGCCAACTCCGCCAAAATGCGTAATTCACGCTTGGAAAAAAGGCTCTCGTCAAAATCCAGTTTTGGTATGACGGTGTAGCGGGTGTATCGACCAATAGGCTCAGCCTTTACGCTGATTGCTTCGGCCAAGTCGCCATCGAAGTCGGTTGAAAGCTCAGAATGAATCTCGCCCGGAACTGGACCCTTTGGATAGGCGTAATAAGCCTGCCCGGTAACGTTTCTGCCCGTCAATTTGAAATGCTCGAAGTCCAGCAAGAACAGAAGCTTCATCAACTTTGTGATGCCACACTGCGTAGTGTTCTTCGAGAAGAAGATAATGGCGTTAATAAGCTTCTCACGCTCGTGAGTTATTAACATTTGCTCGCCCCCTTCATAGTGTCCAACACAGTAACACCCAAACTACCAATAAGTAAACCAATATGTGGCAAATTTCCAACACTTTTGGACAGTTATCGGCCAAAAAAGTGCGGCCTTGAGCTTCTACAATTCTATAAGGAGGGCTATTCCACTGGCAAATGATTTTCATGCTGCCTACATGTGGCGATGCGCATGTGATCTACTTTGTCTGCTTTTCTTCTTCCCGCTTCAAATCATCGGTACTCTTGGATTCGGTTTGTTCCACGCCCTTGGCTTTGTCGAGTACCGCGCGTTCTTGCTGGAACAACTGGGTGGGCGCGGTCTGCGGCGCGGGCGGCTGAGGCGGCGAGGGCTTGTCTCCACAGGCAGCAAGGATCAGCGTTGCGGCAATGAGCGCGATGCTTGGCAACAAAGCGCTGAGTGGCTTCAATCCGGCTGGAATCGCTTCCATCGTGCTCAGTCCGCTAATGTGAGAATTCATTATTTCTCAACCGATTTATTGGGTGCGGCGGTGGGCGGCGCTTGCGGACGGTAAGGGGCAGTCTTGGAATAGCCTGCAATATCCAACTCACTATTCCATTGTCCGGCCTCAAAACCTTTGAGCCACGTCTTGCCCACGCTAAGCGCCGGTACGGTATCATCCCCGGACTTCAGCTTGAAAGCATCTATATCTTCTTTGGTGAGCAGATTTTTTTCTGCAAACGGAACCCCGCGCTTGTTCAGGAAATCACGTGCTTGCTGACAGGGATCGCCGCATTTACTTGCAGAGTAGAACGTTAGTGGAAAATCCTGGCGTGCGAGACGTGTTGCATAAGGCATGTCGGCATCCTCGGCCTCCTGACCAACGCCGAATTTCTTCTGTTCGACCTGCACGTCTTCAGTCGTTGGGGGTTCATCGCCGTAGTGAACCTTGCCGGATTTATCCAGCCAGCGATAGGTGTCCGCTTGAGTGCTGTTGCCTAATAGCGCCAGTAGCATTCCCGTCAAAACGAAATATGGTTTCATGAGCACCCCCATCTTTCAAGTTACGCCGCCAGTTTTTCATCCACCAAACCATTATGACGCAACAGTGCATCAATCGCCGGTTCGCGCCCGCGAAATGCAACGAACGATTGCATCGCGTCGCGGCTGCCGCCCACTGCCAATATCTCATCGCGGAAGCGCAGACCCACCGCCATATTCAGCACACCATTTTCCTCGAACAGGCTGTAAGCGTCGGCGGACAGCACCTCCGCCCACTTGTAGCTGTAGTAGCCTGCCGCATAGCCACCCGCGAAGATATGCGAGAAGCTGTTAGGGAAGCGGTTAAATGCAGGTGGGATCAGCACCGCCACTTCAGCGCGCACTTCGTCCAGCAATTGCTGGATAGTCATGCTGGTGTCTGGATTGTAGTCGCCATGCAGACGCATGTCGAACAGGGAAAATTCGATCTGGCGCAAGGTCTGCAAGCCGCTCTGGAAATTCTTTGCTGCAAGCATTTTGTCGAATAATGCACGCGGTAGTTTTTCTCCGGTATCGGCATGCCGTGTCATGTCTTGCAACACGTCCCATTCCCAGCAGAAGTTCTCCATGAACTGGCTGGGCAGCTCCACCGCATCCCACTCCACGCCATTAATGCCGGACACGCCGAGGTCTTCCACCTGCGTTAATAGATGGTGCAACCCGTGGCCGAATTCGTGGAACAGGGTGATGACTTCGTCGTGCGTAAATAAGGCGGGCTTGCCGCCCACTGGCGCAGCAAAATTGCAGTTGAGATAAGCCACTGGCGTCTGGATTCCGGAAGCGATGCGTCGACGCGTGATCGCGTCGTCCATCCACGCGCCGCCACGCTTGCTGTTGCGTGCATACAAGTCGAGGTAGAACTGCCCCACCAATTTTCCGCCGGCATTGAGGATGTCGAAGAAGCGCACCGTTTCGTGCCACAGGGGCGTCTGCGACGGACGGACGCTCAGGCCAAACAGCGTCTCCACCAGTTTGAACATGCCCGGCAGCACTTTGTCCTCAGGAAAATACTGCTTCACCTCCTGCTCGGAGAAGGCGTAGCGTTGCTGGCGCAAATGTTCGCTGACATAGCCCACATCCCACGCCTGTAATTCCGCGAGACCCAGTTGTGTCTTGGCGAATTCGCGTAATTCCGCCAAGTCGCGTTCGGCAAAAGGCCGCGCGCGCGGTGCCAGCTCGCGCAGGAAATCCATCACCTGCTGCGGCGTGCTCGCCATCTTGGTTGCCAGTGATAGTTCAGCGAAATTGGCGAAACCCAGCATATGTGCTTCTTCCGCGCGCAGCTTCAATATCTGCGTCATCAGCGGTGTATTGTCCAATTCTTGTTTTCCGGACTCGCTGGCACGCGTCACATAGGCGCGGTACATGCGCTCGCGCAAGGCGCGGTTGTCGGCGTATTGCATCAGCGGGCCGTAAGAAGGCGCTTTCAGCGTGAACAGCCAGCCGGTTTTACCTTCTGCCTGCGCCGCCTCGGCGGCAACCTGACGTTCGTCGGCGGGAATGCCAGACAACTCTGCTTCATCCTCGACCAGCCAGGAATAAGCGTTGGTGGCGTCCAGCACGTTGTCGGAAAAACGCGAACACAACGTGGACAACTCCTCCTGAATGGCAAGGAAGCGCGCCTTCTGTTCATCCGGCAATTCCGCTCCGCCCAAGCGAAAATCGCGCAATTCGTTCTCGATAATCTTCTGCCGTGCCGCATTCAGGGTCGCGAATTCCGCGCCGTTGCGGATCGCCTTTACCTTGTTGAACAGATCGAGGTTCTGCCCCAGCTCGGCGTAATACTGAGTGATTTTCGGCAAGTTGGCGTTGTACACCTCGCGCAACTCGGAATTATTCATCACCGCATTCAGATGACCAACTTGTCCCCAGGCGCGCGATAAGTGCTCATTGGCATTGTCCAATGGCTGCATGAAATTGTCCCATGAGGGAGCAACAACATCGGTCAGCAGGCGCGTGACCAGCGCACGGTTCTCCTCCAGCAGTTGTTCAACCGCCGGGGCGACGTGTTCGGGTTTAATCTCCGCAAAGCGCGGCAGGCCGGAAAAATCGAGTAATGGGTTCATGGATAAGCCGGAAATAAATACTGTGGTGAAAAATCTGACAGCCGCATTTTACTACGAAATATTCTGGCAATAGCCCTACTTGAACCAGTCAATGTACGGTATTACACCAAACCTTGTGCAGCTATTTATGCATTTTCTTTTGGCACGCCAATCCTAAGACACCAAGCTGAAATTGGACACTCATCACACCGGGGCGCTGTCGGAGTGCAAATCTCGCGCCCCAGAGAAATCATATTCACATGTAATGAATGACGAAGTTCAGGTGGGATTTTGGATTGCAGGCGATCCATATCTCGCGGCGCGCAGTGCTGGTCTTTTTGTGTAGGCCTTACCCAATCAAGGCGTCTGGCGATTCGCCAGCAATGCGTATCCACCGGAAAAACTTGCCTACCCAACGAATACATCAAAACACATCGCGCCACTTTTTTCCCAACTCCCGGCAGCAACACCAAAAAAGCTTCGGCATCCTCGTCGCTCATTTTACGCAATGGTTCCAGAGTCGGCTCGCCAAACTTTTCCACGATGACATCGAAAAGATTGCGGATCGCCTTTGCCTTCTGGTTCGATAGCCCACCGCTAACGATAGGCCGCGCAATATATTCGGCTGGGGCTTCGGCAATGCGCAGGTGGGTGGGGAAGGCTTCTTTCAGTGATTGGAAAGTGCTGCGGTAGCTTGCTTCGCCCGTCTTGGTACTGCAAATGATGAACAACAGTTCGTCCAGCGGGTCTTTGAGGTTGTAGTGATTAAAGTCGTGGTAACGCTTTTTCAGCGCTGCGGTAACGTCCCAAACAGATGAAGGATATTTTAGCGAGGCCATGTCTGGAAATTAGGGATTAACCGTTTCGTTTTACTCTTTGACCAATTTTCTCTTGTTTGGGGGCAGATAGCTCTCTGCCGAAATCACCTTCTTGCCCGTCTTGCCTTCTAGCTCCAACCGCGCTTTCCTGGCGATGCCGCCGCCGGTTTTCGCCGCAGACTCATTCTCGTTCATGCCCGTGGCCTCCATGCTCTCGGCAATCTGGCGCGTGGACAATTCCGCCAAGGCGGTAAAGATCAGTTCGGCTTCGCTCATGTGGTCGCGCAAGTTTTGCGATTTCAAACCCTTCATCGCCTTGTGCGCTTTTACATCCACCTCGGCCCACTCCTGATGAATGATGTTGGTGAGGATCGCGTATTCCTCGCCCTCCTTGATGTCATGGTCTTTCCAATAATCGGTCAGTTTGTTGCGCGTCTCCTGCCCGGTCATGCGCTGCTGTATCCACTTCTCGCTACGACCATGCTTCTGCCATGTCTCGCGGGCGCGATCCAGCGAACGGGCGGGGTCGGCCATTTCCTGCATCCGCTCATAAGCCACCTTCGCCAGCCACAACTTGATCGGCTCGGCCTTCGGGCTGGGTACAGACTGCACCAGCCGCAACAATGTTTCGGCGGTGGCAACATCGGTAAGGTAATTTTTACCGTCGGCGGCAGGCAATTTCAGTCGGTGACAATTTGTCACCGACTGACTGCCTTCCTTGCCCAGCCGCTCTTTCAACTTGTTCCAGTATTTTCTGGCGGTCTGGTAATCAGGCTGTTGGGTAAGTATCTGCACGATGTCCACTATCGAAAACCACCATATTTCCGTGGCCTCGTCATACACGCGGCGGATTTCGTGCTCTTCAAAGATGGCTGGCTGGGGTTGCACTGTCGGGATTCCTTGTTTATGGATGTCAGTGGACTATTTCAGTCGGTGACAAACTGTCACCGACTGGCTACTTGAGCTACCGGACGGACAGATCAGTGATCATCCAGCCTTTTCTCGTTTCCTCGCGCAGCGGGGGAACGTGAAAACACTTTTTTTATGAATCGTTGGCCGTCCAAAATTAAACCCTTATCCAAGGCTCATGTTTTTGCTGAGTTGATCTTTGAACTCGCGTGGCAATCGCGTAGCTTCAATAAAATAAGAAGCTGAGGCCAGAATAAATTGCCTCACACGGCTATTCGATTCTAGACGCATGGCTAGGCGTCGATCTAATTCTGCAGTCGGCGTACTAACTTCACGGAAGGGGCGCGTCTAAAAAGGTACGAAATAGCTCAACAAATCTCTCCCATGCAGGAAATTCAAAAGGCTCAATTTCAACAATTCCTTTTGCATTCTGAAGTGCTGATTTCAGACGTTGCCTTAAATCGTAGTTTTCCTTCCCACCCCAGACATAGTATCTAACGATTTTTTCAAACTCACCTTTTTCCATTTCTGGGTTAAAGATGTTGTGAAAATCTCGCACCATTTCACTCATATAATGACAAAATTGCACTAAGATGAGTTTGAACAAGGCTCTGTGAGCATCCTTCGAGGGGTCTAGTTCACCTTCAATTTTTTTACATTTCGCCATTAAGCTACGTAAACCTTGTGTGCCATGAGTTTCCAATAAAGCACTGGAAGTCAGGTAAGCCCAGAAATCATCTAATGCGGGTTGCTTTGACGGTATCTCAGCTAAGCGTTCCCATGCAGCCAAATTTTCAAGATACGAATTTTGAACGGCATAGTCTTTTGCGACGGTACGTGCAAAACTATCGAATAGTTTTTCTGAGAATAGCCGTACACCAAGGCTGTTACCAGCGAGCCGATGTGCTTCTGGAGCTGCCTTGGTGAGAATAACAAATGCTTCATCACTGTGAGTAAGCTCGATAAGCCCCTTTGCCCAAAGTGCGCGATTAATGGCACTCATTTTATTTAGTGTTTTGCAGTCAAATAAAATTCGGTGTGATGGGCTGTCGTCGCAAGGTTTAATTCCCAACACATCGACATCTGTAATATTTGTTGGCGTTTCGCTAACTTCAGATGAAAAGCGCACCACTACTTCCATATGAGGAACTATGCCTAAGGCTACGCAATAGCGAACAGCTTTCAGCTTTTGATGAATATCTTTTATCATTTTAAATCCAATAATAATTGGTCAACTTCCTGCTGTTCGTCGGGTTTCAATGCTAGTTTTTCGGAGGCTCTAAATTTTGAAGATGAAACGACAGATTGCACATAAGTTTCGTCTTGAGAGAGCGCAATTCGCGCCCCATCATCAACGGATGATTGGCTCATCTGCCCGGTTCGTACCAAAGACAAAGCTTCGTCAATAGCCCTCAAATTCTCAGGGGTGTCGATTAGTTGAAGTTGGAACCTATCACCGCTAGTGTTTACTAGTTTGCCAACACGTAGACTTACGAGATTGCGATACTGATGTGATGCTTCGCTGTTTGTACCTATATATTTTTTGTCGCGCAACGCGCTGAGGATAGCTGTTGGGGATCTTATTCGATACTGTTCTGGTTCTGGCAATAGTTGGCCTTTTCGAACTGCTGCGACCAAACCCATGGCTCGTTCATAAACTTCGCGATTACCAGCGTTAAGGCGTTTATTGCCTGGACGTGGCGTAAAGACAAACAACTCAGATGTTGAGTTAGGTCGGTTAATGCTCGGCGGTTTTAGCACACCGTCAGCCACCAATGATTTGAGAATATTAAGCTCTTCGCTACTGATTTTTGTTCCGTCCACTTCCCCTCGTTTTTCAATAACCGAAAGAGGCCAGCCTTGAGATTGCCCAATTAGTTTTAGAACTCGTTCTACACGTGTAGCTCCTCCGGCTGCTGCCATGTCTACTAGCGCATCAAGGTTGTCGGCAAAATAAATCGGGCTTACTAAAATGTCTTGGCCTCTTGCTCGTTTCGATAGAACCAAGCCGCTTTCTGAAACAATATTTTCACAACGCTTAAAAAGTTTTTTCTCTGCTCCCAGCCGACCAAAAAGTGTATCGCGCTTTTCAGGTTTGTTTGTGAGTTCACCCAAGATAGCTATCGCAAGCTGCTCATGTTCAGTGAGCGTTTCATTGGATAAATATTCGTCAATTTTCACATATACCGAGTCAAAGTGCGGCACTGACGGAATAATCGTTTTAATGCTTTTACCGCTCTTGATGAGCGTTAGATATTCGATTTCTTCAAGCACGTCTAAAACCTGCGGTAAGGCCACTGCTGGAATATCAAAAAAATGATCGGATACTTGCCGCAAAACACCATATTCAATTGCCCCCAGACCTTTGATGTGTAGCGCCAAGATGCTTGCCATTCCAACAATTGGGAGCCGATCAAAGTCCGGGATGCTCGTTCTACCCAACCCTGTTTGAAGATCATGAGCAAGTTCTGCGATGGCTTGAGATTTATTTGTGGGCATAAGTGGTCATAAAAGCATCAAGGGCAGGCAACGTCCATCATGTCTGTGTGAAGAAAGCTCGGTGAAGTTTACAATCAAGCGACTTCTAATTCTAAAAAAGTTACGTTGCTGACGATTAAAGCCTTGCCCGGTACGCCAGTCTCGCATCAAAAGAATCGTTCCGCGCGCCCAATCGGTTCGCCAGCTCAAGCCCTATTGTTTCGCCTAGCAATACAGGAACCGCGTTCCCGATCTGGCGCATGGCTTCGCCCCATGCTCCCTTTATGACGAAACTGTCCGGGAATGTCTGAATTCTTTTTGCTTCACACACCGTAAAGTAACGTACGCTGCCATCCGGATAACGGACCATATTCTCCCCGCCGGGAACGCCGTGGCCTCCCGCCTTGATGGTTTTTGCGGGCCAGTCAATATCGCTGCCGGTGTGGCCGGGATAGGTGCGCGCACCTTCATGGTGGACATGATCGCCAATGCCATGTTGTGTTTCTGGATCGGGAATGCCATGCAGTGCATCCCTGACCGTGCGCCAAGGCAGTTGTTCTGGCTCGAACATGCCGTACTTGTCTTTTAAACGAACAACCTTCTCTTGCAGAAGTTCGGTTATCGGCGCGCGCGCTGATCTCGGTACAGGGTGACGTTCCCAATATTCGCCTGAAACATACATTTCCCACAGCAACCGGTCTTCGGAGTGCGTTTCTGCGGGAAACGACCAAGACACACCCAGATCAACTCTTGTGCCGACGATAACAACCCGCTCGCGCGTTTGTGGGACACCGTAATTGGCTGCGTTGATTAATTTGAACGAGACATCATATTTTGTTCCGGCATAGGGAAGCTGGCCGATGCTGCGCAGGCCGGATAAATGTTCTTTCCAATCCACACCCTGCTTCGCAATAAATCCGGGGTAGGTCAGTCGCAGGATAATGTATTCGAAATAATCCGCAAAGGATGCTCGGAGCAAGCCTTTGACGTTCTCGAATACAAAAGCTTTGGGGGTGAGTTGTTCAATCGCTCGAATCGCATAGGGAAACATGTCGCGGCTATCTTGATCCGCTCCATGTTTGCCACCCAACGAAAAGGGTTGGCAAGGCGGGCCTCCCGCCACAACATCAACTTCGCCTATGGCCTTAAGATCAAAATTTCTGATGTCGCCAAAGAAAACTTTTTTTGCCTCAAAATTTTCATAAAGTGAGGAGCAGGCATGCTTGTTAAATTCAACAAATGCGGAATGCTGAAAACCGGCAAGCTCCAGCCCTTTAGCCAATCCGCCAGCCCCAGAAAATATCTCCAGTGACTTCATGGCGTATGCCCGATATTTTTGAAGTGGTCTTTTATCCTGAAAAGGATGACGCTTTCTTCGGCATGAGCGCCGTTGCATTTTTCCGCCCATGCCCGCCCCGGATGAATCACATCCCAATCTGATTTTGCTTGCTCATATCGCCCACTGCCGGGATCATGGTTGCCAAAGCCATCCACGGCAGTATTCCACAGCGGCATATTCAATTTGATTAGCGCGGCTTCGATGGTGCTGATCATGTCAGAACTGGCACCCTCAAAAATAACGAACCGACACATGAAGTCTTGGAGTTCCAGCCCTTGAGCAATGCTGATGCTGCGACTGTGTTCCCGCAGGCGGCTAATGAGTTCTTTGGATTGATCGAGTTGATTATTGGAAACCCGCGCCTGACGCCAGCCCTTTG
>Ga0302281_10001392_pt1 | contig 17479 bp, 21 predicted proteins | sample III_Fen_E1_2_FD_198762 | JGI IMG/M metagenome (GOLD analysis project Ga0302281, IMG submission 198762) | Peat permafrost microbial communities from Stordalen Mire near Abisko, Sweden - III_Fen_E1_2 | ecosystem: Environmental > Terrestrial > Soil > Wetlands > Permafrost | place: Sweden: Abisko...
TAACTTACGGATAATTTCCTCACTGCTATGCACTTTCCTGCCCATAAAACGACTCCTCTAAATGGTTGATAAATCTAACCCCATACTACGAGATTAAATCTGGACCAATTATAGGGGGGCAGGACATGTGGAAAATGACACGCGAATGGTATGAGCCGGAGTTTGCCGTATTTATGGATATTATTGTCAGCGAGGCAATTAAGCGCCATCCGGTGAATCAACTTAATCAATGGAAAGCGATTGTTTCAAAAGAGACTAATAGCCATATGCCACATAAAGCAAAACCAGTCATTCTCGAATTGGGGAAGTGACTTAAATGATGAACTTTCAGACCGCTTTACTCAATGTGCATCAAATGGCCGAAGCTGATTGCCTGACGGTTGCTGCTGGCACATCTGCTATAGAGCTAATGGAAAATGCCGGTAAAGCCGTTGCGCGTGAGATTCAAAAACGTTGTACACTGTGTCCTGTTATTGTGCTCTGTGGCCCCGGCAATAACGGTGGTGATGGTTTCGTCGCCGCTCGGCATCTTTTGGAAGCAGGATGGGCTGTGCGCGTTGCCCTGCTGGGTGTATGCGACCATTTAAAGGGCGAAGCCCGTCACCATGCGGAATTGTGGCACGGCACCATTGAACCGCTTACACCTGCAGCGCTGGGTGACGCTGAACTGGTGGTGGACGCGATCTTTGGCGCAGGACTTAGCCGTGCGCTTGAGGGAGCAGCTAAGGAAACATTGGCTGCTGTAGCCCAAAGGGGATTGCCGATGGTTGCTGTCGATGTTCCAAGCGGTGTGATGGGCGATACAGGTGAAGCGCTCGGGGCTATTTCTGCAGTTTTAACCGTTACCTGCTTTCGCAAGAAACCAGGGCACTTGCTTTTGCCGGGAAGATTTCTATGCGGCGAGGTTGTTGTCGCTGACATCGGCACTCCGACTTCCGTGCTCGAACAGATTCAGCCGGACACATTTGAAAATGATCCGGCACTTTGGCTTTCTATATTGCCCAAGCCGGAGGATAGCGGCAATAAATACACCATGGGGCATGCATTGATCTCCGGTGGTTATCCCATGACCGGCGCTGCCAAGATGTCGGCCCGCGCGGCTGCACGCTCCGGTGCCGGGCTGGTAACTATTGCCGTACCGGAAATTGCATTCCCCATTTATGCGGCGTCGCTTACCAGCATTATGGTGCATCCGTTGGCCGCGCCAGAAGATTTTAACAAAATTCTCGATGACAAACGCCTATCAGCATTCCTGATCGGCCCAGGTGCCGGAACAGGGGAGCAGACACGGAGACGTGTTCTTTCTATCCTAAAAACATCCCGTAATACCGTTATCGATGCAGATGCGATTACAGCTTTTAAGGATAATCCCCCATCGCTCGATAAGGCCATTACAGGCCCTTGCGTTATCACGCCGCATGAAGGTGAATTCAGCCGCCTGTTTGATTTTAAGGGCGATAAACTCACCCGCGTCCGCGCAGCCGCCAAGCGCAGTGGCGCGATTATTGTCTTGAAAGGCACTGATACAGTAATAGCGGCACCGGATGGTCGGGCGATTATCAATAGTAACGCGCCGCCGACATTGGCCACTGCCGGTTCTGGCGATGTGTTAAGCGGAATAGTGCTTGGGCTTCTTGCACAAGGTATGGAGCCGTTTCTTGCCGCCGCAGCCGCAGTATGGCTTCACGGCGCAGCTGCCACAGAATTCGGCCCAAAACTTATGGCCGAGGATTTGCCGAATTTATTACCGGGTGTCTTCCGTTGCCTGCATAATTAAGTAGCTAAGACTATTTAGGACGAGTGATAAAAACCCGGACAAAAGGCGAATGATTTAAATGCTATCATTTAATTTGGGCGACATTTCTCACATAATCTCACATAGAAAAAAGTGAGATTCTATATATCTGGATTTGTTACTTCACCACGCGCAAGCGTGCTTGTCCGGATGGCGTTGGTTCCGACTGTTTCGGCGTTGAGGCGGCGATGTGATTACTGATGTCCTCTGCCGCTTTGCGGAGGTGGTCGGTCGCCAGATGAGCGTAACGTAGCGTCGTCTGCGCCTGTGTGTGGCCGAGCAGCGCACCGATCATCGGCAGCGAGTACACTGCCCAAGCGATTTGCCTTCTTTTTGAGAAAATCAAGCAAACCCACATAATCCGCATCAGGCCATTTTGCGAAGAATTGCGCAGCACTTCCATGCTTTTCCGCCAACTCCATCACAAACTGGCCATTTTTATGCACGGACAAAATCTTGGGGCCGTTTCGAACAATATCTTTGCACTTAAGTAGTTTATCGAAGCGTTCCTCGGTCATTTCTGCACATCGGGAGGGATTAAACTTTTGGAATGCTGACTCGAACGAGTCCCATTTTGCATCAATGACTTTTGAATAAAAGCCAGCGCAGAATACGAATCGCGTCATGGCGGCAAGGATAAGATCATCCGGAAACACCGCAAATCCATGACATCGCCCAGCATATAAAATTATACTTGCGTGTATATTCCGACTTTGCTATGGAATTATACATGCATGTTTATTCTTGTGTTGAGATATGACCTCTAAAAATTACGATTTTCGTATTGTAAATGCGCCGGGCATGGATGCGGTGCTCGATGATATTATCGAATCGATCAAGTCAGAGTCTTTGTCAAAATGGCTTCATGAAAAACGTTTCAAGCCCAAAGATAGTTTCACCACATACAGAAGTTTAAATCACTGGATGGCGCTTGGATTGGCCGATGATGTCAGAGAAGAAGATTCTCAAGCGTGGCGCTTACTGTCGGTGGTAGATTTACATTGGTTAAAAATTCTTGGTGAGCTACGCAAATTTGGGTTGCCGCTTGAGTCTTTGAAACGGGCAAAAGAAACATTGCGTATTAACGCCAAGCATCAGGCGCTAGATGTGGCTATTTGCTTATGTGCTCAGCGCCGCCCCACTTATATTGTTGTGTTTGACGATGGCTTTGCCGTAGTGGCAACCAATGAATGTCTGGAATTTACCGACGCCATCATGGGACAACAGAATTACATCCGCATAAACATCAATCGCCTGTTCCGCGAGATTATCGGCGATAAGGATAAAAAATTCGTACCTAAACTACCAACAAAAATCACGTTAAAAGACGGGCAGATTGACGTCATCGCTGCGTTGGAAGAGCAAGGCATTGACGAAATAACGATTCGCAAACAGCGCGACAAGATTACGATGATCGACAGCACCAAGCATGTGGACGGCGCTGCCAGCATCATCGATCATGTAAAAGATATCGGGTTTGGTGAAATTGACATCAGGGTGGAGGAAGGTAAACAGCGCCACACCAAGATCACCAAGCGCCGTAAACTTTAAGTACGCTACCGAAGGCCTCGGAGCATTGCTGACGACGGTTGTAGTGCAAGCCGCACGCACCGTTATTGTTCAAAGGTTTCAACTATGGAAAACGCAACATTATTACCTATCCCATTTCAATCTTCCCTGCCTGACGACTTGGTATTTCTAACCGAAGGCGAAGTGTCGCTTATCGTAAAACGCAAACCGCAAACCATGCGTATTGATCGCGGCAAAGGCATTGGTATTCCGTTCGTGCGCGTCGGCAAGCGCCAGATTCGTTACCGCCTGAGCGACATCAAGGCCTATATCGCCGGACGTGTCTGCCAGTCCACCAGCCAGGAACCTTAACATGCCTCCCGGCAGGCCTCATTACTCCCACGCGCGGGGGCGTTACCTCATGCAGCGTGGTTGGCAGGAGCATCCGGTGTTTCCGCATGAACCGTTCACCGCGCGAGAAGCATGGGAATGGCTTATTGCTGAAACGTTCTGGAAAGAAGGACGTACGCGCGCTGGTCAATTCGTGGTCGATCTCAAACGCGGTCAGCTCTGTGCTTCCGTGAGGTTTCTGGCAGAGCGTTGGCAATGGACGCCGAGCAAGGTGGAACGATTTTTGAAGCGCCTAAAAACCGAGGCGATGATAGAGACACGCTGCGAGACGGGCATTAACATTATAACCATCTGCAATTACGATAAGTTCCAAATGCTCTCGCATGAAGGCGAAACGACATCCGATGCGCGCGGCGATACAGCATCGAGACGGGCGCGATACAAAAAAGAAAAACCCCAAGAACATTATACAGAAAAGAATTCTGAAGAATCATTATCGTTGTTTCCACCATCGGCGTTATCGGTAAAAACCAAACGAAAATCCTCTGACCCACCGGGTTACTCTCCAGAATTCGAAGAATTCTGGAGCCTTTACCCACGCCATAACGGCAGCAAAAAAGAAGCATTTAAACATTATCAAATGAAAGTAAAACAAGGAGTTAAACATGAAATCATTATCGCAGGCATCAGGCGTTATGTTGGATTCGTTGCGTCAAAAAATGGAGACCCAGCCTTCGTCAAGCACGCCCACCGATGGCTTAGCAACGAGTGCTGGGCAATCGATTACGTTGCCTCCCATGCAACTGGAGGTACAAATGCCGGTAACTATCGAAAGCAAAGCGAATCCTCCCGATATATCGACAGTGCACGAAGCATCATCGAAGAACGCAGCGAACGCGCCGGAAAATTGGCGCAGCCGCCCCATCAGTGAATCAGTAGATGCCCAGAACGAGCTGACCGCGCTTTTGACGCATACCTACATCATTCAGAAAAAATATGGAGAACAGGCCGATCACGTCAAAGTGCGTGATGATAACTTTCAAAGAAAACTTGGCCGATTTTGTTTCGATGATGTGGAGCAAGCGTTCGAGGCGTACACCAATCATAAAAACGACATTCCCTCGCCAGCGGACATTATTAATATCCTAGAACCAACGCCTCCCATATTCAGGGAAGCAATGTTTATCGGGATCAAGCAAAAAAGCAAATCAGGCTCTTATGTATCATCAGATGAATGGAAGTATTGCAGTCATTATGAACAACAAGAACTTGACAAGATGGAGGCGTGGGAACGTCAGGTCAAGCGCGTTAAAGCAACGCCGCCCGAATACCAGCGGCTGACCTATGAGCCGGAAGAGGATGAGTTGAGTGAGTATGACAATGTGTGATGTTTTTCTTCCCATGCCGCAATCAGCGTAGAAAGCGCCTCCAACCGGTCGCCTTTCGGCGTACCACGTTCAGCATCCATTAACCCTTCGACTTCTTCTAAGGCCAGTTTATAATTGTTTTCGGTTTTAATCGGGCCGATATCCATAATCATAGTTTCGGTAACTAGTGCGCCCTTATAGGCACCATCAAGGCGATGTTTTGATAGGGCACCCTTGGTGCTATCCGGCCTTTTTCTGCCTTGTTCAGTTTCACTAATCCGTATTGCTCCATTGTTTTCAATGTGCGCGAGAGGTTAGATTTTTTCCTGCCCGTTTTTTCTACCAGCTCGGCCATCGATGCCGGTTCCGATCCCGCAATCAGATCAAGAAGCGCGCGGTTTTTATCCGACAGCACCTTTGCGAAGCTCTCAGCACTGGTGAACCATATCTGCGGTTCATCCTTGCCTGGCTTATATTCCCCGCGCGCAATAGCCATCGTCCGTGCCTTCATGTCCTTATAGCTGGCAATCCCTACTCTTAATGTTTTCATCACAATACTCCTTTTTTCTTCAGCATTTTGTCTGCTTCATCCCAAAAATCCGCCAGTAATGTGGCGGCATCTTTATACTCGTATGGCTTTACGGCTTTAAGCCGGTGGTGATGATCTTTGCCCGACTCGCTACCCTTAACACGGTGCGCATTGTCAAATCCCACCAACCGTGCGCCGGAAGCATCGTGCAATGTAAGCGAATAATCCAAACCATGTGGCCTATCCGCCGTTACCGGAACTTCACGCACGATAAACTTGACCCAGTAACCGCCCTTCTCATCCACCACCAACAGCTGGCCGTGTAAATCAAGCAGGGTATCCAAGCCTCTGTCGCGCGATGGTTTTTTCATATATCATCCTTTTAGGTTATCACATGATGATAACCATTGCAACTATTTCGTTTTATGCATCGGAATCACCTCCGCTTTTGTACCCTGTAGCGCCGCTGAGATGGTATCGCCCACCTTAGCCGCCGCCTGACGCATGGGGTCGCCGATTAAATGGGCATAACGGGCGGTGGTGGCAGGCTGGCAATGACCGAGCAGCGAACCGATCATATGCAGCGACATACCGCCCGCCGCCGCAACGGAGGCGTAAGTATGGCGCAGATCATGGATACGGCAATCGGCAAGTTTCGCCGCCGTTGAAATACGCTTCCATGGCTTCGACAGGTTAATCAGCCGGTGGCCTTCGATGTGGCCAACAATGACATGCGGGTTATCCTTTACACGCTTGATGTTTTCCAGCACATCCACCGCCGCCGGAGGAATATAGACCACTTTCGCGCCGGTTTTGCTGTCCGGCAGGCGCAGGCAGTTTTGCTCCAGATCGACATGATCCCATTCCAGCAACAGAATCTCACTATGGCGGCAACCGGTGAGCATCAGCAGTCGCAGTGCAGCGACGGCATAGGGTGTTTCCGTTCGCTTGATTTCCGCATCGCGCAGTGTTTCGCCGAGACGGCTGATTTCCTCCAGCGTCAGAAACCGTTCCAGTTTTCGTTCCGGATAACGCTCCACATGGCGACAGGGATTGCTACCGTCCGGCCTGATACCCCATTTCTCAGCCAGATTCATCATTTTGGAAAGCAGCGAGATGCAACGATTCGCAGCGCCCGGTGTTTTTCGCATGTGGTGATGCAGATCATAAATATCTTGCCGCGTAATGCTGGGTACGCGCATTTTACCGAGGCGTGGCAGGATGTGTTTGTCCAGATTACGACGATCCGGGATCAGGCTGGATGGCTTTTTGCGCTGATTGGCATATTGGGTGAAATAGCGTTCGGCAAAATCATTGAGGGTGGTTTCCGCCTTGGCGGAGGCGCGGCTGCCGGACGGGTCGCCGCCATTGGCAACTTCGAGCATCCATTTTTTGGCAATTTCGCGCGCCTGGTCGCAGGTGATATCACCATGCTTGCCGATGACGGGGCGACGCTCGCGCCCGTCCTTGGTGCGGTAGTTGAGCATGTAGACTTTACGGCCGCTCGGCGTTATTTTGCAGAGGAAGCCCTTTATTTCGCTATCGCGCAGGACGGTATCAATGCACGTAATATCCTTTGCAGTTTTGACCTCTTTATGGGTGGTCGCATCGATCAGTTTTTTGGTCAACTTCGGCATTTTCCGCGCCTCCCCATCCGAATTTCAGGTCGCACATAGGTCGCAACAGGAATAAAAATACCATGCTTTTGGGGAATAGCAATCAACAACAAACCAGTTGTATTATGTTTAATTATCAAATATATGCATACTACCATCAACAATGGTGGACATAGGGAAATAAAGGCCGTATTGGTATCATAATCCCTTGGTCGGGGGTTCAAATCCCTCCCGAGCCACCAATAGGTTAGCAGGTTTTAGATGCTCAATTTTCCCCTCTATGGGGCACTGGCGGGGCACTAATCGGCAACCAACAGCAACTTTCAACAATCATCTAAGCCCGGAAAACCCGCTTTTTACGGTAAACTTGCCCCATTACTGCCCCATTGCCGGATAATAAAGAAGCTTATTTATTATAATACTTATGGTTATAAACTTGTTTCATGGGATTACTTATCACATGTTGCCATTTATCGCTGTTTGTTGTAGCGTCTTATCAGTAATCATCACACAGGGGGACACATGGCAAACATCGAAAAACGTACCACAGAAGACGGAAACACCTCTTACAGAGTCAAAATACGCATGAAGGGTTTCCCTACCCAGACAGCTACATTTGCACGCCTTACGGACGCTAAAGACTGGGCAAAGATTACGGAAGGGGCAATCAAAGACCGGCGCTATTTCAAAAATACAGAATCAAAGAAACGCACCCTGGGCGAATTGATTGACAAATACATTGAGGACGTATTACCCGGCAAACCCAAGAGCGAGGATAAACAAAAGAGCCAGTTAAACTGGTGGAAAAAAGAGATAGGGAATTATTTCCTTGTCGATATAACCCCTGCCCTGATCGTTGAGCATAGGGATAAGCTGGCAAAGGCAAAATCCCGCTTTAATAAAAAATATTCCCCCGCAACCATCAATCGTTATCTTGCTGCGCTTAGCCATGCTCTTACCATTGCAGCAAATGACTGGGGCTGGCTTGAAGATAGCCCCATGCGGAAAGTATCGAAGTCAAAAGAACCGCGTGGCCGGGTACGCTTCCTGTCCGATGATGAACGCAAAGCGCTCCTGACAGCCTGTCAAGAATCAACCAGCGCATACCTTTACCCGGTAGTGGTACTGGCATTGTCCACAGGTATGAGACAAGGGGAAATTCTTAACCTCGCATGGGCAGACGTAAACCTTGATAAGCAATATATCATCCTGCACGAAACCAAAAACGGCGAGCGTCGCCGTGTCCCCCTTTCCGGCCTTGCCCATACCGAAATAAAGAAGCTGAGCAAAATCCGCCGGATTGATACCAGCCTTTTATTCCCCCATGCCACCCCTCGCCTCAAAAACCAACCTTTTGATTTACGCAAGCCGTGGGATGACGCATTGGAAAAGGCAGAAATAAAAGATTTCCGTTTCCATGACCTGCGACATAGTACCGCTAGTTACCTTGCCATGAACGGTGCAAGCCTTGCTGAAATTGCCGAGGTGTTAGGTCACAAAACCTTGTCAATGGTGAAACGCTACGCGCATCTAAGCGAAGCGCATACCAGCAAAGTGGTGGCATCAATGAATGCAAAAATATTCGGGTAATAAATATGCAGCAATATAACAAGCCAGAATCTAAGCCAGAATTTAATTATATTACTCACTGGGCTGCCCGGCCAAAATGGACGGCAAGCGAATTTGCTCACTTAATATGTGGTAGGGAACCTACCACATCGGACTGGCGAGAGGAGCGCGGGTTTGGGCAGACAAATTTGGGGGTAGAATACAAACGTTCTCTTGAAGCAATAATCCTATGGTTAGAAAATGATTTAAATATGCAAGATGTCCGTGATTATACGGAGGCTACACCACCGCAATTTATCGGATTGGCTACAAGCTATGGGTACGACGTACCTGTGGCACTTACCAACGCTGTACAAAAATATGCGAAGGCAAGGTCAGAAAAGCCGATAAAACAATTACCAGAACCAACCTATACCACCCCATATTTAGACCTTATGAAGGAAGCAATTATCGAGCATAAAATTACCGCCGATAATCAACCGAAACATGCACACCTTTCCGGTAAATTTATGGAGAAAGAAGTAGCTGGAAAGAAAATTTCCAAGAATATTGCTGATGCAATGTCCACTCTAATTCGCCTACCTGATTCACAGGCTGGCGCTGGGAAGACCAAGAAAAAAGGGTGAAACCCATATAAGATTGTAATTGTTGAAACCCGCAGTTTTAGGCGGGTTCAACCCTTTCACCCATTCATCGTTATCCCTTCCATGATTTGGAATTTCCGTAAACTGTGTTGGAATTCAGGACAGTGAACAGCAAGTGCTCGTTCATCCCAACAGTTACGGAGTATCTATCATGACCGACAACGAACTAAAACCGTCCGACATTTTGACGGTAAAGCTATTTTCCAAAAAACACCCGGCCTTTTCAGAAGCGGCGATCCGGCATTTAATTTTTCATTCTACTACCAATGGCTTTGAAAAATGCTTGCGACGCGCTGGCCGGAAAATCCTGATTTTGGAATCTCAATTCTTTTTATGGCTCAATGACCAAAAGATTGGAGGTCGCCATGACTAATATCGAAAAAGAGAGAGCCGCCCTTGCCGGGGCAGCTACTCCTGAAAGTGAGCAAAACCATCATAACAAATCAAGGAAAAACGGCAAGCAATATAATAAAAATGACGACGCGCCAGTTTTTTCACAAGCGTCCCCCGAAACCGATAAAACCGATAAAACCTATTCCCCTAGCAACTTGGAATTTCTGGAAGGGATATTCGGAACGGAAAAATCTGATGCCTGTCCGATTCTGGTCAGTTTCAATGGTAATCCTGCTGCCATTCCAAAAAGCGCCTGGTATGGAAAACCGTGGATCCCCGACACTCCGCAAGTATCGGCAACTCATAATAATTATTTCAGCCTTGCTATGTTCCGTTCTGATGAAACTGGACGCTACCGTCGCCAGAAAAAACAGTTTTTCGCCCTGCATGCGGTAATGCTGGACGACATCGGCACTAAGATTCCAGCGGAGCGGGTCGCACTCGATCCATCCTGGCGGATTGAGACATCCCTTGGTAATTTTCAGCTAGGCTATATTATTGCCGCTCCTATAACAGATAGCGCCGTTGCCGACCGATTAATGAACGCGATTATTAATGCTGGATTGTGTGATCCTGGTGCCGGTGGCCCCACGGCGCGGTTAGCGCGTTTGCCTGTGGCAATGAATGGGAAGCATAATCCACCATTCCCGTGCCAGATGACAGAATGGGAGCCGGAGCGCCGCTATACCATCGACGAACTGGTTGAAGGATTGGATCTTGAACTCCACCAATTCAGCCGTTCCAAATCAAAGGCGGAGCGGCAACATCGTGAGCAACAACATGATGGTGACACTATCAGCATTCCGCGCCCGACAGAAAATGCTGTCCTCGCCGCCCTGCACACGCGTAATCTTTATAAGATGCCCCTAGGCGGTGGGAAGCACGATATTACCTGCCCGTGGGTGACGGAACATACCGGCGGCGCTGATGGGGGTACTGCCTATTTTGAGCCAACCGACACTTGGGCAACAGGCGGCTTCAAATGCCAACATGGCCATTGTACTGATCGGCACATCCGGCAGCTTTTGCAATATCTCAACATCGAAGCGAAAGCAGCGCGGATGAAGCCAATCATTCACGTAATCGCTGGTGAAATACACCGTGTCGTCGATGCGGCTGAAAAAGAACTGGCATTGACGGGGAGGCACTACCAGCGCGGTGGGTTGATTGTGACCATCGTCACCGATCCCGGCACCAGAGAAACTCGTATTCAGGAAAGCAATCAACCCTCCTTAGTGCAGGCATTGGCCGGAGCCGCCACCTGGGAAAAATTTGATGGCGAGGAATGGGTACGCATTGATCCCCCTGTCCGTCCTGTGACTGTGCTGTATGATACCCCGACTTATAACCATCTACCTTTACTGAGAGGGCTGGCTCGTCAACCATATCTCCGCGCCGACGATACATTGGTTATGGTGCCAGGATATGACGCCGTGAGCGGCATGTTCGGCATATTTTCCGAGAAAGAATTTACCGTTCAAGGAAATCCGACCAAAGAACAGGCGCAAGAAGCATTAACGATACTACGCGACATATTGGATGAATTTAGTTTTGCGTCGGAAACGGATCGATCTAGCGCTCTGGCAGCCTTTCTAACCGCCGCAACCCGTTCAAGGCTACCCAATGCGCCAATGATCCATATCAAGGCGCATCAGGTTGGCTCGGGTAAAAGTTACTTGTGCAGGCTAATCACCATTTTCGCTACGCCCCAGCACGGCACACCCAGCACCTTCCCCAAGGATGATGAGGAATGTCGGAAATTCCTATTGGCAGAACTGCTACGCGCCCCTGCTGTCATCGAATTTGACAACCTGACAGGCGACCTCGTCGCGCACAAATCGCTATGCATCGCCCTCACATCGGAACACATGACTGATCGCATTCTTGGTGTATCCAAAACTGCCACCGTCAGCACGCGTACCCTATTTCTTTCCAGCGGCAACAATGTCGGGCCGGTGCAGGACATGACGCGGCGCTGCATCACTATTCACCTTAACCCCGAATGTGAAACTCCGGCAAAGCGCACCTTCAAACGTCCAGGGCTAGTACAAGAGATTCAGCAGCAGCGTGGTAAATATATTTCGGCGGCGCTGACCATCGTGCGCGCATGGATAGCTACCGGACGACCACGAGCGGATTGCCCGTCACTTGCCGGATATGACGAATGGTCTGACCTCTGCCGCCAATCCCTTATCTGGCTGGGCTGCGAGGATCCGGTGAAATCGGTATTCGATGCAATGGCAGACGACCCTGACCGCGAAACCTTGGGACAATTGCTAAGGGTCTGGCAAGCTTGCTTTGGCAAAAAGCCAACCATGATTCGGGAGGCTGTGAACCGGACACCCGATTTTTCCGATGCAGGGGACGAACTGTCTGAGGTACTGAAAGACATAGCCGGTGAGCGCGACGTAATCAATCGGCGCGTTCTTGGGCGGTGGATCAAACGTAATGCCGGGCGAATTGTTTCCGGCCTGCGCTTTGTGCGTGCCAGCGGTAGCCGGTCGGCGGAAGCATGGTATGTCGAATCGGTTTTGTAGGTTTTATCGGTTTGATAGGGAGTAACTTGAAAAAGTGGCAAGATGTCATCTATCAGTCAACGTCCCTGTGGATGGCTTCAGCTTTGTAATATTTTGCTTCGGAGGATTATTATACATACCCCTCCGAAGCATTTCTAAGATAGTAAGCGGCTCCGGTGTTATGGGTTGAGAATGTGCGGCAGGGTAAATGTCCCGGCTATTTTTTTCTTCGAGCGGAGAAAGAGGGGGGATTATCGGCGCGTATGGCTCTTGATGCGAGAGAGAAACTTTTTCCTGACGTTTGAGCTTACGTTGTGCCCGACTTTTCAAACTGGCTATCGTTGCCGGTTCCGTCTGCCTTTTATGACGCATTTTTATTTTTAATATATCCTCGCTAATCTCTTGAAATAAAGATAGAATAATATCACTATAGCGATACCATGATTTAGCACTTATGGGTGCATATATTTGCAGGCGATTATCGAGCGGCCATGCACGGTATTTGTTCTCACTCCAATAATATATTAAATAGACGATTGTAAGCTGAATACTGGCATTAGCTTTTATGAATCGTTCATTCTCAAAAATTGGCTTACACGGTATGCATTCCATAACGGAAATATAGCAGAAACGGGTCTATCCGGCAATGTCACTCTATATAAACCCCGGATCATAGCAGGAAATTACGTTGGTTCCGGTCGGCTAAAATGGTATTATTTTTGGTATGATAACCGTAATAGAACAACCTGAGCCTGAACAGTCTGATTTGATAAAAGGGGCTACAATGATTAGTGGCGGGACGGGTTCTGGGAAAATGGTTGCCCTAGTGATTGAGAACCAGCAAGTAACGCATTACCGAGTTTTTGAGCCTGTTCCTTTGGAATTAGGGACAATAACCACCCTAACCCATCATGACGAATTCCCATCAATACGCTCTGAGATAACGGTTGAGGAATTACAGTCCATATTGGATCAATAGGAAAATCTGAATGTTCCCCATCTGGTAATGTTCTCGGAGTTTCTGGCTTCATGTCTTTTCGGAAAAGGGCAAGTTGCTTAATGAGATTTTCAACATCAGAAGGCGACAGGCTGGCCTTTCCTGAAAATTCTATAGTTAAGTTAGTAGGTGATACAAAAGTGAATTTCATCGTCATAGCCGGTTCTCCTTAAATATAGAGCAAGCGGCTTGACGGAAATGCAGAGTATAGCTACACTGTTATTCGGTTCCTGATGCAACCGTTTGCTCGGTTTGTATCAATAAACGCCGGGGTTACAGCCTCGGCGTTTCGCGTTTCAGGTGCATACTTTATATCACGTTTTTGTTTTCTGTATAAGCGACTTTTCCGCTACTTGCTTACAGGCTGATTTTACTGAAGTGGCAGGTTACTAAAAAGCCTATGCCATCCCCGGCAAGTCGGTATAATATCCCGCCATGTGTGGCCGATTCGCATTAAAGAACCCATCAAAAGAACTGCAAACCTACTACCAGACGACGAACGCGGTAGAGTATGCAGCACGGTACAATATTGCCCCTAGCCAGCCCATAGTCACAATACACAACACACAGGGCAAAAGGCTTATGGATTTAATGCACTGGGGGCTGGTGCCATCATGGTCGAAAGACCCTGCCATTAGCAACAGGATGATAAACGCCCGCGCCGAAACAGTAGAAGAAAAGCCCTCATACCGTACCTGCTTCAAGCGAAAGCGTTGCATCATCCCTGCCAGCGGGTTCTATGAATGGCACACACAGACACGGGAGCCGTATTACTTCAGCCCTAAATCAGGATGGCTATCATTAGCTGGTCTATGGGATCATTGGCAAAGTCCCGACGGAACCGAGTTGCATAGTTGTACCATCATCACTACGAGCGCGAATAAGCTATTACAGCCTATCCATGAGCGTATGCCCGTTATTTTGGAGGATAATGTTCTGGACGTGTGGCTGGGTGAAAGTCAGGATGTACCCCTTCTCAAATCATTATTGTTGCCGTATGATGACGACAAGCTACAAGCATGGCCGGTGAGTAAAACGGTCAATAGCCCTGCAAACAACAATCCTGAATTATTGGAAGCCGTATGAATAACGCAGTCTTGACCATCATCCAACCGGATTTCAGCACCACGATGGCGCGTCCGCTATTTCTATCGAAGGTGCCCGCCGGATTCCCGTCGCCTGCGGATGATTACATTGAAGATGGCCTTGACCTAAATGAACACCTGATTAAGCACAAGGCCGCTACGTTCTTTGTGCGGGTGTCCGGCGACTCAATGACAGGTGCAGGCATCCATGACGGCGATTTGCTCATAGTAGACCGGGCACTGGAAGCGCAGGACAAGAGCGTAGTGATTGCCGTGGTGAACGGCGAATTTACGGTAAAGCGCATAAAGAAAAACAATGGCCGGGTGTGGCTGATGCCGGAGAATGAGAATTTTCGGCCTATGGAAATGAAGGAAGGCTCTGAGTTAGAGGTTTGGGGTGTGGTAACGAATGTGATTCATAAGTTGTGAGTGCAATGGAAAAGAACAAAACTTATTCGGAACAGTTTAAAATTGAGGGATTTAAGGCAATCCACAACCTCAGTGTGCTTGCTATCAAGTCTTTATTGCTGGCTAACGGGGGTGCAATACTCTCTATTCTAACTTTTCTTGGGGGAATTATTAAAGAAATACTGAAAGTCCCCGATAAAATATCGTGTGCGGTTGCATCGTACCTAATAGGGTTTGGAATGGCTTTGGCTTGTAGCTTGGTTGCTTATCTATTCCAAGTAGTTGAGGTTGAAACAACACGTAGAAAATTGTCAGCATGGCTAAGAATAATTGCAATCCTTTTGGGAATAATGTCGTTTGCTTTTTTCGTTTGTGGTGCGGTGTCTTCAGTAGACGCTTTGAAAGAATTAAGCGCCAATGTTCGCCCTCGTTGACTGCAATAATTTCTATGCTTCCTGTGAGCGTGTTTTTCAGCCCAAGCTGAAGGGCAGGCCGGTTATCGTGCTGTCCAATAATGACGGCTGCGTTATCGCCCGGAGCAATGAAGTCAAGGCGTTGGGCATCGACATGGGAGTGCCGTATTTCCAGATTAAAGACCTGATCCGGCAGCACGGCATCGCTGTGTTTTCCAGTAACTACACCCTGTACGGTGATATGAGTGCACGTGTTATGGAAACGCTCAGAGAATTTACCAGCGACGTGGAAGTGTATTCGATTGACGAAGCGTTTTGCGACATGTCAGGCTTCATGCACCTGAACCTTGACGAATACGGCCACACGCTCAGGAATAAGGTAAAACAATGGTCGGGCATACCGGTATCTATCGGCATCGCCAAAACCAAAACACTGGCGAAAATTGCCAATAAGGTGGCAAAAAAAGCCGATGGCGTGCTGGTGCTGGATAAACCTGATTTTACCAATGCCGTGCTATCGCTGGTGGATGTAGGCGATATATGGGGCATAGGCCGTAAGTGGACAGCGTTTCTCAATGGGCATGGTGTAAAGACCGCTCTGGACTTCGCCAGCCTCCCCGATCACTGGATACGGAAACACATGCACATTGTTGGCTTGCGTACCGCCCATGAACTTCGCGGCATCCCCTGCATTGCTATCGACGATGCGCCGAAGCCAAAGCAAAGTATCATCGTATCCAGATCCTTCGGCCAGTCCATTACCACGCTCGATGCCATGCTTGAAGCAATCGTCAGCTATACCACCCGCGCCGGTGAGGAATTGCGGAGTCAGGAATTAGTGGCGAAGCATATACAGGTGTTTCTCACCACCAACCGTTTCAACAACGATCCGTTCTATGAAAACGCCATCACCATGCAACTGCCAGTCGCCAGCAGCTACACACCGGAGCTTATCCATTATGCCACGCAGGGCATAAAGCGTATTTACCGGCAGGGCTTCCGCTATAAAAAATGCGGCCTGATGCTTATGGAACTATCGCCCGTCAGCCACCCACAATATGACATATTCGACACGCAGGATAGGTCTAAGCAACTATCAGCCATGAGCGCTCTTGATACGGTAAATAACCGCTGGGGTGCAGGTACATTGTTCTATGCAGGCTCCGGCATCAAGAAGCCCTGGGCGATGAAACGCGGCTTGAAAAGTCCGCACTATACGACGGAGTGGCAAGATATATTGAAAGTACAAGTCAAAATGCTAAATTCTTAGTAATTTCTTGGCAGAAAGAAGGATTAAGCTAGAGTGTCAGCCCCATATAGTGATCCTGCAAAGCTTTGGAACTTGCCAATCGATGAATTTAACGAGTGGCGGGCAAATAATGACCTGCCAATTTTACTGAATTTTTTTAAGTCAACACTTCCGGGTTTCGATAGATGGTTAGAAACTTTTGGAATTGATGCCGCAAGCTTTTGTCGAATAGTTCCAACTGGCGAAATATTTTACGGCAAAGATAAGAAGCTTCTTGTCGAAGATAAATTCTATGAAGATAAATTTAGTTTTTTTCGTCATTATCCAATAAATAAAGAACAATTCCTAGCACGCCGGGCAGAGGCTGGAAAACCTTTGTCTCCATTTAAAGAATATGAACCCTATTTCTTTTGGGCAAAGAAAAATTTAGGTCAAAAACGTTTTTTTGGCCATCGGCCTAATGATACCAACAAGACGGATACCTTCCATTACAATATGTGGAGTGCAAATAACTGGCCGCAGCAAAGCCGCGAGACGTTGCAAGGTGTCTTTCAGGTGCTAAAACTCGGCGGCCTCGTGTTGCCTAGCGGCGTACCAATCGGCGGAAGGAATCTAGATTTTTCCGATTTAGATTATCTTGTAGTAGAAAACGAATTGCATGGTTCTAGAGAAGCGACAATAAGTTTCTCGACTTGTAAACACATGAAATTCAAAAATACGAGATTGCACTTCTTCACCTTTACGGATTGTGCAATGGAAAATTTTTCCTGTGAGCAAAGTGAGTTATATCAATTTCACTTTCTCCGGTGCTCTGGCCCTTACCAAAGAATGATTGAGAGTAATTTAAGGTCTATAATATTCGAAAATAGCCACCTTCCTGATTTTGTACGCTGTGAACTTACTGATTTTGTATACAAACCCAATAAGCGAGGACTTGGGAGCGGGATTGTGTCCTGCCCCCCTATAATTGGTCCAGATTTAATCTCGTAGTATGGGGTTAGATTTATCAACCATTTAGAGGAGTCGTTTTATGGGCAG
>Ga0302281_10001393_pt1 | contig 17479 bp, 10 predicted proteins | sample III_Fen_E1_2_FD_198762 | JGI IMG/M metagenome (GOLD analysis project Ga0302281, IMG submission 198762) | Peat permafrost microbial communities from Stordalen Mire near Abisko, Sweden - III_Fen_E1_2 | ecosystem: Environmental > Terrestrial > Soil > Wetlands > Permafrost | place: Sweden: Abisko...
AACCTCGCCAGCTCGCATCGTAAACGTCAGAGCCTAAATCTCTCGCACCTCTGATCCGCTCGGTCCATTGTCAAGAGGTGCCATGCGTACCGCTTACGATACAAGGATGGACATACTCGCAACTTCATGCGGTGATCGCACGTCCCGTTCCAAACGGGTTAAATGGACAAAACTCCGAGTTGAATCTTTCGAAAGCTGCCAAAAGTTCCGACTGCTTTTACGAAAACTTCGACCCCGAATCAAAGCCTGCATTTACTGTGTAGGCATCTCATCGACTAAATGTTCGGTTGTTGACACAATAGCCGACGACACGTTGGGGATGGTCAGTGGACAAAGCACGGACTGGCTGAAATCGTGGCCGGACAATTCACGGAGCAATTGGGATCCAAGCTGCCGCCGAAGCGCACGGCGGCGATGGGGGAACATTATCAGATGGGCATCTTTGATGCGGTGGCGTTGGTCGTGGCACTGCGGACAAAAAACAAGCCAAAAGTAAAATGCCCAAAGTGAAACAGTGGACGTTAGCGTTTTCACTGGACAAAGATTATCTTGGTTGCAACTCGAATGCGCCGATGTCACTGCCATCGCCACCATGGGCATTAGGAATCGAGGAAAAATTATATGGCCGTCTATAACCGCGCTGATCGGTGTGAACACCAAAACTGTTGCCCCGGTCAATTGCAGGACTGCCAGAAAGCAACGCGTGCGTGGGCGTAGAACCGCCGTTCATTTGAAGAGAACCAAGGAGTGGATTAATCGGTGTGGCAATGTTACCAATGAGATCGGCATTGATGCCGTTCTTAAAACCGGCACTGCCGTCAGCCATGCCAATCAAATTGAATCTTTGAGAAATAAAATTGCCTCCAACATCAAAATCAAGTCCGTCAGCGCCAGTATTCCCTATATCCTGTTTTTGCGTTGTTTGTATGGCTGGGACATCAATTTCTATTGGGTCAGGGGGTCCAACCTGTATCGGTCCATTGTCTGTGCTTGTCCCACCAGCTCCGCCAACATTTATTAAATTAAGTGCAATCAAGGAGTTGCGAATTGCAACTGCCGTGTCACTTGCATTCAAAATGCCGCCGCCGTCGCCACCTTTTCCTCCCGAAGCCGCTGAAGAATCAAAAAAACCTTCACTGTTACCGCCATTGCCACCAATTCCTGTTTGATTCAATGTAATCGTGCATGAGGTTAAATCCAACAATCCACTGTTATAAATTCCACCACCACTTCCGCCTACACTGCCGGCAGCACCACCGTAGAAAAATCCGCCACCACCCGAACCGCCATTGCCACACAAATTATCACTGATTGTTGACGTGTTCAGATTTAACTTTCCTGTGTTCAAAATGCCCGCTCCATTACCACCCGTGCCGCCATTGCCGCCTGCGCCAAAACTGCCGCCACCACCACCATTACCGCTTATGTTTCCACAAACCGCAGAAAAATTTACCTGCATTATTCCAGCGTTATAAATGCCAGCGCCTGCGCCACCGCTCCCGCCCGACCCTCCGGGCGAGCCAAACGACCCGATGCCCGGATCGCCACCGCCGCTTCCTTGATAGCCAACATTTGCGGCAACAAGACATTTATCCACAATCATTGTTCCGGTATTGTAAATGCCTCCGCCACTTCCAGCACTGCCACCGAAACCACCTGCGTTACCATCAGCACCTCCGCCTGCACCACTCTGGTTTTGGCTTATGATGGAATCCGTCAAGACACACTTTCCGTCATTTTTTATCCCACCGCCATTGCCGCCGTAAGCACCATCTGCTCCTGCACCCGCCGAATTTCCGGTGACGATGCAATTCTCAACCATTAGAAATCCAGAATTATAAATACCGCCGCCATCACCACCACCACTGCCGCCGCCATTTCCCTCAAGGATGTTGCCGCCTCCGCCTGAATTGTTGGTAATGATGCAATTTTCCAAAGACAAAATTCCGGCATTAAAAATTGCCCCGCCAGATTCGCCGTTTCCCCATACGCCGTAAAAGTTTCCAGGAGCAGTTCCACCGACGATGGTAAGCTTCTCAAGCGTCAAGTTTGCACCAGATAGAACGCGAAACACACGGTCGCCCAAGCCTGTTGCATTGATTGTCACGCGCGAGCGGGCTTGTGCAATGATGGTCAAATTACCGTTTGTAATGTCGAGATCGCCAGTGTAACCAGCATTTTCATCCGCTCCTGCGATGGTAAGTTGATACGCGCTTTGAGTCAGAATGATGGTATTGTTTCCGCCGCGCACATTGGCTGCGATTATGGCACCGCGCAGACTGTTGGGTGCGGTGGTGTCCAACGTTGTTGTGACGCGGAAAATTGCGCCCTGCGATTGCGCCCCAACCAGAAGAGCAACAATAAACAGCCAAAAGAATTTCATCTTCATCGCTACTTTAAGGCAACCAAAACTACATGAAACGTCAAGTATAGATTTGCCTCCATTACTCAAAAGCCCATTTTGCTGATAGTATAAGCACGGAATTTAATTAGGTGGCATAGCGGACTCTAAACACTGTTCATGCCAGATTCCAGGGATTTCTTTGAGTTTATACAACTGATCGCCACCGTGATAAAATCCAACTGATTCCACTTCGGCTATTTGATCTGCGTAATTCAATTGTTCTAGCCTCAATTTGTTATGGAGTTTCCAAGTATTGAGAAAACTCTCAAGAAAGGAACGATTCGCAATTTTCACTCTCGACCCCTTCGGGAATGTTTCGCTATAAATAAGTTTATCTTTTTCCATAGTTTTAATGGGTAGGCACAAACGGGCCGGGTGTTGTGGGCGTCGTTAGTTGGAATTGAATTTTTTGACCGCTCGTCAAGGGGCCATTGAAGGCAGGTCCAAGATTAGCCCTAGGAGTTTGAAATGTTGTTGAAAAGGCGCCTTTACCGGTATCAATCTCAAGAGATGTTTCTATTTCGCGTGCGGTCAACCGCCGTTGGCGCTGCCGCCGGTCAAATCATCCGCGAGGCTGCGTTAGCCAACACCCGCCCCGCACTTGCCCAGTTGCTCGTGGATTTTCCCCGCGCCACGGTCGCGCTGGCAGCGGGCACTCATCGCCCGTGGATCAGCCGTTACCTCACCGGCCTCGGCGCAACCGTGTTGGTGGCCAACCCGCGCAAGCTCCACGCCATCTCCCGTTCCGAACGCAAGTGCGACCCCGCGATGCCCAGAGGCTCGCCCGTCTCGCCCGGGTGGATCCTGAGCTGCTCCATCCCATCCAGCACGGCTCCGCCCAGGCCCAGCATGATTTGCTGGGGCTTAAATTGCGCGCCGCCCTGGTGCGCACGCGCGTCAACCTCATCAACGCCGTCCGTTTCACCCTCAAGAGCCTCGGCCATTCCGTCCGCAATCCGTCGAGTGAATCATTCCACAAGACCGTGCTGGCCGACATTCCCGCCGATTGTCTCCCGGTGGTTCAACCGTTGCTCACCGTCCTGGCCCAGGTGACCGAACAGATCAAAGGCATGGAACGCGACCTGGTGCAACGCAGCAAAAGGGATTATCCCGCCACGAACCGCCTCCAGCAGATCAGCGGGGTGGGCCCGCTCACCGCCCTTTGCTTCGTCCTGAAGATCGGCGACCCGCAGCGCTTCAGCCGCGGGCGTGACGTCGGAGCGTATCTGGGTTTGTGTCCGCGTCGCGACCAGAGCGGGGGCACGGACAAACAACTGCGCATCAGCAAATGCGGCGATGGTCTGTTAAGACGCTGGCTCGTCAGCGCCGCGCATTATGTCCTGGGTCCATTCGGCCCGGCCTGTGCGTTGCGCGAACACGGCCAGCGATTGACCGGCACTGGCAGCTCACGCGAACAGAAACGCGCCGTTGTCGCCGTGGCCCGCAAACTCGCCGTGCTGCTGCTCTCCCTCTGGAAACATGGCACCGACTATGAACCCCGCGTCACCGCCCCGGTGATGACGCCGGCCTGAAACAAAACAAAGCGCTGTTAACAAAAGAATTTGAATGGACGCTAATCTTGGAGCGATGACGGTCTGGCGAGCGAGCCGCCGCAAGGCGAGCCCGATAACAAGATGGTCACGCTCCTCCCCTTGCAAGGACTTCGGATCCAACCGTGAACCGCTCTCATCAGCGAGTTCGGATGGAAGCGCGATCCTTTCCTGCCTTGCTATCGGCGGTCATTCAGAATAAAAAACCAATGTGAACAGCAATTCATCCTTGACTGCCTTCTCATGGAAGTCGCCGGAGCCATGGTTGCTCGCTCAAAATGCCGGTCAATATTTAACTTGAAGCCTGGCTTTTGCACTTTCCCTACCGCCTTTTGTCCCTCACAGAGGCTGGGGTCGGGGTGAGGGCGGACGTATGCTTTTCCCGCGGGGACTAGCTTCCATCCGTTCCGTTTTTAGTTTTTTGGAATTTTAGCTTTTCAGCTTTTCCCCTGCTACTCCTGCGGATAAACCAAAATCCGGTCGTGCACCAGCACGATCAGGTCCTTCTTGCCATCACCCGTGACGTCCTCCACGAGGGCTTCGCGCGGTTCCGGCAGGGCGTTCTCCTGGTTGCGGAAGGTGTGCTGCTCAAATACCGGCCAGCGGTCGCCCGGCACCAGTTTGTGGTTCTTGTCAAAAAGCACGACGTCCAGATTGTTCTTTGCCGTTTCCATGAAGATCAGATCCTTGCGGCCGGACCCGCTCAGGTCGCCCGCCACCACGTCGTTGAGGAAGCCGTCCTTGATGGGCGTGTCATAACCATCCAAAGCCTTGAGGTCCCAGGCGTCCCCGGCGAGGGACAGCCAGGCCACCGAGTTCTGCCCGAGGAAGGCCACGCTCTGGACGTTTGTGCCGCCGAGATTCACCGTGCGCAGGGCGCCGAATTCGGCCACCGGCAGCGGGATGTTGCGCACCACCTGCCAGACCCCGGCGGCGTCCCGTTCACAAAGCGTGAGCTGCTTGTGTTCCGCATCGAGCAGGAAGAGCGAGGCGGCGTCATTGGTGCCATTGACCACGGCGGTGGCGCCGATGATGCGTGAGTCCCGCTCCGCGCCGTTGATCTGGTCCTTCACGCGGAATGCCCAGGCCGGCAGGTTCGTGGTCCCCTCGATTTTGGGTTGTTGTTCCAGCACGACGGCGCGCACGAAATTTTTCTGGGGGAACAGCAGCTCATCCTTGCCGTCACCATCCACATCCACGGACGCCAGCCAGGGCTGGTCCATCGCGCCACCGGGCGGATCCACGTCTTCCTCGTCATAGTCGCCGTTCGATTTCTGGAGCAACACCTTGATTTTTTCGTAAGGGATCAGCACCACGAAATCCGGCCGCCCGTCCTGATTGACGTCATGGATGGACAGGCTCACGGGGTTGGACTTGAAGCTGTCGCTCAGACGTTTGGTCTTGGTTTTGCCATCGGCCGTACGGGTGACGAGCGAGCGGACACCGCCCTTGTCCACAATGACCGCCAGCACCGGCTTGCCACCGCGCTTCAGGACGCCCGTGGTCATCACCAGCGGATGGCCATCCAATGGAATGAGCGTGGGGAACGGCAGCTTGCCATCCTTGTCAAAACTCGTCATGCCGATGGCGTTTTCATCGCGGCTGAGCAGGAAGATTTCCGGCGGACCGCCGTTGTTCCAGTCCGCCGTGGCGATCTGGCTGACCCCGGCCAGCGTGGGAAAAGTTTTGGCGTCGCCCAGCGTGCCATCCGGCTGCTGAAGATACAGGGAGAGCTGGCCGTTCTCCGGTTCAGCCACGAGCAAGTCGGGGCGGCCGTTGCCGGTCACATCCGCCCAGAGCAGGCCACGTTCGGCCGCGTCGGTTTTATTCAGGGGAAACACCTGGAACTGCCCCTGATGCAACGCGCCGGACAGCGCCTCGCCGGGCTGGCGGATGAACTGCGACACTGCCGCCCGGCCGGAATTCTGCGCGATGGTCACGAGGAAATTCGTCCGGTTCTCCTCCAGATTATCGGCCAGATACGAGCGGATCGGCGGGGACTTGAAATAAATTTCCGGCCCGAGATGACCACCGGCGTTCTGCAACCGGAACCGGATCGGCGAGGGGCTGTCAAAATCCACGAGCATGAGATCGTTGAGACCGTCGCCGTCCACATCCACGATCTGCACGGCTTTCGGCGTGCCCGAATAAGGAATTTTTTGCGGCTCGCCCAGCGTATGATCGGGCAGTTGGGGCAGGAAATAAACAGCGCCGTTATCGCCCAGCAACACCACGTCCGTCAGCCCGTCGCCGTTCAGATCGCCAACCGCCAGGGAGTTCGGATCAAGCTGCCCGTCGTCGATGTGCCAGCGCTTGGGCTCGCTCCAACCGTTGGTGCCCAGATTATAGATCACGACCAGATCCCGGGTGTCACCGTAATAAACGATGTCCGGCCGCCCGTCGCCGTTCAAATCCGCCACTTGCAACGCGCCGATCCGTTCATCCGTCGGAATCGAATCGATGCGGAAGCGGGCATCCGGCGGCAACTCGTTCGGCTCCAGCTTGCGCGGCGTGACGCTGGTACTGTTGGTCTTGCCGGTGAGATTGTAGAGCAGATTGATTTTCGAGCGTAAATTATTGACCACGATCAGGTCCTTCAACCCGTCGCCATCCAGGTCCGCCGCGTGCAGGAGGTAAATCTGATCATCAATGGGATAACTTTCCCGGCCGCTGAAACCGACCACATTGGTGACCAACTGCGCCCGCAAGGCCGGGGCAACCCCCAGCATCAGGGCCAGGCCCAGGCAGTTCCACCATCCGCTCAAGTAGATACGCATAGCTCGGAAAAACGTGCCACCCCCCGCCAATTTTGGCGAGTTTATTCGCAATGAAGTGGCGGGCGGCTCATCTTGAGGACACACACCTCCGCCCGCTTGGTCGTTTCTGTTTTTGCTTATCCCCATCCATCCCTACCCCCAGCACCATAGGTGCGACATATTTGTAGTAAGCACGCCTACAAGATTCTCAAGCCCCATTCGGGGCGGCATATCAACTGGCTGGTAACGAACACGCCCATACCACGCCTGGACCTGCCACCAACACCTCACGAATACGAACCCATGGAACCCCCTCCCTGCCATTTGAAAAATGGCGGAGAGGGACGGGGAGAGGTGGTGCTGATTTCTCCATCTCATACCACCCCGCTTTTCTGCTGCTCGCCGGGGGCGGTGTCAGGCTGCGCCCCCTCGCGGCTCGCGCCATTAAAAACGCTCGATATTCGCCATCAATCGGCTACACATGACTCATGTTTGAGAAACCCAAACTCATCCTCGGCCTCGCGCTCGTTTTGACCGGCCGTTTGGCCTCCATCAGCTTGGGTGCGGAAGACCCGGCCCGCTTCCCCATTCTTGATTTTGAAACGAATGGAATCATGTGCGGATACATTGATACGTCCGGTAAGATTGCCATCCCCCTCACCACCAACTGGTCGCTGATGGATGATGGGCCCCGGTATTTTTTAGAAGGATTGCAGCCGACCTGCTTTCACGGCCAAACGTGGAACCAAGGCTGGGGCTATCTGGACCCGCAGGGAAAAGTCGCGATCGCATCCCGATTTTCTTACGCCCAACCCTTCTCCGAAGGGCTGGCGGCAGTTCGCGACGCATCTGGCTATGGATACATCGACCATACCGGCCAATACGTCATCCCCCCGCAATTTGCCGAGGCCTTTGCCTTTTCAAACGGATACGCCCTGGTCCAAGTCAGCAATCTTTGGGGCTACATTGATAAACACGGCGCTTATATCATCAAGCCGCAACAATATCACACCACCGCCACCCACGGGTTTGCCGAAGGCCTGGTCTGGGTCGAAAAGGATGGAAAATGGGGCTGCGTGAATGAAAAAGGCGAAACCGTCATTGGCTTTAAATTCACCGACGCCAGTTATTTTTCCGAAGGGCTCGCCCCGGTGGATGTGGCGGACCACCATGCTCCCCCTGATCTACAGGGAACCATGGGCTACATCGACAAGACCGGTGCATTTGTCATTGCCCCGCAATTTTACGCGGCCTGGAACTTCTCCGCTGGCCTGGCCCGCGTGCAGGCCGGCCGGAACATGGCCTACATCGATAAACAGGGAAAAATCGCTTTCACCATTACCAACGGCCTCTGGGCCGATGAATTTTCCGAAGGCCTGGCCAATGTGTCGATTCGGAACAGCCGGGACGGCACCATCCCCGAAACCTGGGGCTACATAAATCTAAAAGGTGATTTCGTGATCCAACCGCAATACCAAATGGCCAAGCCATTTTATCACGGCCTGGCTCAAGTATTCCTCAATGGCCACGAGGGCTACATTGACAAAACCGGAAAATTTGTCTGGCAAGGGAAGCCGGAGCCTTTTGAAAAATAATACGGCTGTGCTGAGCGAGGATTTTTGGGTTGTGGCAAGGCTTTGGCGAAGGCGCATACCCCAAGTGGGTCTGTAACTGAGCCAAAACGCCGCCAAAACCCAAAAAGACCGCTCCGGTCACGGTTTCCACTGCCTGGCCCCAGTATTTTTTAAAAGGCTCTTAATCCACTGTGGCAACTGGAATCAAAGTGACTATTTCACATTATCAAACCGCATGTCCGTCCCCTCCCGCGCCTCCACGGAGACCTTGTTTAACACCAGGCCGTTGACATTGTTCGCGATAAAGCCGTGCCTGCCAATGGCCGTGACATTCTCCAGACGGATGTTTTCCAGCAGACTTTCGGGCAGGCCGTTCAGGAAAATGGCGTTGCCGCCGACCGTGTCCAACGTGATGTTTTGAAACAGCACATTGCGGATGAGCGGCGTGCTTTCATCTTTGGGCCGGGCTTTATGCGGATCAAACTTGGCATCGCCGTAGAACTGATCCACATACAACGCGCCGCGTGAATATTGCGAATCTTTGACCGCCGCATCCTGGTTCGTATAAGTGCAGTCACGATAAGTGATGTTCTCGATCACGCCGCCGCGGCCCCGGATGGCTTTCACGCTCGCCAGGCTGAACGTGTTTTGAAAGCCGCAATCTTCCACCAGCACATTGCGCACGCCGCCGGACATCTCGCTGCCCATCGCCACCCCAAAACCGTGGGTGAAACGGCAATCACTGATCCGCACATTTTCCGTCGGAATGCCCACCGCGCGCCCCTCGGCATCGCGCCCGGACTTGAGGGCGATGCAATCGTCCTCGCTGGCGATGTCGCAATTGTATATGAAGACATCCCGGCACGAATCAGCATCCAACCCATCACCGTTCACCACGCCCGGGTATTTGTTGCCGGCCTCGTCATACCGGGTGTGAATGCTCACACCGTTGACGCTGACGCCCGTGCAATACACCAGATGCACGCACCAAAATGGCGACTGGCGCACCGTGACGCCCTGTAAATAGACGCCATCCGTGTCACGGATGCAGATGGCCCGCCCCAGCTTGCCGGCCCTCCCGGCCTGCTCATGCTGGCGCAACACCGAGCCGTTGGCGTTGATCTTGCCGGGGCCGTCAATTGTGATGTCCCGCCACCGCCCGCCGTCCATCGCGGGCGTGTTGATCAAGCTGGCATAGCAGTTGGTTTCCCGCCCCTCAAAGCGATATCTCATGACCGGGTAATCTTTTGCATAGAGGCTGCCCAGCAGCACGGCGCCTTCGTCCAGATGCAACGTCAGCTCGCTTTTCAGGAAGATGGCCCCGCACAGGAATACGCCCGCCGGGATACGCACCACGCCGCCCGGGCTGCACGCCTCAATCGCCGCTTGAATCGCATGCGTATTCAACGTCTTGCCATCCCCCGCCGCGCCGTAGGCGGTGACCTCAAACACCCGCGGCGACGGCCTTGTCGCGATCCGCACCGTATTGCTTGGCAGGGGTTTCCCCTCCAAGCTCCGCGCGCGCACGGAAATTTCATAATCTCGCGCGGCGGCCAACCCCGTCAAGGTGTAGTCCGCATTTTGCGTCGTCGCAACGAGAGTGCCATCCCGGTAAACATCATAACCCGCCACGCTGACACCGGCCGGCCTGTCCCACAAAATCGCGATGCTGTCGGCCGTTTGCGCCGCCGGCGGACTCATGATCGTAAAATTGGTATTTTCTGAATCTTGATGCGTGTCCACCGCAACGCTTCGAACCGGTGACATTGCGATGAAGCCATCAGCCCGCGCATCCGCCACCATCAACTGCCCGGCGTCCAGAAGACCGGCCACCAGAATTTTTATTAAAAGGTTACGCCCGGTATTCATTATTAATCTGACAATTCCCAATGGATTGGCTGGCCGTGATTGTCTGCCCGCCCCACAAATTGACAAGCCATTTCTCCAAAACCACCGTGGCATTATTAATGCCTGCGCTCTGCGTCCTCCGCGCCTCTGCGCGATTTTGTCCTTTGCACTCTGCCCTGCCCGGATGATTAAACTACGTTCCCCTGCCCCCTCCCCACAAATTTCAATCATTCGCCAATAAAATGAACCGCCACCCGCCGGTGCTGCCCCAGATGCCGGTGCTCCCACAAATACAACCCCTGCCACGTGCCCAATGTCATCCGCCCGTCGCGGACCGGCAGACTCAGATTCACGGCCGTCAGGGCCGTCCGCACATGCGCCGGCATGTCGTCCTCACCCTCCATCGTGTGAATGAACAGCGGGTCGCCATCCGGCGCCAGCCGGGCGAAAAACGCCTCCAGATCCCGGCGCACATCCGGGTCCGCATTCTCCTGGATCAACAGCGAGGCCGAGGTGTGGCGCAGATGCAGGGTGAGCTGGCCGTTGCGGGCCGGGCGGCCCGCGAGCCATTGCCCGACCTCCGCCGTGAATTCGTATAACCCGCGCCCGCGCGTGGCCATCGTCAGCTCATGAAAATACTGGGCGAGCATGGCTACTGGGGCGGCACCGGCGCGCCGTTGTCCGCGAGCTGCTTCTCCAGATCCGGATTGCGCGGGCTGCCGGCGGCGATCGCCTTCACATAATGCCAGCGGGCCAGCGCCGCCCGCGGCGGCTGTTCGCTGATGTAAACGACCGCCAGGTTGGCGTGGGCATCCCCATAATCCGGATTCAGCAGCAGGGCCTGGCGCAGCGCGGTTTCCGCCTGCAACCGCAACCCCTTGTGCCCCAAGATCACGCCGATCAAATTATCGATCTCCGGGTTCTGCGTATCCAACTTGGATGCCCGGACCATGATGTCCAGCGCCGCGTCGTATTTCTCCTGACGAAACTCCAGATTTCCCAGCAACGTGAGGTTATAGACATCCTGCGGATTCTGCGCCAGCGCGGCCTGCAAGTGCAGCTCCGCATTCGTCAGGTCGTTCATCTGCAGTTCAATCGCCGCCAGATTGGCCAGGACCAGGGGGTTTTTCTTGTCCCGGTCCAAAATCTGCCGGTAATCCTCGGCCGCCAGATCATATTCTTTCGCGGCAAAATGCGACTGCGCGGCGGCGACCAGCGTCTCCACCCCGGCGGGCAGCTTGCGGATGGATTTATTATCCGAGACCGCCGCCTGCAGCTTCGTATCGGACGGACGGAACAGCGCGAGTTCCTCCGGAGTATAGGGCATCGGCTGAGCTTCATCCACCGCCAGCCGGGCCTGCAACGTCTCCACCTGTTCCGTCAGGCGGGCCACCTGCGCGGCCAACCCGGTGCGGTCGGTCCGCCCCCCGCGCGCCTTTGCTGCGGCCAGCTGCGCCTTCAAATCATCCCGTTCCTGCTCCACTTTGCGCAACTGCTCCGCCGCCGCCGCCGCCCCCGGTTGGGCCGCCGCCTGGGCCGCTGCGGCCTGCAATTGATTGATCTGCGCCGCGAGATCCGCCTTTTCCTGCGCCTCGGCTTGCATGGATGACTCCAGCGACGCCACCTGCGCCTGCGCGGACGTCAGTTGCGACTGCAACGCCTCATCCGGCGTGGCAAAGAGCGACGGCGCCGACGCGACCTGTTTCTTCAGCACCGCATTTTCCTCCCGCAATGCCTCAATGCCCGCACTGCTCGTCATCAACTCCTTGACCTGCGCCTGCAGCGACTCATTCAACTGCTCCGCCTTCTCTGCCCGGGCGACCGCCTCGGCCCGTTCCTTCTCCAACTCCGTCAGGGCCGCCCGCGCCTGGACCAAGGCATTGGAGGCGACGAGCAAATGGGCGGCCTCGGCCGTGGCCGTGTGTTCCGCCAGGGAGGCGTTCAACAGGGCGTTCTGCTTCATGAGATTCCGGATCTGCAACTGCGCCGCCGCATAGTCACGCAGATCAACCGCCGCCGGCTGCGTGGCCAGGGCTTCCTTGAGCTTGGCCGTGAGCGTGGCATTGTCCGCCTGCAAATTCTGCACCTGATTCTGCAACTCCGTTAATTGGGCATCCGGAATCGGCGCAGGGGCGGGCGCAGGTTCCGGCACCGGTGCCGGCGTCGTGGCCATGTCCGGCGTGGGGGCCGGGGTGGTCACCGGCGTCGGTTCCGGCACTGGTGCGGGCGCAGGTGCGGGCATGCTGATGCCCGCCGCAAGATCCGCGTTGACGGCCGCAATTTTATCCGTCAGATAACTCAGCCGAAAGTTGACAATGCGCGGACTCCAATCGGGATTCGCCTTGGCGAACCGCTGCAAATCATCCAGCGCCTCGGAATACTGGACCACGGCGGCCCGCCCCTGACCGGCGGCGACCAGCTTGTCCCCCTCCTCGATCGTGGCATAAATCACGATGTATTGATCGTCCGGCCCATCCTGGGCGCGGGCGGACACCCCGCCCAACAGCAGCGCAAGAAACGCAATCGCAACAAATTGCTTCATTTCCTCCACCATACCCGAACCCCACCCAATTTGGCAACGCCAACACCACCGGGAATTAATTGAGACATATGATAAAACCATGATCGGGTCTCCATTGACCATGTTTGTTATCAGCACTCCGGCCCGCCTTTGCCAGGACCCGCGTTTTTTTTGATAGCGGCCAGGGAATTGGGTAATTATAATCATTCATGTATCGCAACCGCTGAGGTTGCCGCAAGGCGGGCCAGTCAAACAGCCGGACACTAATACTTAACAAACCAGATTATGCCGATTGTTACGTTGTTTTCTTGGGTGACACTGGCCACGCTGACCAGTTCGGCCGGTGGCGTGCTGTCCTCCCTGACCAGCATCTTCACGCGCAAGGCCTACGACCACCTGGGCGATTTCCTCGAACACGGCAGGCTGCCCGCCAACCACGACCTTGAAGGCGCCTTCCGCCTCTCCCTCAGCCGCGCCACGGCCACCCTGGCCTGGAATTTGCATGACCCCAAACGCGGCCGGCTGCGGGACCTGCTTGAGAAAGCCGCTGATTGGCCGGCATTTTACCTGCAGTTCATGGAACAGGTCCAAGGCGACATTATACCCAAAACCCCGAAAGATTACTGGTTGACCGAACTCAAGGCGGCCGCCCACGACCCCGCCTCCTTCAAAGACCTTTCGTGCCAGATTCTCCTGACTAAAGATCCAACCTTGGCTCAAGCGCAAATTAACCGCCTGAGCCGGAACGATCCCGATGCCGGCTTTGCTGATGAACTGCACCGGCAGTTTCTCGCCTGGGTCGGCCGGCACGTCGTCACCAGCCCCGACAAACCCGCTGACTTCGATGACTGCGTGCGCCTGGGCATCCCCGTGTCCGGCACGGATGGCCGGCTCACACTCTTTCAACTGGTTTGTTGCTTCTTCCGGGAGGCGTTAAAGTCGGATCCCCGGGTGTTTAGCGCGCTGAGCCTCCAGCTCTCCCATGGTCTGGCGGACCAGCTTGATCGGCTTGATAAAAAACTGCCCAATGCCGACGAGATCCAGCAGCTGACCCGCGCTCTGGAATTCTTCCAGCAAAACGATATTGAAGCCATCGGCGTTCGCAGCCTTGCCGCCGAAAACAACAAAACCTACCAACTGATTCAGGAGGGATTTGCCGGCCTGCACCGGCGACTCGATGAGTCCAAGGTCTCATTGGATCAACTCCACGAGAAAGTCGACCGGCTCACTGGCAAGTTTCAGAAGGGGCACCCATCCGAACCATCCAACCGGGCGCCGGGAGGCGGACACCAGTTCCAATACGATATAATGTATGAGGAAACTCTGTTCGGCCGCGACGAAGAGCTTGCCGAATTGACCCGGTGGTTGGTCCAGGATGGGCTCCGGCAAATCATGCTCGTGGGAGGGCCCGGCATGGGCAAAACCCACCTGGCCTGCACCTTGCTAAGGTCTGAGGCGGTGAAACAACACTTTGCCAGGTGCGTGTTTGTGGATTTGCGCGGTGCGGAAACAATGGAATCCATGTGCGACACCATCGCCCGGGCTCTGGGCCTGACTCCCACCACCGATAACACCGGGAAGTTGATTGACGAATGGCTGGCCAAACAGTGGGGCCGGCAGCTGGTCATCCTGGATAATCTGGAACCCATTGCCGACGAAGGCCGCCCGGTCATTGAACGCTGGTTACAGAACAATCCTAACGTCACCATTTTGGTGACCTCCCGGTCGTCTTACACCGGGCTATGGCAAAAAAAGCGCATCCAGCCGCTGCCCGCCGTCTCCGCCGACCAGCCGCCGGAAGAAAAACTCGGGAGTGCCGCCCTGCAATTGTTCGTCAAGCAGGCGCGCCGGGGGAATGCCAAGTTCAATTTGGAAACCGGTGACGCCTTGGAGCAGGCGTGCCACCTATGCCAACAGTTGGATTACGTCCCCCTGGGCATCGTGCTGGTCGCCAATCTCGTGGCGGACCATGGTTTGGCAGCTTTGGCGGCAGACATTTCCCGGACCTTGCGCGATGCGGATTCGCAGGACAAACTATTTTTTATCATCGGTCGCAGTCTGCGCACCCTGACCCCGGCGGCGCGCGAATTGTTCTTCTTATTGCATGTCTTCGAGGACGGATTCACATCCGAGGCGGCCCGGGCCATTGCCGGCGGTGCGGCGGGACCGGCCCCCCACACCCCGGGGCCAGATGTGCGCCCATTGTTGCTGGAGTTATTAAACAAGAGTCTGCTGACCAACGGGGAAACCGGTTTGCCCGGCTCGCCCGGGATTCGTTTTCGTATGTTCAGCCTGGTGCATGAATATGCCAAAAATACTTGGGACCAACGCGATCCGCACGCCCGCCAGCCGGATGCCGACCGCCTGAAGGCGGCTTGGACCGGGTATTTTTTCAAGTATGTCCGGGATTGGGACGGACAAATCCATGGTCCCGATGGTCAGAAGGCTTTGGAAATGTTGGCCGTCGAACAGCAAAATATTTTGCAGGCCCTGGATGCCGTCCTCGCCGGTGACGACCCCCGGGGAATAGATTTTTATCTGCATTTTGCCGAATATCTGGCGACCTGCGGACCGGCCCAGAAACGCGGACAACTTTTGACCCTGTGCCGCGCCAAACCGCCAGGGTCACCCGTCCGGCAATTACGGTTGCTCGGGCAATTTGTCCGCCATTGTTGGGCCACCAGCCAATATGATCTGGCCCGGCCGGAGATTCTTCAAATCCTCCGCCGGGCCGCCAGCCCGCCGTTGGACCCGGAATATGCCGGGGCCCTGGCCCGGGCGTTGCTTGAGGTGGGTTATCTGGAACATCATGGCTTCAACGCCAAGGCGGCCAAACCCAGTATCATCCGCAGCCTGCGGCTCTTCAAACTATCCGGCTGCGACCGCGGGGTGGCGGAGGCCAAACGGGCGATGTCCGCGATTCTGGAGGATGAGGCGCGCTTCCGTTCCGCCCTGCGCCTGATCCGGGATGCCATCAGTTATTTTGAAAGCCGGCCGGGCTGGATGGACCTGGCGCAATGTTTGAACTCCCGCGGCATCACCCACTGGCACATCGGCGATTGGGAATCCGCCCTCAAGGATTATGCCCGCGCGGAAAAAATCTTTCTGGACCTGAAAAATGACATGCGCCTTGGCGGCCTTTACACCAACCGGGCCCTGGCCCTGACGGATGCCGGCCGGTTCGAGGAGGCAGTCCAGTTTGCGGAACGCGCCACCATGCTCCACATTCGCGGCGGCAATCCGGACTGGCAGTCCGTCAATTTGGTGGCCAAGGCCCGGGCATTGTTTTATCAGCAAAAGGATGCGGACGTCCTGCCGTTGCTCGAGGCCGCGCAGCAGACATCCGAAAAATACCGGGAAAATAATGCCCTGCGCATGCTGATCGAAGCCCAGTCGCTTTATGCCCGGGGGCTGCCGCGCGAGGCGCTGGCATTGCTGCTTGCCACCCGGGAAAAACAGCAGGAACTTTATCCCTTGGGCAACCACCGCGTCTGCTACTCCCGCATTCTAATGGCCCAATTGTATTTTGAGCTGGGCCAGTTACCGCTCGCCCAGGCCGAGGCCCGGGAAGCCTTGGAGTTGGCTCGGAGACTGGGTTACGACGAAAATATTAAAAGCCTGGTCCTGCGCAATAAGTTTCTGGAATTCATCACCCTCGCCCACCGGCTCAAGCTGGGACAGATATTCTGATTATGCCCGCCCGCCATGAAATTGCCCGGCACCTGCCGGAACTGGCCCGGGCCATTGGCCGGTCCGGCAGCACCATTCCTTATCCTTGGGCGGGCTTGTCCGAACTGGTGTCCCGGCTTCCGAGGCAGGAACTGCCTTTGATTGGTTATGGCAGCCTGCTCAGCCAGGCGTCCGCCGCCCGCACCATCAAAGACACCTCCGCCCAACGCCTCCCGTGCCTCGCTTTTGGCTGCCGCCGCATTTTTAATTATGAAATGCCGCTGCGGGTCCGGGAACGTTACGGAATTTTGCCGGACTCGCCCGCCCGGGCGGCGCTCAATGTCGAAATCACCCGCGATCCCCGCCACTTCTTGAACGGCGTGCTCACCACCGTCCGGGTTGCCGACCTGGCCGCCCTGCTGGAACGGGAGTTCGGCTATGACCTTGCCTCCGTTCCGTGTCTCTCGTGGAATGCCGGTGATTTCACCAGCTTGTCCGCAGCCTACATTTTGGCGGCCCCCGAGGTCGCCGCCCGGTCCGAGTGGCAGGTGGTTCGGCCGGACATCCTGCCCGAACCTGATTACGCCCGCCTATGTGAACAAGGGGCGCACTCCATTTCGGAAGAATTTGCCGGCGTTTATCGGGAGACCACCTGTCTGGCGGACAAACAGACCACATTGAAAATGTATAAAGAACTGCCCGTCTGTAGGAATAATATCAATTCCCAATAACAACCGGCCTCTGAAGTGGCCATATTGCTTCGGCCGTCTCGGGAAAATAAATCAACCGGTTGCGCTCAGCAGGGCGATGCTGCCGATCACAAACAGGATGATTCTGATGAACAATATCTTCATCCTTGGAGCATCCCTCATCCTTGCCGGATTCACCATGGGGTGAACCCCTGTCCCCGCTTGGTGTTTTGGTCAACCAAACGGGTCTGATACGATCACCTCCCCCACGCCAAAAAAATTACGGGATGCCGGCCACCCACTGACCGGCACCCCGCTTTGCCCGAACGGGTCTCACAACCCGTTCAAATCGTTTCGCCACCCAATTTATCGTAAACCGCCAAACAAACAACCTGCTCGTTTGCAGTAGGTCGTCGGTTGACTGATGGATACCTGCTTCCGGGCCGGCCATTTAACCTAATGTCCGCA